>WNGL01008560.1_pt1 | contig 12590 bp, 12 predicted proteins | sample 5400591 | NCBI WGS metagenome assembly WNGL01 (sample SAMN13153377, study PRJNA577476) | soil metagenome | isolation source: 80 cm soil or saprolite under Garry oak tree replicate 1 | place: USA:California | collected 2016-06-15
AGGCCTTGAAAGCCGGCGCGAGCGGGTACGTGCTCAAAGACTCGCAAGCGGGCGCGATCGTGTCGAGCGTCCTGGCCGTCGTCGCCGGCGAGCGGGTGATGGCGAGCGCGGTCGCCAATCGCGTGCTCGAGATGCTGACCGGCGCCACCACGCCCAAGGAGTTCTACGACGGGCTGACGGCGCGCGAGGTCGAGATCCTCAAGATGCTTGCGACCGGTATGGCCAACAAGCAGATCGCGTACAAGCTCGGGATCAGCGAAAAGACCGTGCGAAACCATGTCAGCAACATGTACGAAAAGCTCGACATATACGACCGCGCCCAGGCGGTTCTATACGCGGTTCGCAAGGGCCTGGTCGAGATCTAGGCCGCACAAGAGTCCCGGGACACTGGCCCAGTCCAACCCACTAACTAGTACGACGATCCCATTACACCTATGGGTACTGACACCTACATTCCGGAACGCAGTGGTAGTGGTTCCGGGCCGCAGTGTCGGCATGGGCGAGCATCAGCCCGATGCCGGCCGCGGCCCGAACCTGCTGCTGATCGACCGTCAGCCGCTTTTTCTGGCGGCATTGGGTAGCTTGCTTACCGCGCCCCCGGTCCGTGCAAGTGTTCAGGTGGCCAATGACACGGGTGCTGGTCTCGAGATCGCCCTCCGCGGTGATGTTCAGCTGGTGTTTTGCGAGATCAGATCCGAACCGATCCCGGCCATCGACCTGGTCGAGCGCCTTTCGCAGCTCACTCCGCGGGTACCCGTGATCGTTCTCGGGGACGCAGAGTAGGTTCCAACCTCATGAGCATGGTGCTTGCCCGACTCAGCGACACCATGCCCCACAGCCGTCGGGCCGCCAGCCAGCTTTCTCCAACCGAGCTGGACATCTTGACGATGATCGGTCAAGCGAAATCGATACCCGTTATTGCGGCGGCACGCGGCATCAGTCACAAGACGGTGCGGAACCACCTCGCCAACATCTACCGCAAGCTCGAGCTTCGGAGCCGAACCGAAGCCATGCTGTGCGCCGCCCGAATGGGCCTCACCGCCAACTAGGCGCAGCGCTCAGGGATGTTCGGCGCCGAACCGGGACAAACGACCCAGCCGGGCGGGCAAATCCCATTCTCAAAGCGCAAGCACAAACGCAAGATGGGCGCGATGGCTTCTACCCGGGCGCAGGCATTGCCGCCTGCCCAGGAAACGGCCCTACGTCTGGGCGAGCGGCTGCTGGCCGAAAACTTGATCAGCGAGGGACAGCTGCGCCGCGCCCTCGATATGCAGCCGACGAGCTCTAGACCGTTAGGCAGGATCTTGATCGAGCTGGGCGCGGTCGACGAGGACCGGCTCACCGTGGTGCTTGGCGAGCACCTCGACGTCCAGGTGGCGGACCTGCGCCGCGAAGTTGTTGATCCCGAAGTGGCTCAGCTGGTCCCCGAAGACTTTGCGCGGCGTCGCGTCGTCCTGCCGTTCCGGCGCGACTCCGGAGGCATCGCCGTGGCGATGGCCGATCCCGCGGACCTCCATCTTGTCAATGACCTGCGGCTTATCACCGGGCTGGCGATCGTGCCGTACCTCGCCGGGTCTTCCGACATCATCGCCAACCTCAGCCGCGTCCACAGCATGCAGCCGAGAATCCACGAGGCCGCCCGCGAGCTGAAAGACAGCCGGCCCCAATTCACGTCGGGCAGCCGCTCGATGGTCTTTGAGCTGTCGGCCATCACTGCAACCTCGCCCGCAGTCGAGATCGTGAACATGCTGATCACACAGGGGCTGAGAGATCGTGCCTCGGACGTCCACATCGAACCCCAGAAAGACTTTCTCCGTATCCGGTTCCGGATCGATGGCGTGCTCCAGGACGTCGCGCATCTGCCGAGTGCTACCGGAGCCGCTCTTGCTTCGCGAATCAAGATCATGGCGGACATGAACATTGTCGAGCGCCGCCGGGCTCAGGACGGACAGATCAGCCTCACGGTGGATGGCCGCGAGCTCGACATCCGGGTGGCCACCATCGAAACGATCTGGGGCGAGAAGATGGTGCTACGGCTGCTCGACCGAGGTCGTTCCCTGATACCGCTCAAGCAGCTGGGCTTCTCGCCCGGGGCATACCAGCGATTCCACGGCATGCTGCACTCGCCCTACGGGATGATCATCGTTTCAGGGCCGACCGGCAGCGGCAAGACGACCACCCTTTACGCGGCGATTCACGAGCTCGATCAACAGGTCCGCAACATCATGACGATCGAGGACCCGGTCGAGTACACCTTTGACAACATCAACCAGAGCCAGATCAACAAGCTGGCCGACATCAGTTTTGCCAACGGCCTGCGCGCGATTCTGCGCCAGGATCCGGACATCATCCTGGTCGGCGAGATCCGTGATCGCGAGACCGCTGAGATCGCCGTGCAGTCGGCGCTGACCGGTCACCTGGTGCTTTCTTCGCTACACGCGACCGACACGGCGAGCGCCCTGCTTCGCTTCATCGACATGGGCATCGAAGGCTTTTTGATCGCCTCTTCGGTGATCGCGATCGTTGCCCAGCGTCTCGTGCGTAAGGTCTGTGACGGCTGCAGGATGCCTCACACGCCGACTACCGAGGAGGCGGAGTTCGCCACGTCGTTGGGATTCGCGGTTCCGAAGCAGCTTTACCAAGGGCAGGGCTGCGGGCGGTGCAATCAGACCGGCTACTACGACCGCATCGGGGTTTTCGAAGTGCTGACCATGAGCGAGGAGCTCAAGCGCCTGGTCATTGCCCGCGCCGGCCACCGGGAGATCATGGACACCGCCGTTGCGGGCGGGTTGGTTCCCCTCCGTCTGGACGCCTGGGACAAGGTGGCGGCCGGTGTCACCACCGTGTCCGAAGTCTTGCGCAGTGTCTACACCATCTGATGGAGGCATAGCGATCGCCACCAAATACCAGTACCGAGCCTATACGCCGAGCGGAGTTCTCGAAGACAAGCTCATCGACGGCGAGTCGGCTTCGATCGTTCATCGCAACCTGACTTTGCGCGGCTACCGAGTGGTATCTCTACGCCCGGCGCGTAAGGGTGGCTGGAGCTGGTTTTATCGCCAGATGCCGACCTTCTTCGGGGTCAGCACATCTGATCTCGTCCTGTTCTCTCGCCAGCTGGCGACGTTCCTCAAGGTCGGCGTGCCGATCACGGACGCGATCTCGTTGCTGCGAAGCGGAACGCGCTCAGGCGCGTTCAAATCCGCTCTTGACGACGTGAACGACGACCTCGATGACGGCGAATCGTTCTCGATCGCAATCTCACACCACCCCAATATCTTCAACCAGCTCTATGTAGACATGGTGCGTGCGGCGGAGTACAGCGGAAGCCTCGACAGGGTGCTCCTCCAGATCGCCATCTACCTTCAGCGTCAGGACTCAGCTCTGAAGAAGCTGCGGAGCGCCATGATCTATCCGGCGATCATCCTGACCCTGGCCGTCGTGGTCTGTGGCGTCCTGATCGTGGTGGTGCTGCCCAACTTCGTTGCCCTGTTCAAAGAGTTCGGCAAAGACCTTCCACTGCCAACGAAGCTGCTCCTCGGCGTGGGGGAATTCGCTCAGACCTGGCGAACACAGATCGTGGTCGTCGCCTTGCTGGTGGTATTCAGCACATTCCTGTTCCTTCAGAGCAAGGCCGGCCGCGTCTTCTGGGACCACCTGATCCTCCGTCTCCCAGTGCTGGGGACCATCGTCGTCTTTTCGATCGTCGAGCGGTTCACCCGCACGCTGGGCACCATGCTGCGGGCGGGCATCCCCATCAGCCAGACGTTCGATGTCGCCGCTGCTTCGGCAGGCAACATCCGGTACCGGCGAGGGCTGGAGTCGGTGCGGCAGCGCATGACGACCGGGGACGGCTTCTCGGAGCCGCTGGCGGCAACCGGGCTCTTCATGCCAATGGTGTTGAGGATGGTGCGCGTCGGTGAGGAGACCGGCACCCTCGACCAGAGCCTCGAGCAGATCGCGGACTTCCTGGCCGAGGAGATGGACTACAAGGTCCGAAACATGATCGCGCTAATGGAGCCGAGCCTGATCATCGCAGTAGGTGGCGCGGTCGGATTCGTCGCCGTTTCCGTGATCCTGCCCATGTACGGGCTCCTCAAAGCCGTCCACTGATGCTCAGCCGCAAAGAGCGGCGGCGCCGCGCGCAAGCGGGCACGACGCTCATCGAGCTCCTGGTCAGCGTGTTGATCATCGGCCTCGTGGTCGTGGTGCTAGTCGGTGCATTCAGCACCGCCGTCATCGATGGCACACTGGCCAAGCGCAACACGGCGGTGACCGCCGCGCAAGAGTACGAGCTCGAAAAAATCGAGGCCTCCGCGTTTAACGCCACGCCGTCCGCTTATTCGGAGTGCTTCGTCGTCGATAGCGCGGGCGGACCGACTCAGGTCGGATTAGGTGGCTCGTGCCCGGCCGGCACCAACCTGCGTGCTGATGTGACCGAGTCGGATGCGCAGCCAGGCGTGCAGCAGTGGGCCGTCACCGTGGTTACCTACCCCCTGATCGGTCCGATTGGATCGACGGTCTCCGTGTACAAGGTGAGCCGATGAGGCCGGAATTGGCTGCACGGCGTAGGCGCCAGGCCGGGTTCACGCTGATCGAGCTCGTCATCGCCACAGCGCTCGGTCTGGTGGTGATGGGCGCGCTCACATCGGTCGTGGTGACCAGCATCCTTGCAGACAACACCGCCACCGCACGGGTTGAGGCCAGCTCGCAGGTCCGCAACTTCCAGTTCACAGCCTATGACGATTTCGTCCTCGCGCGACCTCCGGTCCCGTCGGGCTGCGGAACGTCGGGCAACCCATGCACCACGCAGGACCTTGTGCTGCAGGGCAGCAGGGTACCCAACGCGATCGGTGCAGTGGCGGCGCCGTACACGGTGAGGTACGTGTGGGACGCTGCCCAGCAGCTGGTGACTCGATACACGGGCGCCTCCAGCCGGGTCGCCGCGAGCAATGTCACAGCCTACTCGTGGTACATCGACCGGAGTGGCTCCAACCCGACTGTCGTGATCAGCATGACCGTAACCATCGCCACGTACAACGCGACGTACAGCGAGTCACAGACCTTTCTCTTCTATCCGCGGATCACGTCTCCGTGAAACGGCTCCAACTCCTTCTTCACGATCGTCGGCGCCGCCAGCGGGGGAGCATCCTGGGCGGCCTGCTGATCATCGTCGCGTTCCTTACGATCCTGATCGGGGCGCTGCTCACCGAGCTGACGGACTCATTCGTGGTTTCTCAAGATCTTGTCGCGAAGGTGAAGACAGAGGCAACCGTGACATCGGCTGCCGAGCTCGCGATCCACCAGCTTCAGGGCGGGCCTGTGCCGGCGGTGTGTGCCCAGGATGCACGGGGACCCTGGTCCCTAACGGCCCCCCTGAACGGACACTTTGCGACCGTTAGCCAGACGTGCAGTGCAATCGTCCCCGAGGTGGCCACGAGCCTTGGGGCGGGTTCGTCCAACGTCGACGGCATCCACGACACCGTCGGGGGACAAAACCGTTACCTGGTCAGCGATGCGACCGGCCGGCTCTGGGCATATCCGTTTGGGTCGACCGCGCGCAGCTGGGTGGTCTCGCTGGGAGGCGCTGCAACCGCACCTCCGCTGACCGCACCTGATCCCAACGGCTCCGTCGACATCCTTGCCCCGGCGGGCAACAAAGTCGTGGTCTTCAACGAGCGGAGTGGCAGCTATCCGGTTTTGAGCTGCAACCTGGCCACCACAGGAACCGTCAGCGCCAGCGCGGCTACCGGAGCCAATTTCCACGGCTACGCCTTCATTGGAGACACCGGCCGCCTTTACGTCTACGACGCAAGAGCCGGCGGCGTGTGCGCCTGGCGGGCTTCCGTTTCCCTGACCGGCAGCGTCGCCGGAGCACCGCTCGTCTTCCCAGGCAGCGTCACCAGTCAGGGCCAAACGAGCTCCGTCAGCGACGAGATATTCCTGGTGGTGACCAGCGGCTCCGGAACGAGCCTCCAGCACTGGTCCTATATCGAGTCGACCACCGAGTGCAACGGGAGCAGCGAGGGAGGCTGCGACGGCGGCCAGCAAACCGTAACGACCTACAACCTGACCCGAACCGCCACCCAGACACTCAATGGAGCCAACGCCGTCGGCTACGGTCTCAGTGCGTCAACCGCGCCATTGAGCCTCGCCATCGCCACAGCCTCGGGCAGGCTGGACGTGGCGCAAATCGGGTCAGGGCCGTCTTACCTGATGTCTTCCGGCACGAGCGTCATGCTTCCCAACGCATCCACCGCCGGCCGGGCGCCCTTCTGGTGTCATTGCCCAGGCCAGTCGGGCCCGGTGGACCTGATCGGGGTGGGCGGCACCAACGGCCTCCTGTATCTGTTCACTACCGGGCTCAACCTGGCCTACTCATACGACGGCCAGCCCGACGGCAGGCCCGCCATCAACACCACGCCGATGGCCGACGCCAACGGCGACTGGTACTTCGGGGCGAACGACGGCTCCGTCTACGACGTTGAGATACCGGTGAGCGGGACCCAGATGTTCAAGGCGGCGAAATTTGGTCCGGGTGGCCCCATCATCGCCGGCTCACCGATCGTCGGATCCTGTCCGAACAACTTGAGCGGCCCATGCCTTTACTTCGGCTCATCAAGCGGCGGGAGCTGGTTCTACCGAATTGGGAGTACCCGCATTTCCGATCTGCACGCGTGCATCAGCGACGCCGCTGGGTCGACTACCTGTGTAGGCAATCCGCGCTTGTGGACCCGCGTCCAGGTCGGTCCCGCTGCCATTTGGGGCAATCTCGGAGTCTACGTCCAGGGCTGGTCGTACTACTCTCCTTAGGGGTGCCCACATCTCGGCTCGCCGTGGACCTCTCGTCTGGAACGCTCCGCGTTCTCGAAGGCTTGCCCGGAGGCCCGATGCGATGCGGCGAAGGTGCCGCGCCGCCAGGCGCCCTCGAAGGCGGTCGCGTGCTGGACTCGGCGGCGCTGGGCCAGGCGCTCCGCCAGCTGCTTGCTCGGAGCGAAATTACCGCGACTCGAGCGTTGATCGCGGCCAGCGACGTGATCGCCAGCTTCAGGGTCCTCACTTTTCCCATAGGCACGCCCGACGCCGAAATCGACGCCTCGGTGAGGGGTGAGCTAAACCTCGGCTCGAACCGCATGGCGATGCGGCACGTCGAGGTGTCCGTGAACCCGGAAGTGCGGACAATCTTCGCCGTCATGTGGGACCGGAGCCAGGTCAAGGCGATCGCAGCAGCCGCCAGGCACGCCGGACTCGACCCCGCAGCGGTAGACCTGAAGTCGCTGTGCGTCGCGCGCGCCATCGAAGTCGACTCGTGCATTCTCCTGGACATGTCCGCCAAGCCGTGTGAAGCGATCTTGATCGACGGCCGCGTGCCACGAGCCGCCCACGATTTCAAGCTCAAGGTGGGATCAGGCGGTGACCTCGCGCTGGCCGTTTCAATCGGGCTCAAGCCGGTGCTGGCCTTCCACCAGCGCTCAGGCGCAGCCGGGTTCGGCCCCAATTCGCCAATCCTCGTGCGCTCTGACCAGGCTCTTACCTCCCTCTTGACGGACCGGCTCGAGCAGCTGACCGGCCACCCCGTCGAGGCGCTGCCCCGACCACCTCGGGTGGATCCCGACGTGCGATACGGGCCCTACCTCACATGCATCGGTTTGGTCATGAGGCGGCGCGTTTGAGCAAGCGCAGGGAGCAGCATCGCGACGAGCGCCGCAAACCCCAGGTTGAGGTCAACCTCCTGGACGAAAACGAGGCGGGCCTGGAGAGGACCAAGCCACGCCGAGGATGTGCGCTGCCATTTTTCGGGACGGGCGTGTTCTTGATCCTCGTCGAGGCGGTCCGCACAGTACTCGGTTAAGTCACCGACGCCGCACCGCCCACCCTCGCCCCGGACTTATGCCCAGGTACTGGGCCAATCCCTCTATTCAGGTTTGCGCAACCGGTGCCTAGAGTTGGGACACATCGCGAACTAATACATAAGAGCGTGCCACCAGGCCAACGCTGGGGAACGCATGAGGAGTTGGGGTATGCAGGGCGGTCTTTACGGTTATTTCGCCAGGAATCTGAAGGGCAAGAAGGGCCAATCTGGGTTCACCCTGATCGAGCTCCTGGTCGTGGTCACCATCCTTGGCGTTCTTGCCGCGATCGTCACGTTGAGCCTGGTCGGCCTGACCACCAGCGCCCAGGCCAAGGCATGCGAGCAGGAGTACAAGACGGTGCAGTCCGGTCTCGACGCCTACATGGCTTACTTCAATCTCAGTTCAGTCACCGCGGAGACCACCGGGACGAGCGACATGACCGTTAAGCCGGATGGCACCCACCCGCTGTACAACTCGTCCGGGACGCCAACGTTCCTCCGCAACTCGCCAACCAACTATGCCTACACATGGGATGGATTCGGCCGCATCACAGGGCCTGTCTTGCAAGCATCGGGCGGACCGGCTGTCCCGGCCGGGTGCACCGTCTCCGGCGGTTGACGCGCGCCCAACCGGGGTAGGGAGGGGGCGTCGCGCGAGCGGCGCCCTTTCGCCTTGTTGAGAGAGCCGCGATTTGAACTCCGCTGACTTAGTGGTTGGAGGAGCCCTGAGCGCCTACCTGGTGGTAGTTGCGCTGCTGGCCGGCAGCTTCATCAACCTGGCCGCCGACCGGCTGCCCCGAGGTGAGTCCGTTGTGCGACCGCGGTCGCACTGCCGCACGTGCGGCCGCGTGCTCAACCTTGTCGACCTGATTCCTGTGGGCGGTTACGTGGTGCGGGGCGGCCGCTGTGCCAGCTGTGGCGCGTCGATCGGCATGGTGTCGCCGGCGGTCGAGGGCCTCTGCGGGGCGGCCATGCTGGCTTCGCTGCTGCTCCTGGGGCCGTGGGTAGGAGCTGTCGCCGGCTTGGGGGCAGTTGTCGTAATCGTGGTGGCGGTCGTCGGCCTCGGGTTCGGCCGGCTACCGCGTGCTACGCGTGGATCGCGGCAGGGTTGACCGAGTGGCGGCGGGCATCGGGTTCGCTGATCATGCCCGCCCGCAGCAGCTGATTCAGCGAGCGCTCGAGCGTCTGCGAGCCCTCGCGGAAGCTGGTCTGCAGCACCGTCCGCAGCTGGTCGGTCCGCCCTTCTTTGATCATCGACCGCACGGCGGTGTTGGCGATCAGGACCTCGAACGCGGCGACCCGCCCACCGCCAATCGCCGGCAGCAGCTCCTGGTAGATCACCCCGGCCACACAGCTTGCCAGCTGGATCCGGACCTGCTGCTGCTGCGCGCCGAGGTAGCTGTCGATGATCCGATCGAGTGCCTGGGGCGCGTCGTTGGTGTGCAGCGTGGCCAGCACGAGGTGGCCCGACTCCGCGATCGAAACGGCCGCGCTCATGGTCTCCAGATCGCGCATCTCACCGATAAGGACCACGTCCGGATCCTCGCGAAAAGCGGAGCGGAGGCCCTCAGCGAACGAAGGGGTGTCCTCACCCACCTGGCGCTGATCGACGATCGACAGCTGGTGCTTGTGTACGTACTCGATCGGGTCTTCGATCGTGATGATGTGGAATGGTCGCGTCGCGTTGAGGTGATCGATCATGGCCGCCTGCGTCGTCGACTTGCCGCAGCCGGTAGGCCCTGTGACCAGGACCAGACCATGCCGCCGCTCGAGCAGGCGGTGAACCGCTTCGGGGATCCCAAGCATGTCGAAGTTGGGTATGACGAGCGGTAACAGCCGAAAGGCGGCAGCTAACGAATTTCGCTGGTGGTAGGCGTTGCCGCGAATCCTCGCGCGCTCGCGCCACGTGAACGAGAAGTCGACATGGCGCCCCTTCTCGAGCTCCTTCCACTGCTTGGCATCAAGTACCTCGCGAAGCATTCGAAGGGTGTCGGATGGTGCGAGGACCCTGGAACTCTCGTCGAGCGTCTCGAGGCTCCCATCCTTCCGAATGCGCGGGCGACTCCCGCAGCTTAAAAGCAGGTCTGAGCCGCCCGCATCGAGCAGCCGATGCAGCATGTCATCCAGGTTCATCAACTGCTGCATGGGTCGCCTTATATTTCACCGGACCGCAGGTGGGCGAGATATCGGCTCGCTCGGCGACACCGCGTCAATGTCCCGCTTCGTTTTGGGCACTAGTCCCACGCCTTGGACCCGTGTCGCCTGTGCACGGTTTGTCCCAGGCCGAGCGGGACCAGCGCCTCATGTGCCTGCGTCCGTCCACTCATACGATTGCTGAAATTGGAACTCGCGGCTCGTGACTGTCGGCATGCCTGGGCGTGCCTCGTGCACAGGAGCATTGGTTGACGGCGAAGTACCTGGAGATCATGTTTCGACAGAGGCTTAGATTTGCCGCTTTGCTGGTGCTCCCCGTCGTGCTAGGCGTGTCGGTTGTCGTCGTGTTCGCGTCCTTTCGCGCGACCGCCACCTTGAGGATTGAAGACCCCGCCGCTTTCGGGACAACGTTCGTCCCGGTCGGCTGGAGCCCGAATCAGACCCCCGCCCAGAACCTCGCCGACAGCGTGAGTCAGGTGGTGAAGACCCCCGCCTTCGCGCACAGCTTGTCAGACCGGCTGACAAGCGCCGGCACGGTCTCGAGTGGCGCCGAGCTGCAACAGACGCTCAAATCGAGCGGCACCAGCCTCAGAGCTATAGCCTCCGGCTCTCATCTGATGACGTTGTCATACGCGTGCCCGCACTCAGCGGTTTGCCTGGCGGTGGTGACCGACACGATCGACATCTTCAAAGAGCAGATGGCGACGATCCAGCAGGATCAGGCGGCGGCAGCCCGCACGTTCTGGAGCGGCCAGTCGAAAGACGCGCAGGCCAATCTGGCCGCGGCCCAGGTCGAGCTCCAGAACTACGTCGCGGCACATCCGGGGACGACCACCGACGCCGGCTCGAGTGACCCCCAGGTCGCGCTGCTCGAAGGCAATGTTCAGCTTTGGCGCGCCAAGGTGACGGAGGCCCAGAACAGCTTGAGCCAGGCGCAGTACCTGGGCACCGCGTCGGCTCGTTTTCTGCAGATCGGGACCACGGTGGTCGACTCTCCGCATATGGCCGGCTCAAGGTTCGTCGGAGACTATTCGAGTCTCGTGCCTGGGGTCCTCGTGCTGCTTGTCGGTCTGGCCGCCGTCGGCGCTTACATCTACTTGCTCGGCTGGGCCGACAGGACCGCCGGCGACCCCAAGCAGCTCGAGCGCCGTCTCGGTGTGCCGGTTGTGGCGACGATTCCAAGGCTGGTGGGCTCCGGTGGCGCATAGGGTCAAGCAGCGCGGGTCGATATCCGGGCAGGCCCTGGATCCCGGCGCCAACGGAGACCAGCCCGCTGCGAATGGTAGTGCGCAGCTTGCGGACGACGTCGAGCACATGGTCGAGGATGCTGAGGAGACCAACGCCGGCGAAGAGCTGTCCAGTCAATTCTCCCAATCGATCAACGATGCGCTGGCCCGCAGGCCGACCCTGCCTGGCTTTGCCGATCCTCGGATCGAGCGGATCAACTCCATCGGGCTACCACCCTGGTTCGTCGACCGCTGCCGGCGCGCTTATCTGTCGGTCTCGTTCGACCCTGCAGCCGAGTGCCGGGTTCTGGGCGTAACGAGCACGGCCTACGGCGAGGGCAAGACTTCGGTTGCCATCGGAATCGCGACGGCGATGGCGGTCGACACTAAGAAATCCACTTTGCTGATCGAGTGCGACTTCGCTTCTCCCTCCTTCTACAAGTTCTTCGACATCACAGAAGCCGGAGGGTTGAGCGAATGGCTGGAAGGCGGGTCGCGATTGAGAATCGTTCGCGGAGCGGCGCTCGTTCCCAACATTTATGTGATTCCGTCGGGTATCGCCCAGAGCGAGCCTGCTCGTTTTTTTTACCAGCTCGTCGACAGAAATGTATTGGACGGGCTCAGAGGGATCTTTGGCAATGTGGTCATCGACCTCCCACCGATGCTGAACATCTCGTATGGGTCGCTGGCCTGCGCCCTCGCAGACCGATTGCTGATCGTGGCCCGAAGCCGGGTGACTTTGACCACAGACCTGGAAACCATCGTCACCCGCATCGGAAGGGATCGAGTCAGCGGGATCGTGCTCAACGGAACTGATCAGCGCACACCAAGTTGGCTGCGGCCCCTGCTGTAACCGAGCTCAAGGGGCACCCCCCCGACGACAGCGGCCTCCCCGGACCGTGGCAGCTGTTGGCGGCGCCGGGGACACTTCGTTTTGACGTGCCAGCTTCACAATCGGCACAAGGGGACGTTGCACTGCGTGTGCGCGCACTACCCGCCGGCACGTCAATTGCACTGGTTAGCAGTGGATTGGGTGCACGCCGGCGCTGCCGACGCCTGGCTCGAGAAGCCGGCGTCGAGCTGCTGCGCGAATTCATCGCTGTGCCCTCGGTCGACCCGCCAACCTGCTATGTCGAAGAATCACGGGCAACGCTTCGCTACTTCTTCACGCAGCTGCTGGCGCTCCCGCGCGGGGGAGCGGCCAAGTCGGCTGGGCTGGCCGCCATCAATAGAATTGCTCGCGTTTTCGTTCCGGCAGGCCTGGTCGGGTCGGCGGCACCCGTCCGCATCGTCCTAGGACGGATTCCAAACCGAGGTGTCGCAAGTTCCCTTTTCGACCTTCGGGGCATGCAGATGCT
>WNGL01033514.1_pt1 | contig 12590 bp, 11 predicted proteins | sample 5400591 | NCBI WGS metagenome assembly WNGL01 (sample SAMN13153377, study PRJNA577476) | soil metagenome | isolation source: 80 cm soil or saprolite under Garry oak tree replicate 1 | place: USA:California | collected 2016-06-15
TACGACAACGTCAACACTGTATTTTTAGACAACTCCCGCTCTATTGAAAGGTCGTAGTGTTCTGCGTACGGAAGTCGGTTGTGAATGTCATATCCAGGCGAGAACGAAATTGGCAAGTAGATCGAGTAGTCGAGAGTTGCGTTTGCCGGGCTCCCTGGAATCGGGAAGGTGAATGGGAAACGTTGCGTCTGCGAGGTTCCGTCAGATCTGGTCCGGAATGGCTCATCGAACATGGTAGGTTGCGGCGAAACCCAATACAGGCCAAAAGGAGCATCGCCAACTTCATAAAACAGGTTCAGGTCCTCGATGGATGTGTAGTAAATACCGTAAGCCGCTCGTATGCTGCTCTTGCCAGGTCCGCCAAAGACTTTGGCTCCTAAACCATCGCTAAAGCCCGGCGAATAGGCAATGCCCAGGCGTGGAGCGAAGTTGTTATAGCGTGTTGGGGCGAGCGTGCTTGGGATGCCCGGATCTCCGGGAACAACCCAACCCAATGGGGCAGTCGGGAACTGAGTGGATTGCAATCCCGGGACAATTGTTTCAATCTTGCCCTGGGTGTCGTACCACGGCATGCTCACTTCCCATCGCAAGCCCAGGTTAAACGTAATGTTCGGCTTGAACTTGTACGTGTCCTGAACGTACGCGCCACCATAACGAGTGCGGGAATCGAGAAATTGCTGGCTGCACTGGTTGTAGTTGACCGGCGCGCCGATCAGGAAGTCGGCTAAATCCGATCCCGTCTCGCTGCCGTTGAACGTGAAATCTCCGTTGGGTGCGCAAGTGTTGCGTTCGTTGATCTGCAGGTAGCGGAACTCGCCCCCGAACTTGAGTGTATGGGCCCCCAGTGCCTTCGAAAAGCCATCGGAAAAATGAAACGTATTGTTGGGCTGAAAGGTGGTGAGTGTGTTAACGCCAATCGAGAAATTATTGAAGTACTCGGGCGGCACCGTCTGCGGGAATCCCGCCGGCCCCGAAGGGTTGATGCCCAGGGTGCCCACGCCAGTTTTGAAACCGAGATCGGAGAGGTTTGCGAAGCTGGTTTGCGGCTTGTCTGTAACCGTAGCCGTCCGGAAGAAACTGGCGCGGAATTGATTCACAGCGGTTGGACCAAACGTCTTCGTATTGCTTATTACAAACTGCTGAGCGCGGGACGGAGTGACACTCTCAAAACCCGGCACGCTGGCATTCAGTGCGTTCACTACAGTCGAGTCATCGTAGTGATAATAAAAGGACCAGTTTCCGGTCTTTTGGTTGATGAAGTCTACTCGCTGCCCGGCCTTGTCATCCCGCACTCTGTTCTTTTGGCTGTTGTCCGAAAACTGATCGCTCCCAACGTTCGGGAGAGGGATGTAAGGCAGTATTCCGACGGCCGGGGCGGCAAAGGCATTCGATGGAATTATTGCGTTCGGAAACACGCACTGAGTGTTGCTGGTGCAACCTGGTACGTAGTAAGCCTCTGTATCGGTAACCGTGTATCCTAGCCGATTCGACAGTGTCTGCGCCCAAAACACTCCGTTGACACCCCCAGTCAGCGGATTGTTGTCGGAGTCAAGAAAATCACTTGCGCTGAAGATGCCATTTCGTTGGTTCACAGTCGGCAAAGTCACTAAGCCAGTACTCGCCCCAATCACCTGGCGTGTGCCTTGATAATCTGTGAACCAGAAAAGCTTGTTCTTCCAAAACGGCCCGCCCACGGCATAGCCAAACTGGTTGCGGCGCAATTCCGCCCTGCTGGGATCAAAATAATTGCGGGCGTCAAACTTGTCATTCCTTAAAAACTCGAAAACATCTCCGTGAAAGCCGTTGGTCCCGGACTTGGTAATCGCGTTCATCACCGATCCGCTAAATTTTCCGTATTCGACATCAAAGCTGTTGGTGATCAATCGGAATTCTTCGACTGAATCCAGATTGGGAATTAATCCCGCACCAAGATTGCGTCCCTCGCTGACGTCTCCCCCATTTACGAGGAAGGCATTTGAGGTTTCTCGCTGGCCATTTACCGAAAGGTTCCCAGGCGAGGTTATGTATCCCGAAACCGGGCGGTCCTGCTGCATTGACCCCGACGTGACGGGCACAACTCCGGCCTGCAGCCCGAGAAGATCCAGGTAGCTGCGGCCGTTCAATGGGAGCGCGAGCATTTTTTTCGAATCGACCACATCGCCTAACTGCGTGCTTTCGGACTCCACTTGGACAGCATCGGCGGAAACGCTGACCTCCTGTTGCACGCTGCCAACCTGGAGCGTTATATCGACGTGCAATTGGTCATTCACCTTCAAAACGACATCTGTGGCGGTGAATGGTCCGAATCCGGCGGCAGTGGCAGTCAGCTTGTAGTTCCCGACGGGCAGAGCCAGGATGCGGTAGGAACCGTCTGCAGCCGAAGTGGTCTCCTGGCTGTAATTGGTTTGCGCATTAGTGACTGTGATGTGAGCCCCGGTAACCACCGCTTGCGAACGGTCGCGTACCACACCCAGAATCGATCCTGTGACGTCCGCATGCAGAAGGTTCGAGCTAAAGAGAGTTACGAAAACCAACAGAAGAGTTGAGATTGCACGTCTACGAATCTCCATTGGGCCCTCCCCGAAACGCGTGTGTACAATCTCACAAAATAGCAATGGTAATCAAGCAGAAATCACAAGCTTTCAGCCTGCGAAAGTATCCGGATTTAACGTTTTTGGCGTGGGTTCGCGATTGTCCCGTCGGGACGGTCGATCTACCTGTATGGTCACTGCTTAGATCGAATTCGCGATCCTGCTAAATCAATGATTCGAAGGCGTGCGTACGGCTATGAGCGAGACTTGCTCCAAAGTTGGATAATGACTTTCCTCATCCGACTTTCGTTCGGCGGGCTGGATCTGCTGAACCGTTGTCTGTCCTGGCGGGATTCCCTTGAAATATTGTTTGTACACTGTTTCAAACTCAGGCAACTCCGATAAATCGTCCAAATAAACGGTAGTGGAGACGACATGATCGAATGTCATGTCCGCCTCCTCCAGATTGTCGAGGAGGTTTCGCATCGTCTGTCGAACTTGCTGAGACGTCGTCGAGGCGTATATGCCGCCATGAGGGCCGGGAATGAATCCGCTTTTCGCCGAACAATACAATGTCTCGCCGGCGAAGACGCATGGGCTGGCAGTTGGACTTGGCGGCATGTTCTTCGGACGTATGGCCCGGCGCTGGCTCAGATCCCGCACCGCCACGCCGGTGTATTCGATTTGTACGCCTTCGGGCAGACTCGACACTTCAATGGTTGCGCGCGCAGGTGTGTTCCCGAATTCGAAGCGCCGGGCGTAATGCTCATTCATAATTTGCATCGGCACTTCCCGCGTCAAATACGGATTCACAAACACCATGTTGCTGAGCTTAAGTCCCGCGGCTTCCACGATTGATTTCAGATTGTCGAGAGCAAAATCAACTTGCGTGGCGGGATCGTTCGGCACGTTGCCAGTTGAGGGGTCGCGGCCCAGCATGGTGGAAACAAATAAGCGGTCATGCGTCAGCATTCCAGCAGAGTACGACTTGTCGGGCTTGAGATTCGGCGGAGACACGGGCTGTTTTCCCGCAAGGTCGCGCACAGCCACAGCGTTAATTTGCAAAGGAGGTACAGGAAGCCGGGCAACACCCAGAACCGCACGCGCCGGAGGATTCTTCGGAAAGTAGTCCGCGAAAACTTTGTTCAGCTCTCCGTATTGATTCACGTCTTGGAGATAAACCTGGACATAAACCACATGATCCATTGTCAGGTCCGCGGCGTCGACCACGCTCTTAATATTCTGGAGCGACTGGCGAACTTGATCCGCAAAGTTCGTTGGCACACTACCGTCCTGGCGGCGAGGCCCCTGGGCGGAAACATACAGATAATCTCCCGCGTCGACTGCGGGAGAACCGGAGCCATCCGCGGCGGCCGGCGTTTGTTTCGGCGCGACCGCTCGCACCTGGGCCTGGATCTGGCTGCTGCCAGCGATGAGCAGCGAGGCAACGAGCAGGAACAATGGCCTCATGCAGTGTTGCCCTTACGTGCCGAGCTTAGAATGGTTCGTAGTCTCTGTCCCACAATCATTTCTTCTCCGGGCTGAATGGTCATGGAAACCATCTCGAGATGGCTCGGTCCTTTGCGCTCCTTTTTGTCGGGCTTCTGTATTCCTTCGCGGACCGCAGGCACCAGGCTGGGATTGTCGGCACCGAGCACTTCGATCACCGGATCGCCTTGCCTTAATTTCTGAACGCAGTCATCAACGCTGAAGCCCCATGCCTCCTCATCCCACGAAACCTTGAGCGTGGGATATCGATTCCCGCCATCGGGAACGTAGATTTCAGTTTTCACGCCGGGCACTGTTTCCACCAATCTCGAGATGCGAGTCACGCGCGCGTTCCATACCTCGTAGAGTTTCTTTGAATCGATTTTCAGCCAGGTCTCCACTGCGGTCAGGCAGCCGATCACTTCTTCTTTTCCTACCTTCATCGGACGGCACACGGCGCCTTCAAACGGGCTGGAGTTGCGCAGCGCGGCCTCGATCAACTTCTTCTTTTCCTACCTTCATCGGACGGCACACGGCGCCTTCAAACGGGCTGGAGTTGCGCAGCGCGGCCTCGATCAAATCCTTGCGGCCCAGCAGCACGCCGCTGCACTGCGGTCCCTGCAGGCCTTTGCCTCCGGAAAAGGTGTAGAGGTCGATCTTCATCCTTGCATACAACTTTAGATTGTCGGCTGGCGGAATCCCGGCAGCATCATCCAGCAGCATGGGCACATTGTGGTCCTTGGCGATGGCTACCTCGCGGACCAGTTTGTCGCCGAGGTCCGTGGTGTAAATCATGGCCGTGTTCCCGTTGACCGCATTCGCAATTTCTTCTGGCGATTCCACCAGAATCAGTTTGGCACCCGTCAGCCGGATCGCGTTGTCAAAGGCGCTGCGCCCTCCGACCATGATGACTTCGTGCTTCAGCCCGGTAGTGTCGGGGAGCTGCCAGATTTTTTGGGGATCGCTGCCCGCCATGCATGCCGCCGTTGAGGCGGCCATCGCCCCCGCAGCTCCTGAGGTGATCATTCCGGACTCGGCGCCTGTCAGTTCCGACAGCCTGCGACCTACCCCACGTTGCAACTCGATCATGTTCACAAAATACCGTGCCGCCTCGGTCTGAGCGGCGCGGACTTCCGGAAATTGTAGTGATCCGCTCAGGTACGTCCATGTTCCACGGCAATTGATGACAGTCTTAACTCCCAGGCGGCTATACACATTGTCTCTTGGGTCGATGCCGATTGCGGTGGCGGATTTTTCATACATCTCGCGAACGGCAATTTGGGTTAGCAGAGGTGAGGCGGCGAGCATTTTAATAAATCCGCGCCGGCCGGAGGCAATGGCGAAGGGCATCTGCGTCCTCCCGAGGTGTTCAAAATATCGTGGTACATTATCTAACATTCCGATTGCCTTGACGCCAACAATCCAAATCGCGGGTTGCTGAATCTAATCCAGCATGCGACCACGAAGGTTAACGGGTTTCATCGCGGTTATTCAGTTCGTTCTTTTTTTGACGCATTTGCTCCTCTACGAGACGTGGATATTTTCGCTCTCAGGAAGCGATGCCCATGCGGCGCTGTGGATCAAACTGGTTCTTGGCTTTCTGTCTGTTAGCTTTATTGCCGCTTCGCTGCTCGCGTTTCGCTACACAAATGCTGCTCTGCGCGCGTTTTACAAGGCTGCCGCGGTTTGGCTGGGTCTGCTGAGTTTCCTATTCGTCGCCGCAGTTTCCTCCTGGATTATTTTTGGTGTTGCGCGGCTGGCTGGGCTGGATGTGAACTTCCACCGAACCGTGGAATTGCTGTTCGGTATTGCGGTAGTGGCCGGACTCTACGGAGTTTTCAACGCCAGCTGGACGCGAATCACGCGAACCACGGTGCGGCTCGCGAACTTGCCCGAAGCGTGGCGCGGGCGAAAAGCCGCGCTGATCAGCGATGTGCATCTGGGACACGTGCGTAACGGCAGCTTTCTTCGGCGCATGGTAGCAAAGATTTTGCGGGAAGAGCCGGACGCAATTTTTATTGCGGGAGACTTGTATGACGGCACGGCCATCGACGCGGGACGAGCAGCGGAGCCATTGAACAAGCTAACCGCGCCACACGGTGTGTATTTTGTCGCCGGAAATCACGAGCAATTCGGCGACGATAGCAAATATTTGAACGCCATTGCGGCAGCGGGTGTGCGCGTCCTCAGCAATGAGAAGGTAGAAGTGGACGGTTTGCAGATTATTGGCGTTCCTTACCGTAACGCGACGCAGCACGGGCACCTTGCGTCGGTGCTGGACGGCATCCGATTGGATCGCGACCGCGCCAGCATTTTGCTGACCCACGCGCCCGACTATCCGGAGATCGCGGAGGCTGCCGGAGTTTCACTGCAGCTATCCGGACACACCCACGTTGGGCAGTTTATCCCCTGGAGCTGGATGGCGCGGCGGATTTACCGGCAATTTGTGTACGGCTTAAGCCGGATCGGGAAGATGCAGATTTTTACTTCCAGCGGAGCAGGAACCTGGGGACCGCCGCTGCGGCTGGGATCCAATCCCGAGATCGTAGTGCTTCAGTTCGAATAACGAAACAGTCACAACCAATCCAGAGGCAGTTTTCATAACGGTCCTACCGTGGAGTGATTGGATTCTTTCTCGGATATTTACTGGGGAGTCGAACCATTCGGCACATCAAAGCCATAGGCCCGGAAGAGTTTGGTCACGGTCGGCGTCTGAATGAACTTGAGGAACGCTTTCACCGTCTCTTTCTGCTGCGAAGACTTAAGAATCACACAAGCTTGCTCGATAGGCGGATAGTCAGTGCCTGGAATCTCGGCATACCGCCCTTTGTCCTTCATATTAGGAGACAAAGCGAGTGAGAGGGCGACGATGCCGACATCCGCAGATCGCGAGAGTACGAAGGAAGCCGTCTGGGAAATGTTTTCGCCCAGTACGAACTTATCGGCAACCTGGTCATAGATATTTTCCTTCTTCATTGCGGCCACGGCAGCCTGTCCATAAGGAGCATGTTGCGGGTTGGCGATGGCAATTTTCTTGATGGCAGGATTCAGAAGGGATTGCAGACCAGAACTGACATCGAGCTTCGAGTCATTCGGCACCCAAATCACGATCTTTCCAATGGCATATCGGTAAAATGTGCCATCCTCGGATAACCCTGCAGCCTCCAGTTTTCTGGCGTAGTCAAGATTGGCAGAGAAGAACATATCGAAGGGCGCACCCTGCTGAATTTGCTGAAAGAAATTGCCTGATGAGCCATAAATCGGCTTTACATACCATCATTTGAAGGAGGCCGTTCTGTGAGATAGGCGCTGATCGATTGAAAACGGTCCGGAGCCTGCGATTAAGAGAAACAACAAGCCCAGCAGCATGCAAAAGTCGGTTCTGGCTTCGTGCATGGTCCCCCAGAATCCTGCCTGCGAGAGCATCGGAACTTTGGTTGTCACGATCGCTACAGAGATGTCGATGAGAAGAGGTACCGAAGCAAGACGCGTGAGCAGACCAAGAATGAGCATCGTGCCGCACACGATTTCCACAACTCCGACAAACGGCGCGAAGAACTGCGGCGCGGGAATGCCGATTTTCGTGAAGCGTCCCACGCCTAAAGCATCGGGAAATAGAAACTTCTGTATCCCCTCAGACACAAAGACCCACCCGACCAGCAGACGGACCAGGATGGTTGCGGATGGCGCATTGCTTCCGAGGATCCGTTGAGTCAGCATCATATTCGTTCTTAACTTACCTTTCTCCAAGCCTCCTCATTCTTCTGCTCAAAATCCTCATAAGATTTTCGAAGGCCCGTGAGTACTTGGGCCGTCGTTTCAAAAAGAGCCTGCGCTTTCGGATCACTAATTTTGCTGACATTTTCGCGCACGTGATTAATTACATCGGTCAGCATCTGTTTTATCTTGGCAGTGTGGTTCCGGGGATCACTTTCGCGGTATTGCATGCGATCGGTCATAAACATCTCCTCACTCTTTTGAGTTACGGTTTGGGCGGCGGAGGGGGAGTAAATTGCGCCAAGTCACTGAAGCCCAGGGCAATCTCGACATTGGCTATCTTCTTTTCCGCGTCCTCGAATCCATCTTTCCCGAACATTTTGTGCTCAATGTCTTCGAACTGGGCTGAAATCTCATCGAGCTGCGTGTTCGAGAAGTTCTTCTTCCAGGCCGGGAACACGATAGTGTCCTCTCGGGCGGCATGATTCGCGTACATCAGGACGAAGCTGTCAAATACCCTTGCCAGAGGCTCCGAGTGGGCCGCGGAAATCTTCGGGGCATTCGTGACCGCGAGCACGTAGTCAGTAATCTCACGTCCGCGATTGTGTTGGGCGATGAGGATGTCTGCATACTTCTGCAGCTCTCCCCCCTGTTTTCGAACCACAGGAAAGATATGCTGCTCTTCGAGCATGCGCTCGTGATAATCCTCCCCGAAGGTGCGAAACAGTTCTGCGGTGCGGTGCAGCGCGGCCGGATCGACGCTGGAAGGACTGTGCCGCAACTTGGGAACAGACTCAAAGTAGACAAGCAGTGCACGGCGAATCACGCCATGCTCTCGCATCAGGTCTTCGGTCGCCGTGACTTCCGGCTCTTTCTCGTTGCCCTTTGCAGACGCTAACTCCGTCTGAAGCGCTTCGGCAACCACCGGGACGCCGGTTACGGCAACGCCAATACCAAAGAAATCCCGCAACAACTTTCGACGGCTCCAGTCACCTTGCATACAGACCTCACACTTGTAGTTCTAGTCTCTGGGACCGTACCGAGGCCCTGCTCAGACCTTCCTACTCCAAATACAACCCCGCCGACGACCCGACCCACTCCAGGTTGCGGTTATGATCCACTCCCATCATCAGCCCTCGCCCCATGCGGATGATGGTCATCACGGGCAGCAATTCCTCCAGCCAGATGTACATGACACGCACCTCCGCCTTCGTCCCCCCATGCGGAGTGTCAATCACCGGCTCAAACTCCATGCGTTCTTGCAGGATGTATTGTGAACGTCTCTCCTGAGGAATCATCGCCAGGTCTTCTTTCTTCGGATTGAAGATCACTCCCAGTCCGGCGAAGGAGAAAAGTGGCTTGAGGATGTAATTCTCGAGGTCGTCTGGAGGCTTTTCCATTCGATCCAGAAACCAAGTCTTGGGCACGCAATCATGCTGTAAATAGGGAAGGGAAAACTTACTCATACGAAAGAACCAGTTAGGATGTCCTGCCCACTCCACCTTTAAATCTTCATTGAATGTAAATGCGAACTTCAGATTTTTGCGGATCAACTCATCTACGATGACGCGATTGTAGATACGATGAATGGGAAAACGCTTGCCTGTGTTTTCGTAAAATAAATAACTTCCCACTTTGTGGATATCAGTGATTGAAACTGTCTTAACCCCCAGTAGCCGTTCCGTCAGCAGGAAATCCGGAAGCGTTTTCTGCTGCGCCGGATCAATCTCCATCAGGATGACGTTTGCCGGATCGTGTCCGCCCACGATGGCCCGCCGCAAAAGCTTTTGGTAATTCTCCCAATCCAGCCCGCCCAGCAGATATTTCAGATTCGCATCCAACCCGAAAACTTCGATGTACACCTGCGACAGCATTGCCTGATAGGCATGCAGGGAAGGGAAGCCCTGCAACTCCACCAGCTTTGGCTGAAGTTTGCCACCACTGTCGCGCACTAATCCGAAGTCCACCTGCACGAACAAGGGATGCGGCGCTTCGTTAGGTACATTGAACTCAGGCGGAATCGATTGGAAGGATGCCTTGCGATACTCGAGCCCATCCATTTGCCGGGTCAGTTCCTTGCCATATTGCGACATCTGGTCCAGCAACTCTTTTGGAAAAAAACACGGCGTCTCCGACAACCGGAATTTAACCGGCGTGCCGCAGCGCTCTTCCATGACTTTCAGGAAACGCTGATACTTTTCTGGCGTGAAGTTCGCGTTGAAGCGTTGGCGAAGGGCGGAAATCATGAGTTGCGCCCCTGTGGACGAAAAAGCGTGGGATTTAAGTGTTCTCTAACCGACTTCAGCTTTCCAGCAAGAATTGCCCCTGCCGCATGATCTGCTGGCTGTCCACCCATATATCGAAATTCCTCCCTACCACGTCAATATGGGTCGACGAATACCATTCCGCCCCGGTATGGGCCCCGTAAGGATTTCCGAATGCGATATGCACTCCAGGAAACTTCTCATCCTGAAGAATCTGTCCAATCACATCTTTCAATTCAACATTGGTGCCGATGGCGAACTCTCCCACCAAGTCGCTGTTTTCGTCGGTATGGGTATAGCTCCAAAAATCGTCCTGCAGTTGCTGATTGCTGGAGTGAGCCTCGACCAGGCGGTTGCCTTTGATCCGAATGGTCAGGGGATTATTCCGCAGGCTGCCGAATTTGGCGCATAGCCAGTCGCCCACCACTCCATCAATCACGAACGTCCCATTGACTTCCCCAGGAGTTGTAAACACCTCTCCGCCCGGTAAGTTTCCCCATTTTTCTGGACTGATGAGTCCGCTGGTTTTCAGCCAATGATATTTCGGATTCAGCTGCGCAGTCAGATCCGTTCCGGCCGCAGTTCTCGCCCGAATCTGTTTCGCCCGCCGCACCAGATCCACGACTTTTGTGCTGATGCGGTCGACTTTCAGGAAATCGGCCCGCATTCCTTCCAGCATGATCTGATGATTGATGTTCACCATATGGGCATGGCGAATCCTGCGCCGATTCACCACGTCCGTCATCTGCATGCGTGAGCGCAGTTCGTTCGGCTGCGCCTGCACCGCAAAAACACTTACTTGGCTGGTTTCTAAGTCATCAACGATTTCTGACGGTAGGTCTCCCAGCGGCCGGGGCGCCAGTTCTTCCAGAACCCACGCCCGGTATGTGGCCCCAACATTTTCCAGTTCGTGGATCAGGCTGGCGGCAATCTCCCTAGTCGCCTCATCGGTGACCACAGTGACTTTTTCCCCTGCCTGAATGCGCAAGCACACGTTCACCGCATTGCGGGCACCGGGAGTAAGTTCAGGATCAAAAGGAAGTGTGCTCAGTTGGTGATTGGCTTGACTGACAGGAAGGCTCATTACCCTACTTTTCTGGCGGAACTGGCGGCCTCGTCGGCTACGCCAGCTTCCGTCTCTTCTATGATGTAGTCCACGACTTTTTTCAGATCCCCTGTTTCCCGGAAGACACGTAGCTGGCGGTCCGCGCCCGTCCCCATTTCCAGGATCTTATGAATGTAATTCAGTTCTTCGCGGGAATCCAACTCGTCCACTACATCGTCCACGAATTCCAGGTACTCCATAACCAGGTCGCGGGCTAAAACTTCTTTCTGCTTGCCGAAGTCCACCAGCTTTCCGTCCAACCCATAGCGAGCGGCGCGCCACTTGTTCTCCATGATCAAAGCGCGGCGATAAAGCCGGAACCCCTGGTTGGCTGCATAGAGCTTGTACAGTTTGGCAATGGTGGCCTGGATCAGCGCTGCCAACGCAATGGTTTCATCCAGCCGCATCGGAATGTCTGCGACGCGGAACTCCAGCGTGTCGAAGAACGGATGGGGACGGATGTCCCACCAAATCTTTTTAGCGTTATCGATACACTTCGTCTTGATCAGCAGCTTGATAAAGTTTTCGTACTCACCCCAACTGGGAAAGTAATCCGGAATATTGGTGCGCGGAAACTTGTCGAAAACCTTGCAGCGATACGATTTCAGCCCTGTGTCCATCCCCAGCCAGAAGGGCGAATTTGTGGACAACGCCAGAATGTGCGGCAAAAAGTAGCGGGCATGATTCATCATGTGGATCGCGGTCTCGCGGTCCTCAATTCCGATATGCACATGCAACCCGAAAATCAGGTTAGCTCGAGCCACCAGTTGCATGTCTTCGACAATATTTTTGTAACGCTCGCCGGGCGTAATCTCCTGCGTCCGCCAATCGGCAAATGGATGCGTGGCCGCGGACGCCAAACGCAGGCCATTTTCTTTGGCCAGCGTGATCATGTCTCGCCGCAGCTTTTTAATTTCTTGCTTCGCCTCCTTGATGCCGCCGCAGACCGAAGTCCCAACCTCGACCACCGACTGGTGCATCTCGGACTTCACGCGCTCCTGCAGCAGGAGCTTGCCTTTTTCAATAATTTCAGCGTGAATGTGGGACCGTAGATCGCGCGAGATGGGATCGACTGTCTGGTACTCCTCTTCGATCCCGATAGTGAAGGAAGGACGCATGTTGGCTGCATCAGTATAAATCTGCAATGAACCAAGAAACACTTAGCATTTAGCACTTAGCATTTGGCCCCTAAGGCGTTTTTTCGCGTGTCAATGGCATCCTCTATTGGCTAAATGCTAAGTGCCGATTTCGCCTATGCCCGTCTCTTGCGGGGAGCAGGCTTCTCCACTTTCCCTCCGTCCAAATCCCCGCCCTTCAAAAACCCTGCCCAGCGCAACTCCCGCGCCGGATTCTCATCGCTAAGCGCTTTTTTTACAGCGAGTTCCGCGACGGCATCGACAATCCACTCGAAGTTCGCCTGGCCCACCGACGTAATCTCCGCATCAGGCGCGGGGTTCAGGAAATCGATAGCGTAGGGAATCCCAT
>WNGL01020886.1_pt1 | contig 12589 bp, 9 predicted proteins | sample 5400591 | NCBI WGS metagenome assembly WNGL01 (sample SAMN13153377, study PRJNA577476) | soil metagenome | isolation source: 80 cm soil or saprolite under Garry oak tree replicate 1 | place: USA:California | collected 2016-06-15
GACGGCATCCGCCTCGGCGACTGGGTGGAGATCAACGGCGTCAGCGGCGAGGTCGTCGATCTCGGGCCCTTCCACACGGTCCTTCTGGAGACCGGCAACTGGGCCGAATCGGGACATCCCACCGGGCGGCGCGTGACCTTCCCCAACAGCTTCGCGACCGAGGGGCACTACTTCAACTTCTCCACCTCGGGCCAGTGGCTCTGGGACGAGCTGCAAATCCATCTTTCATCGAACGAGGACCCCCGTCCGATGGTCGAGGCCATCTCCGCCGTCGTCTCGACCGAGACCCGGGCGAACGCCCGGCTCGCCGAGCAGGAGTGGAGCCGCGTGGCGCAATCCAAGGAGCTGAAGGGATTCTCCGCCGAGCCGGCCGTCAGCATCCGGCCGGTCGGCACCGGCTTCGACGTTCTCATCCGCTACATGACCCGCGCCAACGAGCGCCACCAGGTGCGCTCGCGGCTGTACCAGGCCGTCGTCGAATTGCTGGGGCGCTGGACGGTCCAGCCCACCCCGGCGCCGCTCCTGTCGCAACAGACGGCGGGCGAATCACACTAGGAGCGTGTCCGAGTGAAACATCCATCTCGCAGGCTCTCGTGCGCCGCCGTCCTGCTGTGTGCCGTCGTTCCGCCCGCTCTCGCCCGGTCCTACCAGGTTGTGAAGAGCGTCACGCTCGGCGGCGAGGGACGCTGGGACTACGTGGTGTTCGATGCCGCCGGCCAGCGCCTGTTCATCGCCCGCGAGACGCGCGTCATGGTGGTCGACCCCGACACGGGCAAGGTGCTGGCGGAGATCCCGGGTCTGGATGGGGCGCACGGCGTCGCGCTCGCCGAGGCGGAGGGTCACGGTTTCGCGACCTCGGGTCGCGACGGCACGGTCACCATGTTCGACCTCAAGACGCTCAAGGTGCTCGGGAAGATCACGGCGGCGCCGGACGCCGACGCCGTCCTGTACGACCCGGCCTCCAGGCGCGTGTTCACCTTCAACGGAGACTCGCGGAACTCGACGGTGATCGACGCCGCCTCGGGCAGGAAGGTCGGTGCGATCGATCTCGGCGCCACCCCCGAGTTCGCCGTCTCGGCCGGTGACGGCAAGCTGTACGTCAATCTCGAGGACAGGGGCGCGGTGGCGGAGATCGACGCGGCCGCCATGAAGATCGTCCGTCGGTGGCCGATCGCGCCGTGCGAGTCGCCAACCGGCCTCGCCATCGATCGCGCCCACCACCGGCTGTTCAGCGGCTGCCGGAACAAGGTGCTGGCGATCTCCGACGCCACCGCAGGCAGGCTGGTGACCACGGTGCCGATCGGCGAGGGCGTCGACGGCTGCGGGTTCGATCCCGGCACCCAGCTGGCGTTCGCCTCGAACGGCGACGGGACGCTGACGGTGGTACACGAGGACACGCCCGCGCAGTTCCGCGTCGTGGGGGAGGCCGCCACACGGAAAGGCGCCCGTACCATGACGCTCGACGAGACGACGCACCGCGTCTTCACCGTCACGGCGGAGCTGGGGCCCCCGCCCGCGGCCACCCCGGATCATCCTCACCCCCGGCCCAGCATCGTCCCGGGGACGTTCACGCTGCTGGTCCTCGAGCCGTAGCGGGCGCAACGTGATCGGGCGTGACTTCGGCCGGGGCCTGGCGCTCAGCTCTCTCGCCATCGGTCGCTGGGCCGGGGCGCCCGGCGGCACGGTGGTCGTCCCGGAGCCGGAGGCGGTCTTCCGCGACAAGGAGACGGTCGCGTTCGCGTTCGAGGTCTACAACGCCGAGCACAAGGGAGGCGCGACCCCGGACCTCGACGTGCAATACGAGTTCCTGGTCGACGGCGACGACGGGCCGCACCCAATGGGGAGGCCGGTCATCCTGCACCGCCAGAGGGTCGAGTCGTTCGAATACTCCTTGCCGCTGCAGGGGTGGCCCGAGGCGCCCTGCCGCGTGCGCGTCCGGGTGACCGACAACCGCACGCGTGCGGTCGCGGGGCGCGAAGAGACGTTCAGGGTCGTCGCGCCCGCCGGCGGCGGTTCGGAGGTAGAATCGGCAGATCACGATCGAGTGAAACCACCCCGGGCTCCGGGTCGTCTAAGGGAACAAAGGACAAGCAGTCAGCGCGAGGAGCCCCCCAAGGGACCCCCATGGAAGTTCCCCCAACGGAAGCCGCCCCCGCACCAGCGGAGGCGGCAGTCCGCCGTGACGAGGACGCCGCGCTGGTGGCGCGGGCGCAGTCGGGCGACATCGAGGCGTTCGAGGCGCTGGTGCTGCGGCACGCCCGGCGGGCCTACCGGGTGCTGCTCGGCATCACGGGGAACCACGCCGACGCCGAGGATGGCGTGCAGAACACCTTTCTCAAGGCCTACCAGCACATCCGGGAGTTCGAGGGCGCCGCGAAATTCTCCTCGTGGCTGACGCGCATCGCCGCGAACGAGGGGCTGGAGATCCTGCGCCGGCGCAAGACCAGGCGCCTGGAGAGCCTGGACGACTGGCTCTCCGAGCACGAGGAGACCTTCCAGCCGCGGAATCACCAGCCCTGGCAGAAGAACCCGGAGCAACTCACGGCGGACGCGCAGGTGCGCGCGCTCGTGGAACAGGAGATCATGAAGCTGCCGGCCAAGTACCGCGTGGCGGTGATGCTCCGCGATCTGGAGCAGCTGTCGACGGAAGAGGCGGCGACGGCCCTGGGGCTCAACGAGGCGACGCTGAAGACGCGCCTGCTGCGCGGCCGGCTGATGCTGCGCGAGGCGCTGGCGCCGCACTTCGGGCGGCGCCGCAGAGGGGAGGGCCGCGATGTTTAGCTGCGAGGAGCTGCTCGATCACCTGAACGATTACCTGGACGATCGGGCGGTGGCCGACGTGCGCCGCAAGCTGGAGGCCCACCTGAGCGGGTGCCACCACTGCGAGGTGGTGCTCGACAGCACCAGCGCCACCATCAAGATCGTGAGCGGCTGCAAGTCGTTCGACCTGCCCGCGCATCTCTCCGCGAAGATCATGGCGAAGATCCGGGCGCAGGGTCGCTGAACGTCCCGGGCGTCTCGACCGCCCTCCGCCTCAGAGAGGTCCGAAGGGAGCGGTGTCGGCCGCATTGTTGCCCTCGTCGGTCTCGGGCTCGTCGTTGTCGGCGTCGACGAGGACGCGGTAGAAGCACGACTCCTGCGCCGAGGGCAGCGTCAGATCGAACGCCGCCGAACCGCCACGCGCGAGGCCCTGGGTCTCGACCCGGCCCACTTCTCCGAGATCGCCGCTGGTCGCGCAGATCAATCGGACCGCATGGGCCGCCGGGCCGACGGCGCAGGGCCCCCGGTTGACGATCTCGAAGTGCAGGCCGGCGGTCGGGAAGCCGGGCCGGGTGACGGACAAGTTGGCCGCGGCGAGATCACCGGCGATCCCGTGGTGCGCCGTGATGGTTCCAATGGCGGCGCGGTCGGCTCCGGCGTAGAGGATGCCGTCGGCGTCCTGAAGGGCGCGCGCCCCGTTGCAGAAGGTCGGGAAGAACGGGACGAGGAAGTGGCTCTCCAGGACGATGGTATCGGCCGCAGGCTTGCCGAGGGCCAGGAACAGGTCATGCAGGGTCGATGACCAGATCTCGCCGTCGTCGTGCACCTCGTGCACGATGTCCTCGGGGTAGTGCTTGGTCGAATCGAGCCGGCGCAGGCAACCGAGGAACCCGAAGTCCCACTCGGCGAGGCAGGCGGGGTCGAAGGAGCCGGGACCGGTCGGTCCGTTGCTGAAGGCCCAGTAGTCCCCGAATCCCTCGCCCTGCGCCCCCGATTCCCCCAGGCCGATGTACTTCCCGCCGGTCGTGTTGTCCTGGATCGAGTGCCCGTACTCGTGCAGGATGACGTCCGCGTCCTCGGCGTCGTCCACTCCGCCCTCGCCGAAGGCGATCCAGCCTATACCGAACGGGAAGCCGACGTAGTGCGAGTTGTCGGCGCCGTTCAGGCCGTGCGGATCGACCGCGATGGAACGATTGTTGACGCCGGTGAAGCCGAGCGACTGGATGTAGCGCTGGCTGCGGTCGATGTGGAAGTAGACCATGACGTCCTCGAACTCCTGCCGGTCCCGGGTGAACAGGAAGTCTCCCGTCGAGGAGAAGGGCGAGGCGAAGAACGGCGCCTCGACGAAGTCGTTGATGCGCACGTAGGGTCCCGCCAGACCGACCGGCCCGAACAGATCGAAGAAGAACCGGCTCAGCCCCGGGAGCGGGACGGTGCGGTACGCGGGAGTGAACGCCGGGCTGTCCGCGTCGTTGTTATCTCGAAGACTCGTGTCGTCCAGCGTGTTGACCGGGTTCGGATCGAACACCTGTCCCCGGCCGGTGATGTGCGTCTCTTGCACGAGGCTGCGCCGGCGCAGGACGGCCGCCGAGCCCGCGTCCACGATGTACTCCGTCACCCCGAACGGCGACTCGGCGGAGACCACCAGCCTGTAGGCGAGCCGGGGCGTTTCCTGCCCGGCGCCCGCCGGGCCGCCGGGCGCGGGGCCGGCGAAGACTCCGAGCTCGGGAGAGACGTCCTGCGCCAGTTTCAGCTGCTCCCCGGCATACACCCGGCGCCCGCCCTTCTTGTCCGTCGCGATCGACCAGGTCGCCAGGTAGTCCCGCAGGGCGGCCTGGATGACATCGGCTCTCGAGCGGCCCGGAGAGATGGAGAGATCGATCCCCGGCACATAGTCGTTGTGGGCCAGATAGACGCGGCCGTCCCGGGCGACGTGGACTTCGGCGCCGGCGTCGAACACCGGCAGCCCGCGGTAGGTCTGCACGAACCGGAAGTGGCGGCCGCCCGGGCTCTCAGACGCGGCCGCGAGCCGCAGATCCTCCAGTCCGGCCTGCATCTTGAAGAGGCCCGCCCTCGCCGCCAGGAAGCGCCCGGCGATCTCTCTCGGCGCCTCGGCGCTCGGCGGCGACAGCTCGCCCCGCAGCGTCCTCACCCGGGCGCCGTCGGGGGAGGGCTCGACGTCCACCCCGCGCCGCCCTGCGAGGGCCGCTCCGGGGACAAGACAGATCATCAACACGGGAAGGACTCGAAGGATTCGCTTCATCGCACACCTCGGCTTGTGTCGGATCGACGCTGGCAGTCAACGGGCGGGCCGAAACTTACCGCGGGCGGCGGCGGCTGTCAACGGCGGGGCGCGCGCCCCTCCTGTCCGGGGCCTTGAGCAGCCGCGCCCGGGTGACCACGTCCCGGCCGTAGCGCTCGGCCAGCGCGTCGGTGGCTCGGGCGGCGCGGGCGGAGCGCGCGAGGGACGGGTCGGGGAACAGATCGAGCTGGCCGGCGCCCCGCGGCACGAGGTGGGTGGCGCCGACGCCGAGCAGGCGCACGCCCTGGCCGCCGAGGCGGACGCGCGCGCCGAACAGGTCGCGCGCCGCGGCGTAGATCTCCTCCGTCAGGGAGGCGGGGACGGGAAGGGTGAGAGCGCGCGTCCAGGTCACGAAGTCGCCGGTGCGGACCTTGATCTGGACGGTGCGCGCGGCGAGCCCCTCGCGGCGCAGCGCGCGCGCCACGCCCTCCGACCGGTCCAGGAGCTCGGCCTCGATGCAGGGCGCCGCCGAGCCGCTCCGCGCCGGCGTCCACCAGGTCCTTGATGGCGCGCAGGCCGAGCGCGTGCAGCCGCGCCGCCGTCTTCGGGCCCACGCCCCAGAGTCGTTCCACGGGCAGGGGCCAGAGACGCCGCGGGACGTCCTCGAGGGGGAGGACCACGAGACCGTCCGGCTTCTCGAGATCCGACGCGACCTTCGCCAGGAACTTCGTCGGGGCGACGCCGACCGAGGCGGTCAGCCGCTGGTCGGCGCGGATGGTCTCCTTGAGGCGCCGCGCCGCCTCGGCGCCGCCCCGCAGGCCCGCGACGACGCCGGTCAGGTCGAGGAAGGCCTCGTCGATCGACAGCGGCTCCACCACCGGCGTGAAGTCCTCGAACAGCCGCCGGATCCGCCGCGACACCTCGACGTACAGCCCGATCCGGCCCGGCAGCCAGGTCGCCTGCGGGCAGAGCCGCATGGCGACCACCGACGGCATCGCCGACCGCACTCCGAACGGCCGCGCCTCGTACGAGCAGGTCGACACGACCCCCCGCGGCCCCTTGTGCCCGATGATCAGCGGCACCCCGGCCAGCGACGGATTCTCGCGCACCTCGATCGCCGCGTAGAACGCGTCCATGTCGACATGCAGGATGACGCGGGGATTCGCCAGAGGACCTCCGTCCGTGTCGCCGTCAGCCGGACTCGGGGACCTTGGCGAGGGCCGCGAGCGACGGCGCGTCCTCGCCGGTGCGCAGCGGCAAGACGGTCATCGGCAGCCCCTTCCACTGCAGGCGGCGCTGGACCTGGTAGGCGGTCTCGTTGTGCAGGATCCGCTGCCACCAGCTCTCGCGCTTCCAGATCAGCTTGCCGCCGAAGAACATCACGCGGGGAAACTTCTTCGCCAGATCGACGCAGACCCGGTAGAGCCCGTCGACCGGGTCGGTCGTGACCATGGTGGCGGAGCCCGCGTTGAGTCCCTGCCGCCGCGCCAGATCGACGAACTTCGCGAGCGATTCCTCCACCTGGGTCCGGAGCGCGCTGATCTCCTCCTTGCCCTTGAAATGACCGGAATCGATCACCGCCACGGACACGAAGATGACGTTCCGGTAGTATCCGGGAAACATCCTCTGCAGCGACAGCAGGAGGTGCATGCCCATCCCCCCGTAGTCACGCACCAGCAGGACGGCGGTGGGCTTGCGCGGGTCGGGCTCGCCGCCCCGCCGGCGGGCGGGTTCCAGATCGAGCAGATGCCGATCGAGCTCGCGCACGCGCGACTCCACCATGCGGTAATGGCGGCGGACCCAGGTGCAGGCGCCGACCAGCAGACAGGTGATCAGGAGCGTCTTCCACGCCCCCTGCTGGAACTTCTCGAACACGGTGATGGTCAGGATCGTCAGGCACAGGATCAGCCCGACGACGTGGACCGAGATGTGCCGGACCCAGCCCTCGTGCTTCGCGCGGCTCCTGATCCAGAAGCGGCACATCCCCATCTGGGTGAGCGAGAAGGTGGCGAACACGTTGATCGAGTACATGATCACCAGCGTGTCGACGCGTCCGCGGGTGAGCAGCAGCAGGGCGGTCGCGGAGCAGCCCATCAGGATCACGCCGTCCTTGGTGGTCAGCCGGTCGGACAGCGACGCGAAGCGGTGCGGCAGCCAGGAGTCGATCGCCATGTTGGACATCACCCGCGGCCCGTCGACGAAACCGGTCTGGGCGGCGACGAACAGGAGGGCCGCCTCGGAAGCCATGGCCAGCTTGACGAACACCGATCCCAGGGGAACCCCGCCCAGGTGCCAACCCCCGGCGAAGCGCTCCGCGAGCACCCCGTTGAGCGTCATCCCGGCCTGGTCTCTTGCGGGCAGGCCGAAGAAACTCTGGACGTCGAACAGGAGGTAGCAGATGAGGATGCCGCTGGCCGTGAAGGCGAGCGAGGCCGCCATGTACATCATGGTCCTCTTGCCGGTCTGCACCTTCGGCTCGCGCATGATGGTGATGCCGTTCGACACCGCCTCGATCCCGGTAAACGTGCCGCCGCCGAGCGCGAAGGCGCGTATGAAGATCAGAAACAGGCCCCACCGTCCGAACACATGCCAGCCCTCCTGCAGCCCGGTGGTGACCTGGTGCGCCACCTCGGGGACCCTCCCGGCGTGGCTGCCGATCCCCACGACGATCAGGAACAGGTGGGTGATCACGAAGACCAGGAAGATCGGCACCACCGCCTCGACGGACTCCTTCACGCCGCGCAGGTTCATGACCAGCAGGGCGCCCAGGACCGTCACCTCGCACAGCAGCTTGAGGTCCAGGTTGGTGCGCAGGGCGCCCGGCAGGAGATCGAAGATGGCGTCGCCGCCGGCCGCCACCGACACGGTGATGGTCAGGATGTAGTCGACCAGCAGGGCGCAGCCCGACACGACGCCGGCCTGCCGCCCCAGCAGCTTGGTGGCGACCACGTACCCGCCGCCGCCGTGAGGGAACTGCTCGATGACCCGGCTGTAGGCGTAGGAGATCACGAACACGGTGGTGGCGGTCGCCAGGGCCAGGAAGATCGCCAGGTACCACTGGCCTTCCATCCTGCCGGTCAGCGGGTTCCTGGCGACCAGGTTCTTGAAGGCCTCGGCGGGGCCGTACGCGGAGGACGACAGGCCGTCCGCCCCGAGCCCGACCCAGGCCAGGAAGGCGATCAGGGAGATCTTGTGGAAGATCCCCGGGTCCTGGACATCGCGCGGCGCGCCGAACAGTCTGCGCCACAGACGGGTGAGCCGATCGGGCTGTTCGAGCGGATCCAGGGGAAGGCTTTTCTCGCGCGCCATCGAGCGCTCCGCGTTCGGGGCGCGCGGCCACGGCGCGTCCCTCACCTCGCCTGCGAGGTTAGCTGACGGGCTCGGGGGTGAAGGTCCCCGGCGCTCCTGCGCTTCGCCCCGAAATCCTGGTTCCCCCGTTCCCCCCGAGGGGGGATTCGGCGATCGAGGGGGATCTTAGCCCCGCCGCAGGCGGAGTCAAGTCCCGGCCGCTGTGACCGCGCTCGCCGGGCCGGGCGACTCGCGCGGGGGACGGTTGAACGAGGTCAGGCCTTGTGGAAGGCGTGGAAGTGGTTGATCGGGCCGATCCCCTTGCCGATGCCCGGCGAGGCCACCAGGGCGGCGGTCAGGAATTCCTTGGCGCGGGCGACGGCATCGAGGGGCGGGAGACCGTGGGCCAGGTAGGCGGCGATGGCGGCCGAGAAGGTGCAGCCGGTGCCGTGGGTGGAGCGGGTCTGGACCCGCTCCGCCTTCAATTCCTCGAAGCTCTTCCCGTCGTAATACAGATCGACGACGTTCGGGCCTTCGCTGTGGCCGCCCTTGATCACGACGCGCGCCGGGCCCAGGTCCAGGATGCGGCGGGCGGCGTCGCGCATCGTCTCGGCGTCGGAGATCTTGCGGCCGGAGAGGACCTCCGCCTCGGGGATGTTCGGCGTGACGAATTCGGCGAGCGGCAGGATCTCCGTCTTGAGCGTGGCGATCGCGTCCTCCTCGAGCAGTCGGGCGCCCGTCTTCGCGACCATCACCGGGTCGACGACCAGGTTCGGGATGGCGTTGCGTTTCAGGGCGGCGGCCACGGCGCGCGCGATCGACCGGCTCGCCAGCATGCCGGTCTTCGCGGCGTCGACACCGATGTCCTCGGCCACGGCGTCGATCTGCGCGGCCACGACCTGAGGCTCGATCTCCTGGATGCGGGTGACGCGGACGGTGTTCTGTGCCGTGACGGCGGTGATCGCGGAGGTGCCGAACACGCCGAGGGCGCCGAACGTCTTGAGATCGGCCTGGATGCCTGCGCCGCCTCCGGAATCGGAGCCGGCGACGGTCAGAGCGCGCTTCATCGAGTCTCCCGCGGGTGTGACCCCGCCACTCTAGCCGATCCACGCGCCTCCGCGATGCGGCGCTTCAGGGCGCGGGCCGCGGCCGTGATGTCCTCCGCCGAGACGACGGCCGACACGACCGCCGCACCGGCGGCGCCCGCCTGGAACACCTGCGCCACGTTGTCGATGGTGATGCCGCCGATGGCGACGACCGGGATATCGACCGCCAGGGCGATCCCGGCCAGGCGCTCCAGACCGAGCGGCTCACCCGAGTCCGGCTTGGTCGCCGTGGCGAACACCGGCCCGACGCCGACATAGTCGGCGCCGTCCCTCGCGGCTCGCACCGCCTCCTCCCGGGTGCAGGCGGAGACGCCGACCAGGCGCGGCCGGGGGAGGATCCGCCGCGCCTCGCGGGCGGGAAGGTCGTGCTGGCCGACGTGCGCCCCGTCCGCTCCGACAATCAGCGCCACATCCACTCGATCGTTGACCAGGAGCGCCGCCGCGAATTTCCGGGCGAGCGGCTGGATTTCCGCGGTCACGAGACCTAAGTTGTAGGCCGTGGAGGACTTGTCCCTGATCTGGATGGCGTCGGCGCCGCCTTCCAGGGCGGCGCGCGCAACCTCTCTATGAGAACGCCCGCGCGACAGGGACGGATCCGAGATGACGTACAGAGCGTAACGCGGCCACCCGTCGGCCATGCGGCCTCCAGTGCGGCCCGATTCTAGCACCATGGGAGAGACCGGTCCGGCCAATTCACCAGTCCCCGGGGGCGCCGGCGGCCCTCGCGGCGAAGAGGCGCCTGTGACGCAGCGCTCCGGCCGCGAGCCTTCGGGAGCGTTCCTGTCTCATCTTCAATCGCTGCGCGAGCTGCAGATCACCCTGTCGCAGGAGGGCCGTCCCGAGGCGATCCTGATCGAGGGGACGACCGGCACCGTCGAGATCGTCGGCGCCGACTGCGCCGTCGCCCTGGTCGAGCCGTCGAACGGCCTGCCCCCGCTGCGCTTCGGGTGGATCGAGGGGCGGCACATGGCGCAGCACGAGATCGCCGTCGTGTCCCGGCGCCTCGAGGAGGCGATCGAGAAGGTCCGCTCGGGTCAGACCTCGCGCGTCGTCCTCGGCGCCGGCGTCGAGGCGGGTGAGGCGGAGACCGCGACCGCCGGCGTGGCGAACGGCTCGCGCGATCCGGGACGGACGCCGAAGTTCGGCTCCACCCTGGTGCTCGGGATCAGCGCGGCCATGGGCTCGCGCGGCGCCTTGGTCCTGGCGCGGCACGACCCGCTGCCGTTCAGCCGCGAGCACGCCCTGCTGGCCGACATCCTGTCGTCGCTCATGGCGATCCAGATCGAGCGGGCGCTCCGGGCCACGGACGCGCGGCGGGCCAGCGAGCGCCTCCAGGAGGAGTGCCTCGCGGCGACCCGCCACCTGCACGAGACCAGCCAGGAGCTGGCGGCGCTCAACGCCATCGCCGCGGCGGCCAGCCCCTCGCTCGACCTGGACCGGCAGATCGAGGCCTCGCTGAGCAAGGCGCTCGAAGTCACCGGATTCAAGGCCGGGGCGATCAGCCTGGTGGAGGACGGGGGAGCGTCGGAGATCCTGCGCTTCGCGCGCGGCGTAGGCGACCCCGCTTTCCTCGAGCTGGCGCAATCACGCCCGCTCGGCAGGGGCGAGGGGGTGGCGGGCCGTGTCTGGGCCAGCGGCGAGCCCCTGGCGTTCGCCGACCTGTCGCAGGCGTCGTATCCCGAGAATTGCGCGGACGAGCTGGGAGAGCTGCGGCGCTCGGGGTACCGGGCCCTGGCCTGCGTGCCGCTGCGGGCGCGCGGCCGGATCCTCGGCACGATGCAGCTGCTGTCCAGCGACGCGCGCCCCGAGCTCGAGGGCCGGCCCAGCATGGCCCAGGCGATCGCGGGTCAGATCGCCATCGTCATCCAGAACGCCCGCCTCCTGTCGGAGCTGATGCGGCACAGCCTGGATCTCGAGGCGGAAGTCGACAGAGCGACCGTGGATCTCGGACACCGGGACCAGGTGCTCGAGGGCGTCCTCGCTTCGGTGCAGGCGGCCAGCCGCTCCACCGACCTGCGGGAGGTCTCGGAGGAAGCCCTCGCCCGTGCCCTCGCCCTTGTCGGGATGGAGGCCGGCGCCGTCCATCTGGTCGAGCCGGGGACGAGGTCGCTGCAGCTCAAGGCCGAGCGCGGACTGTCGCAGCACGCCCTGGACGATCTCGGGCCCCGGGTCGGCAGGTCGATCATCGGCCGCGCGTTCGAGACGGGGGAGATGCAGGTCCGGTCGGGAGGGCCGGCGGAGGTCCTGGACGCGGAGACGCGGCTGCGCGTCCAGGCGGCGGTTCCCCTGCGCGCCCAGAGCGGCATCCACGGAGTCCTCTGGGTCGCGGGGACGGAAGACCGCATCCTCGGCGGGCCGGAGACGCGCGCGCTGCGGGCCATCGGGGAGCTCCTCGGCCTGTCGGTCGAGAACGCGCGCGCCTTCCAGCAGACGGGGCGGCCGCCGATGCCCGCGGCGGATCTGCCGGCGCAGCTGGTCCTGGCGCAGAAGATGGAATCGATCGGCACCCTGGCGGGCGGAATCGCGCACGAGTTCAACAACATCGTCGGCGCGATCCTGGGATACGCCAGCCACATCGAGAGCCTGACCACGAGCGACAATCCGATCCACCGCCAGGCGCTGACCATCGGGCAGCAGGCGCGGCGCGCCGCCGAGCTGACGCAGCAGCTCCTGGCGTTCGCCCGGGGCGGCCAGTACACGCTCGAGCCGGTCGACATGAACCAGGTGGTCGTCGACGTCGTCTCGCTTCTCTCCAAGAGCGTCGACCCGCGCATCACGCTTGAGGTCCGCACCGATGCGGACCTGCCCGCCGTCGAGGCGGACGCCGGGCAGATGCGGCAGGCGCTGGTGAACCTGGCGGTGAACGCCGCGGAGGCGATGCCGGAGGGCGGGACGATCACCTTCGAGACGCGGGTGACCCATCTCGACCTCGCCTTCGCGCGCTCGCACCCGGAGGTCGCGCCGGGCGACTTCGTCGAGGTGGTGATCGGAGACACGGGCGTGGGGATGCCTCCCGAAGTCGCGGATCGTGTCTTCGAGCCGTTTTTCACCACCAAGACGGAGGGCCGGGCGACCGGTCTCGGTCTGTCGGTCGTGTACGGCATCGTCAAGAACCACCGCGGCCTCGTCGTCATGAGCAGCACGCCGGGTCTCGGGACCACCGTGCGGATCGACCTTCCCGTGTTCGACGGCT
>WNGL01007763.1_pt1 | contig 12586 bp, 16 predicted proteins | sample 5400591 | NCBI WGS metagenome assembly WNGL01 (sample SAMN13153377, study PRJNA577476) | soil metagenome | isolation source: 80 cm soil or saprolite under Garry oak tree replicate 1 | place: USA:California | collected 2016-06-15
CTCCACGCGTGGACCGACGTCGCCGCCACCAGGCCCAGCGCCAGCAAGCCGGAGGCCCCGAGCCCCAGCCCTCCGGAGTCCGGCCCTGGACCACGGCGCCCTCCGCCCCTGTTCCCGCCGGAGGACAGGCCACGCCATTTAGGCTGACACCGCTTAGTGGTAGCGCGAGGCTGTCGCTGTGCTGTTGCCAGAGTGCCTCAGCTCGAGGCCCGTCGGTGTAGAGCTCGAACTTTTGGCGCCAGTTGCGGTACCTGCGATCATGCCGCTGACCTGGGATTTCAGTGCGCGTTGGTTCGCGTCGTTTGGTGGTGCTGATCAGCGCCAGCCGGAACAGGGACGGAACAGAAGGGGACGATGCCGACCCGTTCCGGTAGGGCGGGGCGCCCGAATAATACCCTTGCGCAAGACTGAAAATCGCCAGGCCGTGGATTGATCATCGTCGTGTCCGTATCCACGTTCGATCACAACCCACCAAGGTGCCCTGCTGACAAGCGGCGCAACCCTAGCGGGTCGGAGCCTCCTGGTCCTGCGGGCGGCAGAAGGCGCAGTAGCCGACATCGGAGCGGTTGCTGACCCTGGCGTAGGCATCCTCGGCGGAGTCAAACGGCCCGTGCCATTGGTCATTGGCGCCGCTTGAACCGCCTTGAACTCCCTGACCATGGTTGCACCACGGGCACTCGCTCCGGTGGACCCTGGCTCGGTCACGATGATGGTTGTCGTAGGCGTAGAACTCGCTCATGACCAACTCGCCTCCTAGACTAATAATCCGATATGGCCTGGCATCCGTCGATGCGCTCGTTCGTCGAGCTGACAGGCTGCATGACGGGCGCTGCCTCCACGAGGAGTCACCAGCGTGTCTTGGCTGCCGCTCTTGTGATCTCCTCGGTGTGAACGAGTGGCAGGAAGATCAATAGAGGTCATCCAAGCAGGTCAGAGCACTGATGTCGGACGATCGCGGACACCTGAAGGCGATGCGGTTGCTGCCGTTTACTGCTGCCGCTCGGTGTGGTTGCTGCACATTGCTGCTGCATCTCCTAGGCAGTACCAGGCGCCAAGATGAGAGACCCACCAGGTCGACCTGCTTCCTTGCAACCAGCAAGAGAACACACGCGGTAACCGGACGAAACCCCATCCCGGCTAACTTCGAAGAGCCCCGAAACCCCGACTTGGGTGTGTTAGGCCACGGTGTAGCTGGGGATTTCCCCCAGCTCGGCAACCGTGCAGCGGGACCAGAGGGCATCCGAAACTACGATGATCCATGATGGGAATGTGCATGGGGGAGGCGCAGCATGACTGAGGTAGATTCCCGCGAGTCCGCAGAGAGCCCGCGCGAGTCGCTGGGGAGCCGACTCGTACATCGGCTTGCCAGGTTCAAGCAGCATAAGGATCTTGTAGTCCTCGCTATCGGCATCGTGTTGTCCGGCGTCTCAACGGTGATCGGTGTGGCGCACCTCAACTGGCCCTGGCTCTTCGGGCTCGGTTGTGGGATCACCGCGATGGCTGCCTTGGCGACCCGCGCCCTAGAGGCGCGCAAGCTCAAGGATCGCGTGCGTAACCTGTGGGCTGCGTTGGCCGCCGCGGTAGTACTGCTCGCAGGGGTCTTCTGCTACCACGAGTGGTGGGAACCCTCACGGGCTAGCCCGCTTGATAATCAGGTGATGGTCAACGGCACTGACGTCCAGATCTTCTGGCCATATGATGAGCCGGACGGAAAAAAGACACATGAGTATCCACCGATTAATTCTGATATGCCAATATCGCTCGTGTGTTATGTATCCTTGCCAGATGGCCTCTGGTACCGGACATACGGTAGCGGTGGATGGATACCCCGCTATGTTGTCCATGCATTCCCTGGCCTTGCGTTCCCGAATCCGCCGCATTGCTAGCCATGGTTGGTTGCGAGTGATCCCTGATCGCAGCGCTTACGTAAACTACAATCCAGAGCGCCGACCCGCTGGACCCCCTCGACCATATGGACCGCTCGCTTGTAAGCGTAGTACTGCTGGTTAGTAACCAGGGAACATCTCGGAGAGACCGGCCGAAACAAGTGCGTCGGGGTACACGGAAGTCCGCTAGTGTTCGCGGTAATTGTCACTCAGTTAGTCACTCATCGGCGCTGAGTGCCTTGACGTTTAAATGTCAATTAACGTACTTTCCGGCATCCGCATTGAGACGCCCTCAGGCCATTGGGCCGAGGTACCGCTGCGAGGCCAGTCAAGCAGGTGCTGAGGATCAGGCGCCCGGTTTAGTCCATAGCTGCTTGTCCGACCAGTTCCACCAGTCCGCAGGCTGGCAATGCCGCTCCTGGCCGAGGTCCGGGTGCGCATAGCCGACCTCCGGCAGGCCGTACAGCATTGCGGCAAGCGAGCTGCACACGACGTGGCCGGGCAGCAGGTCGTGCTTGGAGGGCCATCGCCACAACGGGTCGATCGCCGCGGACAAATCGGTCAGGTCCAGATCGGCCAGCACGTCTTGGGCGATGCCCACCCAGTCATATTGGACGCCAAGAGACTTGGCGCACGAGCTGAGCAAGATGGTCAGCTGGTTGTGATCGTTCGGCTTGGGCTGGCCGTGGTTGGATCGGGTCCGGCTGTCGCTGAGCCACTTCGCGCAGTCGACCAGGCCAACGCCGCCCGGCTGGCCCTGGATCCCGATCCATCGCCCTTTCCGATCCTGGTGGGTGATGATCGCCACGTGGTTAGCGATAGCGGGCAGGCCGCGCAGGGCCTCGCCGACCCGGATCAGATTACTGACCAGGCTGGAAGAGGTCCAGACGGCGAGCACATCACCAGGGGCAGCAGCCAGAGTCGTCATGGCGGCCATCATGCCGCATCTGGCCACACGGTATCCAGGTTCTCAATCAAGAGAAGGCGGTTGACCTTCAGTGATTTCACGAAGTTAGTCGTCTGGGCGGGTTTCCCGGACTGGTGGGGATACTGGCATCGAACCAGTGACCTCCTCGGTGTGAACGAGTGGCAGCGAGGTCGATGCTGGTCATTAGTGCAGGTAGTTAGCCTCCGCCGGTCGCATGAGGTCGGTGCTGGGCGGAGAGGTTGCTGTACCTGCCTGCTGTACCGGGCCGTCGCGTGTACCGTGATCCTCGGCGTTGCACGTCCGCACCACAGCATCACGGCGTCAGGTGACCCATCCACCGGGCTTGACTGCCGCCGCGCAGATCATCAGTTGGGCTGGGCCGCGCTGGGCTTACTAACTGCAGGGACACCGCCGAGTCGTTAAGTCGTTTCACGGCGACGCTGTCAGTTTCATGGTGCACGTAGGCCACCTGGAGACGTGGCGCAGATGTGGCTATTCCATTGATTCGATCCTCAACTGCTTCGACGCGACGACCTATCCGGCTGAGGTGGATTAGGTACGGGTGTGGCACCTTGCTCGTGAGGAACTTGTCGATGTCTCCGTCGATATGTTTGAGCCCGTAGTCCAAGCCAACCTCGATGACGATCGGCGGCTCTATCCGACCCTGCAGGAACTGTTCGAGGGTTACCTCCTCGAATTGGGCAGGCGCAAGCACGACGATGTCGAACAGTCCGCGCCGCTCGACAGTCTTGCTGCGGTCGACGCGTACAACTGTCTCTGGCCATTCCTTGTGAATCAGTTGCGTCGTGAGTCCTGAAGCCCCGATTTCGACGCACGCGCGGAGCTTGTCATGTTTGCGCAGCTCGGAGATGAGCTCGGCATGGAATGAATGCTCGACCCGGTGCAGGTAGGGCGCGCTAACGAACCTATCAACGAGCGAGCCGATCGCGTTTTCCACCAGCGGGACCGCGTCGCTCACCCAGGCGTCGTTGATGGGAGCGCTGACCAATGGAGACAGACCACCGGTCTTGCCGTGAGCTGTCGAACTACCTTCGTGTACACCGTTGCGTGCCGTCAGCCAAGTGGCGAACTCGGCCAACGTGGCCACTTCGGGTATTTCGCCCGGGTCTTCGATCGCCGACTGGATGGGCAGGCGATAAATAGCATCATAGTCCCCAACAACTTGGCGGGGTGTGCAGATGTTGACCGTCTGCGACTTCCTGCCCGTCCGGACAGTCACGGTCCGACCAGCCACCTCGGTCCTGAAACCCGACGGCGTCATGCTCATGGACTAAGTCTTGCACCTTCAACGTCTCGGCACGGCCTAACGACAGCCTTACGCTGCGTGGCTGCTTCTTGGAACAGCAGGTAGACGCGGCCGCTTAGCTTCCTGATCACCCTAGCCGTTCCTCCGGGCCGCCTGTGATCCCTCGATGCGAACTAGTCGCATGAGGGTTATTCGCGGTCGCTGGTGCAGGTCAGAAGCCTTTTGTGGTCATCTCGGATCGGCGCCGGTCGGCGCGGTTGCTGCGGGATTCTTCATTGCGCCGCGGTGCCGGATCTACCCGGTATGCGGCGGCGCTGGTGTCAGCGCTGACCGGTAGCTTCGTGGTCCTGTCAGTGTCAACCTATGTGGATGAGCATTGACCCCGCGTGGGTACCCGCCGTTGTAGGCGTCGTCGGAACGCTGGCAGGAGTGGCGGTGACACAACTCTGGCTTGGTCGCCGTGACGACCGGCGGTGGCAGCAAGAGCGGGAGCATGAACGCAGGATCTGGGCGCGGGATGACGCCAACCGTACATACGATCACCGTAGGCAGGCTTATATCGATTTCTTGACCGAAGCTGATCGGCTAAAACGGGCCTCCGAGATAGCCAGGGAAACGGGCCGTACCGATACGCCGAGTGACGATGCCTTCGATGTGCTCACTGACCGGTGGACAGCTGTGCATGTATACGGCTCCGAGGAAGGGGCCGACTTGGCGTCACAGTGTCTGGAAAACCTTCGACTCTGGGCATGGAATCTACATGATGATGGTCTAGCCGATGACGTTCTTCAGTCTTGGAACCAGTACGTCGAGCATGTTCGCCGAGACCTCGGAGTGCCGCACGGACGTGCGGAGAGGTCTGGGACGGAGTAGTGACACACGCCCACACCCTGGGTCACTGCTGCTGCGGGTACCCAGCATCTAGCGCCGCTCTCTCAATGCTGGCTCAGTCGGAGTAGAGCTCGAACTTTTGGCGCCGGTCGCGATACCTGCGACTATGCCGCTGAGCTGGGATTTCAGTGCGTATCGGTTGGTGTCGTTTGGCGGTATTGATCAGCGTCAGACGGAACAGAGCCGGAACAGGCGCTACAGGCGGCTGGAAAGCCTGTGACGCCGTGTCGATCACCGGGTCCATGCTGGAGGAGTTGTATAGGTCTCGATCTCCGCAAGCCGCAGCGCGACCGTGATCAAGAAGTCCATGCAGAACCGCAGGTGTTCCGCAGTCGGCGCGTAGTCCGGCGGGGGACGGACCTCACGGTTCCCGGCCATGCCGTGGAAGACATGCGGCACGAGCTGGCGGAACCGCTCGTACCGGTGAAGGTCCACGCCCAGGCTCACCACTCTGAGACCGGTCTGTGTGGCGCGGGCGATGTCGGTAACATCGGAGATTTGGTCAGCCAGCCTGGTGGCGTAGCCCAGCTGGTTGTTCGGCAGAGCTCGGCGGATGTCGCCTTTGCGCAGCGGATATGCGATGTCAGGGCCGAACGCGAAAAGTGAGGGCGGATAGCTGTTCGTGTCCGCATGTTGATAGAACAGGTTTTCGAACGCATCGGAGAGCAGTGCCATAGCCTCGGTGCGGTTGCCCGCGCTTTCCTCGGTCGTCGCCTGTTTGAGGAGGGCGCGTGTGGCGGCCTGGGGAATGAGGTCGGCCATATCGATCACGTCATAATCGATGCCGAACACGAGCGGGGTGTTCTCTTCGAAGAACGTGGAGACGTCGGCGCAGGCCCGAGCCAGGCTCTCAGTGCTGGGCAGATTGCCGTGGTGTTTGAAGTCGACCCTTCGACGGTTGAGGCGGTCCATCGCGGTTTTGCTGGTGAGTTGAACGTTGGCCTTGGATTGGATCTCCGCCCAGTACGCCATGAAGTCAAGCCTGGGACTGAGATTCGCGCCGAGGTGGTCGCCGACCAGAACTAGGAACAGCTCAACGGCGTCGTGGAGGGTCAGGATGCAAGTGACCCTCATCGGGTTAGGCAGCTGCGCCTGTTCATTGCCCTGCTCGTAGAGCATCCGGATGAAGGCAAGGCGCTGCATGATCAGCGGGTCGATCGGGCTCGGCGACGTCATGACCTTCATCTTCGTTTTCTCGTCGGCTCTCGGTTAGTGGCTAGTATAGCTGTCTATGGTCGTCTAGTATTCGGCTAGTCCGCGTGGACCCGGATCAGCGTGAACACCTAGATGCGAACGAGTGGCCAGGAGGTAAATCAAGGTCGTTCAGGCAGGTCAGGACGTTGATGTCGGGCGATCTCGGACACCCGAGGGCGATGTGGTTGCTGCCGTTTGCTGCTGCCGCTCGGGTTGTAGACCTTCTCCTAACCCATCGAGACTCTCCAGGCAAGCAGCCTCGCCGCGATGCCCCGCGCGTTGGCATGGATTTCTGACCGGTACTCGGTACAGTCGAACGCGTGGCAGCATCCCAAGCGACCCAATCGCTGGTCATCACCCTGGCGGCCGGGGGCTTTATGATCCTCGGCGTCCTGCTCAAGATGGGCTACGACGCGCTGGCGGCACGTCACGCCACCAAGAAGGAGGGTCTGGAGCGGTTCGCCTCTGAACGCCGAGAGGCTTACGAGCGGTTCTACGAGTCGGTCAAGAAGCAGCTGGAAGCGGACAAGGCGCTGCATGCCCTGGTCGAGGCCCGCCGAAAGGAGGGCAAGACCGAGATGACTGACGAAGAGAAGGAGCGCTTTCCTCCATCTGCTATGGCTGAGCTGGGCGCTGCTCTAGAGCAGATACGGCGTCTGGCTCGCGGCTACTCGGTGATCAGGTCAGCTGAGGCGATCGTTCGTCTCTTCCTCGACATGACTCGATGCTTGCGAGCAGCGCTCGAAGATCCTGGCCCCAGTGATGAGATCACCTGGTTCCTGCTTCAGCGTTTCCTAGAGGAGCGCATTGATGAATTTATCCACGGCTATCGTGAAGACCTAGGCCTCGGCCGGCCGGTTGGAGCACCGAAGAAGTGGCCGATCGTGCACCGCGAGTTTCCTTTCAACTTCAACCTCGCTCAGTCTGAGGCGTTTCTGCGAGCCCACATCCCGATCAAGATCTTGCCCAAGGCGACCAGCGACTGATCCTTTTACCCTAACCAGTCATGGTGTTCCGACCTGTCGAACGCACGTGAAGCTGCCGTGGCCGCGGCGCAGACTTGTGCGACGAAAGGACGTGGTGCTGAGTGAGCACACCGGCCGATGAAGCAATCGAATCACGCATTACTGAGTACGCTAGGGAATTCATCAAAGGTTATACCGAGTCGATTGACACGCATTTCCAGAATGCGAAGAATGTGATTTCTGGAGCCGAACTTGGTTATCAGTATTTTCCGCTTTACGGACGTCAGCTAGGTGTCGATCTTGCCATAGCTGTCTTTTACACCCAGATTGATTTCTACTTGTATTTTCTAGACAAACCGGATACCGAGATTGAGAAAGTTGGGCACCAGGAAGCATACGACACGCATGAATTCGGCTCGACGTGGGTTTCTGATACTCCCGCCGGACGACGTATTCAGAGGGTGAGCGGATACCTCGGGCTTGATGAGTCTAGGCTGCTCAAGATTGCGCCGTCCTTGAATGCCGTCAACGTGCCAGGTGTAAACTTCGCGGCTCGTAACGCCTTGGAAATGCGTGTCGAAGGCCATAGGCATGGCGTAAACTTCGGAAACCAGGCAGGCGCGCGAGCGGAGAGTGCGCTTCCAATGGTGCAAGAACTTTTGCGCAGGGCCGCCAGCCGGGCGGATATGGCCCAACAGTATTTGATGCTTAAGAATTCCGATATGTCGCCACAGGCTCGCGGCAATGCGTTCGAAGAGCTATGGCGTGACGTCCTCGCCTTTTACGGCTGGAAACCGAAGAAATTCAGAATTCCTGGCGAAGAGAATGACTTCACAGCCATCTACCAGGGATTGCACATCCTCGGCGAGGTTAGATGGTTTGACAAGCCGATGGATGGCGGCAAGATGCGCGAGTTCTTGGCGAAGCTGGATCCTAGGCCCCAGACTATTGGGTTTTTCATCTCTCATTCTGGCGTTGATCGCGGAGGACGGAGCGTCGTCCGGCGATCTGTAAACACTAAAACCGTTGTCATCTTCGAGGAGGCCGACATTGAGAAGGTCATGCTCGGGGCTGATCCAGGGCCCATTTTCGATGAAAAGCTTCGGGAAGCCTACGACTATATATTCGAGCGCCCGACCGAGGTCCACTCGATTGAATATGAACAAGAGACATGAGGCGTGAGAGTAATGCAGGTCCCGCCCGCCTATGCATTCGCGGTGGCGGCGTGAGGGTCCGCGCAAACGGAGTGGCGGGTTTGACAAGGGGCGGCGGCCCGTACGCTTGTTCGCGGATCGGGCTGGCTTCTGCCTGCCCGCAATGAGCCCGATGAGGGCCGCCGTGAGGGTTCCCTTGTCAAATCCGCCGCGGCCTCGGTGACCTCCTGGCGGTTCCAGCCGCGGCCCCAAACGGAGCAGGTCTTCGCGCCAGTCGACCGGCGTTGAGGCCAGCCGCGCGGGAGCGTCAGCGGGAGCGCGGCTGTGTCGGCCGTGTCGGCGGCGCGAGCGGCCCCTCGGGGCCGCCTTGAAACCGTACAGAAAGTTCTCACACAGTGAGGCTAGACAGGTGCTAGACCAGTGTGTGCTAGACCAGTGCTAGACCGGTGCTGGACACTAAGGGCCGGGCACAGCCGGTGCCACAGCCGGGCAGGCCGGGCTGAGTCGCCGTCGAGGCATCAAGGATCAAGGATCAAGTGGAGCCAGGCATTCGCGACATCGCGACATCGCGACATCGCGACAGGTAAACGGGCGGCGGGCAACTCTGTAGGCACTCTGCGGGGACCCAGCGAAGGCACCGCGACAAGCATCCACGAAAGGCAACAAGTACGCAAGGACGCGAGGGCGAGGACGCGAGGGCGGCATCCCAGGGGGCGGCATCCAGTCATCCAAGGTGCATCCGCGCCCGGCTCCGCTCGACATGTGACACCATTAGCCGGAAGTCTCGGACACCACCAGTGTGGGCTAGAGACGTGCAACGGCAAGGTCTGATCTCCAAGAACACCTTGGTCCCTTGGCTGAGAGCCTACCGTGGGATGTCGTCCGGACTAAGACTAGGAGGGTGGGAATGTGAATCGGTTGGTAAACGCGCTGATAGCGCATCCGCAGGTAATTGAACAGATGGCCGGTCAGGAGGAGGCATCTTTTGGGTTGCTGCTGGATGCGCTGGGCGAAGCCGTGTTCAGCGAACCCGAACTGCATCGCATCCAGGATGATCTCCAACTCCGCCAGCGTTTGGAGACGAGCTACCTACCGACCATCTCTGCTCCCGATTGGGAACACGCGCTGAGCCTGACTGAAAACCGAACCGCCAGCAGCTCAGGATGGTGGACGGTCATGATCGCCGGCACGAGCGGCCACTTCGGCCTCACTGCTCCACAAAACGGCCCTGGGCCCGAGCAGGTTGCGTTGTTCACTGGCCCAGTGGACAGCGCCTGGATACTCGCCTATGACCCCGCGCTTGGCACGGTCAGCGAGGTAACTGGTCTGCCGCACTGCGGGGCACCTAGCCGCGGTCGCTGCCATGAAGGGAGCTGCCACGGTTGTGCCGCGGCCGAAGTGTATGACGTGGCGACTCACAGCACGGGCATCACGTGCCTGTGCTCACACCAGGCTGAGTAACGATGGACACTTCTATCGTTGCCGCCTGGATCAGCGCTGTCTCAACGGCTGCGCTTGGACTTGTGGGTGCCGTCTTTACCTTCTGGCAATGGCGCATGACCCGATTCAGGCCAAAGCTTTCGTCACAAATCGATGCCCAACGAGAGGCTATCCAACTCTGGATTGTCAACAAGGGGCGTGCATCGGGGATAATCGACCGGGTTCAGATTCTGCGGCCCGACAAGACGATCGAACGTCGGGCCCAGTTCGAAAGCTTTCCTGGCAATGCATTTCGGCCGCTGTCACTGCCCGCTATGGCTTCTATGCGGATCATCATCCAGGCTCCTCCAGATGTCACCTTCGATGCAGGTGTCCAAGTACTGGTCGGCGTGGGACAGGCCGAACCCGAGGAAATCACTCCCAAGGAAATCAAATCAGGGCTCGGCCTCTATGGTCTGAAAAGCGTTCTACCTCCCGGTACTTCTCGAATCCTGCAACGAGAAACACAAGAACTGGCGCAGTTGCCGTCGGCGGAAGGGCTGACCGGACAGCACCGGGGTAACGAATCGGCCGGGAGCGCTGAACAGCCACCTGACAGGTGAGGGACACGTCATGTTCTGGTTGTACTTAATGGATCTGAGCAGACCAATCCGTTAACGAACTGAGCGCATGCAGCTGGTCAAGATATGTGTGCGTCTCGGGTTCGTTCGGATACTGGTCGTTGAGAACCCTGGTGAGATCGCGGCTGACCATGAGCAGCGACGGTAGGGACTTGCGAGGGGCGGTTAGGGCTCGCTCACCGTAATGGATTGCCTGCTCTAGATCACCCTGGCGTGCTGCGACGACGCCGAGGGTGATGCGCGCTTCGGCAAGTCGCATGGGTGCGCGTTCGGTGCCGTCGAAGTCGGTGCTGGCCTGGATGACCTCGCTCGCAAGGGTCTCTGCTAGGCGGTCCTCGGCGAGATGCCGGTAGCAGTCCATCGAGTAGAAGTCGAACTTCGTCGGGTCGACAACGAAGTGGTGATCCAGGTTGTCGGGATACGGCATGGCTTCCAGAAGCCTGCGTCCTTTGTCGAGCGCGACCTCGGTTTGCCTGCGGTCCCCGATGCGTGCCCACGCCTTTGCTTCCTGCGCCGAGAGCTGGATGGCCACGCTGTGGTGCGGAGCGGCTTCGATGCCAGTACGCGCCGCCGCGACGACGCCGTGGTAATTGCCGGTCGTCAGGTCGATCCAGGCCCGGATCTCGTGCGCCCATGCCCTGATCTCGGCGTGATCGGCCTCGGTCCCGAGCGATAGCGCGCCCTTGCGTGTGGTTTCCGCGGCCTGGCGGTCGCCTGAGTCGTATTCCACGCACGCGATCAGCAAGGCGATCCAGCCTGCAAGGGTGAGGATCTCGCGATGCTGATTCAGCGTCAGGCGCTGGCCCTGGAACGAGACGACCCGTCGTAGCCACGACCTGCCCTCCACCAGGAGCTGGTCGCTCGGCATGAACGGGTACTCCGAGCACAGGCGATCCGCCATGATCCGCAGGCCGTCCAAGGTGGCCTGATCAAGGTCAGACCGCTGAAGACGGCTCACCAGCTCCAGGGTGTCCATGCCGGTGACGGCCAGGACGTCAGCGTCTGCGTCCCGTTTAGGCGCCACCGGGAACATCGCGTGCGTTACCGTGCCGAACGTCTCGGCGATGATCGGCTGGTAGAACTCCTTGGGCGTGACCTCGCCCGCTTCCCACCGCTTGTACTGCCGTAGCAGGCTGGACGTGCTTGGCAGCTCCTTGGCGGAGTGCGCCCGCATCGCCCTGATCGCGTCGGCCTGGCTCCAGCCGCGTGCCTGCCGCTCGTTGTACATCCGCCGGGCCCATGCGGGCCGGTCATCGGCCATCAGGAATGTGCTCCTCCCGCGAGGTTCTCTCCTTATCAGTGTCACTCATGACATGGGGGGTGACAGGCATGGTGACACGGGCTTGTCTCCTGGTTGTCCGCCTCTGACACCGGCTATGTCACTAGTTGTACGCATCCGGCCACTCCAGACTTTACCCGTGGTCAACGGTTGACCACGAATCGGAAGGAGAGAGCCTGATGAAGCTCTACGTGGACACGAACGGCAAGCAGGTGACGGTGACCAAGGACCCGGTGGCCAAGAACGACGGGCAGACCGACCGTCAGAAGACCGAGCGCGGGACGGGCCGTCCCATGTGGTCAACGCAGGTGTTCGTCCTGGACGACGACGGCGGCGAGGTCATCACCGTCACTACGGCTGGCGAGAAGCCGAACGTGAAGGTGGGACAGTCCGTGGCCGTGTCCAAGCTGGAGGCCCTGCCCTGGGCGACCAACGGGCGCAGCGGCGTGGCGTTCCGCGCGGAGGAGATCAAGGCGGCCGGAGGCCTGTCGTCGGTCAAGACCGGCTGACCAGGCACCCTGTCATGGGTGTCACCTGGAGTGCTCGTTCACGTCTGGCGCTTAAGCGTCACAGGACCCGCCGGGAGGAAGGAAGGCTTGTCATGCCGACGCTCGGCCAGATCATCAGGGAGATCCAGCACGCTGCTGCTGCCCTGCCCACCGACGCGCTCCGCCACGAGATCGAGATGAGTCTCGAAGTCCAGGACGCGGCCATCGACCTGTACTACACCATCCCGCCCGGCGGCCGGACGGTGGAAGACCTGATCATCGCCAACAGCACCGTCATGGTCTCGGTCCTGACGACCGCCCTGTACGTCCGGGAACTGACCACCCGGCCCGCGGTCACCAGCGTGGCCGTCGTCATTACCCCGAACTAGCCCGTACGACGCCAGGGCCAGGAGGAGTCGAAGTCCCCCTGGCCCGGCTGGGGCTCAGGCAAAGCCCCCTATCACGCAAGCAACC
>WNGL01007766.1_pt1 | contig 12585 bp, 10 predicted proteins | sample 5400591 | NCBI WGS metagenome assembly WNGL01 (sample SAMN13153377, study PRJNA577476) | soil metagenome | isolation source: 80 cm soil or saprolite under Garry oak tree replicate 1 | place: USA:California | collected 2016-06-15
CAGAAGTTCCAGCGCCTGGGTGGAAAGATTCCGCGTGGTGTGCTGCTGGTAGGCCCTCCGGGAACCGGTAAGACCCTGCTGGCGCGTGCCGTGGCCGGCGAGGCGGGCGTGCCATTCTTCTCAATGAGCGGCTCGGAATTCGTCGAAGTACTGGTCGGTGTCGGTGCCAGCCGTGTGCGCGATCTCTTCGACCAGGCCAAGAAAGCGGCTCCCAGCATCATCTTCATCGATGAGATCGATGCCGTCGGTCGCCAGCGAGGGACCAGCATCAATAGCAACGACGAGCGCGAGCAGACTTTGAACCAGTTGCTGGTCGAGATGGATGGCTTTGATACGCGTCAGGCTGTCGTGGTTATTGCCGCCACAAACAGGCCCGATGGCCTCGACAAGGCCCTCTTACGCCCGGGACGCTTCGACCGCCGCGTGGTCGTGGAACGGCCCGACTGGAATGGCCGCCTGGCCATTCTCAAGATTCACACGCGCGGCGTGCCACTGGCACAAGATGTAGACCTGATTACGATAGCACGTGCCACCCCTGGGATGGTTGGCGCCGACATTGCCAATCTCGTCAACGAAGCGGCTCTGCTGGCAGCACGCCGCAATCTGATCGCGGTGACACAGAACTGCTTTGATGCTGCCCTGGACAAGATTCTCATTGGCGCAGAGCGTCCTCTGGTGTTGAGTGAAGCGGATCTGAATGTGGTTGCATACCATGAAAGCGGTCATGCGCTGACTGGTTTGCTGCAAGAGGATGTGGATCCGGTGACGAAGGTAACGATCGTGCCGCGTGGCCAGGCGCTTGGCGTGACACAGTATACGCCACTGGATGACCGTTACAACTACTCGAAAGAGTACCTGGAAGCGCAATTGGTGACAGCCCTGGGTGGTCGTGCTGCTGAGCAAGTGGCCATTGGGCGCATCACGACCGGTGCTGAAAACGATCTGCATCACGTCACCGCGATTGCGCGTCAGATGGTTACACACTGGGGCATGAGCGAACGGCTCGGCACAATCTCCTTTAGCGATCGCGATGACCCATTTGCGGGCACTGTCTTAGCGACTGGCTCTCGCGAATATAGCGAGCAGACGGCAAGCATCATCGATGAAGAAGTGAATAGCATTGTGAAATCGGCATATGATCGTGCTGTCAATCTGTTGACTGCGCACCGTGAGACGCTGGATGGCATCGCTCGTTCACTGCGCTTGCATGAAACGCTCGATGCCAGACAACTGCGCGCGATTATAGAGGATACCAGCGTGGCGCATACTGGACCCCTTTAGCTTTAGCCTGTACAAATACTCACGTTACTTTGGTAATCTCCGTCTAAGCGATGAAGGAAAGAGAATATGACGCAGAAAGATTACATCCTAAGAATTGCTGAAGATGTTGGCCGGGTTTTAGCCCAAATTATCTATCACAAAGAAATTCATGATTATCAAGGTTCCCTCTCCTTGATAGACGAGTTATTCAAACAGACAGTGGGAGCGAGTTCTGGCTTTATTCATGCCATCTCAGAAGAGACCTTGTTAGCGATGCTCACCTTACTTGGTGTATTGAACATAGAGAAGGCTCTTCTGATTGCAACGCTCCTCAAAGCAGAAGGTGACATCTATGAAGATCAAGGCAATCCCGAGACAGCCTATGATAGCTACCTCAAATCTCTCAACCTGTTTCTCGAGATCTTGCTGTGCGATGACAATCTGCACGACTCACGCGTATCCTCGGAAGTAGAAGACCTTCTGGGCAAACTGGAAGCATACGAGCTACCATTGAATACCAGGCGTCTCCTTTTCAAGCTCTATGTTTGCACTTTTGTAAGGGGGGATGGTAGGAAGGGATCCCATGTGGTGTCAAGAAGGTGATGATCAACCCTTGAGACCACGGAGGTGACCCATGCCTGTATTTTGAACAAAGATGAGAGTAATAGAAGAAAGCATACATCATCATGAGTAAGGTAGACAAGTTAGCAAACCAACCGATCAGCGATGCTTTGATCGATGAACTAACAGACCTCCTTTATGAAGCCACAATCAGGAGCAGTACCCCGCGTAAGGATATCAAGAGAATCGTGGGCGATTTCCTGGAAGCCTATGTAGATGCGGACACAGTACTCTGCAGTGTTTGTACAGAGACCAAAACTATCTACGTCAGGCAACAATGGCTGAGAGTGTGGCAGCAGGTAGTGAGGCGGATCGAACAACAGGAATCAGCAAACGGGTCTATTCTCTAGTTGAGTGGGACGACACGCATCCTCTCAAACTTTTTTCGGAATGATTATGAACCAGGAGTATATCCTGTCAACTCAACATAGCCTTCACCCTGCACAACTTGTCCTGCGCTCTGCCCCTGAATGCTCACAGCACCTTCCCAGTAGCTATTGCCCGTAGATTGGTACACCACAAGCTCCTGGCCTATCAATCCTGGCGTGAGCGTCAACGAGGCCTGAAATTGCTGATTGTTTACCTCGAGATGCCAGCCAGATGGATAGTGTACGCCAGTCGCTGGACTTTTCCAGTGATCGAGCACATCCACACGTAGGGCACCAGGCGGTAGCAGGTGGACATCCGCCTGTGGTCCAACATACTCAACATAGGTGGAGATAGTTTTGCCCGTTGCATCACGAATGAGGTACAGCATCATCTCTGTGTCATTGTTGAGCTGAATGCTGAACCAATCCCAGCCACCTCCACCAAGCGTGAGGAAGTTGCCCCATTGATGATCCATCCAGACCACGCCATTCACCTGTAATGTCTGATTATGATCGATCAGGCGGCCAGAGAGCGCCATTCTCGTGCGCGAGTAGTAATAGGAGAAACCACCCAGACCATAGGTGATCAGGCCATTTCCATTGTGTAGGACAGCTGGCTTGAGGCCAAGCACGTCAGCGTGTAGGGTATAGTTTGCCATCTCTGCCGACAGGTGGTCCAACCCATTCACTCCCTGTATCGACCAATCGCCAATGGAGACACGAATGCCGCTCGTTGATGTGCCATTCGGTATGACAGCACCTGGTTCGATCAGGCGACGCTGATCGAAATGGAATTCGCCTCGTGTGACATCACTGATGGCAAAGTGCGCGGCATAGAATGGCGGGAGATCACTCCGCAAAGCCTGGAAGAAAACCAGTTCAAACCCGTAATGGTGTGCCTTCCCATCCGGTGTTACTGCGTTAATGTGACCTGTGTAATACCACCACTCGTTCAGGTCGCGGTGTGCGGCTTCATCCTGCGGAAAGCGCACAGGTGGCAGCGGTTGTGCCTGAGGAGTCGTGTTTACCACGGGTAATTGCCCAGCAGTTGTGACGATACCTGGAAAGCCACAGGAAGCAAGAACCAGTGGCAGGAATAGAATCAGGCTCCAGAGGCGGACGCAATTGCCTGGATAGTGCATGAGAGCAGTGTCCCTACGTTTGTTCATTGCTTGCCTCCTATTTTGGCATCCTTCAGTACCTCATCTTTTGTGGCTTGTGTTATAAATACCTCGGGCTCTCCCGCATCCATATACTCTGCAAGGGTAGGCGGATGACTTTGAACCCCTACAACAGGAAGCCACCAATTCAAGTTACCGAGGAGTCGCATCGTAGCAGGAACAAGTAGAGCGCGCACGAAAGTAGCATCGAGTAAGACAGCCAGGGCCATGCCCAGGCCAAGTGCCTTGACCAGGATGACATCGGCAGTGGCAAAAGCGGCGCTCACTACAATCACGATCAAGGCTGCGCTAGTAATAATGCCGCCGCTCCGTTGCAACCCCAGTGCGACGGCACGGGTGTTGTCGCCGGTTTGCCAGAAAGCTTCTTGCACCCGCGAGAGCAAAAACACTTCGTAGTCCATCGAGAGTCCGAACAGTGCGAAGAAGAGCAGGATAGGACTCGATGCTTCAACGAAACCGAGGGGCGTAAAGCCGAGTACCTGGTGCAAAAAGCCGTTCTGGAAGATGACGACGAGCGCGCCATAACTTGCCAGGACGGAAAGCGTATTCATCAAGATAGCCTTCAGGGGCAACACGAGTGACCGGAACAGGAGCAAAAGGACAAGATAGGTGGTGAGAGCCACAATCAGCACGGCCTTTGGGAAGTCCGTATAGAGCGAGTTGACGTAGTCAATATCTCCGGCCGTTCCACCATCGACAAGAATGGTGATACCACCTCCTGGCGGTGTATTCCGAATCGCCTGCACCAACGCTTGTGAACGCTGATCGAGCATCCCATACTTACTGATAACTAGCATATCCATAGTATTTCCTGCAACCGATGCGTTGACCAGTGCGGACAGGTAGGGATCCGCAATCAGCTGGGGATGTGTATAGAGTAACTCATATTGGTCGAGCGTGAACCGTGGGTCAGCGCTGACGATACTGTCTACCCGTGCAACACGCGGATCGGCCTGAATGCGCTGTACATAGGCATAGAGCTTGCGGATGTTATCAGCAGACAGGACATCACCCTTAGTCTGTACAGCTATGAGAACAGGCGTTGTCTCGCGATCATTGAACCGCCTGGCTAACAGGTCGAATGCCGCTCGTGATGGCACATCTGCGGGAAGAATGGAGGCATCGGGTGCCGAAAAGCGCACACCTAAAAAGGGCAATCCCAATGTGATTAACAACAAGAAGACAGGGATAAGCACCTGTACCGGGTAGCGCATCACAATGTGAGAGAGCCGGTACCAGAATCCGTGATGTTCAACCGGCCTTGATGTTGTATATGCTATGGCGGCGCTGCTGGCTTCTTCACGTTTCCAAAGATGCGGGATGCGCACCGGCAAAGCGTTTATCCTCGTGCCAATGATGGCAAGAGCAGCAGGTAACAATGTAATTGCGGCGAGTACTGCTAAAACGGCAACGAGGATGCCGCCGTACCCTACTGAATGGAGCATATTGATACGGAAGAAAGTTAACCCCAGCAGGCCAATTGAGACGGTCAGGCCTGAGAATGTTACAGCACGCCCTGCCGTGGCAACGGTAATGGTTACAGCATCGTCAACACTGCGCCCGCGGGCTAGCTCCTCGCGGAAGCGACTCACCATGAACAGTGAGTAGTCTACGCCAAGTCCGAGACCAAACAGTGTTGTGATGTTCAGTACGAAAATGGAGAGTGTTGTGAGATGCCCGAGGCCAAAGACGAGCGCCAGCGTCACGATGACAGCGCTTCCCCCCACTAAGGCGGGAAGGATTGCAGCAACGACCGAGCGAAATACGAGTAGTAGTGCAATAATGGCAAAGGGAAAAGCCAGGATTTCTGCACGACGGAGATCACGCTCACTGACTAGTTGAATGTCTGCGAAAAAGACAGGCCCCCCACCAATATGTGTTTGCAAATCTGGAACAGCCTGCAAGCGCCGCTCCAGTTCAGGCAGCAACTTAGGAGCGTTATCGGGATCAGCCTTGAGCAGTACATTCGCATAGGCGGCATGCCGATCTAAGGAGATCTGACGCGGATTATCGGTGAAACTTATTACACCTGAAACTTCCGACCAGCCGAGTACACGTGTAAGAGCTTGTTGTGTCTCTTGCGTAAATGCTGGACTATCAGCACTGTAACGCTGACTCGTAAAGATTACCTGAACGATTGTCGGGTTGAAGTGCAGCTTCTGGACTAGCAGATTAATCGCCTGTTCCGACTCGAAGTCGGGGCTGACGAAGCCGCCGGAATGCAGTACCTGGGTAGCCTGCGGAGCAAATGGCAAAGCAATCGCAATCATGACTATCCACACGCCTACGATCAGCCAGCGAAAGCGAGTGACTATCCTGCCTAAACGGAAGAACATGACAGGACCTTTCTTTTAGGAACGATCTCGCGCGGTAGAGACTATTTGAACATCAGGTGTTGAATGCCTATGGGCTACCTCGTGCTTGCTTGAAAGCGCAGGTAACGCGATCAATGCTGCCAGCACAACGAGCACACTACCAAGGATGAAAGGTGCGCCAGGGCCTCCAATCGCGAAGATGCTTCCCGCGGCCAATGGACCTATTACTCGTCCTAGCCCCGCGGCACCTTGTGCAAGACCCAGCGTTTCGCCTTGCTTCGTGGGTGGGCTGGCAAATGAGAGGAGTGCCGATACCATTGGCGCCACGGCTCCATCGCTTATACTAACTATGCCAAGGGCGACCAACAACAGCGCCAGGTTCGTACTCCATGAGAGTAATGCCAGCCCGGCAGCAAGCATTACTAAACCAGCAATCAACAGGCTACGTTCACCCCAACGCTTGACGAGTTGCCCGACCAGACCACCCTGCATGAGCACAATAACAACGCCTGCATACGTGAAGATGTACCCGTTTTGTATAGCTTTCCAGCCAAAGGAATGCTGTGTAAACAGCGGAAAGACTGCCTCCATGGCGGTAAAGGCAACTGTGAAGAGCAAGTTAATGACCACCAATCGTGCCACCACTGGATTCCGCAGTACCCGCCTCCATCCAGCAAGTACTCCCCCCATGCCATGATTGGTGAAAGGAACTGTAGGGACTGGAGCGGTGCTGGGTGGAATGGACGCTTGATCATTCCCCAGACTCGCGGCCATTGTGGTCGTCCGCACATGGCGTGTTTCCGGCAGGAAGCGCAGTACGAGCAAGGCATTGGCAAGCACAACGAACATTGCAACCCAGAAGGGTATGGCTGGCCCAAGAGGCACTAATAAGCCTCCTATAGCTGGCCCAACAACGAATCCCAACCCAATAGCTGCGCCGATAAGGCCCATACCTCGTGCTCGCCTCTCAACAGGGGTTACATCAGCAACTACCGCCTGTGCTGAGCCAATATTCGAGGCGCCAAGGCCGCCAATGAATCGTGCAACTAATAAGATTGCAAGTGAACCGGCCAGCGCCGAGAGCGCCAATGAAAGTGCCTCGATCAACAGCGAAGCGAGGATGACTGGTCGGTGACCGTAACGGTCAGAAAGGGTTCCCAGCACTGGCGTGAAGAAAAACTGCGCCAGAGCGTATATAGTAAGAACCAGCCCGACTCCGAATGCCCCTGCCCCCAGTTGCTCCGCCCAGAATGGGAGTAAGGGGAGGACGATACCAAAGCCTGCGAAGTCAATAAAAATGGTCAGCGCCATTAAGTATACTGGTGAACGTCTCGTTCGATTCATAACGTATGCACCTATCCCGTGCTTTTCAAAACTGCGTGCCTGGCATGCATGCCACAAGCATACAAACCGCACATAAAAAGTTTAGCGTTGTGTGGATGCTGGCTCTACCGCTTTCTCCTGAACGTTCAGTGCAGGATGCTTGCCTTTGAAGACATGAAAAAGCAACCAGAGCGAGGGCAAGAGCAAAGCCATACCAATACTAGTGCCAATAAGCAACGCCAGCAGTGTGGAAGGTGGACTGGCAGCATTGCTTATTGTCACAGCAACCGGGACCAGGTAAGGAAATTGCGACAATCCCCAGGAAGCAAAAATGAAGGCCGTTACGGTAAAGGCCAGAACACGAGCCAGGCGATAGCGCCTCAGTAATAACGAGGCGGCGGCTCCCAGTCCGATCAGAGCAGTAGCAATGATGAGGGGAAGAGCGTGATCGAGCGCGCCGTGCCACAAAAGTGGAGCCTGGAACGGTGACAGGATGAAGGCAACAACATCCAGTGCCAGCGTTATTGCGCCCGCGATAATGGCACGGCGGCGAAACGCCTCCACCAGTTCAGGCTCATTGCTGTTCTGAGCCTCTACTGTGAGATTAACGGCCGCGAGAACGGCGCAGAGCGAGAGCGCTAAAGCGCCGATAGTCAGTGCGAAAGGTGTCGTCCAGCCGGCCAATAGATCGGTCTGAACAACACCTCCCTGGACGCGAACCTGGCCGCTGGCCACTGCCGCAGCGGCTGCACCGAAGAAGAAAGGTGTTATGGTGCTGGCGGTACTGAACACGCGGCCCCAGATCCTACGCGAGGTCGTGGCATCATCAGCCTGGGCACGAAACATAAAGGCTGCTCCACGCATCACGATGCCTATCACCGCCAGGGTGAAGGGCACAAAGAGCGCTATTGAGAGTACTGAAAAGGCAGGTGGGAAGGCCGTGAAGAGTCCCACGATCAAGAAAATCAGCCAGACGTGATTCGCCTCCCAGACTGGCCCTAATGCCTGCCCGATCAAACGGCGTTGACGTTCTGCCTGGGGACCAAAGGCAAAGAAGTCCCAGATGCCGCCCCCAAAGTCCGCCCCACCAAGGACAGCATAGACGATCAGCGAAAGCCAGAGGATAATCAGTATCGTGTAGGTTAATATCATTTTGTGCCGATCCTTTCTTCCCTGCTACTACTCACGAGTACAGGCCACTCCTGCTTGGGCAGCGGTGAACGCGCCAGGCGCAGCAGCAGCATGGTCAAGGTGATCGCTAGCACCACGTAGATGCCGGAGAAAATCGCAAAGCTGATATTCAGTCCTGGAGCGGTCGTCACCGCGTTCTGTGTGCGCAAGAAGTTATAGATGACCCAAGGTTGGCGTCCTAGTTCGGTAACCATCCAGCCAAGTTCTATCGCAACGAAGGCAAGCGGGCCGGCCAGGACGATCCCCCACAGCAACAGGCGATTCTCAGGTACAACCCGTTTGCGTCTGAAGTAGAGCAACCAGAACACTCCTCCGATGAGCAATGCGAAGAAACCGCTGCCAACCATGCCATCAAAGGAGGGATGGACAAACGTAGGATCAGGCCGATCTTGAGGTGCATAAGCGTCAAGCCCGAGAATGGTTGCATTGGGATTCTCACGAGCTAGAATGCTCAACCCATCAGGAATTTCAAGGGCATACAGAACCTGGCCCGTCTTGAGGTCAACAATACCACCGACCTTGATAGGGGCGCCTTTCTGTGTATGGAAAACCCCCTCCATCGCTGCTAACTTTGCAGGTTGGAGATCCGCAAGTGAACGGGCACTCAGATCACCGCTGAAAATCTGGAAGGGGATAGCGATTGCGCCCAGCGCCATTGCCAGCAAGAGACCTTTCCGGTAGTACGATTCGTGCTTGCCTCTCAGTATCTGTATGGCGTAGACAGAAGCAACGCCGAAGCCGGTTGCCACATACGCTGCCAGGAGCATATGGGTCGTCTCATACGGGGTGCTCGGATTAAAGATAGCCTGTAAGGGATTGATACCTGTCACCTGCCCATGTGTAATCTGGAAACCGGTTGGCGTATTCATCCAGGAGTTGGCGCTGACGATGAACCACGCCGAAGCAGCTCCACTGATCCAGAGAGGAAAGGAGCAGAGCCAATGCGCGCGCGGCGAGAGACGCTCCCAACCATACAAGTAGAGACCCAGAAAGATCGCCTCTATAAAGAAGGCGAAACCCTCCATGGCAAAAGGTAAGCCGATGATAGAGCCAGAAAACTTGGTAAAGGTCGGCCAGAGCAGGCCGATTTCAAACGAGAGAATGGTGCCGGAAACCGCGCCGATGGCGAAGAGCAGAGCAAAGGCTTTCGTCCAGCGGCGGGTAAGCGTCATCCAGATAGCATCTTTGCGCCAGAGAGCGAGTCCTTCGGCAATACAAAGAAGCAACGGCAGTCCAACTCCCAAGGAAGCAAAGATGATATGGAAAGCGAGCGATGTGCCCATCTGAGCCCGCGCAGCTAATAGATCAGACATGTAGAATGCTCCTTTATGTATATGAGATTAGTGATATCCAACGTGGGAACGTATTTTCTTCAGAGCTACCGCTTCGAGCTGGCGCACACGCTCACGTGATATACCCAGTTCTTTCCCGACTTCGAGCAAGGTGCGGCTCCGACCATCGCCTATACCGTAGCGCAGGGTAATGACCGCACGTTCACGCGGGGTAAGCGGCACCAGCGCTCGATGCAGTTCTTCTCCGAGGAGATGATTTGAGGCAGTTTCAGAGAGAGAAGAAGTCTCAGTATCTTCAAGTGTGTCAGCTAGCGTGTAACGGGCTTCATCGTCTATAGGCGCATCAAGAGAAACCGGTTGGTCAATGATGCCGAGCAGATTGATAACCTCGTCCAGGTCCAGATTACAAGCCTCAGCTATTTGTTCAGGCAGGGGATCAAGACCGTTCGCTTGTGAAAGCTGTGCTGCGACACGTCTAACTTTGCGTAAACGCGTTGCCACATGCTCGGGTAGGTGAATCAAGCGTGACTGATCGCCAGCGGCACGGCTCACGGCCTGGCGAATCCACCAGGTGGCATAGGTACCAAAATGGCAGCCGCGCCGGTAGTCAAATTTCTCTGCTGCGCGCATCAACCCCAGGTTTCCCTCCTGGATGAGATCTATGAGAGGGACGCCGGTACTCATGTATCGACGCGCGATAGTAATGACCAGGCGCAAATTTGACTCGATCAGCTTGCGACGCGCTAGTTCATTTCCAGCGGCGATCTGCCGAGCTAGATCAATCTCCTCATCAGGTGTAAGAAGACCAAGTCCACGAATGTCACGCAGGTAGCTATAAAAAGAATCTTCAGAGCCTATAGCCTGCCGGTAATTATTGGAGTGAGCGCTAGCATGCATAGAAAACAGATGTCGCATAAGTATATCCCTTTTTTCCAGAATTAGTTTAGAGCATTTTTTGTTATAGTGGCTGTTCGTCCGGGATGAAGCTAGAACATACGCAAGTGCTCTCACTCCAATAAGTGATATACCTCAATGGGTGTAGAAAAACATCGACAGAAATGTCTAATTCCTTCTCCTGATTGCTCTGGGTATCCATTAGACAGAATTACCTAGCTGTTGTGATCGTATGGCTCTTCCGCTTGGCAGAGGGAAGGCCGACAAGAATGGGAGAAGTAATCTGAAGACTTGGACTACTTCTCCAACTGTTTGCCATCATAGTTGGCTCTGACACACATTTGCTCCTGATGGAAAGAGATTGTAACCTGCTACGTATGTAACCTTGAGATACGAGTTCTGATGAGATCGCTCGTTTGATAGGAGACTATTGCTCCGATAATAGACACATATAGGGAGAATATTGAATGTTTCTAAAACGCTCTTTCGTGATTTCTCTTGGCTTCTTAATGGTAATGTTTCTCGCAGCCTGCGGTAGTTATGGATCTACCGGGGGTGGCTCTTATGGCAGCGGCAGTACCAATCCACCCGCGCCAACGACTGGCGGAAGCAATTCCTCTGCCGTGATTCAAACGGCAACCGTCACCGTAAAAGGTCAGTCAGAAACGGTGCTGACCAATGCACAAGGATTGACCCTGTACTACTTCACCGCTGATTCAGCGACGCAGTCAGCCGTATCTGGCAATTTAGCTCAGATATGGCATGCACAGCTCTTCACAGGGTCAGGTGGACCCACCAGCTCGACTTCTCTCACCGGGAAACTGAGCGTACAAACGGATGTAAATGGTAACCAGATCGAGTATAACGGTCATCCGCTCTACACCTTCTCAGGGGACACGGCCCCTGGTCAGACCAATGGTGAGGGCATTACCGGCATGTGGTTCGTGGCTACGCCCAATCTGGCTGTACAAGGTGGCGGATCGACGAGTGGTGGGTACGGGTATTAGAATTCCTCCTCGTGTGCTGGCTACTTGGGTGTGTTGCTAGCGATGTTGGGGCTCAGTTCAGCGGTTCTATGAAAGCTGTATTGCGCTGGACGAGTGCAAACAACTTGTACTGAGCCTGCATCAGTGGGATCAACTTAATCATACAGAAGAGTAGCTACTGCCCAAAAGAAGAGAATTAAAAAGAATCTGGTTGAACTGGCATGGGATGATGCCAGTCCAACCAGATTCTCTACGAGGTTGTCACAATGTTGTATGAAGAGCAAAACACCTTCAGGAGAACGCCAGATCTTGTGACGTGGCTGTTCTGGGTAGTATTGACCACTTTTGGGGGAATAGTAGGTACCTTCCTTCTCAGCTTCGTTTCCAACGCAAACCCATCGCTCAACAGGCTTCTCATCTGGTTCTACCTGGCATCGCCCCTCTTCTTCGTCGCGCTTGGCCAGTGGTGGCTCCTGCGCCGCTTCGTTGCGCAGTCGGGCTGGTGGCTGCTCACAGGCGTGCTGGGGTTCATCTTTGTGTACCCCTATCTTCTTATCTACAGCTTCTCTGCCTTGTTGACCAGTGGGCAATCACTGATTTTTGGCACCCAGGAGTTCTGGAAAGTGAGTTTCTCCCTGGCGATCATGTCGCTCATCTTTGGGAGTCTCGTGGGGCTGCTGCAGGGCATCCTGGTGATCAGGCGATGGGGAGCAGTCCCCAGGAGGCTGCTCTGGTGGGTCATCGGCAGCGCCATCGCCTGGGGAGTCGGGTACCCTGCGAGCGAACAGTTTCTGGCAAGTCTCTTGTGGCATGGGTCAACACAGTTCTCACAGGCCGCAATCTGGCTGGTCGTAGGAACCACCTGGGGCATCATCGGTGCCATCACGGGTGGGGTACTTGTATGGGTCGGACGCGCTTGTGTGAGGGTTCGGTGATGAGAAAGGCAGGTCGATCTTATCTGCATTCACCTCAGCTGACTGCTCTTCTCCTGTGACACTCGAGAGCACAAGGAAACCGTTTTTGGCAAACACCTCCGCCGCCAGCACGTTGTTCCCCAGCACGAAGCCCCTGTCGATTCTGTCCGTATATAGCACGTTGGTCATATGTCCTCCTTCATGGAACTATTCCGATCTCCTTTGGAAGCGGCAGCGCAA
>WNGL01008252.1_pt1 | contig 12584 bp, 20 predicted proteins | sample 5400591 | NCBI WGS metagenome assembly WNGL01 (sample SAMN13153377, study PRJNA577476) | soil metagenome | isolation source: 80 cm soil or saprolite under Garry oak tree replicate 1 | place: USA:California | collected 2016-06-15
AGGGCGAGCAACTCGCCGTGCCGGAGGCCCGTCCTGAGTGCGCACAGCGCCCACGGATGCCATCGCGAGAAGTGCTGGCGCGCGGTCGTGACGAGGTGCGCAGCTTCGTCGCGGGTAAACGGCTGGATGACCGTCTTTGGCTCGTCGCCGCGGCGCAGATGTCGGCCCATGCGCAGGGCTGGATTCGCCGGCAGCTTCTCGTCTTCGACGGCCTGCGACAGCATCGAACTCAGGGTCCGAGCGATGCCCTTCACCGTGTTCAGCTTCAACCCTTTGGCGCGCGCGGTCGCGATCAGCTCTCGGCAGTCGGCCCGGCTAATGTCCGGTAGCCGTTGCGTCCCTAGCGCCGGCACCACGTACCGCTCGACGTTGTCGGTGTAGAAGTCGATCGTCGACGCCTTCAGATTCCCGGCAAGGCCCTTCAGCCAGGTGCGGGCGTATCCGCGAGGCGACGCGCAAGGCGGTCTCCCGATCGCCGATCCGTTTCGCTTTGCGCTTACCTTGGTGGTTCACGAAGACCCACCAGGCGCCCTTCCAGAATCGAACGTTGACGCCCATGACGTTGTGACCTTACCTCATCGCGCCGACGACGTCATCGACGAGCGCGTCGACCGACGTGCTGGCGCACGACACCCGGAACTGGCTCACCCACGCGTCGAAGTCAGACCGACGAACGAGAATCTTCCCGCCGACACGGAAATGCGTGAGGGGTCGTGTTCGATCGGTCAGGTACCCGCGCAACGTTCGGACGCTCAGGCCCGCATAGCTCGACAGAGCCTTCAACGGGAGATACGCGTCGGTTGCGCCGGCGGTCATCGTGGATTCACAACCGCTCGATCAACCCGTCCTCGCCGACAGCCTTCACTTGCACGTAGCGCAGGTCGCTCGGGCCGATCGCCGATGTCGAAGAGAGCGAGAGCCGTCGACGCTCGGGTAGGGGTGTAGCCAGCCCCTTTCGAGGATGCGAAGACAGCTACGGTCGCGGCCCTGCCGGTAGCCTTGCCCCTGAATTCTGCCATCATCAGCTTTCCGGTGCCGTCACGGCCTTGAGCATCGCGAAGGCAGCCTCGATCCGCAGGAGGATCGGGCAGTCCTCATCCTCGTGGACGAACGGTGCTGGCGCGGTGGCGGTCGAGAACAGTTGCGACGCGCCACAGCCTGGGCACCGGACGATTAGCAACCCAGCCGACAGCCACCGGCGCTGCATGATCGACAGACCGGGGAAGACGATGACCGTGACCGGGGCTGAATCAGACATCGCACACCTCCGATGTGAGCAGCTCAACATGTCCGTAGGCGCCATCCTCGGCCGACAGCCGTCCGAGCACACCCGACGCCGCGCCTGCCGTGCCGCAGTGCCAATGCCACTGCCCCTTAAGGGGGGCAGTGTGGCAGGCACTCAGCACCGGCCAGTGCCTCGGCACTCGATTGGCACTCGGCTGGCACTGGCACTCATGCCGCGTCCGGGACGAGTGCCTTGCCCGCGTCGGTGAGGCGGTATTGGTGCGCCTGGTCGGGAACCACTTCGACAGCCCCTCTCTCCTGCAGCGCCTGCCGCCAGTTGTGGAACGTCCTCTTGTGGACCGCGAACCCGTAATGGCGGGTAAGCGCATCCTGCCAGTCCGACGAAGACGCACCGTTCGGGAACGCAGCGAGGGCAGCGAGCGCCTGAGTCAGGCTTTCGGTCAGCCCCGTGGGAGCGGACGAAAGCGAGTCGGCCGACTCGAGAATGCAGGACGTCAATTCCTCTTCTGCCTCCGCAGGCATACGCAATGGAACTTGTTTCAGCCGCAAAGTGATCGGAGCGAACTCCTCATCGTCTTTCTGCTTGGTATTCGAGACCGTGATCACGTCACCGCGTTTCCGGACGAGGATCATCGTGTCGGCGGCCGCGCGGATTGCGTTGCTGCCACGCTCGATGTCCTTCTTGTCTTTGCCGGTATGGTGAACAAACACCACAGTTGCGCCCGTGTCGCGGATCAGGCCCGTGGCAGAGGCAACGGCCACCCCCACGTCTCTGGCGAGATTTTCATCTCCATCAAAGCTCCGCGCGAACGTATCGAAGATGACAAGCGACGGCCTGTGGGCCATGACGCGGGCAAACAGCAGCTCCATGTCTGCCGGAGTGGTCAATTGCACTGCTTCAAGAATGAAGAAGCCGCCCGGCACATCGTTGACGTTGTTGGCCTGAAGCCATGCAGCGACGCGTCTGCAGATTCCGCGGCCGCCTTCACCGACGATGTAGACAATCGGTCCCGGTGTCACTTCGTACCCCATCCACGTCCTCCCCAGTGCCACACACAGCGCCCACGCGAGTGCTAGAAAACTCTTGCCTTCGCCCGATGGGCCGTACAAGACGACCAGGGCGGCCTTTTCAAAGAGGGGCCTGATCAGCCACCGGGGAGCGGGCAGCTGCAGGAGCTCACGTACCGTCAGGAGGCGGAACTTGCTCTCGTCTGGGACGGCGTTGGTGTCCTTCGAGCCAGCCTGCGCCACGTCCGTCTAGTCCTGGGAACCGCGGACCGAGAGCCGTTCCAGCTCCTTCTCGCCGACCCGCACTGATCGCCCCAGCCGAACTACCCGCAACCGCCCCTGTCGACGAAGCTTCTTGAGTAGCTCCGGGCTGACAGCCAAGAGGTCCGCCGCCTGCTTGAGAGTGAACAACCGCTCCACACCAGACCTCCTCGGAAGTACACGGTCAACAATCGTGAGATCTGAGGAGATCTTGACGTCGGAAGAGGCGGCCGTAAACGGACGGGAGAAGAATGTTAGCGTCGTTTTTTCGGCGACGTCCGTTGACTTCGACGGGAGAGTTCTGAGGAGGGTTTGCGTGCTCGCTGCTTGGCTCGTTGAACCAGTTTCCGGACGCCCGGGCATTCGTCGACGTCGTAACCGTTCTGCGTGATGGTGTACTGCCACCCCCAGCGAGCATTGCCAAGCGTTGCCGTACGGACGTGGGCGTCATCGAAGGTGGAGGATGCGGTTTCGCGAAAGTACTGGACGAGGCGGCTCGCGGCGCTTGGTCCCGGATCCTGCGGCCACGTGGCGAATGGCCTGTTCATGTCGGCCACGCATCCGAGCGGTGTACTCGTCGACGGTTTCCCGAGGTCCAGTCAGGGCAGCCTCAGCCACGAAGACCGCACGTAGCGCCTGTCGAATGGGCGGCCCGATACGCTCCTCGATGTCGCGGTCGAGTTTCGTCGCGTGGTTCGCGACGTTCGCCAGAGCGCGCCTGGCGTGCCCCAACTTCCTCGCCAGTGTACGAATGTGCGCGGCTCCGCGCTTCGAGAGCGCCTTCAATCGGGGGAGGCGAGGCCCGGCGACACGCCACTCCTGATATTCCGAGTCGATCTGCAGAACCTCCCCTGCCACCTCCATTTGCTGCCGGAGGTCCAAGCCTGACAGCACTCGTAGCTTCTCGATCTCCTGCCTTACGCGTTCAACTTCGGAGAGCAGCGCTTCGTACTCAGCCTTCCGACCGACAGGGACGAGCGACGGATCGCGGAGCAATTCAGGAAGAGGCTGCCCGATGAGCGGATCGCGGACAACGATCGGGCGTTTGGATGAGGAGCGGTCCTCTGGCATGTCCGCCTCCCGCGCGGTCGAATCCCGAGATTGAGGAATGCCCGGCAGGCCGCTCGGGATGCGGCGGCGGTTCGCTGATCAGGCTAGCCGGGCGTCGAGACGGATCGTACGCGGGGTGAGCGCGGGTGATCAAGCCTCCCCTCGCGCACGGCGGAGACTCGGGAAGGGCGGATCGCTGGAAGCCGGCTCAGCGGCGCGCTCTGGACCGATCCGTACGATCTGTTACCCGGCACAGTACTCCTAACTGTACGTCGTGTGCGTCTTCGAGATTGTCGTGCGCGTTCGCTAGCCGGTCGCACCAGCGGCGCCGCCGATCAACGACGCGACGGCGGGCGCGAGCGACGCTGCGCCGCACGGTAAATCACGTCGGCGGGTCTGAGACGGCCGGCGCGGCGCCATGACGTAGGCGGTCGCCCTGAGTGATCACTTGACCGAGCAACTGCACGATGTAGGCACGTGGGTACATAACCTGGTCCATATCGTCCGGAGGAGACGGCGTCCGAATCGCCGCCGCGACGACCGAACGGCAGGAGCAAGACTAAGTGCGGCGTCACGCTGTCGGCGACGGCGGCGACGGCGAGGCGATCAACCCGGGGTGCGAGTGCGCGATTCTGTTCGCAGCCGTGTGGTACGCCCGTGAGTGTCGCACGTTTCCGGCAACGGCGAAAGGCAGCTGCAGCGAGCTGATGGTCGCGCCGGTCACACAGGGCTGGAGGTTCGGTCAAAGTCCGAACCCGCTCCGCATGACGGACTTCTTCAACAAAATAAGGCGCCGATCCTCCTCAACGTGGCTTCACGTCATCACGCGGCGAATACGGAAGGATCTCGTTCAATCGCGCGAGCAAGAACTGCGAATGTTGCGGCGGCCACGGGACATCCCGCGTCTTTCAACCGCAGTAGCTCATCTCGTAGCTGAGAAGGGTTGAACACTTTGCTTCTGACAGCGTTGTACACGTCAAGCGCCGTCTCGACCGCTTTGACGCGCTCCTCCATCCCTTTTCGGAGTTCACGGCGGTGGAAAAAGCGAACGGGCGTCCTGACCACATGCCACAGGATGTAGACGAGCCACGCGCCGAGCAACCAAAGCCATGGGGTTGCGAGCCCATCATCTGCGCGCCACACTGCCATTGCCAGCAGCATCGGTACGACGATCCATCTTGCGAAGAACACACCTATCAAGGACCACGGACGCCAAACTGCGACCCGGGCGAGGTCTCCGTGCGTCAGGGCGTACAGCCAGATCACGCCAGGATCATGGCTGCGTCGAATGGTCTCGTGAAGGAAGTGAGCATACGCATTACAGATGAAGCCAACCAAAAGGTAGTACTCAAACAGGCTGCTGCCAGCAGAACGCCGAAAGTACGATCCTGCTACGACTGTCAACGCGTTTGGGTCGACGGGACTCTCGTCTCCCCATGTCTTGCGGCCGTTGACGATGTCGGCGTCGCTCGGATCAGTCCACATGTGACTCGGTGGGACGGCACTCGGTTCGTGCGACGTCAACGCCTCGCGGAGCTCCAATACGAGTTCACCGAGAGCCAGCGGATCGGGGGCCAGCTCACCGAGGTTCGCACGGGAAGCGCGCATGAGATCCTCGACGACCTTGCGCACCTCGGATCCCTCTTTGAGCATTTCGGCATCGATCCCCGTGTCTGGCAGCTGTTCGTTCAAACTTGTGCCCGTGTGAGGCGTGGTGTGGTCATGCATGTTGACCTGGAGGTAGTCGGAACCAGCCAGTTGACTATAGCTACTTAGCTATGGTGGCAGCAACCTCGCGCTCGGCACGATGCCAGCGTGAACGACTTGCGCCGCGCGTTCGGCGCCAGAATCAAGGCAGTTCGGGCACGGCGAGGCTTCACGCAGGAGGAATTGGCGAGCCGCGCCGGCCTGCACGCGACGTACCTGTCCGATCTGGAGCGGGGCGAGCAGACGCCCACCGTGGACGTCGTCAACCGTCTCGCACGCGGCCTCGGCGTGACGCTGGCCGAGTTCTTTGCGCCGTTCGACGAGCCGTACCGCGTCCGCTTTCGCAAGCCTCGGCGGGACTTGCACCGTCGATCGAAGTAGCGCGGTCAAAGCCCTAGGCCGCCGCAGAGATCCGAGCCCGAATCTTCCAGATCGGTGACCGGCGAAGGCCCGGGACCGCGTGCCGGCGTGGCGTTCTGCAGGTCGGCGCTCGCCGCAACATTCCTGTTTGGGCAGGATCCAATAACCAACCTCTTGAATCGTGGCACTGCTGGCTTAGATTTGACGGAGAGCTTGATGGCGTGGTGTAATCCGTTCACCCGCGCCCCGAGCAATTTCGGGTGCCTATTAAGACGGGGAATTATCAGCGGCCACTGGGGTTATCCCGGCTGGCCGTTTTTCTTTTTCCGTCGAGAGAGGACACCGAGATGGCCATCTACATCGTTGCAATGGAATCCGCTGACGGGCAGAAGACCGCATCCATTTGTGCCACAGGAAGGACTCGCAGGGAGTGTATTCAAAACGCGGTTGACGAGGCGTCCGCAAGGGACGGCATGGCCTACCGAGCGACCGCCACGACAAATCTCAAGGGCGTCGTCGGTGCGCCGCTCCTGCCGCCCACGCCAAGTCCGCGCAGGATCTATGCGTCGCCGAAGCCGCGTCACAACATGCAGGTAACGATAACCGGACAGTGCCAGCGGTGCGGCAAGACCTTGAACGGCCCAGAACCAACCAGTTCCAGCTTGACCAACACGCCGGACGGCAGAGGACCTCTCAGACAACATTGGCATCTGGAGTGTTGGCGCCGACACGCCGCCGAACGGTAGGCTCAGTCAAACTGAACCCACTACCACCTCTTGGCGGAGGTTCGCGCTGGTGGCGGGTTTGGCGCTATGCTGCGAGCCGCGCGGGGTCGGCCGCGACATGCCGGGTCGGCCTACGTTCGTTAGTCAGACCGAGAGGTCTCTTGCGGCAGGGGGATTACGAATGAGGCCCCTAGTTGGTGTCGTCTGGAGCATGGCTGTGGTCGTGCTCCTCGGCGGGTCCGCGGGCTGCGGCACGCTGCGCGTTGATGTGGTTGGCGACGCGATGGCGCCGACGCTCAAGAGCGGCGAGAAGGCCTGGGCGACGCGAACGTTCGATCGCCTGAAGCGCGGTGACATCGTTGGGTTCAAGTACCCGGGAGACGAGACCAAGAGCTTCGTGAAGCGCGTCGTAGGCCTTCCCGGCGAGCGCATTGAATCGGTCGCGGGTAGGGTGGCGATCAACGGTCAACCCCTCAGCGAAGGTTACGTTGTGCCGGAGAATCGGTCGCACGATACGTGGGGGCCGATGACCATTCCCGTCGGTGAGTTCTTCATGATGGGCGACAATCGTCGAAACTCCTCAGATTCGCGAGCCTGGGGCACCGTCCGTCGGGAGGCCATCTGGGCGAAGATCGTCGATCGCTAGGATGACGCGCTGTCGGCTGAAGCCGCGGCGTTAATATGGCCAGACGAAGAATTCATGATCAAGTTCGAGTTGCGTCTCCGGGACACCTACTGGTCGAATGGCTTCTTCAACGTGTCGGTCGATTTTCAGCGGTACATCACGATGACCGACGGACCGATCCAGATTTTCCTCGGCGATATTGATACGCCTGTCGTCGGACGGATCAGTCGAAGTGCCAACAGAAATGCCACACCTCGAATCTTCGGGAACAAACCTCTAGCGGAGTTCTTTCAGAAGAATTTCAAGAAGGGCAGCTCCGTGCCCGTCGAGATCATCTCGGTCGAGGCGATTCGGATCGGCAGCAATCACTCGGGTCCGCCGGCAATCGTTCCTTCAGTGGGCACGCCCGTCGGGCCTCGCAAGGCGGCACCATTGGTGTCGGGCGACCAGCTCAGTACCTGGAGGCGTGCGCTCATTGGGATCCTGAATGACCTCGACCCAAGGGTACAGCGTGGACCAGACGAGGGAGTGGCCAAGCGCATACGGCGTCTATCGAACGACGGGGCCGTCCCGCGCGAGGTTGCCGCGATGATGCGAGTCGTCACCGAGATGCGAAACATGACCGAGTATCAGGCCAAGGTCCTGTCGGCTTCCGAGAGCGCAGCCGTCATCAGCGCCTGGGGGGCGATTCGCCAGTGGGCGGATACTCGCGGGTCGAAGAAATAAGTTCGCGGAGCAGGGCACAACCGCGGCTGGGACGCTTTTGGGATCCGGCAGCGTCTGAAGGCCGACTAACATCCAAAATGGAGCCGACGCGCCGGCTGTCTCGTGCGATCATGTCGCAGTAACGCGCGGCTCGTTTGGCACGTTAGGTCGTACCGTCCAAGATCATGCCTCCACGAAAACAACCGATCGAATCGACGCCCGTTCCGAGAGCGTTGCAGGTCCAGCTTGGCCGACTGTTCGGCGCAGCCTCGTCAGAGGCATCCAGATCCAGCCGCACACCGACCGAATGGCGCCGCACGCTTCGACGCGTTTTGCACGAGATCGACCGTTATCTCATCGCCAATGTCGACACTGACGACCTTCATCTGCAGATGCTCCAGTCCGGGTTGTTCGCTGCGGATGAGGCCCTCAAGGAAGAGGACTTCTGGCCGGGCTATGTTGAGGGAATCACCCGCGTGTTGTTGCTCTTACTGGGTGACTACCCAGACCACCGGAGACGCCGCGGGGGACGGCGCGAGACGGATCATTACAGGCTCGATCATTTCCGCTCGCTAGTTTGGACCCAGGGTCAACACCAGCGCCTCAACACCTTGCTGGCTGCGGCACAAACTGGCTTTCCGCAGTTATCGCGGCATCCGCGCGAAGTTCTGAGCGAATTTCGGAGGCGACACGGCTCCAAGCCGGGGTATCGGGAGTTCCTCGATTGGTATCGAAAGGTTCTCCCAGCGGATTACACAGCGGTCTTCCGATAACATCACACGCGGCCTAGCACGCGTTTGCAGCCGACGGCGGCCGGTGCGATGATGAGCCGCCGCGGCTGAAACACAGACATCAGGCATCCAGAATGGCTGTATCCGTGGAGTACGAACCGAAGAAGTCTCGCTTCTCGTGGTGGGTGCTTCTGCCCTTTGAAGGGGCGGCGGGCTTCGGGTTGCTGTGCCTCACTGCTCCGGGTGCATGGGCGGCACACCTCCTTTCTCAGCGCCACTTTCTTTCCGGGGCCGTTCTCCTGTGCGCATGGCTGGCTGGGATGGGGACGCTGGGCGCGTGGGCACATCGCCGCCGTTACGTGCGACTCTGGGTCACCGCACTGCTTGTTGCGACCGTGCTCATCGCCTGCATCGTGGTCCTTGTCTCCACCTCGGGGGCTTGATGCCTAAAGGCGTTTGAAACCGGCGGTGCTCGACGCGATTATGAAGCGGTACGGCTGAAGCGCAGCGTACGCAGCCTCACGAGCGACGAGGTGGAATGCGGGAAGTCCGATGCCGAAACGTCCTCTCAAATTGAAGATTCGAATCCCCGAATACGCGGCTCCGCGGACCAGTTGGCGCGCAGCGATTCATCGAGCCGTCGTGGATGTTCAAAGGACGACTCACGTCACGTATGAGCCTGACGACCGGCTCGAAGTGCTTCTCCGGTTGTACTTCAGTGCCGGCCGGTCGGCAGAGATTCACGATGTCGACAATCGTCTGAAAGACTGCCTTGACGCGCTACAAGGGCGAGTGGGCGGCACGAAAACGAAGGCTCGGCGGGCGTTGGCGCCGATTGTTCCGAACGATCGCCAAATCTGGCGGGTTGTCGTCGAGAAGGGCACTGCCCCGAAACAGTCACACAGTCGTGGGCATCTCACGATTCGGCGCCTGGCTAAGGGCTGACAGGCTGCACCGCGACCGGCGCCGATGCTAGCTCTGACCTGCCGTCAGAAATTCACAACAAATAGCGCATGCATGCGAGTATCAGGCCTTCACGGCTTCGACGACCGATAATGGACTCTTCGTTGCGATGACGCGCGACAGCCGGAATCCCGCGCCGCGCAGAAGCCTGGCGAATTCGGTCTTCGTCCGCTCCCGGCCGCGGGGCGTCAGCACCAGCATCTCGAGATCGAGCAGCTTGCCATAATGCGGCACGTTGCCGGGGGGCACAACGGGATCAACGATCAACACCTTGCCTCGTGGTCCGAGCGCCCGATGGCACGTCTGAAGGATCCGCGTCGCCGAGTCATCGTCCCAGTCGTGGACGATGTGCTTCATGATGATGGCGTCAGCGCCCGACGGCAGCTCTTTGAAAAAGTCGCCGCTTTCAGTCCGCACTCTGCCCATAATGCCGGCGCGGGCGAATGTCGCGGCCGCGCCGGCCACGACATGCGGAAGATCGAACAGCACGCCCCGCATCGTCTTATGGCGTCGAAGGACCGTGGCCAACAGCAGACCGTGACCGCCCGCCACATCCATCAACGTCTTGATTCCTTTGAAATCGTACGCGTCGGACGTCGCGTGCGCCTCCGTGGCGCTGATCGACGTCATCGCATCGTCGAACACGGCGGCGGCTTTCGGGTTCTTCGAGAGATACTCGAATATGGGTGCGCCGAATACATGATCGAACGCAGGCATGCCGGTCTTGACGCTGTAGCTCAGCTGTCCCCATGGCCGCCACGTGCTGTCATGCGCGACAAACTGCGCGTACCCCGCAGCGCTCTGAGGGTGGTCGCTGCGAAGGAACTGTCCCATGGGCGTCAACTTGAACCGGCGATCGGCGCTTTCAGCAAACAGGCCCACGCTCGCGAGTGCCCTCAACAAGCGATAGAGGCCGTCTTCTGAGACTCCGGCTTCACGGGCGATGTCGCTGCACCGCCGCGCTCCGTTCCGAAGTCCGTCAGGGACGCCGATTTCGACGACGGTGCCGATCGCCTGACTGATCCACTTGCCGATCACCATTTGAAACAGGACCTCGTACGGGCGCGGCGCTGAAGTCCGTTTCGGTGGGTGCTTGGCCATGAGCCTCCTTTGCGTTGTTCTGCCTGATTCTAATGGTGAATCGTTGGGCGGGCGCAGCACGGCTGTCCTAACGACCGCCAACCGCCTGAAATCTCGTCGACTTGGTTTTGAAAAAAAATTGACGTGATCGACCTGGGCGCATGCGCGAGAGAACTGCCGGCCGCCAACCCCTTCGGACAATCAATTAGACATATGCCTAAATGTGCTACGATGCGCACATCATGCCAAAGCACGTAGCACGCCCGCGACGGGGCCGGCCGCCGCACACCGACGATCCGCCGGTGATGGTGGGCACCACCGTGCCGACGAGCATCAACCGGCTGCTCATGGATCTGTCGCGTCGATTGGGCCGGCCGCGATCGGAGATCCTCGCGGACGCGATTCGGGCGTACGCGCGACGATATCAAGAGTAAAACATATGCTGAAATGTCTTGACACGACAGGAGAGATCGGCGCACACTTCGACGTGTAAGCGGGACGCCCGCGTGTCTCACCACGCGAACGCCCCTAACCCCGTAACCGGTCTAGTCGGTCGCGCGGGCTGCCCACATTGTAGCGGGAGCCTCGCCGCCCGGCGCGCGTTGCCACTGAGCACGCGGAAAGGCTCCCATGGTCACCGTCAAGATCACGCCGAACGACAAGGGCAATCCTCCCGGCAAGCTGGCCGATGCCGAATTGCACTTCACCGGGCCGAGCGAGCGCCTGCAGGCGGTCTATGCGCTACGCAGCGACCGGCCAGACGACTACGTGACCCAGGCGCTCAAGGAGGCGATGGACCACGCGCGGGCGCTCGAAGGGCTGAAACTGATCGGCTTTGCGGTCTGGGAGCGCCGCGGCGGCAGCGGTCGCAACGTGACGTTCCCGGCGCGCCAGTACTCCATCAATGGCGAGCGGCGCTCATTCGCGTTGCTGCGGCCGATCGTCGATGCCACAGCGCAGGATCGCATCCGACAGCTCATCCTCGACGCGTTCGCGGCGTACGAGGCGGAAACGGCGGGTGTCCGATGACGCTCGCAACCGCCACGCCACAATTCGCCGAACTCCTTAGCCGGGCTCTGACCGAGCCCGGCGTCGTCTCGCGCGCGTACTCCGCCTTTCATGGGTACAGCGTGGGGAACCAGATTCTCGCGTTCGTGCAGTGCGCCGAACGCGGGATCACGCCTTCCCCCATCTCAACCTTCGTGGGCTGGCAACAGAAGGGCCGCCACGTCCGCAAGGGCGAGAAGGCGATTACGCTCTGCCAGCCGGTGACGGTCAAGCGCAAATCGGGGGGCGATCAGCATTTGCCGTCAGACGCGCCGGAGCTCGTGGCCGATCAGCATCCCGAGATGTTCACCAGGTTTATCTACCGGCCCCACTGGTTCGTACTCAGCCAGACGGATGGCCAGGACGTCGAGCCGACGCCGATCCCATCGTGGGATCAGGCGCGGGCGCTCGACACGCTCGGCATTGTTGAGGAGCCGTTCACGTCGACCGATGGGAACTGCCAAGGCTACGCGCGACAGCGGACGATCGCCGTGTCGCCTGTGGCGGCACTCCCGCACAAGACGCGGTTTCACGAGTTGGCGCACGTCGTGCTCGGCCACACGTCGGAAGCCGACGCCGGCGTGACCGATTCCGAGATCACACCGCGGAGCCTCCGCGAAGTCGAAGCCGAGGCCGTCGCGCTGGTCTGCCTCGAAGCCTTGGGGCTGCCCGGCGCCGAGCACTGTCGCGGATACATCCAGCACTGGAACGCGGGCCGCGGCGCGGAACCGATCCCGGAAAGGAGCGCGCAGCGGATTCTCAAGGCGGCCGATCAGATCCTCAAGGCGGGGACGACGAACGCAGACGCGGCGGTCCTCGTATGAGGGCCGCCGTCTACGCGCGCGTCTCGACGGTCGACCAGGAGCCGGAGAACCAGCTGCAGGAATTGCGGCGGTACATCGACGCACGAGGCTGGACGGCAGTGCAGTACGTGGATCGCGGCGTGAGCGGGGCGAAGGAGCGTCGCCCCGCGCTCGACCAACTGCTCGGCGACGCCAAGCGACGGCGCTTCGACGTCGTCGTGTGCTGGCGCCTCGATCGGCTCGGCCGCAGCTTGAAGCATCTGATCGCACTACT
>WNGL01023728.1_pt1 | contig 12581 bp, 10 predicted proteins | sample 5400591 | NCBI WGS metagenome assembly WNGL01 (sample SAMN13153377, study PRJNA577476) | soil metagenome | isolation source: 80 cm soil or saprolite under Garry oak tree replicate 1 | place: USA:California | collected 2016-06-15
ATCGAAGGATGAGTAGTTATACCAGTGGCCCATGTGCAGGTCACCGGATGTATAGGGTAGCATGACCAGGTGATAAAACTTTGGTTTAGGCGAGTCGTCGGGGGCATGATGCAGGTTCTCAGCCTCCCAATGGGCTTGCCATTTCGCTTCAATCTCTTTTGGGTTGTATTTAGTGCGTGTAATCATATTGCCTCTCCCTGTTCTGCAAATCAGCAGGGTTCTTAGGGGCCCGGTTCCCTTGCAGCCCCTAAGCGGGGTGTGGGGTGTCCCCACTTTCCCCTTTCCCCCCCTTTAAGGAGGGAGAACCCCTTGGCTCCCTTCCTTGTCACCTTGTGATATTATCTTACAAGGATTGATTACTCAAAGAAAGGACAGGTAAGAACAGCCTCATCTCTCTTCTTTCCTGCATGCGTGCCTTATGGATAGTCCACGCCAGAAAGCACAAAAGCTCTTGCACAAAGGCCGCGCTGAACGCAAAAAACAAGCGCGGTCGCGTTTTCGTTTGAGTCGCTCTTCGCCCATATTCAAGCTCTTTGTGATTCTAGGGCCTGGGCTGATCGCTGCCAACGCGGGTAATGATGCTGGTGGCATTGCCACCTTTTCACAATCAGGTGCCGGCTACGGCTATAACCTGCTCTGGACGCTTGTCATTGCTGGCTTCTGCCTGGCCATCGTGCAAGAGATGTGCGCACGTATGGGTGCTATCACCGGCAAAGGCTTGTCGGATCTGATTCGTGAGCAATTTGGGGTACGTTGGGCTGCTCTTGCTATGCTTGCCCTCCTCATTGCCAATACAGGTGTGACGGTCTCTGAATTCCTTGGTATCGGTGCCAGTGTGCAGGTTCTCGCCAATGATCCTCACACTCCTCTTATCTACCTTGTCGTTCCTCTAACTGGCCTGATTCTCTGGTGGCTCGTCATCAAAGGTTCTTATCGGCGCGTTGAGAAAGTCTTCCTTCTCATGTCCCTTGGCTTTCTCGCCTATATTCCGGCAGCTTTTGCTGCTCATCCTGTCTGGAGCACGGTGGGTCAACAGCTTGTGCTTCCTCAGGTCAGTGCGGGCGGTGGCTATTTGTTCGCTGTCGTGACTCTTATTGGTACGACGATCAGCCCCTATATGCAGTTTTTTGTCCAGTCTTCCGTTGCTGATAAAGGTATTCATGCTGGTGAGTATATCTACGAGCAGATCGAGCTATATAGCGGTACGATCTTCGCGATAATTATTGCTGGCTTTGTAATCATTGCTACTGGCGCTACACTTTACCCAAATCACCCAGTTAGTACCGCGCTGGATGCGGCTTTCGCGCTGAAAGCCTTTGCTGGCCAATATGCTTCGCTGCTCTTTGGCATAGGACTGTTTGGAGCATCACTATTGGCTGCAGCAGTCTTGCCGCTCTCCACCTCTTATGGCATCTGTGAAGCGTTTGGCTTCGAGCGTGGCGTCTCACGTAGCTTCAAGGAAGCACCTGTCTTCCAAAGTATCTTCACGGGCTTGATTATTCTGGGCGTGCTGATTACGCTTATTCCAGGCCTTCCCATCATCCAGGTATTGCTTGTGCTGCAAGATGTGAACGCGGCTATGCTGCCCATCTTACTCATCTTTATTATCTTGCTGGTCAACAACCGCCGCTTGATGGGTCGGCATGTGAACAAGCCTGGCCTCAACGTCATTGCTTGGGCAACCGTTGTTGTCATTACAATCCTGGTCTTGCTGTTGCTGCTCAATACGCTTTTCGGCCTTTCGCTCTAAGGAAGAGCGAAAAGGGTGCAACCGCTTTGCTTAGTTCTGCGTACTATCTACATATGTGATAAAATATATAGAGTGCTACAAGAAACCTTGCAGAATTGAGGCGCATTATGTACTGGGACCCCGACAATTATCGTGAATATAGTGAAACTGCAAGCAAGGCGGACTACTCCGACCCCGCTTACTATGGGCAGGACACGTCGAAAGCGCCTCGTTCCGCTCAACCTGTACAATCCCTGGATGAGTATTCCGGCTATGCAAGCGATCCCCCTATCGTGAATGACTACGAACCAACACTCATGAGCGAATATCGCGGCCCCGCGAGCGTAGAAGGCTATACGGTTGATGCTGGCACTGAACAACGTGACGCAGCAGCGCAAGGGAGTGCAGCAACAGGTAAGAAACGCAAACGTCTGGCAGGTCTGGGAGGCATTGGAGCAACGATTGGTGCATTCCTGCTCAAATTCCAGGCGGTGGGACTCTTGCTGCTCAAATTTGGTTGGGCGGGCATCTCTGCGGTGATCTCCATCGGGGTCTACTCCGTCATTTTTGGCTGGCAATTTGCCGTTGGGCTGGTAGCGTTGCTCTTCATTCACGAGATGGGGCATGCGCTGGTCATGAAGCTAAAGGGCATACCGGTGGGAGGCATGATCTTTATACCGCTGCTTGGGGCGGCGGTAATTATGAAGCAGATGCCCAGGAATGCAAAAGATGAAGCGGAAGTCGGTATTGCGGGACCGATAGCTGGTGCGCTTGCCGCGTCGGCCTGCCTGGCAGTCGCATTCGTGTATCCACGATCGGTCTGGGCTTCACTCGCCTACTTTGGCTTTTTTATGAATCTGTTCAACCTCATACCCATTGTGCCGTTCGATGGTGGGCGAGTATTGGCGGCGATTGACCGGCGCGTCTGGATTGTGGGTTTCCTGGGGCTTCTGGCGTTCCAGGTCTGGTCATGGATCCAGGGCTACTCCAACTGGTTTCTGCTCCTTTTTATCATCCTGGCGGCAGGCCAACTCTGGTCACGTCGCACCGCTGCCGATACGCCGGAGGCTCAGGCATACTATACTGTACCAATAAGTGAACGCATCATGCTCAGTCTGCTCTACTTTGGCCTTGCTGCTGTCCTGGTACTTGGTATGTCGATTTCACGTGGGTTACTCACTGGGATAATACGGTGATGAGCTTTTTTGCAAGTAAAGGGAACCTGGTCCTCGCCAAACCGCTGCCAAATTATCCACTCAACAGAACCTTCACCATGACGGCTCCAACAATGGAGTGATCAGTGGTGCTATAGGCATAGAGTGCGACAACTCCCTCCTGCATTCCTCCATGGAAGCTCGAGCTGTAGGGGAGCATGCTGGAGAATGCTGTCTTCCTATTGAAGCTCGCTCCTCTTGCGTCGACTTGACCAATGTTGGTGTATTGGTTATCCAATACCTTGAGAGTTCCGACTGTTCCCTCAAATGCCATGCCGCTCCCCGTCACGGTTATAGGGCTTGTGACAACCTGCTCGCTTTGGGGAGCCGTGATAGACATTCCATTGGTTTCGACTGCCGTTGCCTCCCAGATGCCACCGTTGGCATTTAATTCCAGGCGACTGAAAGAGATGCGAATCATCCCACCACCGGAAGCGGTCTTTTGCACCTGTACTATTGCTTTGGTGTCGTGAGCACCTCCACCACTCAAAACAGTCGCCGGGGCATTGGCAGGCCAGTTGAGCAAGGAGTTCGCGAAAGTTTGGGCACTCTTGACAACATCAAGTCTCCATTGCTGAAATCCCTGACCCTGGTTGACATCTTGCTGCACAAATTCAGCCTGAAAACGGGTCAGGTCGGGAAAGATGCCTGGGAAGGCGATTTGGACGAATGTCCTCACGCTATCAGACCACTTAAACTCTCGGTAGAGGTCCTGCTGCAGCTCGGAAGAGGGTAGCCCTTTGTTGAGGCGGGAGTGTGGGTCTGCCTGGCCAGTAAGCAGCGTATTGTATCCACTGATCCTGGCATCACCATGCAGGAGCCCACGCAATGCGAACACTTGTGTTGGACTGCTCGCAGTGATGTTATTGTAGATAGCGATGTCCAACATGCGGTCACTGCCCGAGTGGCGCACTGTCACCACCGCCTGGAGCGCAGGAATGCCCATCAGGTTGCCGCAGATCACACTCTCTGCCGTTTGACCACTACTCAGACCCACAACTGCATTCCAGTGTGCCGGGTCTTTCACTACATCCGGGCATGTTTGCGCCCCAAGCTGTATCCCTGATGACGTTGGCGTTGGATGTACGTTATTTGTTGCTGTTGGGCTTCCTCCACTTCCACCGCTAAGGTCGCAAGCTGCCAACACGAAGGCGAGCAGCAGCGATGTGCCTGTCAACAGCCGCCGAGCATGTTTCAACATGTGTGTCTTCATCTCCGGTCTTCGTCCCTCTACTCCTCTGATCGCTTGTGACTTGCTTTACGGCTTGAAGACGCATGGAAAGTGCAGTGGCCTCGTCGATGAGAGACACGAAGTCACCTGAGCCTGCCCCATACGCTGGCCTCCTACCGATGGACAAGCGTGTACACCACGCCTCCGATGATGGCCGCTCCCAACACGATGAGTGGCTCCGGAATCTTCTTCACCTTCCATAGCAAGACCAGGGTGACCAGCGCGAGCAGGGCGGTGGGAATGTCTGTAATCGTTCGCCGACCCAAAACGACGACGGCCCCCGTAATCGCGCCGATTGCGGCGGCGGTCACCCCAGTGATAAAGGCGGCTACATCGGGTCGCTTGCCATACTTTCTAAACAAGCGGATGGGCACTATCGTGAACAGATAGCAAGGCAGGAAGGTTCCCAGGGCAGCAACGGAGGCCCCTGCGAGTCCCGCTACCAGAAAGCCGATGAACCCAACGGTAATCACCACAGGTCCAGGGGTAATCATGGCGACGGCCACTGCATCAACAAACTGGCGATCGGTGAGCCAGTGATGCTCCTTCACGACCCCTCCATAGAGAAAAGGAATGATCGCGAGACCGCTGCCAAAGACGAAAGCACCAGCCGCAGCAAAGAATGTAAAGAGGGTCCACAATGTTCCCCCTGTGGTTCCCACGGCGGCGATGAGTGATGCGAGTGGCACAGGTGTGAAGCTGGCAACTCTCGTTTTCCCCCACGATAGCCTGGGAGGAGCCTTCACGAACCAGACCAGAATGCCTGCCAGGAGGAAGAGAAGCACCTGCTCTGTTTCAGTGATAATAGTCACCACAGCCATCACCAGGTAGATCGCCCAGAGCAGCCAGTCGCGCCCGATGGTTTTGGTGGTCAGTTTGTAGGCGCTGTACGCGATAATGCCAATCACGCTTGCCCCGACGCCGTAAAACACGGCCTGCATCCAGGTGAGGCCACCATAGAGCGTATAGGCCCAGCCGAGAGCTACCACCATGAGGAAGGAGGGCAAGACGAAGGCCAGCCCGGCCAGTGTGGCTCCCAGGAAACGGTAGTGAACATAGCCGATGTAGATCGCCAACTGTGCTGCCAGGGGACCAGGAGCGAGTTGGGCAAGGGCCAGGCCCTCTTTGTAGTCAGATTCCGTGATCCACGCTTGCCTTTCCACGAGGTCCCGGTGCATATACCCTACCAGTGCCACCGGACCACCAAAGCCAAGTGTGCCCAGTTTCAAAAAATAGAGGACTAGTTGCCAGAGCGAATAGTGGACCACTTCTTGCGTCTGTGCTGCTGTCTCCTTTGTGCTCATATGCTCTCTTCCCGTGAAGTACCCCGTGCCTAGAAGGCAGGGGCTTCGACAGCTCGCCCACGATCTCCACGCAACCAGGGACGGGCTGTAGGCGTCTTCCACGCCGCAAGAATGTTGAGAGCAGCATTATGGTCCCGATCCAGGACAACCCCGCAATGCACACACGTATGGGTGCGTTCGGATAAGTCCTTGTGGGGGCCTTCTTTGCCGCATTGTGAGCAGAGCTGGCTGGTTTTGTAGGGGTCGATCTTGATAACGGTGCAACCGGCCCATGCTGCCTTGTCTGCACAGTACGTCATGAATATTCCCCATCCCGCATCCAAGATGCTCTTGTTTAAGCCGGCTTTTTGGCTTGCCCCGTTAGGCAAGTAGTTCCCGTTCTCATCTTGCTTGGGCTTGGGTGCCTTGCTGATATTGGCAATCTGCAAGTCCTCAAAGACGATGGTTTCGTAGGTGGTGACGAGCTGACGGGACTGCTTGTGGAGGAAATCATGCCGTTGATTACCTATCTTGCGATGGGCTTTTACCACGGCTTTACGAGCTTTCTCACGCCGATGAGAACCCCGTTTGCAACCAGACAGGTGCCGCTGCTTTCTCTTGAGAGCGGCTTGTGCCTTCCGCAAGTAGCGCGGGTTCTCGATGGTGTCCCCTGTGGAAAGCGTCGCAAAATGCAGCAAGCCGAGATCAATCCCCACGGCCTGGGAGGTCGAGGGCAACTTGGCTGGCTTCTCTTCCACCTCGCAAGAGAACACCACGTACCATTGCCCCGCTTCGTACTTGATCGTGGCGGTCTTGATCTTGCCTTCTACTGGACGATGAAACTTGACCTTGATCGTGCCGATCTTGGAAAAGCTGACATGCTTCTCGCAGAGCGTATACCCACCCTGGGGATAGGTGAAACTGGTGTAGCGATTGCGACCCTGAAACCTGGGGTAGCCAGGGGTCTCACCATTCTGGATACGGCGGAAGAACGCTTTGAATGCCTTATCCAAGCGGAGTAGGACATCCTGGAGCACCTGAGAGTGGATCTGCTGGTATTCTTCTCGTAGGTCTGTCTTGATCTCTGGCAAGTCGCGTTTCTGCTCATAGTAGCTGATGGACTTGGAAGCATAGCGATAGGCATCTCTTCGTTCGGAAAGGGATTGGGTAAGGACACAGCGCGCCTCGTTCCTTTCGGAGCGTACGTTTCTGCATCCTCCCCACCGAACCCGGCGTGCAGGCTTTCCCTGCACCCGATTGGTTTCATTTCTTGAACTTCACTTTGTTTTGATGGATGCGTTCCGCTCTATGTTCTTTGACATGACATGCAAAGCATATTGCCTCTAGCATCACTGTGCGGTTGTCTGCTCGTCTAAGTTCTCGTTTTCCCGTCTTCACCCGGTTTTTGTGGTGCGTAAAGAGCTTCGTTGCTTTTCCGCATCGCTCACAACAACCTTTCGCTCTTTTCAACGCCTCCCTTCGATTGGTGGCGTAGATCGGGGCTTCACTGTTGCCATGCCAGATGTTCTTGAGCGTCGGTAAAACGAAATGCTCTGCTTTTCTTTTCTCTAGATACGGGTTCGGCCAGTGTCGTTTCCACTTCGGGCGATAATAGATCAGTTTGGTGCGCATAGCTCGCGCCCGCCAGACCCACGTTCCCTCTGCATCTTGGGTTGCGAATTCCGCATAGCCGCCTTCTGGCCCACTGCGATGACGCATGTAATGCTTCCTGACCTGCAACGAGCTAAGGTGATACTTCTTTTGTAACCACCTTCTCAGGCGTATCCAGATGTATCGGTCTAGCTTGTCAAAGGTTCGGGAGGGGTTGACTGCTCGGTAGTAGCTGGCCCACCCACGTACCAGAGAATTGATGGCTTCTAGTTTGTGCAAGTAATCATCATTGAGGGTCTTTTGGTCGGTCATTTCCTTAATCTTCTGCTTCATCCGCTTCAGACCTTTCTCTGTCGGTTGCATGAACACCCCGACGATATTGTCATTTGTCGGCTTGTTACAGCGGAAGATGTGGTATCCCAAGAAATCGAAGCCGTCAATGATGTGGGTGATAGCGGTTTTCTCTTCGCTCAGTTCCAGACCCAGTTCCTCTTGAAGGAAGCGTTTGCATTCCTCTTTGATATCCTGTGCTTGTGCCTGTGTTCCACGTACGACAATGATCCAATCATCGGCATAGCGAAACATTTGCGTGGCAGCCTTGTTCTGGCCTTTGCTTGTTGTCCGTTGCCAACGTGCATAGCTGGCTTTATCTATCGTGCTATCTGGCGTTGCGTAGCGGTGGTAATACCACTCATCGAACCGATGCAAATAGATGTTGGCAAGCAAGGGCGAGACGATGCCACCTTGGGGCGTGCCTTCTGAGCTTTGAGCCAGTTTTCCCTGATCCATTATGCCGCTTTTGAGAAAGCTTCTAATGAGTTTCAGGATATGTGGATCAGCCATACGCCGCGCTACCTCAGCCACTAACTTGTCGTGCGGGATGCGGTCGAAACACGCCTTGATGTCTCCCTCAATCACCCATCGGTATCCGGTTTTGCTGTTGCAGAGCGCGTACAAGGGCTGGATACAATCCATGGTACAGCGTCCTGGCCGAAATCCATTGGAGAAGTAGAGGAAATCCGCTTCCCAGATGGGTTCCATGAGCATTTTCAGCAAGGTCTGAACCGTGCGATCCTTCAGGGTGGGTCTCCCTAGGAGCCGCTTTTTGTTTGTTCCCGGCTTGGGTATTTCTACCCGTCTCACAGGCATCGGTTTGAACGTGTGGTTTTTGAGTTCTTCTTGCAGGGACTCAATGAATTGCTGTCGAAACTTCTCGTTCTCGAAGTCGCTCTTGTCCACGTCGTTGAAACTCTTCCAACTCACCCCGTCCACGCCAGCCGTTCCCGCACCGTCGTTGTTTAGGACGTGTTGGAGAGCCTCTTCAATCCATTCCCTCTTGCACAGCAGATGGTACAGGTCTTCAAAGTGATGGGTTCTGTTCGTTTCTGCTTTTCGGGCTAAACCTTGTTGAGCTTTGATGATGTCGGGCATACCTATCCAGTCCTCTCGTACTCTTCTCGGTTTATGCGTTAACTGCCACCCTTCCCCGCAGTCCAGGTGTTACCCGGCATTCATGGGTACTATGATGGCTCTGACTGCTCCCTTGCTCCTCAGGTGCAAGCAACCTTAGCCTTTCCAGGCGAGCAAAGAAGCTCTCACAAGTTTACCAATCGACACACTGCGATCACTTTCGGATTGCTCCTCTAGGCCGGATACAGATGCGTCTCATCTGCCGTATCGGTAGGCTAGTTTCTACCCCTGTAACATCCCCTTTCGCTAAATGCGGTGTAGCAGGCGGCGCGTAAACGCCGTGTACGCCCTATCCGATACTCACGGTTATTCCTTGCGGATTGGCTATCGTCAAGCCGTGTTACTCTTAACGACCCATCAAACAGAGCTTTCTTTCGTAACCCTGGTGATCTTTGGCTAGCAGACCACTTCAAAGGAGATAGCTTTCCTCTGGCGTCCACATTGTCCGAGCAGCTCTTTCACCGTCAGATGCTTCTTCTGGCAGCTACGCTCGTAGCCATCAGCCTTTTGGGGGAAGGCTGAACCCTACCAACAAACGTCTTTGTTTGTTGCTTCAGATAGTGTCTAGAGGTAAGTGCTTGTCGCACCCGCATTGTAGAGTTCCCGGCACCGAGCCAGCGTCCAAAAGAGCAGCTTTGCCTGCTTCCTGCTGGGATAGAGCCGATACTTGTACGCTTTCCTCATTTGCCCTTTTGTCTTTCCACGTAGCGTTTGAGTGTTTCCAGGGTCACACCTCCAACAGTTGCCACGAAATAGCTATTTGTCCATAGGCTTGGAAGTCTCCGCTTGAGCTGCGGGAACTCCTGCCGCAAATAGCGACTACTTGTCCCTTTGATATACTTCACCAGCCGATGAATACCGAATTGTGGGTCACAGCCTACGAGCAGATGCACATGATCGGGCATGATTTCCATCTCGATGAACTCTTGCCCCCATTTTTCAATGGTCTCCATGATAATAGTTTGCAGTCGTTCATCTATGGGCGTCACCAAGACCTCGCGGCGATACTTGGGGCAAAACACTACATGATAATGACAGATATACGCTATATTGTTGGTGGTTCTCAGCTCATACTTCATGAAAGGAGTATACCACGCAACAATAGATATGTCAACATTGTCTATCCCCACCGCGTGCCTTCTATCCCCCTGTCTGGAAGGCCAGCGGGCTTACGGCGCAGATGCTAATAGCAGGGCTCATCGAAAACTTTCCTCTTCAACAGAAGTAGATATAAAATAACATAAGTTACTTTTATTGATAACCATGGTTATATCATACACGGTGTGGGAAGAAAACGCAAGGGGTCTGCATCCCTATACAGATCGGGTGAGCGTCATGTTTTTGCACGGAGCGTGGGGGGAAACCTGGCAAGGGCAGAGCCACTGCCACTACGCTCGCATGGCCCGAAGTGGCCCCCAATGCGCGTAGTGACACCCCTTGTGGGTGTCAGGGGTGGGGCGGCGGCGGCGCTATTGGGCGCTCATGTTCCCTGACACTTATGCCGTTTGACACCCCTCTTCCTAGCCTTAGCCCATCACCCCTCTCCCGATCGTTCCGCCTCCGGCGGCTGATCGGACGCCTGAGCAGGACCCGTTCCCCGCGCCGTATAATCGAAAAAGCGCTCGCTGATCCCCTCAGTCGTCCAGGCTGCATGTAACGTGGCCCGACGGTCGATCCGCCGCAGCGCCGAGAGGAGCATGCGGTTCAGATCCCGAGTGCTCGTGCCCTCCAGCACCGCCTCCACGCGAAACCCCTCATCCGTTGGGGTAATGATTCCATGCGGCAGGAGCTTAGCCAACACGACCTGAATGCCGACTCGATCCGTTGTTCGGATACGGGCCACCAGCGCGAATTGTCTCTCATCCATACACTTTCCCTCTGACGAACGAGACCCACATCACTATCCCAACCTCACCAGGAGTCTTCGCTTTGAGCCGATCTAGATCTCCTACGTAGATCACGATGCATTTCCTTTTGTCTCCAAGAGTATCTGTCTGGCCTGTTCTTCAGTTTGCGTGGTGAGCAGCTTGATGCACAAGCTTTGCAGTTGCTCCGGGTCGTTCGCGGCGTCTGCTTGCTGCTTCGCCAAATCTGCGACATTGGGGAAATGCGCCTGAACGAAGGTCATGAGCACCTGGCGCAGGTCTTTTAAGCGTTGCTGTCGCTCCTCCTCACACCCCTCTTCCATAATTTCCTCATAGGCCCAAGATGTTGTTCGCAAGCTCTTGCGCATAGGATGAAACCTCCTTCTGAGCCAAGTTTGATCGGCCTCTGTTCCCATCTTCCGGGCATACTTTGTCCTTTCCTGCCTCTACAAAGTCTAACATAGCACCCATCTGCTGTCGAGGGCCGAAGGAGGTGCGGGTGGCCGTCACAATGTTGCGAGCGCAGTGAAAGGGTGGGGCGTAGCGGCCCGATGTATCGCGCCCAGGGGTGGGGAACAGACGCCCAAGAAGCCCACCCTCCACTCCCTGGCGCGATACATCGGGCCCCACGGATCTCGCTTCGCTCGGCATGGTCGCTTTGTCCTTCCACGCAAAAAAATGACGGACACCCAGGAGGTGCAGGTGCTAAAACAGCGAGCGGCTGCGACCTCCCTACCTCTACAGGTATACATGCACAGCATCTTTGCAAAAGCGGAAAAATTTCTGATCTCACGCCCCAAGATTCCAATAGGTCGCATCAAACCCCTGCAGCAGCGGCGATCTGGTCTGCTCAGGTACCACTACCAGCAGCGCTCGCATCGCGCGAGTCATGCCGACGAACAGCGTACGTCGATCTTTCGCCAAAAACTCCTCCCGCTCATCCTCCGCAACATTTGTGGGCACGCTCGCATACCACCCGCTATCGCTAAAGCCTGCCAGGGCCACAATGGGAAACTCCAAACCCTTCGCAGAATTCAGCGTTAGCACCTTCACGCCTGGCCGCGACAGGTTCAACTCTGCTCCTCTCATGAAGTTAGCGTCAATGCCACGCTGTGTTAACTCCGCTGCGATTGCCCTCCCTGCCTTCTCCGTGGGACAAAGGACAGCGCACGCGCCGATGCCAAGCCTGAACGCATGTGCTGCCGCTGGCAAGAAGAGCGAGAGGAGCTGCACCTCTTCGCCACCATTGCGGATCGCTCGTACTACTGGCATTGGCCCGCTATTCATGTAGGTACGTTCTATCGGCTCGGTATCCAGCACACTTTCCGCCAAATAGGACTGGGCTGCCTCGCCAATTTCGCCGGTTGAACGGTAATTGGCTCGCAACACACCTGTACGCCCCTGGAACCGTAGTTTCTCATGCACATCCGCCCAGTTGAAGCCACTGCCGTAGATGGATTGGTTGGCATCGGCTGTGATAAAAATTCTATTGGGCTTATCACACAGGCGCACAAGAAGGCGTAACAAGCTCGGGTCGAGATCTTGTGCTTCATCTATGACCACCGCATCATAGTTGAGGCCAACGACGCCTTTGGCAACATATTCCTCTGCTCTTGCCCTGGCTTGCCGCCAGGTCTCCTTACCTTGCTCTTTTAGCAGAAGCGAGAAAGTCTCATACACCCGCCAGACCGCTCTGCGCGAGAGTGCGTTGAGGCGCACTTTTCGCCCAGGACGCGCTGCTGCCAGGTATTCCTCTAACGTCTTGAACTGGCGCGCCACGATGACCTGGTTGATCTCTGAGTGCAGGTACTCGATACTGAGCCGCTCCACTGCCTGCCGTTGCAAAGGATTACCTTCGAATGGGGTAACTTTTACTGCCTGGCGAAGCAGGTAGTTGAGTTCTCCATGCTCGATAAGCTTTGCGGGTGCTCCTACCTGGCTCAGGAGTGTTGTGACAATGCTATCTGCTGTCCGTACCTCTACATGGCGAATATCATCACCCAGAAGCTGCTGCAAAAGCTGCTCAGACGACTTGACGAGAGCGTTCGTGTACGTAGTGAACAGAATATGAAACTCATCATGCCTTTTTTTGCGCAACTCTTGCACCAACGAACGTACGCGGTAGAGCGCAATCGTGCTTTTGCCTGTGCCAGGTCCCCCCTTGAGCAGCGTCGGGCC
>WNGL01007772.1_pt1 | contig 12580 bp, 8 predicted proteins | sample 5400591 | NCBI WGS metagenome assembly WNGL01 (sample SAMN13153377, study PRJNA577476) | soil metagenome | isolation source: 80 cm soil or saprolite under Garry oak tree replicate 1 | place: USA:California | collected 2016-06-15
ACCACCCGGTAAGGTTCACTTCTGAGGTGCTCCTCGAACTTGCGTTGATAAGGGCTTCAGCACTCTTATCGTCCCAGTTCAGGAGCACCTTTTACGGTCGACGCGCCGCTCCGCTAAGCATCCCGGTGAAAAGCCAGGGCTAGTGGCGATCGGCATTTGTCTCACTTCCCCAAGATTGGCTGCGCCTAACGTGACGAGCGGAACGGCGGACCAGTCGGCTCGGCAGAGGGATAGTCTTCAGGCGTCATTCCTGGTCCCCGACCTGCCGGTACAGCCACTCCGCATAGGACCTGGATTCACCTGGTCCGAGTTCCACACCAGGAGGCAGGGCCTGGGTGAACACGAGGGCGGCGGTGGTCTCGAGTGCGGTCCGGAGCAGCTCGGCGGGGCCGGTCGCCTCGAATCCCAGGGACCACCAGTCCTGGTCAGACGTGCGGATCTCGGTGAGTTCCACCTCGCACCGTGGCTCATGGCCCAGCCCTAGGGAGCGCGACACGATCCGCCCGCTGGCCAGTGAGAACCGGTTGATGCGCCGCCTCTTGCGTACCGGTCTCCAGCACGCCGGGTCACCGCTGTCCTGGCTGAGCGGGCCACACAGATAGGACCACTTCTGCCAGGACTCCAGACGTCCGCGACCGCGGCCCGCCACATCGAGCATTCCCGGGCTGCCGCGGTACACCTTCACCTCAAGTGCCTCGCCCCCGCGGATCTTTACCGACAGCCCACGCAAAGGAGGATCCAGGAGGTAGGTGTCCTCGCGTGACTCCACCCCGGCCGGGAACCGCCCGAACCATCCGGCCACCGCGGCCTCCAGTTGGCCCGGGAATATCCAGCGCACCTCAAGGCTGTGGACTCCTTCAGTGACCAGGCTCTCCCGGTGCGAAGCCGCCATCGTCAGATGCTCCTGCCCCGGTCCTGCCAGCCGGCCCCGTGCACTGCCGCCGCATGCCTGCACCTCCGTCAGGCCAGCCGGGGGCTGCGCAGGCCCTATGGCCGGGCCGGGCAGGGCGTGGCCAGGAAAGCGCGGATCAGCCGCAACCATCAGCGCCTCGACCCAGTAGGCACGCGGCCCTCGCCAGGAGGCCGAGCATGACCAGCCCGAAGCTGTGGCCTGCCGCGGTGCCCGCGCACCCCCCGGCTGGTGCGGTTGCTGCCGACACTATGTGGCCTCCTCCGCCGGTATCGCCGGGACCTTGACTCCAGTCCCCTTGCTCCCTACGCCATCGATCCCACCTCGCGTGACCCCGAACCAGCATCCCCCCACGGGGGTGAAACCTCACCGGTCGACCGAAGCGCCTGGGCTTCGGGCCCGGTTCCCGAGCCGGGCCGACGCCTGAGCAGCTCATCGACCTCTGGCATGAGCGTCCTGGGGCCTGCGGGGTCGGCGAGCGCCTCCTCGGGCCAACCGCCAAAATCAGTAACGCGCCGAGCGTCGGCACCGCGATCTTCGCAGTGGGCACCGCGGAACGGCACGTCAGGACTAATCGCCTGCCCTAACGAACTGGCAGCGGCCCGGCTCCGTGGCAGCGTTTCCATTTGCGGCCGCTGCCGCAGCTGCACAGGTCGTTGCGGTCGCGCCGGGAGTCCTGTTTCGCGTAGACCGCCATCAGCTCGGCTGGCGCCTTGCCTTCGCGCAGTAGCCCAGCCATCGCAATCCAGGTTGCACACCGCTCCCGTCGGCTTCGCCATCACGTGAAAGGCCAACGGAGCTCCTGGCACGGTCAGCACCGGGCCCGCTGTCTCGGCGGGGTCGTTCGCCGGCTCAACACGGGGCATCGCTCTGAACACCGTCCCGAAATCGTCCTTCATCTACCGCGACCCGCTCCGGCGACGGGCGAACGACTGACCCGGCTCGGTCACCGTCGTGACGAAGTCCAGGATGGCCGTTCTCGCCGCGCCGGGGCGTCACGAAGGAAGCAGGTTGATGATCGTGGGTTCCTACTCCCGGGCCATCATCGCCTGGGCCTCGCGCTCCAGGTCAACGTAGGGATCGCCGCTGACGTCGACTGCGACTCTTTTAATTGTGCCGCCGGTGAATTGGTGCGGGTGATCGCCCGGGTAGTCGGCCGTCACCGGCTCGCCGCTGTCGCGGCCGATGCACAGGCCCTCGCCTGCCAGGCTGAACATTCCGGGCTGGGTCTTGATGCGGCCTTCGCCGACCTTCTGGTCCCCGTGATACAACGACAGCATCCCGGTGGCAACGTTGGGGGGGTCCTCTCCGTCCTTGTCGAATGAGGCGGACAGGATCAGGTTCTCGCCCGTGGGCAGGTCTTCGGTCCCGTCGACCTTCTGCTCGAGCAGGCCGACGATGTTGTTGACGTAGTGCAGCCGGTTGTCCTTGACGTACAGGGCGTGCCCGCCGAACCGTGAGCCGTGGGCGAAGAGGACGCCTTGCGCGCCGGGGGCTGGAATGTCCACCTGCGCCCCGATCGTGTAGGAGCGGTTGCGGACGTTCACTGCCTGCGCCTCGGGCACTTCGGCGGTGCCGGGGAAGTAGATATATCTGTCGCGGGGCGGGGATAGCTGCGGCCGCGGCGTGATGATGATCTCCAGCGCTGATCGGTCATCGAGCGGGAAGGCCCCGTTGTCGCCGGCCTCGGCGAACCACAGGTTCACCAGCTCACGGAGCTTGTCCGGGTGCTCGGCCGCTAGGTCGTGCAGCTCAGCGCGGTCGGTATCGATGTGGTACAGCTCCCAGGTGTCGTCGTTGAAGTTGCTCCAGCCGCTGAGCGTGGGATGCGTGGTGACGGCCTTCCAGCCGTCGTGCCAGATGCCGCGTGAGCCGAGCATCGAGTAGAACTGCGTCTTCCTCGCCGACGGCGCGGACGGGTCGCCGACGCTGTAGCGCATGCTCACGCCGTCGAAGCGGCTCTGCACATGGCCCTTGATCGTGGCCGGGGCCTCGACGCCCAGCGTGTCCAGGATCGTCGGCACGATGTCGATCGCATGGTGGTACTGGTGCCGCAGCTCACCCTTGCCTGCCGCCTCGTCCTTGCCGACCGCGGCCGGGGGCCAGGAGATGATGCACGGGTCGGCGGTGCCGCCGTTGAACTCATACCGCTTCCACATCTTGAACGGCGTGTTGAACGCCATCGCCCACCCGTTGGGGTAGTGGTTGTAGGTCTTCGTTCCGCCGAGTTCGTCGATCATCGCCAGGTTCGACTTCATGTCATCGGGGATGCCGTTGGCGAACTTCATCTCGTTGACCGATCCGTCAGGGCCGCCCTCGCCGCTGGCCCCGTTGTCAGACACCACGATGACCATGGTGTTGCCCCGCTGCCCGGTTTCCTCCAGGTAGTCAAGCAGCCGCCCGATGTGGTGGTCGGCGTGCGCCAGGAACCCCGCGTACACCTCGGCCATCCGGGCGAACAGCCGTTTTTCGTCGGCGTCCAGCGAATCCCACGGCCGGGTGACGTCCAGCGGCGGGAACGGCTGGCCCTTGGGCCCTTTACGGGTTTCGGTCGTACCGATCGGGTTGACCGGCGGCAGCCCGGTATCGGCCGGGACGATGCCCATCTCCTTCTGCCGGGCCAGGGTCTGTTCCCGCATCGCCTCATACCCCATGTCGAAGCGGCCCTTGAACTTGTCGGCCCACTCCTTCGAGACATGATGCGGCGCGTGACAGGCACCGGGCGCGTAATACAGGAAGTACGGCTTGTCCGGCGCGACCGTCTTGGCGTCCTTGATGAACTCGATCGCCTTGTCGGTCAGGTCCTCGGTGAGGTGGTAGCCCTGCTCGGGAAGCTTGGGCTGGTCGACCGGGTGGTTGTCGTAGACCAGGTCCGGGTACCACTGGTTGGTCTCCGCGCCCAGGAACCCGTACCAGCGCTCGAACCCGCGGCCGGATGGCCAGTTCCGCCGGGTCGAGGCGACGTTCATCTCCACCGTCGGGCACAGGTGCCACTTGCCCACCATGTAGGTGTTCCAGCCCTGCTCGCCCAGGATCTCGGAGAGCATGCCGTTCTCCGGCGGGATCGTCCCGCTCGCGTTCGGGAACCCGACCGCGGCCTCGGTGATGCACGCCATGCTGTTACGGGTGTGGTTGCGGCCGGTCAGCAGGCACGACCGGGTCGGCGAGCACAGCGCCGTGGTATGCCACTGCGTGTAGCGGATCCCGTCGTTCGCGATCCGGTCGATGTTCGGCGTCTCGATCGGGCCACCGTAACACGACATGGCCGAGAACCCGACGTCATCCAGCACGATGTAGACGACGCTGGCCGCGCCGTCCGGCGCCTTCGGCGGCTCGAACGGCTCCCAGTCGGGCACCGAGTCCCGGATATCGACGTTGATCGTTCCCTTGAACGGCTTGCTCATCCTGCGCTCCTTCATCGACCCGGTAACCGGGATCTGGGTCCGGCGGCTGCTCGGCGCGCTAACCGCCGAGCAGCCTGGCCTTGGCGGTGGCGAATTCGTCGTCGGTCAGCGCGCCCTGCTCGTGCAAGGCCGCGAGCTGGCTCAGCTGATCGGGCATCGACGGTGCCGCGGCGGGCGCGTCCTGGGCCGGAGGGTCCGGAGTGGCCGGCGCTTGCTCCTCCAGGGTGGCGAGACGTTCGTTCTGCTCGTTCTCCTGCTGTTCCTGTTCCGCCGACCGCCGCGCGACCTTCTTGCCGGCGACATAGGCGCCACCCCCCACCACGGCTGCGCGCATCAGCGGGCGTCTTCGACGGAACATGACAACCTCCCCAAATAACGGCTGGCGGCGGATTGCTCCGTATGAGCGCCACCTGCCCTGAGAGTCGCACGTCCTCCGCTTGCAGGCTTCACCCTTCAGGGGTGGTGCAGCGCCGCCCAGCGTCCCGGCATTAGATTTCGGTGGTGGCTTCGGCCTTGCCGTCCTTGACGGCGGCCTGGAGCGCGGCGTAGTCGAGCTCGTTCTGGTCGGCGTAGGTTTCGGCGAAGTCGGCGATGGCCTGGTCGAACTTGGCCGAGCCGCCGAGGTAGGCGGCCAGCGCGACGCGGTCACCGGAACGGGCGTGCGCCCGGGCCAGGGTCCACCCGCACAGCCGGGCGTACATCTCCAGGCCCTGCGGGAGCATCATCTCGATCGGCACGGAGAACTTCCAGTCCTTCAGCTGGCGGACGTAATAGTCGCGGTCCACCCCGTCGACGGGGTTGGCGACGCGGGTCCAGCCGAGGAAGATATCGCTCTGGGCCTGCATCAGGTGCTGCCCGGCCACGACGCGCTCGCCCTGGTTGGTGTACTGGCTGCGCCCGGCGTACTCCGCCAGGACCGACGGCTGGGCCTCCTTGGCCTGCAGGAACAGCGGTTCGACCCCGTCGCAGGCGTCCATCAGCACGACCCAGGCCCGGGTGCCGACGCTGCCGACCCCGACGACCTTGCGGGCCACCTGCACCAGCGTGAACCGCTCCAGCAGGTGCCGCCGGTCGGACTGCAGGGTGCGCCGGTACTTGCCCAGCACGGTGTGGAGCAGCTTGTAGATCGCGTCGACCTGCTGGTCGGCGAAGACCTCCGCGACCGGGACGATCATCGGCGGGTCGCTGATGATCCGCCGCCGCCCGTCGACCACGGTGGTCAGCTTGCCCAGCGCCTTCGTGCTGTCGCTGGTGTGGGCCTTGGCCAGCATCTTCTCGGCGAGCTTGAACCTTTTCGCCGTCATCTGGGACCTGAACTCGGCGACGACCGGCTCGATGTCCAGGTGCGCGTACCAGACGTCCAGGAAGGCCTGCTCCGCGAACCCGCGCATCGCGGTACGGTAACCTTCTCCCGCCGCCAGGGCGATCTTGCGCCGGGCTTTAGCGGGAAAGCCGCTGTCCCGTCCGGCCACGGCCAGGCTCGCGGCCAGCCGCTTGACGTCCCACTCGAACGGCCCGGGCAGGGTCTCGTCGAAGTCGTTGACGTCGAAGACCAGCCGCCGCTCCGGCGAGGCGAACGCGCCGAAATTCGACAGGTGAGCGTCCCCGCACAGCTGCACCCGCAGCCCGGAGGCGGGCGTGCCGGCCAGGTCCGCCGCCATCGGCAGCGCCGCGCCCCGGTAGAAGGTGAACGGGGACACCAGCATCCGCCCGTGCCGGACCGGCACCAGCTCCGGCACCCGCGACTTCGCCTGGCCCAGCAGCAGCCCGACCGGATCCCGCCCCCGGCCCGGCGAGAACTCGCCATGCGAGTCCAGCGGGGCCACCGCCCTGGCATCCTTCCCCCGGGCCACCCGGTCCGCCCGGCTCAGCTGCTCCACCGCCGCGGCCTGCGCCGGCCCGCGGGCAGCAGCCCCCGTGCTTGAGGCACGTGATCTGGAGACCGCTCCGCCCTTAGACTTCCTGGCTGCTCCGCCATCAGCCGTCGTAGTCATGGCAACTCCCTCCGGGCCGCAGCGGCGTGATACCGCCGGCCAGTGCCACTGGCGGATAGCTGCGTTGTCCCTACGGCCGAATCTGCGCCCGGACAGAGGCTGCCGGCATCACCCTTGCGGGGTGGTCCCGATGAGCGGATTCGCAAAAACCGGCTGCCGCCTTCCCCGTGGGGGGATGGTCTCAAAGCAAGCGCAGTTCCACGGCTCGCTCGATCGCTTCTGAGCGTGAGGCTCCTCCCAGCTTCTGGTAGATCGACCGCAGGTGGGTCTTCACCGTGTTGCGGGAGATGTAAAGAGTGGCGGCCATCTGCACGTAGCTGGTGGTCGGCAGCAGTTTCAGGACCCGCAGCTCTGCATCGGTCAGCGGCGCGGCGAGAATGCGACGGGATCGTTCGGGCTGCGTGGCGCGGACTTCTATGGCTGCGCCAATGATCCGCTCCAGGAACGGGTCGGGCATCGCGTCGACCGAATGCTCGACCAGGTAGCGCGTCATCTGGGGCACGGTCGTCACGACCGTATTGAGGAAGCCTTCGTGACGTGCCGTCTGGAGCACACCGCCCACAATGCCAGCCGCCGCGGGGTCGCCGCGCTCGATGGCGGCGGCGGCCAGGAGTACCTGGCGTACCAGCGCGGCTCGTGGCGTCAGATTCCCCAGCGACGGCGCGTCCAGGTGTTCCACAGCGGCGTCGTGATCGCTGGCGGCGAGCGCGACCCTGGCCAGCAGCAGGCCGCGCCGGGTAGCGGGAAGCCCGCTCGCCAGTTCGGCGGTTGAGCGCAGGTCGCCGAGTGACAAGCGCAGCAGTGCCTCTAGCTCGTCGGCGCGCGCCAGCAGCACGGATTTCGTCCCGGCCAGGACGAGGCGCGCTGCGTCGACCGTTGCCAGCGCATCGTGGATGTGCCCGCGGGCAGCCCAGATCCCGGCCCGGTCGAGCAGGGCGAGGAACTCGAAGACGGGCCGGAAGCGCTCAGATATCGACAGCGCACGCTCGGTGAGATGCTCGGCCGTGTCGAGGTCCCGCCGCTCCAGCGCCGCGCCCGCCAGGACGCGCAGGTAATCCACCGCGAAGGGATGCTGCTCGAATCCCAGCCGCCTCGCGTCGGTATCGGCGGCGCTGGCGGCCTCAGCGGCCTGGGCCAGGCGGCCGGCTTCGAACCACGCAAGCGCCTGCGCGCCCCGCAGATCCACCAGCCTGGCCGGCTCGGCGACCGAGGGCGTCGCCTGCGCCGCGGCCGCCTCGCGGTCGACCGCCTCGAAGTCCTCCAGCCATGTGTAGGCACGCAGCAGTAGCAGCGGCACGCCGAAACCCCACTCGTCCTCGAGCCGGGTCCGTTCTTCTATGTCCCGCGCCGCGAGGCCATAGCGCACTGTCTCGGTTGCTTCGCCGGAGAGCGCGCAGTGCAGCGATCGCAGCACCGCGAGCCGGGACGCCAGCCACGAGTCAGGCGGAATGGCAGGCTGGGTGCGTTCCAGCAGGTCAAGGTACTGACCGCCGCGAACCCGGTCACCCCACAGCAGCAGGTCGGCCGCAAGGGCCAGCAGCCGCTCAGGGACGCCTGTCAGCAGCGATGGGTCGAGCCCGCCGAGGTCCAGCACCGCCGGTGCTGCCGGATCACGCCACAGGTCGGCCACCACCCGCTCTTGCAGCAAGCCCAGTGCCCGGTCGGCCTGCCCGGCCGCGAGGTAATAGCGGGTCGCTCCCCGCGTGTCGCCCGCGGACTCCAGCCACTCGGCTACCCGGAGTCGCAGCGTGAGCTCCCGGCTGCGATCTATGTTACGCAGCTGCGTGCGTAGCACCTCGCGGACCAGATGGTGATACCGGTAAATCGTCCGGTCATCATCGAGCGCCACGATGAACAGATTGGCCGCCTCGATACTGCGCAACAGCGCCGCCGCGTCCTGCCTGCCGGTCACTGCCGCGCAGGCATCAGCAGTCAGCTCGTCCAGGACAGAAGTCTCCAGCATGAAGCCCGCTACCTCAGGTGGCTGCTGCTCGAGGACTTCACAGATGAAGTACTCGGCGATCGTATGGCTGCGGACGTCTAGCGCACGGGCAATATGGGCCGGGTCTTTGGTGGCCCGGAGCGTCAGCGCGGCCATCTGCAGCGCCGCGACCCACCCTTCGCTTCGTCCGTGCAAGAGCGCGAGCTCACCGGGGGCGACACGGACACCGAAATTCTCGAGCAGGGCGCCGCTCTCGGACAGCGAGAGGTGCAGGTCGCTGTTACGGAGCTCGCATAGCTCACCGGACAGCCGCAGCCGGTGCAACCGCACTGGCGGGTCGACGCGGCCGGCCAGCACCAGCTGCGCGGTGCTGGCCGGCCAGCGCTCCACCAGGTCGGTCATGGTCCTGGCGGCCGCACCCGCCGCGTGGAAGTCGTCAACAACGATCACCGACCCGGCCGGCAGCCTCGCGGCATCGTTCGCGATCGAGGCGGTCACGTCGGCGGACATCACGCCATCCATCGCGAGCAGCTCAGCCGCATCGGCACCGAACCCCGGCGCCACAGCCTGAGGCGCCTGGATGAACCCCGCCCAGAAACGGACCGGGTCCGCGTCGGCCTCATCGCACGAAAGCCACGACGTCACCCCGCCATCTCGCGTGGCCGCCCAGCTTGACAACAGCACGCTCTTGCCAGTACCAGCCGATCCCACCACCACCGTCAGACGCTGGCTGGCTCCAGCCTCCAGCCGTCCAAGCAGCATCGGCCTTGTGAGCAGCGTGGTGGGCAGCGTCGTAGGGCGGAACTTCGCCAGCGCGAACCGCGCGTTATGCGGGACCCGCTCCGTCACCGCGCGCTGCGCCCCGGCGTCTCCCGCCGTCCCGATCATGGCCGAAACGGAAGCAACGGGGTGCAGATCCCGGCATCCTCGATCTCAGGGCTCTGGCCCGGGCCGTGGCCATGACTCAATCCCGGGCATACAAGGACAGCCCGCAAGAGGCCAGCCGATCGGCTGGCGTCCGCCGCCCCGCGGTCTTCGAGGTTCATTCACGCCCCAGGCGAGTAGTTCTTTACCGCCGGGGTCTGGAGCAGCACTCGAAATTTCATTTTCGCAGCACAATCCGCGATTAAGCAAGCTCCGCTCCCGGGCAGTGCGAGAGCCACGGTGGACCCGGCAACGTTAATATCACGCGGATCGCCCTTGAAAGGTGACGACGTAATCGCACACACCATTACATACTCGGACCACGCGAGACTGGGATCAGGCTGCGGAGGTGGCAAGCTAGTGCCATCACGAACGTACGAAATCACTTTCGCCGGCCAGGCGGATATCGTTGCCCGGGCGGAATTCGACGACTGCGAGGTCAGCGTGGGGCCCGACACAACCACGCTTCTTCGCGAGCTCCCAGATCAGGGCGCCCTCCACGGACTAATACAGCGGATCGCCGACCTCGGCCTCGAACTGATCGACGTTAGCGTCGTGGCACCGCCTGCTGACGTCCGCCATGAGACTTCCACATGCCAGCAGCTCAATTCGGGTCAGCAAACGGAATGATGATGACCGAGGTAATCAGCTCAGCCGGACCAGGCCGCTGACTGCAAGGTAGGCGCCCAGGAGCAGGGCGATGGCGGCCATGAGCCGTGCGGCGTGGCCCAGCAGCCAGTCCTGGGTGTGCTTGAGCAGCGCCTTGGTGGCCTCGGGCCTGAGTTCTAGGAACGCGAACGGGATGATGATCAGCAAGAAGTCGATGAGAACGAAGACGGCGACGGCGATGACCTGGGTTGCGGTGGAGGATTTCCCGGTGACCAGGTTGTGCAGCGCAGTGAGGTAGCTGGCGCCCGGAATGCCGATCAGCGCGCCGACGAGCATGGCAAGCCCGAACCTGGGCTCAGCCAGCACCCGCTGCGCCCAGCCGCCCTTCTTCTCCGGCTGCCCCGGTTGCGCGTCTCCTGCCGGGACTGGTGCTTTGCGCCGGCCATGCAGGCGGCCGGTGGCGAGCAGCGCTCCGGCGGCGAGCAGCAGCAGGCCGAGGGCCAGGTCGACGCCCGCGCTCACCGTGCCCTGGGCCTTGATGGCATCGGCGCGGAAGACGAGCACGTCCAGCAGGCCGATCGCCAGGGCCACGGTCATGCCGCCGAGCAGCAGGCACAAGAACATCGCCCGCGGCCGCCGGTTCTCGATCAGCAGCAGATCCAGGGCCAGCAGCTTCGGGTTCAGCGCCGCGATGAACGCCAGCGCGAAGAACTCGGCGTTCATCCAGGGTCAGCCAGCATCGGTCACCGTGCCGTGCTGGTGGTACGAGCCGGCTGGCGGCGGAGAACCACTGTCCAGCCGTTCCCGGGCCGATCGCCATTAGTCATGCCTGCCTCCTTAGCGATGGCTCCACTGGACACTCCCGAAGCTGCGTCACTCGCGGGCCCGCCGCCAGGGTCGTTCATCCTCAGCTTGCGGGACGCGGGGAGGTGCCGGACTTGCCCATCGAGCCGAACACCAGCCACCGCACGTTGCATCACCTCGTCGGGGTGAGATTCCGGTCCCGCCGCCGGTTGTTGCGCGACGTTCTACGTGAGCATGGTGGCGTCTGATACCGAAGTGCCGCTGCTGTAGGAAGTGCCGCTGCTCGTTGAGCAAGGCGCTTAGGTATCCGGGTGGACGGTGGCCCAGTCGGCGGCCATGTCGATCACGGTCCACTTGTGCTCAGCGGCGGCGGCGAGGATCTGGCCGGTGCCACTACCCAGGATCGGGTCGCGGTCGTAGGCGTACTCCCGGTCGCCGTCGGTGTGGCGGACGACCAGTTCCAGGGTCCGGCCTGGGCTGGCTGCGGTCCACTGGAGCATGGCCAGGTCGCCGTCGGTGTTCCCGGCGGCCATGATCGGGCGCTGCCCGACGTGCCGGTGAATCGAGCTGGGCTTCTGCGGGCCATCGTTGATGATTCCGACTTTGGCGGTCTTGACGAGTTCGGGGCCGCCGCCGCCGATGCGGAACTCGGTTTCCCCGACGCTGCCGATCACCCGGTGCGGCGGCAGGCCGTAGCCATCGGCCGTCCAGGTCCGCATGAAGTCGGTGCCGCCGCCGGAGAAGATCCAGCAGGAGAAGCCATGACGGTCCAGCAGGCCGAGCAGTTCCACCATCGGCTGGTACACCGTCGCCGGGTAGGGGCGCCCGAAGCGCGGGTGCCGGGCCGTGGCCAGCCAGTTCCGGCAGACAGCGTCGAATTCCTCGGTGGTGATGCCCGCGTGGGTGAGCGCTACCAGCTTGATCAGGGCCTCCATCCCGCCCGCGTGCAGCTCTTCCAGGCTGGTGGGATGGCCCAGCTCGGCGGCGCGGTCCAGCGCGAAGACCAGCTGGGCGTACACGGGCTGCTCGGTCCACAGCGTGCCGTCATTGTCGAATACCGCGATGCGGTCCCGCTCGGGGATGAAGTCTGGCGAATCGGGGTCGGTCACGGCGGCGACGAACTCCACGATCGACTGCCTGGCGGTCGTCTCACGCCAGCTCGGCAGCTCATCGGCGCTCATTGGCCGCCTCCTGCGTCTGATGTTGGCCTTGGCCCTGATCGGCTGATCACGTACAACGTAGGCGGGTTGTCCCGCAGATAACCCATCCCGTCCGGGTGATCTCCGATCTGCCCGTCAGCCGGCCGGGGGCAGCAGGATCTCGGTCATCCCCCCTGCTCAGACGCTCTCGATTCGCACCTCCGCACCTGCTGCTTCCGCGACCTTCCGGAGGCTAGCTGGCGATGGCTACGTGCCGGTGCACGGTGGCCGGGTCGCTGAGCGAAGCGAGCATGCAGGCGGCCAGGTCGGCGCGGGAGACGGTGAATCCGTGTGGCAGGTTGCGGTCGATCGCGGTGCGGTAAGCACCGGTGGCGGCTTTGCCGGTCAGCGAGGGCGGGCGGAAGATCGTCCAGTCCAGGTCGCTGTCCCGGATCTCCTGCTCGCCGTGGCGCATGTCGGCGCAGACATGGCGCAAGAATGTGCGCCGTGCCAGCGGCTTGAGCAGGTAGCGCAGGTAGGGGCTTTCGCCTTCGTCGGCGACGACGGAGCCGCTGACCTGCAGGAACCGTCGGGTGCCGGTTTTGTGCATGGCCTGGATGATGCTGCGCACGCTGTCCTGGATGACGGTGGTGGGGCCGGTGCCGCGGGGGCCGACCGCGGACAGGACGGCGTCTGCGCCGTCGATGGCCGGGGCGATGGAGGCGGGGTCCATGACGTCGGCGGTGACGGTCCGCAGCCGGGGATGGGCCGGGACGGCCAGGCGGGCGGGATCGCGGACGACCGCCGTGACCTCGTGGCCGGCTGCGAGCGCCTGGCCGGTGAGGGCGGTTCCG
>WNGL01007775.1_pt1 | contig 12578 bp, 6 predicted proteins | sample 5400591 | NCBI WGS metagenome assembly WNGL01 (sample SAMN13153377, study PRJNA577476) | soil metagenome | isolation source: 80 cm soil or saprolite under Garry oak tree replicate 1 | place: USA:California | collected 2016-06-15
CGAACGCTGTGACTCCGATCATGCCCGAGAACACAGCCGTGCCCAGCGTCTGGCGCAGCTCCGCGCCGGCCCCGATTGCCCAGACCAGAGGCACGACGCCGAAGATGAATGCGAGCGAGGTCATGAGGATGGGCCGCAGTCGCAAGCGGGCAGCCTCGGCTGCGGCGGCCCAGCGGTCGCGGCCCTGGTCCTCGAGCTGCTTGGCGAACTCGACGATCAGGATGGCGTTCTTCGCCGCCAGACCGATGAGCACGATGAAGCCGACCTGGGTCAGGATGTTGTTGTCCTGCCCGCGCAGAAGGACGCCGGTGATGGAGGCGATGAGGCACATCGGCACGATGAGGATGACGGCGAGCGGCAGCGTCAGGCTCTCGTACTGGGCGGCGAGCACGAGGAAGACGAACATCACCGCCAGCAGGAAGGCGAAGACAGCGGTGCTGCCGACCCGCAACTGCTGGTAGGCCAACGTCGTCCACTCGTAGCTGATTCCCTGCGGCAGCGTCTCGGCGGCCAGCTTCTGCATCAGCTCGATCGCCTGGCCCTGCGAGGTGCCCGGCGCAGCCGTGCCGTCGAGTTCGGCGGCTGGATACAGATTGTAGCGGGGCACGCGGTAGGACCCCGACACGTCGCGCACGCTGGTGAAGGATCCGAGCGGCACCGACTCTCCGCTGGCGTTGCGGACGCGGATTTTGAGCACGTCCTTCGGGTCCAGCCGGTAGCCGGAATCCGCCTGTGCGACGACGCGGAAGACGCGGCCCAGCAGGTTGAAATCGTTGACGAAGGAGGAGCCCAGATAGGTCTGCAGCCCGCTGAACACGTCGGCCACGTTGACGCCCAGCAGTTCCACCTTGGTCCGGTCGATGTCGAGATAGAGCTGCGGTGTCGACGTCTCGAACAGCGAGAACACCTGGGTGAGGCCGGGTGTCTGGGCGGCGCGGCCCATCATGGCGTAGACGGCAGCTTGCAGCGCCTGCGGTCCGGCCCCCGAGCGGTCTTCCACCATCATGCGAAAGCCCCCCGCGTTGCCGATGCCGCGCACCGGAGGCGGAGCGACCACGACGATCAGGCCTTCCTGGATCGAGCCAAACTGCTGGAACAGCGCTCCCTGGATGGCCGCGGCGGATTTCTTCGGGTCGCGCGCCCGCGCTTCGAAGGGATCGAGGACGACGAAGACCGCACCCGCGTTGGGAGCGTTGGTGAACGTTGCACCCGAGAACCCGACGAAGTTCACGGCGTGGGCGACCCCCGGCACCTGCAAAGCCTTGTCCACCACCTGCTGATTGACCGCATCGGTGCGGGCGAGCGAGGCGCCGCCCGGAAGCTGCGTCACGACGATGAGATAGCCGGCGTCGAGCTGCGGAATGAACCCGGCCGGCGCCTTGCGGAACTCATTGAGCCCCAAACCGATGATGCCCGCGTAGGCGACCAGCATCAGCACCGCGAAGCGCACGATGCGCGCTGCGAGCCACCCGTAGCCTCCTGCCAGCGCCTCGAAGCCGCGGTTGAACGCCGCGAAGAAGCCGTGCAGCGGACGCATCCACCAGCGGTCCTGGCGACGGCTCGTGTGCGGCTTGAGAAGAAGGGCGCAGAGCGCCGGCGAGAGCGTGAGCGAGACGATGAGGGAGATGATCGTCGCGCCCGCGATAGTGAGCGCGAACTGGCGGTAGAATTGCCCGGAAATGCCGGTGATGAACGCCGCCGGGACAAACACCGCGCACAGCACGAGCGCGATGGCGATCAGCGCCGAACCCACCTCATCCATGCTTCGCCGTGCGGCCTCGGTCGGAGACAGACCTGCCGCAATGTTGCGCTCGACGTTCTCCACCACGACGATCGCATCGTCCACCACGATGCCGATGGCGAGCACGAGTCCGAACAGCGACAGGTTGTTGAGCGAGAATCCGAACATCGCCATGAAGAAGAAGGTGCCGATGAGCGACACCGGGATGGCGATGATCGGGATGACGGCGGCGCGCCACGTCTGCAGGAAGAGAATCACCACCAGCACGACCAGCAACACCGCCTCGCCGATCGTCTCGATGACGGCATTCACCGATTGCTGGATGAACTCGGTCGGATTGTAGACGATCGTGTACTTCAATCCTTCGGGAAAGTCCTCGGCGAGTTGATCCATGGTGGCTTGCACCGCCTTGGCCGTCGCAAGCGCGTTCGAGCCGGGCAGCTGGAAAATGCCGAGCGCAACGGCGGGATCGCGATCGAGATAGGAATTGGTCGTGTAATCGAGCGCCGCCAGCTCGACTCTGGCGACATCCTTCATTCGAACCACGGCTGTCGCCGTCTGCTTGACCAGGATATTGGCGAATTCGCCCGGGTCGGCGAGCCGTCCGAGGGTTTGCACGGCCACCTGGAACGCGCGCGGTTGGTCCACCGGCGGCTGACTGAGCACACCCGATGCGACCTGAACATTCTGCGCCTGCAAGGCAGCGACGACATCTCCTGCCGTGAGCCCGAGCGACTGCAGGCGATCGGGGTCGAGCCAGACGCGCATGGAATAGTCACGGCCGCCGAACACGGTGATCGAGCCGACACCATTGATGCGGTTGAGGACGTCGATGACGCGGATATTGGCGAAGTTCGAGATGAAGAGCGTGTCGCGCGACTTATCGGGGGAATAGAGGTGCACGACCATCATCAGGTCGGGCGAGGCCTTGGCGACCGTAACGCCGATGTTGCGCACGTCCGCCGGCAGCCGCGGTTGCGCGACCGCCACGCGATTCTGCACCTGGACCTGCGCGATGTCGAGATTGGTGCCGAGATCGAACGTCACGGCGATGGTGAAGCGGCCGTCTCCGGTCGAGTTCGACGTAACGTAGAGCATGTTCTCGACGCCGTTGATCTGCTGCTCGAGCGGCGTAACGACGGTGGCCGCCACCACGTCGGCGCTGGCGCCGGGGTACTGGCCGGTGACGTTGATCACCGGCGGGGCGATCTCGGGATACTGGGCTATCGGCAGCCGGCCGAAGGAGACCACGCCGAGGATCACGAAGACGAGGGACACGACCGCGGCAAAGATCGGCCGGTCGATGAAGAAGCGGGAGATGCGCATGGCCGATCCGATACCTCAGTTGGCCTTTCCTCAGTTGGTCTTGGACGAGGCGGCGGCGTCGGTTGCGGCGGTGTTGGCTGCCTCCACCGGCGTCACCTTGACGCCAGGACGCGCCCGCATCAGGCCATTGACGATGACGCGGTCGTCGGGCGCAAGACCGGCCGTGACCATCCGCAGGCCATCGATCACTTGCCCCAGCGTCACGTATTTCGGCCGAGCGACGTTCTCGCGGTCGACCACGAGCACGAACTTGCGCACCTGCTCGGTGCCGATGGCAACATCCGGAACGAGCAACGCCTCTTCCGGCGCGGCGACGGCTACCTGGACGCGACCGAACATCCCGGGCGCGAACGTTGCGTTCGGGTTGGCGAACTCGGCGCGGCCACGGATCGTGCCGGACGCGCGATCGATGGCGTTGTCGACGAAGTCCGTCTTGCCGACGTGCGAAAACGTGGACTCGTCGATGAGCTTGAGTTTGACCGGCACCTCGCGCCCGGGGGCGGTCGTGCCATCACCGGCGAGACGGACGTAGTGCAGGTACGACGTCTCATCCATGGTGAATTCGAACCGGATCGGATCGACCGAATTGATGGTGGCGAGCAGGGTCGTATTGCCCGTCGTTCCGCCGGTGACGAGGTTGCCGGCCGCTACGCGCCGGTCGCCGATGCGTCCCGAGACTGGCGCCCGCAGCTCGGTAAATTCGAGATCGAGCATGGCCTGACGCACGGCCGCCTCCTGCGCCGCCACCGATGCCTCGGCGACGCTCTTCGCCTGCGTCCGCTGGTCGAAGGTTTGCTGCGTAATGGTGCTGCCGCGCACGAGGCTCTGGCCGCGCACAACATCGGCCTCGGCGAAGGCGAGATTGGCGCGGGCCTGCGCCAAGTTCGCTTGCGCCTGCGCAAGCGTGGTCTCGAACGGCCGGCGGTCGATGGTGAACAGAAGGTCTCCCTTTTTCACCAGTTGCCCGTCCTGGAAATGAACCGCATCGAGGTAGCCCGACACCCGCGCCCGGATCTCGATGGCGTCGACCGCGACGAACCGGCCGACATACTCGTCGCTGTCGGCGACCATCCTCTTGACCGGCTTGGCCACCGTGACCTGCGGGGGCGGCGGCGGTCCGCCCTGCGCGAGGGGCTGACTTGGCCCGCAGCCGGCGAGTACCGGCAGGAGCAGGAGCAACATGGCGGGGATGTTCAAGGTGCGGAACAACTTGGATTTTGGCATGGGATTCCCGACGGTAGATTATGGTGCGTTGCAGCAATATGGGGTCGAGCTGCCTTTGGAGGAGGACCGCTCGCGAGGCTGTGAACCGTCGTCGGGTTTTCAGTTGTGGTGGAGATATGCCAGGGTGAGGACAAAGATTGGGGCAAGATCAGCTCAAAAACGGAGCAAGGTTGTCTTGTTCATCGGCGTCGGCGTTGATGCCGACAATCTCGGCCCATCCTGGTGAAATCCTGATTGTCGATCCAATCGTCCTCAAGCTGCTCATGACTGCATCTGCGATGATGCATTGCTCCTCGCGCGCTTGTGATCGATTGCCCAACGCTCTATCGCAGTTCCGCAAACCGCAACATCCGCTCATAGAGTGCCGTCTTCCGGTAAAGACGCGGTTGCCGCCAATCGTCGTTCGCTGCCGGCTTTGCTTTCTCCATCAATCCGAACCAGCAAAGATATTCGAGCACACGCGCTTCGAAGGCGAAGACGGGCAAATCGGGATATTTCGGTTCCGTCAGTTCCCGCGTCGGAAAGACCACGCTGCGCATGAGCGCGCCGGCTTCGCGCCAATCGGTGCAGAATTGCCCGATCAGATAGAGGATCAGGGAAATTTGCGGCGCGAAGACCTCCAGCATATCGAAGCGATCGAGATAAGCCGGATTGTATTTGGCGAAGGTGGTGCGGAACAACGCTGCCTGCAGTCGCCCGGCTTGATCCTCCGGCAGCAGCGTTTGACCCTTTCTGGTCAGCTTGAGAATCCCCCTTTTCGGTGCGCACGAGTCCCGCAAGCCTGAATACGGCGTGTAGATACATAGCGGGAATAAAGTCTTGTTCGTTGACCGTATTGCAAACAGAGCGGATTTCAGTCGCATCGCAGCCCTGCCATTGGAGACGGTCCAGTAGCATTTCGACGAACTTGCGATTGAGATTTCCTCTCGCGGTCAACTTGGCGCCATCGCCATCCAGTGCCGTCATAAAAAGGCGGGCATTGGGAAGAACGGTGGTACCGGCAAGCGCGGCAAACGCCAAATCCTCCTGCACCCGGCAGGGGCCAGTTCCGTCGAGTCTGTCTTCCACGAAGGCGTAGAATTGTTGCTCAGTCAGCTTGATGACGCCAGCGGTCATTCGGAGAACGTTGGTTTCCGGTCTCGCTCGCTTGCGGTGGCGGAGGGAGTGTCCGCCCAAAATATCAGATTCCGATTTAATTTCAAATAGCTAGCTCTTGAATGGTGCAGGTACCCGCTAATCTACCCATGAACTAGCGCCGTATTTCTGCGGTTGACAGCGCACAGCCGCGACCGGCTGGCGGGATATCACTTGTGACCCCGCTGCAGCGCGAAGGGTTGATTGGCTGCAGGGCCAACGAAGTTGCTATCGGGCAGCTGCGGCCGTCGCTCCACCGGAGAGCATCTCCACCGCCGTGCTCGCCTCGCCGACCGGCGTCGTTCCCTGCGTGGCGATGACGAAAATGCGGTTGCTCCCCGGATCATAAGGAACCATCGTTCCCTGCCCCTGAACGAACACCGAGAAAGTGACGGTCTGGTTGTGGGCAACGGTCACGATCGCGGAAGGGCCGGGCGTCGCCATGCATAGCCCGGTCGACGGATTGCTTTGGCAGATCGATACCGTGATCGGCAGATTGCGCGGCGGCTGACCGACTGCGGTATCGGTCGGAGTAAAGGTCACGGTGCCAGCCGCCCCGATATCAATCGATGCGATCGCGATTAGCCCGGTGCCATTGAGACTCGGAATCACCATGTTGCCGTCGTGGGTCAAGGTATCAGAAATCGACAGCATATCTGGTATCGCCATGTTACCCGCCGTGAGTACAAAGGTGTTAAGTCCCCGCACGACCGGGGCAGGGCTCGCATCGGAGCAGGCAAACACTAGCGGTATCTCCACCAGCATGACCTGCATCGGCGTGATCGCGAAATAAAAGCTCTGGACCTGCCCGGGCGGAATATTGACCGGGGTGTTTGGATTTCCAACCGGTGTGTTGGTCGACCGCTCAGTGATCTGATAGAGGAAGTTCGCGGGCACGTCGGCCGGCAGTGCGACCGAGCACGCGATTGCGGCATTCGGCCCCGCATTAATGATGGTGGCAAAGCCGGTCACCGCAGTCCCGACTGTGGTCGTGCGTGCATTCGGCGCCACTGCCGCGAGGACATTGGTCGGCGGCGCCGCGCTCACTATCAACGTCGCCGTCCTCATCTGCGTTCCCCGGCCGTTTGTGCTGTTAGTGAAGGTGATGGTCGTGCTTTGTGTGCCGACCGCAATACTGGCTGCATTCGCGTTGACATTGAAGGTCACGGTCGTTGGCGAAGTCGTCACCGCGCCGGAAGTTGAGGAAGCCGTAAGCCAGTTCGGCAATCCCGAGATTGTGTAGTTGACGGTACCACCCGACGCGCTGAGCGAGTAACTGAACAAGGATGGGGAAAAAGCACCGCTCTGGGTGCCAGATGCGCTTATGTCGGTCGCAGGGGAAACCTGCAAAGTGGGCAGGGAAGCTGAAACTGGCAGGACCGCGATCCAAGCTTGTAGATTTCCGGAGGGGTCGAAGCCGTTACCAAAGATGACGGTTCCGTCAGCAGAAACGGCCTGCGCGCTTTGCAGGTTCCAACCCGCAGTATTCACGCCGTTTGCGCTGAGCAAATCCTGAATCGACTGCATCCCACTGCTAGCTGTCCATCGGACGGCGTGACCGCCCCCATCACCAACGATCACCGAGCCGTCGGCATTCACACCCCAAGCGGAACTTGAGAAATCTCCGGGCGCAAAGCCGAGGCCGACCATGCCTGTAGATGCAGTCCAGCGAAAGGCTTCTGGATTGCCACCCGACTTATAAAAGAAACCCACGACCACGGAGCCGTCGGCGCTCAGGGCAGTGGCATCGCTAAAAATCCCCGTCGGCGAATTGCCGATGTTGACCATTCCTGTTGATGCCGTCCACCGAAAGGCGTGCTCCGACCCGCCGACGTTGTCAGAGCCAAACCCCACCACGACGGAGCCGTCTGCATTCACGCCATTAGCGATGCTTACGACATTTCCCGGCAGGAAGCCGAGGCCGACCATGCCGGTCGAAGCTGTCCAACGAAAAGCTTGATTGTTGGAGTAACCGACGATCACCGAGCCGTCGGCGTTTACGCCATAGGTGTAGCTATACGAGCCGCGTGGCAAAAAGCCGAGGCCGACCATGCCTGTTGATGCTGTCCAACGAAAGGCTACGCCGCCACTAGCGCCCACCACGACAGAGCCGTCGGCGTTTACGCCATTAGCTGTGCTTCCGCCAGCATCCGGCAGGCTGCCAAGGCCAACCATGCCCAGCGAGGCGGTCCAGCGGAAAGCCTGTCCACGGCCGCCGTTGGAATCGAAAGAATACCCGACGACCACGGAGCCATCCGCGTTGACGCCAGTCGAAACGTCCACGTTATCCCCCGGCAGGAAGCCAAGTCCCTGGAAACTTTGTGCCGGGGCAATCGATGGCGCGGCAATCACGAAAGCGACGGCCGCCATCAAATAGAACGGGGTTCTCGCCCACATGGCCCCTCTCCCGTTGCGACCTAAACGCAGTATACGATGCCGGTTCTCTTCAAGAACGGCCGGGGCACGACGATCGCGGTCGCGAGCTTAGGTTAATCATGGGACTATAATCCGTGGTATAGCTGTCCGCAAGGCTATTCGCTTCGCCTCATGAAGGCGAATGCGCTTGTTGCACGAAACCTGCGACTGCTCAGAGTCAAGCAAAACCCGTCGCAAGAGAATCTTGCGGTCGATGCTGGAGTCGACCGCACCTATGTCAGTCGGTTGGAACGCGGACTGGAAAATCCGACCGTTGCTGTCCTCGACCGATTGGCCAGCGCATTGAATGCCGAGATCGTGGATTTTTTCAGGGTGCCAGCCAAGGGCGAGCCACTGCCACGACCCTTGCGCAGCGGCCGACGCCGCAGCAAGCCTTGACCCGACCAATGGCTGCAAGAGTATTCCAAGTGCGATTTGCGGCCAACAATCCTATCATTTGCTATCATCTGCTCACCCGTCATTCGCGATTGGGACAACCCTAGCGCCGGATCGACGGAGGGGAAAATGACGGCGATCGGCCATATCGGTCCGGCAGCCGAAATTAAAGGCCAGAAAGCGAAGGAATAGAACCGCCTTCATTCCGAACTGATCCTGCCCCGGGACTTTTCCTTTTTTCGATCGTCAATCGTCAGTCTGCTTCGCTTCCGCACGCAACGTGGCGCGGATGGTTGCCGCAAGCTCGTCCTCTGCCTTTTCCAAATCGGCCAGGTCCCAAGTTCGCGTGACCAAATGATTGGTGTCAAAGTGCGTTTGTTCATCCCTCCATACACTTTCCTTGCATGTGTAGATGACCGGCAGGCCCAAGCCTTCGCCAAAGCCCGCTTCCCAATAAGCCCCGCGACTACTGTGCGTGAGGTCCGCGATGACGAAGCGCGACGACAGAATGGCGGCTCGCATTTGGTCATCGATGATTCCTGCCGGTTGCTGATCGGTCAGGACGCGAAGTTCGAATCCGGTTCGGCGAACGGCGACCCGGAAGCATTCATCCACAACGCGATTCAATTCTCCGTCATCGAATTTCATCGCCATGAAAGCAGTACGGCTTTCGATATTCGTCTTTCTTAGCAGTTCGTGCTTTTCCCATCCCGCCATTGTAAGCTTTAGAGCGAGCACGTTGTTTCCACGCGCGGCAAACTCATACAAGCGCATGGGCTCAAGCTGGGAATTCAACCACGCAAAGCCGCCGGAATCGTCATGCCCCGAAATTTGCAATCCGATGGTTGCGGCAAGGGCGGCCCGATGGATTTCTGCAAAGTCAAACGACGTCGGCTGATGATCGCCAATCCAAGTGATCAAGGCGTCAGTTTGCTTTTGAGGTGTCGGGAGACGTTCGGACTTCCAAAATGAAGGGAGTTCGTCAGATTTGATGATCGGCACGCGAGACGTATTCGGGCGTTGCATTCGCCGCAGTGCGTGGCTCATGAGTGAGCGACGAATAGGCGATGCTTTGAGCATGGCTGGCAGGTCGTCGTCCGCAACGCGACTCAAGGCAAATGCACCGCAACGCGGACACTCGTATCGCGTTACGTCGATGGAGGCGTGCCGAGTTGCTGGGCTCTCGCATACTATGCAGGTTTGGTTGGGCATCTTGCTTCGCCCTGATCGCTAAGAAGGCGTTTGCTGCGCATTTGTATACACAGCCTGCCAAAATACCGAAAAATGCGCTATTTTCGGGTATTTATGGCGGAGGGAGAGGAACTGGGATCCAACATTCTCCAAGTAGCCCAGAGCAGGTCAGCGCACTACCGGGAAGGACGGCGCAGTCGATTGTTGGGGCGAACCTATATCCTTGTCACTTCAAGCCGTCGAAGGAGCTCACGTGCGAACTGCGAAAGCGAATCGTCGCGCGCGCCCATGACCACGATGCGATCGCCACGACGGGCTAGCCTGACCAGCACGTCGCCACAGGCGGCGCGGTCAGGAAAAGCAAAGGCCTTTCGGCCATGCCGCTGGATTTCGCAAACAATATCGTCGCTGCCGACGCTGCGGTCGACCGTGCCGCCGAAATAAACGGGCTCGGGCATGACCAGAACGTCCTCATCTTCCAACCCTCTTGCAAAGCAGTCCACCAAGGCGTCCCTCATCAAACGGATCGGGCCGTAGCCATGGGGCTGAAACATCAGCAGCAGACGGCCGGGAAACGCGTGCAAAGTTTCGAGCGTGGCCGATATCTTGTCGGGGTTGTGGGCAAAGTCATCGACCACAGTTATTTCATTTGCGGCGCCCACGACCTCCAGTCGCCGACGGATGCCACTGAACTCGCCTAGATGGGCCGCGGCCGCTGCGAGGGCCACGCCGCACGCCTTCGCGGCACTCAGAGCGGCGAGTGCGTTGGCCACATTATGCAGCCCTGGAACCTTCAGGGCCACCTCGACGGCCTCATCGGTATCGCGCGCCTTCAGTTGGAAGGCGATTCCAGCCGGCGACCGGACCGGCGGAGACGCGACGAGGTGGGCTTGCGCAGCACCCAAACTGTAGGTCACCGCTTGCCCCGGCTTCAAACCGACCAAGAGCGCCGCGGTTTCTGCGTTATCGAGATTCAGCACCACGGTCTGCGCCTTGGCAACGAAGCCGCGGAAAAGGGTCCGCAGCTCGTCCAGCGATTTATGGTCCAAGGAGACGTTGTTCACTACGGCGACGCGGGGCTCGAAAAACGCAATCGAGCCGTCGCTCTCGTCCACTTCACTGACGAAAACCTCGCCCTCCCCGATCCTGGCGCTGGCAAAGGGTGAGCCCGCATCGATGAAATTCTTCATATCGGCGCCATTCATGATCGTTGGGCTCTTTCCAGCGCGGTGCAGAATCCAGCCTAGCATGCCGACCGTGGTGGACTTGCCGCTCGTGCCGGCGACACCGACGCCTAAGCCGGCAGAGTTGAAGAGTTCGGCGAGAAGCCTCGCGCGGGTGGTGACGGCGGCACCAATACGACGCGCGGCTTGCACGTCGGGGACGGTCTCCTCAACAGCAGCAGACGTGACCAAGATCTGACTGGGCCGGCTAACGCCACTACCATCCTGCCGATGGAGCAGCACGCCGCGTGCACGCAGAAAATCAAATCTTTCGGCATTGCGTCCCTGGTCAAGCGCACGGTCAGAACCCTCAACCAGTCCGCCCCTAGCTTGGATGATCAAAGCGAGCGGAGTCATGCCACTACCGCCGACACCGCAGAAAAAGTAATCTCCAAGCTGGGACATTGGCGAAATCTAGAAGGGTTGCTGATGAGGTGCAATGCAGGCTGGGCGCTTGGATGAGCAAAAAGAGGTGCAGGATCGGCGTGGTCGCGCCGGCTTCGCGCATGTCTCCGGAAGTTGCTGAGAGCGTGCCGACGTTGGCCAGATCGCTGTACCCGGACAGGACGCCTGAGATCGTCTTCCACCCCCAGTGCTTCGCTTCGCAGGGACATTTCGCTGGCGATGACGAAACGCGCGCTCGGGCCTTCCTCGACTTCGCTAATGACAAGAGCTACGACGCGGTGTGGTTCGCGCGCGGCGGTTACGGTTCCTGCCGCGTGGTGGAAGCGGTCATGTGTAGGTTGACGGAGGCGTCCAGACGAAAAGCCTACGTGGGCTACAGCGATACCGGTGTGCTGCTTGCCGCCTTGTACCGGGCTGGGTTCGAGGCCGTGGCGCACGGTCCCGTGGCGCAAGACATCCTCCGAGACGGGGGAGACGCAGCGGTTGAGCGAGCGCTCGCCTGGATGGTCGATCGGTCGCCAGAGGCGTTGGAGCCCACGGTCGGCCGTGGGAAGATGACAGCAGCATTTAACATGACGGTCCTTAGCCAGATACTTGGCACGCCTCTGCAACCTGACCTCGACGGACATGTGCTCATGTTGGAGGAGGTGGGGGAGGCACTGTACCGGATTGATAGGTCACTATTTCACATCACCAGTAACACCGAAATCCGGCGGGTGTCGGGCGTCATGCTTGGCCGTTGCAGCGGCATCACCCCGAACGAACCGGATTTCGGAATGAACGAAGAAGAGATCGCCCGTTACTGGTGCCAGAGGTCCGGGATTCCATGGTTGGGACGCGCCGACATTGGGCATGACACCAACAACAAGGTTGTTCCCTTCGGGGCCAGCATATGACGGGACCTCAGCAAACGGCCAAGACGGCGTGCCTGAGGCTCGCGCCAAATCTATCTGTCGATGCCATCTCTCCGATATGAACCGTAACCCATATGTTCGGAGCTGACCTTCTGCGCGGTGGCGGAGGGAGAGGAACTGGAATCCAACATTCTCCAGGTAGCCCAGCGTAGTCCAGCGAATTGTCGCGAAACGTAGCGCATGCCCCCACATCACGACCGTGAGAGGCCCGAGGAGGAGCGCGGCAGCCACCTCCGACTCCTGCCGAATCGATGCGTCGCAGCATTTGGCCGAGTCGGGCCAACATGAGAAAGGCTCAGGTCCGGCATTTCACGGCTGGAGTACCCCAGAAAGCGGTCGACTAGCTGCACCGCAGCAAACTAACGCAATGTGCCAAGGCACTAAATCGCTGCGCGATAGCCCGCTGCGGCGGGCGGCTTGGCCGCGAGCACAGTCGCCAGAGTAGAGATTGTCGGTAGCGGGCGGGGTGGCCTGTCTTGAGGATCGAGGTGTCGTCAACCTCACCCAAGACAGGAGTTGCCTATGAGCACGGTTACCGTCACCCCGTTGCGCCAGCGCATGATCGAGGACATGAACGCACGCAAGCTCTGTGCGGGCACGCAGAGGGGC
>WNGL01007776.1_pt1 | contig 12577 bp, 8 predicted proteins | sample 5400591 | NCBI WGS metagenome assembly WNGL01 (sample SAMN13153377, study PRJNA577476) | soil metagenome | isolation source: 80 cm soil or saprolite under Garry oak tree replicate 1 | place: USA:California | collected 2016-06-15
GGAGGCGAGAGCCGGGCCATCAACCTTGGAACTGGCAGAGGAGCATCCGTGTTGGAAGTGATAGCGATGGTGCGACACGTCAGCGGCCATGCTGTTCCAACCGTCGCAGCGCCCCGCCGACCGGGGGATCCGCCGGCCCTGGTGGCCAGTTCCGAGCTTGCGCGCCAATCGTTGCAGTGGGAGCCTTCCCACTCCTCACTGGAGACCATCATTCAAACGGCTTGGCGCTGGCACTCTGGCGCCCAAAACCGAGCAGGCCTGCAGACACCGGCTTCCGAGGTTTCCTCGTAAGAATACGACCAACGAGAAGTTGTGTGCACCGACGGCCAAACTATCCTCCACCTGTCCGATCCTGTTCGAAGTGACATCGGCTCATCTTTCACTGCGCCTTGCCGACGAGAGTGCCCATGCAAACACGATTCATTCTGCGGTTAGACGACATTTGCCCGACGATGAACTGGCAAATCTGGCGTCTCCTGGAGCGCGATTTATACGAATTGAACATTAAACCGCTCATGGCCGTGATCCCGGACAATCGGGGAGAGCTCATGGTCAGCGCGCCCGGAGTCGAATAGCGTGCGCTCCTGGCAAAAACGCGGCTGGACCGTTGGCTTGCACGATTCACTGACGCCCTCGCCCTTTCTGGATCGTATAAATCCGATTTGACATATCGAGTCCATCCGTATTACAAAGGCTATCTCGATTCTCGCCATGGGTGGGAGCCATGCCGCCGGCAAAGCTGATTTGAGTCAGCAAGAATACAAGAATATTAGAATGCGCTTGCCCCTTAGGACCGTTTTCATCCTCCTCTGCTTTTTCCCCCTGCTTGCCCCAATGCGAGCCTCCGCTCAAGTGTCCGCTGCTATTTCGGGAGTCGTGACGGACGAATCGGGCGCGGTGGTCCCTGGAGCAACGGTCAGCGCCCGCAATTTAGAAACGGAAGCGCAGCGTACCGCCTCCACTGATGCGGGGGGACATTATCGTTTCGCTGAGCTTCCCGTTGGTGAATACGAATTCGGCGTGAAGAAGGCAGGTTTTCGAAGGGCCGTTCGCGCCGGAATCCACTTGGCCGTCGGCCAAGAAGCGACCGTGGATTTCACTCTAAAAGTTGGCGAAGTACAGCAGGAAATCACGGTGACCGAGGGAGCGCCGGCAGTGAGCACGACCACCGAAGAGATCGCCGGCATCGTGCCGGAACAACAGATCAAGAGCCTTCCGCTGAATGGCCGGAGCTATGATGAACTCCTGACCCTGAATCCGGGAATTGTCAATTTCACTTCGCAAAAGACGGGAGGAGCCGGAATCTCCAATTCCACGGTGGGCAACATGTTTTCCGTTTCGGGTAATCGGCCTCAGCAGAATCTCTTTCTGCTCAACGGCATCGAGTATACCGGCGCCGCGGAAAATAACATGCAGCCCGGCGGAACGAGCCAGCAATTATTGGGGATCGATGCCGTGCGGGAGTTCAATGTTCTGCGCGATACCTACGGCGCGCAATTCGGCAAACATCCCGGCGCCCAGGTCATCATCATCACGCAGTCCGGAACCAATGCCTGGCATGGCTCGATATTTGAATTTCTCCGCAACAATGCGCTGGACGCGCGAAACTTCTTTGACGCCGGTTCCGCGCCGCCCTTTCGCAGAAACCAATTTGGCGGTTCCGCCGGCGGGCCCCTTCGCAAGAAACAGTCGTTTCTATTCGTAAATTACGAAGGCTTCCGTCAAGCTTTGCATCAAACCTCCGCCGCTTTTGTGCCGGATGCCGCATCTCGCGCCGCCGCGGTAGTTGCCGTTCAGCCGCTTTTGAACCTGTGGCCGGCAGCGCCGCCCGGTTCCCCCGATTTCAACGGAATCGCCGAAGTATTCAGCAGCCCGTTGCAAACGATTCGCGAGGATTTTGGAACTGCGCGCCTCGACCATGTTTTCTCCGAGAGGGATTCGGCATATGCCGTCTACACAGTAGACGACAGCGCCAGCATCACGGCAACTCCTCTCGATCCCTTCAGTACAGACGCCGAAAGTCTTCGCGAGCAGGTGTTCAGCCTTCAGGAAACGCATATCTTCTCTCCCGTTCTGCTGAATGCCGCGTGGATTGGTTTTTCTCGGGCAAGATTTTTCTATACAGGTGAGCCGACGCCCGGAACTCCTGCCGCCAGCGTGGCCGGCTTTATCGCCGGAAATCCTGTGGGAGCCGTCGTAGTCGGCGGAAGCGCGGCCTCAAATCCTCAAGCGCAGATCGGATTGGCGGGAAGCAATAACGGCAGCAATCTGCACGTGGCACGTAATCTCGTCACGTTTTCGGACCACGTCTCATTGATAAAAGGACGCCACCAATTCGAGTTTGGCGCATGGCTCCAACCTTTCCAGTCAAACGAGGAACTCGCGCTGAGCCAATTCGGGCAAATGACCTTCACCAGCCTGCAGAACTTTCTCAAGGGCACAGGAAGCCTGCTGTACGATGCGACACCTACGCCCCTGGGCTGGCGCTCCTTTTTCGGCGCCTGGTATCTCGAGGATGCAATTCATTTCAGCCCGAAGCTCGTGCTCTCTCTCGGATTCCGGGCGGAATCCAGCAGCGGGTGGAACGAAGCGCACGGACGCGCCTCCAACTACGTTTTCAACGATGGCGTCATCGCCGCTCAGCCTCAGATGGGGAATGCGCTCTTCACGATCAATCGCGCAAAGTTTCTGCCGGAACCCCGCCTGGCCATCGCTTGGAGCCCCTTCGGCAAGGCTACGGTGATTCGTGCCGGATTTGGCATGTATAACGATCTGCAGGATGCCCTGGGATATCGTGCCGATCAAAACGCACCCTTCAACCCAGCGTATGCGATACCTGTCGGCCCGGTTGCCAGCTTGCGCCTTCCCATTCAGCCCACTGCCCCGCCAGCGCCAAATGCCTTGCTCGTGCCCGGGGGCGTTGAGCCGGATATGTACACTCCGACAGTCATTGAATACTCGCTAAGGTTAGAACACCAGATCTCTCCCAATGCGTGGTTGAGCGTGGGTTATGTCGGAAGTCATGGTTATCATGAACTCATCGGCGTAGACGCCAACGAACCAATCCCAGTGATTTGCCCCGCCACTCCCTGCCCCGCCACTTTTCCCGCGGGTTTCGGAGCGTTGGCTGGAGCGGCAGTTCCCGCCGGAACGTACTTCATTCCCCCAGGCACTCCGAAGGCGAACCCAGCACTGGCAAACACCTGGACGTGGTTTTCTGAGGGAACCAGTTCGTACCATGCATTGCAAACCGACTTTAATTATCGCTCCAGCAGAGGCTTTTCACTTCGTGCCGCTTATACCTGGTCCAAAGCTCTCGACGACGGAGATTCTTTGAATGCTACGGCCGCCGCAAATGCGCCCGGCCTGGTGGCCAATCCTTTTGACGCGCGCGCCGATTGGGGCCTGGCCACCTACGATGTAAGAAATCTCGGCGTGATTACGGAAAGCTATGCATTGCCATTCGGACGAGGAAAGCGCTTCTTCAGGAACGCTGGCAGGACCACGGACCATCTGTTAGCAGGGTGGAGCCTGGAGAGCATTGTCACAGCACAATCAGGTTTCCCCTTCACACCCCAACTCAGCTACAACCCCTCCAATAATGGTGACACACGAAACCCCGTCCGTCCGTTTGTAAATCCGGCATTCACAGGTCCGGCAATTCTCGGCAATCCGAATCACTGGTTCAATGCGAATGCCTTCATCGGCCCGCCAAGCACCAGCGGGTTTTATGGCAATTTGGGCCGAGACACGCTGATTGGTCCCGGCCTGGCAACCTGGGATTTCTCGGCTCTAAAGGACACGCGGCTGACCGAAAGAATCAATCTCCAACTTCGCGCAGAGCTCTTCAACCTGCTGAATCGCGCTAATTTCAACACGCCTAACTTGATTACTTTTGCGCCTGGTCCGACCGCCGGCGCCGCTGGAGTTATTTCGCCGACGGCTGGGGCGGTGACCAGCACCTCCACGGCTTCGCGACAAATTCAATTCGGGCTGAAGCTGCTCTGGTAAACCAGTCGCTCGAGGACACCGGAGTTTGACCGCGGTGCCATAGCCGGATAGCATCTGCGCGGAGGCTAATCAGAGATGTCTGATCCGCCCCAGAAGCGGCCCGCGAGACAGATGCGACAGATCACGCCGCTGCTCCGGGACGCGGCCCCCCTGCTCATGCTGGCCTCCGCTCTGTTCTATACCAACCGATGGCTTGCCTTAACCGACGAAGAAACGTCCACTCTCAGCGCAGCGGCTCAGAATGTCACTACACTTTTCGCTGCTGCGCGATCTGCCGCCGGGAACGCCCGTCCTCCAGTATACGAACTGCTGCTCCATCTGTGGCTGCGGATCACTGGCGGCGCATTCGACTGGTTGCGCGCACCAGCCATTGTTTGCTTTGTGCTTGGCTTATGGCTCCTCTCCCGCGTGGCGCGGCAATTGGGGGGAGAAGAAAGTAGCAGCGCGCTGGTGTGGTTAGGGGCGCTTTGGCCGTTTGGATTTCACGCGGGGCGCCTGGCGGGGCCCTACGCGTTCGCATTTCTCCTGATTGCGGCGGTTACCTGGCAATATCTTCGCTACACCCGTTCCCGCCGCGGCTCCGATTGGATTATCTTCAGCGTTTTATCTTTGGTTCTGCTCTATACCAATGATTTCGGTTGGGCGATGCTGGTTCTCCTTGGTGTTGATTATTGGTGGCGAATCTCCGAGAGCAAAGATCCCCGAAGCCATTCTCCGGAAAGTAAGCGGCCCGAAATAAAACGAAAGATCGAGGAAATCTTAGCCACCGCGGCGGTGCTGACGATAGGATTTACGCCGCGCTGGACAATGTTCGTCCGGGAACTACACTCCCATCTGGCCTGGCCTCATTCCGTACGATTTCTATTTTTGAACGCGGCTTACCATCTCTATATCTTTTTCGTAAGCCAGTCGGTTGCGCCGTGGTTCTGGCGCTTCAGCATTCCCGCTGCCATTGGCGTCGTTGTTCTCTTGGCCGTTGTGTTCGCCGGGGTCCGTGGCGAAGCACGGCGGTTCTTGATTTTTTCTTTATTGTTGTTTGCCTTGATGGCGCTGGCCGGAATCCTGCAAGCGAAGCGGCTACTGCTGGCCGGTCCGTGGTTTTTGTTGGCCATAGCGATTGCCCTCGGCAGAATCGAGAAATTCCCATGGCGCATCACCATGGCGGTCGCGCTGGCGATGGTGGCGGCAATTGGCTGGTATGGAGCGCTGAATAGACGATACTACGCCGAGCCGCGTTTCTTCGAGCCCTGGAGCACGGTTGCACAGGATGCAGCGGACGCCGTTCGCAGCGGCTCCGCCGTAATCAGCAACGACAACTCCTTCTTTTTCTACCTCAGCTATGTGTTGAAACCGTCCCAACCAAATTCCTCCTGGCGTTTTCCGGGCGCTCTACCAGGGGAAGTTCAATATCCCTCGGTATGGGATCCCAAGCAGTGGGAAGAGGCAGGACGCCCCACGCCAGCGAGCGTGCTGTGGGTCCGCGGTTCTTCGCCGCCGGACGAATTGATCGCCATGAACGATGCGGGCGAATGGCTCAGCGGTCACTGTGGAGACCGCATCACTCGCTATTTGGCACGCGATGCCGGTTATACCTGGAAACAGCGTTTTGTCCCCAATTTCTCGGGTCCGGCTTGGCGCATTGAGATTCGCCAATACTTCTGCGGACAAAGCGCCGCTCCGCCACCGACCGGTAGCGTCGCGCCTGGTAACTCCCGCTAGCGAATAGCCGCTGCTTCTGACAATGAACGGAATTGTGAATTTGCGAGAAGGAGTGGACTCCGGCCGCGAAAGAAAAGATAGGAGAAAGACAGTTCCAACAACCAGGCTAATAGGCCCATCGCATCAGCACGCCTCCCGTCGTGTAGCCCGCCCCAACTGCGACCACCACCACCAGATCGCCCTTCTTTAGCCGGCCTTGGCGAACCGCATCGCACAGACCCAAAGGAATAGTGCCTCCCGTGGTATTTGCCAATCGATCGATATTCACCATTACTTTGGAATCATCCAGTCCGAGTCTCTCCTGCATGGCGCGAATGATCCGCAGGTTCGCCTGATGAGGCACCACCAGCGCCACATCTTTATGGGAATACCCATTGCGCTCCAGAAGTTCACACGAAATCTCGGCCATTCGCCTTACTGCATATTTAAAGACTTGCTTTCCGTCTTGATGGACGTAATGCATTTTTCGGTCCAGTGTCTCATGCGATGCTGGGTGCAGCGAGCCGCCGCCGGGCATAAATAGATATGCACCGCCCGAACCATCAATGTCGTGATCAAAATCGAGGATTCCCTCAGCATCGGACTCCGAGGGTTCCAGGAGCACCGCTCCGGCGCCGTCGCCAAAGAGAACGCAGGTGTTGCGATCGTGATAGTCGAGGATCGAACTCATGACGTCGCTGCCGATGACCAGCGCCTTCTTGTGCGTCCCCGCCCCGACGAATTGCGCGCCGACCGTCAACGCGTAGACAAATCCGGAACATGCTCCGGAAAGATCGAAACCCCACGCGCGCGTCGCTCCGATCCGGTGCTGAACTAAGCATGCCGTGGCGGGAAAGAACATGTCCGGCGTCACTGTGGCAACGATGATTAGATCAATTTCTTCGGGTTTGCTGCCGGTTTTTTCCAGAAGTTGTTGAGCAGCGGCCGTGGCCAGGTGTGATGTGGCCATGCCGCGATCCACGATGTGCCGTTCGCGTATACCGGCGCGCTGCTGAATCCATTCGTCGGTAGTATCCACCATGCCTTCCAGGTCGGCATTCGTGATTAGCCTTGGGGGCACATACCCCGCGACTCCCGTAATCTTTGCGGCAAGGCGTCTCCCCATTACCTGTCCCTCTGAGATGCGGTCCCAAACTCCTGCGAACGTGCAAAGAAGCGCGATTCTACGCAATCGTCAACCAAGTGACAAGCAAAGGTGTGTCGCTCAGCGGCGAGGCCGATTGATTAAGGAGTGCCTTGTTTGGCGGGAATGTCGTTACCTTCCAAGGGCCGTTGCGGCAGGTGCTGAACAGCCTCGATGAACACGCGTACCAGTTCCGGATCAAATTGCGAACCTGCACAGCGTTCTAATTCCTCAAAAGCTGCGGCCGGAGTTCGCGCCTTCTTATAAATTCGCTCAGAGGTAATTGTATCGTACGCGTCGGCAATCGCGATGATGCGTGAGCCTATCGGTATTTGCTCGCCCACCAGTCCCTGCGGATAGCCCGACCCGTCGAACATCTCGTGATGATGGCAGACCATCTTTCGAATCGGCGCAATTGCTTGCAGCGGTTCGAGCATTCGGTCGCCGTAAACCACGTGCTCCTTCATCTTTTCCCACTCGTCTGCACTAAGAGGGCCGCGCTTGCCCAGAATCTCTTCGGGAATGCCTACCTTTCCGATGTCGTGAAGGAGCGCCCCGAGTCGAATGTCGCCGATCTCCTCTTCCTTCAGTCCCAAGGCGTCGGCAATGAGTGCCGCATAAGCAGCCACTTTTTGCGAATGCCCCTGCGTGTAGTGATCCTTGGAGTCGATGGCCAGGGCCAGCGAGGTTACGGTGTCGATCAGAGCCGGGGGGATATCGCCGCAGAGTCCTTCCGTCTCCGAAACCCCATCTTCCAAACTCCGCGAGTCGAGTTCGGCGGGGCTGAGCGACGCCGCAAATTGATGCAGCCTTTCGCGAATTTCCTCGAACGCTTCAGGACCGGTGGAGAAAAGGCGTTTGAGGGTAACGCCGAGATAAGCCTCCAGGACCTCGCGCTTCCATTTCTTGCTTTCCGCCGCGTCGCAATGATCAGCCGTGGACACCACATTGCCGCCTTCATGCTTGGAGATATACATGGATGCGTCGGCGACCTGAATCAGTTCCTGGGGCGTTGAGCCATGTACGGGGAAGCTGGCAATGCCGAAACTCGCGGTGATGGTCTTCTCGCGGAGCAGAGGATCCTCACAAATCGCGGGCCGCAGCTTCTCGGCTATCTGGACCGCCTGCGCAGCGTTGGTTTCAGGCATGAGGATAACAAATTCGTCTCCACCGTAGCGCGCCACCACATCAGAGCTCCGGCAGTTCTGCTCCAGAATCTGGCCTACGCGGTGCAGTACGAGATCGCCCTCGAGATGCCCATAGAAATCGTTTACGAATTTGAAACGGTCCAGGTCAATTAAGACCAGTGAAAAGTGCCGGCTCGCGCGCGTCGCGCGCTTCCATTCGGCCGAGAGCGCTTCCATCAGATAGCGGTGAGTCTTTACGCCAGTCAAACCATCGGTAATGGCTTGCTCCTGCGCTTTTTGCAAGGTCAGAGCGTTGTGCAGCGCCACGGAAATTAGATCGGCAAGGGTATGCAGCAACCGCACGTCTTCTTCGGAAAAGTCTGTGGGCTCGGCGGTCTCCACGTAAAGCACGCCATGGAGCTGGTCGGCGTAAAAAACCGGCAGAGCCAGCACCGACGTCGATCCCTCCAGAACGGTTCCAGACATTTCCTCGCCGGCGAGATTGCGTGCCACGCAAATCTGCCCGCTGCGAGCCACTTTGCCGACGATGCTTTCGCCCAAGGGCAAGCGCCGCCCCAGGGCGCCCCGCCGGCGGCCAGCTTCCGCTTGGATGATGACTTCCTTAGTCGCATAGTCGAGCAATCCGATGCCAACGTGGTCAAAGGCAAGGCCGCGTTCCAGTTGTTCGGCCACTCTGGATAACATCTCCTCCGGATTGAGCGTAGTGATGGCGTGGCGCGAAATGTTGTTCAGCAGCGTCAGATGTCGTGATTTGGTTTGTTCTTCTCGAAACAAGCGCGCATTTTCGATGGCGATACTGGCCTCGCTGGCCAATACACGCATCATTTCCAGATGCCCTTCGTCGTACAGGTTCTCTTGCAGCCCTCGCAGTGCCATCACGCCAATGGCCTTGTCATACGCGACCAAAGGCACCCCGCAGAATGAGCCCGTCTCTTGAAGCGGGCGCAATCCAAGCTTGATAGCCTCTTGCATCAGGTTTTGCCTGATCAACAACGGCTGTCGGGTTCGGATGATATGCTCGGTAAGATGATCGCCAAAAGGCCTGCTCCGCTTGGGCAAGCGAATTCCTTCTGTAATTTCCAGCTCGAAACGAATCTGGTTCTCTTCCGCATCGTACATGGCGACGTAAAAGTTGCTTACATCGAACATCCGCTTGAGTGCCGCAAAAATCTTGTTGAAAAGCTCATCCACGTCGAGCGTGGAGCTTAGCGCGCGCCCAATCTCGTTCAGCAGGTGCAATTCCTCGGAGCGCCGCGTGGTCTGTTGAATCAAATAGCTGTTCTCCACAGCCATGCCGATTTGGTGGCCCAAGGTTAGCAGTAGCCGTAGCTCAGCCTGTGTGAACCGGCGATTCTCTGGCGTGCTCAGCAGCAGCAAGCCGAAAGGCTCCTCCTTGGCCTGAAGACTAATGGCAATGACGGTTCGCATGCCGTGGGTCATGGCCAGCTGCCGAAAACGCAAGAATACGGCCTCATGCTCGAACGCGCGCCAGGAGGCGTTGCGTTCAAGCTCGCGGAAGACCACTAACCCTCCCAGCCGGGAAACCAATTGCTGGAACTCGCTATCCAGACTGTCCTCCGCAATGGCACGGCAAAACGCCGTATCCATCCCCACCGAGGCGGTGGCGGTGGGTTCGTGCGTGCCATGCCGATGCAAGCTCAAGAGTCCGGAAGGAAGCCCAACGACGCTGAGCACGCGCTCGAGCGCCTCCACCAAGGTCCTTTGTATCTCGCCACCGATGAAGCTCGACGTGGTGAGATTCAAACTGGAAAGCGCCAGAATATTGAGTTGAACCCGCCGCTTCTGGTCCTCATACAACACCATGACCATTACCACGGCGGCCAATAGGGAAGGAAAACTGGCGATCACCGCGAAGTCCGTTCCCGCGGGCCTGCTCAGCGGCCCGAAAGCCAGTCTCACCAACGGTATGATGGCCCAGCCAGCGAACGCCGCCGCCAGTGCCCAATCGCCGTGGCTTTCTTGGCGACGCGCTGCTTGCCAGAAAACAAAGGCCACTGAGAGGTACACGCCTATCATGCCAATCGGCTGAGCCATCCACAGGTGTTCGAAGCGCAAGGAAAGAGCGTACAATCCGAACCACGACCCCATCAGGAAAGCGGCCGGAGTCCATGCCCGAGAATTCATATAGAGCCGGGCCGCACAGAAGAATGCGACTCCGCTCGCCGCAATGAGGGACCTACCGGCCAACATCAGCCAACTGGATGGCCCCGGCTCCGATGTTCCCAACCAGTATGTTGGCCCGATCGTCAGGTCATGTAGCACCAGCAAATACCAGCCGATCGTCCACACCTGAAGATAGCGTTGCGGCTTGATCCTCTGAAGGTAGGTGAAAAAACCCGCGGCGAGCGTGTGGACCGCCAGGATGCTAAACGAAAGGATGCCAATGTGCATGAAGATGGTGTGTATCACTGGGCCGTTTTCCCACACTTGCACTTTAGGCGGGTTTTTAAAGGATTATGCACAGCCGTCGCAGCCAGCGGGTTCCTTCTCCCACGCGGCTCGAGTCGTTGAAAAATCGGCAACCGTTCCCTACCAGGGCCTCCCTTTGACTATAGACTACGGTCTGCAAACGAGCAACGGTAACGGGGGTACCAGGTAAGGAACATTGCCTGTGCCCCTTTGGACATCGCTCTTCTCGCCCTGATTCTGTGCCCGTGCGAAAAGCGATGGTGCCTGGGAAAAGCTTCAAAGAACGGCGCAGTTCGGCGCTCCACGAGACCGAAGCAGCCATTGGCGTCAAGAAGTCCGTTTTGGCCGCCCTGGGTTGACTCGCGTTTGCCGCTGGCATCGGCTATCATCAATTTTTTGTTGCGATTGAACGACTGGACGCTCGTGCCATATTCGGACCATCCTCAAAGCCAAGCCGCAGATGCGCGCGGGCAAGACATTCGCGTGCGTTTCGCCCCTTCGCCTACCGGATTCCTCCACGTCGGCGGCGCTCGCACTGCCCTATTTAACTGGCTTTTCGCACGAAATCAGCGTGGCACATTCATCCTCCGCATAGAGGACACCGACCTCGAGCGCAATCGCCCGGAATTGGTCGAAGGCATTCTCGATGGCCTGCGCTGGCTGGGGCTCGATTGGGATGAGGGCCCTTTCTATCAATCCCAGCGCCTCCCCGGCTATGCCGCTGCAGCAGAAAAACTGCTCTCCAAGGGCGCTGCTTATCTCTGTTATTGTGCTCCGGAAAAGTACGCGGGCGGCGATTTCGCAGACGAAGCTGGCACCGCCAAAAGTGAAATAAAGCGAATCGTTCGCTGCTCGTGCCGCGACGCCAAACCATCCACTGGCGATCAGAATCCGGCGGTGCGTTTCCGCGTGCCTCTGGGTGCGACTACCCGCTTTGATGACGCTGTTTTCGGTCCACGCGAAATCCATAACGATGAGATGGAAGATTTCGTGCTGCTCCGTTCTGCGCGCAGCGCGAGCGGCGGGACCGCCTTGCCCACCTATCAACTCGGCGCCGTAGTCGACGACATGGACATGCGAATCACGCATGTAATTCGCGGCGCCGACCACCTCTCCAATACGCCCAAGCAGATTTTGCTCTACCGCGCCCTGGATGCCGTGCCGCCTGTCTTTGCGCACGTCCCTCTCATTCTCGGACCGGACCGCACCCGCCTCTCCAAGCGGCATGGCGCGACCAGCGTGAGCTCCTATCGCGATGAAGGCTTTCTGCCCGAAGCCTTCCGCAATTTCCTCGCCCTTCTGGGTTGGTCCAGCGGCGATGATACCGAAATGTTTCGCACCTCCGATCTGGTCCGGCGCTTCTCTCTCAGCGGTGTCAGCCGGACCAATGCCGTCTTTGACCGTGCCAAGCTCGAATGGTTCAACCAGCAATATGTGCAAAAGCTTCCTCTTGAAGAATTGCTTCCTGCGATCCAGTCCGAACTGGAGAGAGCCGCTCTTTGGCGCCCCGAGTGGGGTGCATCTCAACGAGAATGGTTCGCACGCACAGTGGACTTGTTGCGTCCTCGAACGCGCCTTTTGCCGGATTTCTCGCATTGGGCTCGCGCTTTTTTTACTGACGACTTCGATTACGATCCCGCAGCACGCGAAAAATTCTGGAAAGACGAGCGTCTGCCGGACTTACTGGCGCGGCTGAGCGATGAGCTGGCCGCGTTGCCCGATTGGACTCACGATGCCTGCGATCACGCTTTGCGCCAGCTCGCAGAAAGAGCTGGGGTGAAGGCGGCGCTCCTGATCAACGCAACCCGCGTCGCTTTAGTGGGACAGCCCGTAGCGCCACCGCTGTTTGACACGATGGTAGCGCTGGGGAAAGAGCGCGTGGTGGCACGCCTGCGGCGCGCCCTGCCGGCCATCTCTGCGCGTTCCGTGGCAGGCTAACTCGTTTTGTTTTGTCATTCTGAGCGGAGCGTCCCGCCATTCGCTGACCTTCGGAAATCGTGCCGTTACGATTTCCGGGCCGGGACGCGAAGTCGAAGCGCGCAGTTTGCGCCCCGGATGCCGTTGCGGGGAATCCCTCTGCGATTCTGCCAAACGACCAACGAGTTCAGCCGAGCTGCCCTCCATGAATCGCTCAACTGACAGGCGG
>WNGL01008376.1_pt1 | contig 12577 bp, 15 predicted proteins | sample 5400591 | NCBI WGS metagenome assembly WNGL01 (sample SAMN13153377, study PRJNA577476) | soil metagenome | isolation source: 80 cm soil or saprolite under Garry oak tree replicate 1 | place: USA:California | collected 2016-06-15
TGCATTATCGCCCCCACCGCCGATTTATCGTCCCCAACACCCTGGCACTGCCTCCACAACTCCATCACACACCCAAAATAAAATAGAGCAATATACTCGCTATTTACCCGCTAATACCACACATGTCACATATCTCAAGCCTCCTGCCCTCCTGCTCCACTTCCACTTTTCCCCATGCCCACAGGAATAGCACCATAAAGGCAAGTCAGAGTCCTGGACACAGCAAGATACATGTACACACACGAAAGGCATGAGCGATGAACATCGACGAACAGCTTGAAAACATTCTGGCAAATTTAGGAGTAGAAATGGAATACAATCCGCAGGAGCGCAACGAGCAGCATGATGACGAACACTCCCTCCCCGAAGTATCCATTTTTCAGGCATCGCGCGATCACTACGGCGTCTTCTATCGCCTCGACATCATCGACTCAATGCCACAGCTCCGCATCCTGGTCCCCATTGAACACGGCTCCGTCAAAATGGAAATGTACCTTGTGCGCATGAGTTCGCGCTTGCCACTCAACACCTGGTTCTCAGGCGTCGCCACCTACAACGGCAGCATCGCCTTCGAGAAAGGTCGCGAGGCCGCCTTACAGCACCTGCTCTACGCCGTAGCCGAGTTGATGAAACAGCTCTTCTGGTCCGGCGACCTCACCGCCATGACCTTCCCCCCCGAACTCAACGTCACCCGTGTCCTTTAATCCTATCTCCCTATCCCTCCAACAACTTCTATGATAAACTATATACTGAACTTATACGTAGGGGCGGGGCTTGCCCCGCCCTGGTGAGCTTGCCCTCGCTCTGGCGGGCCTGCTATTAGGATAATTTTTATGACAGATCAACTGGACACCATGGGCCAAAAAGCCATTGCATACCTGGGTCTAAAACACGCGGCACGCGAACGCGCCTTGCCCAAATCCCGCGCCGCCATCCGCCACTGCGCCAACAGCATCCGCGCCACGCACCGGCAGGAGTTCCAGCAAGCCCAGGAACTCATAGCGCACGCATCCGCGCTGCTCAACGAAATGACCGACGACCTGCGCGACCACCAGGATATCTTCTTCGCCGGCTTCGTCCAGGATGCCCAGAAAGAGTATGCTGAAGCGGCTGCGTTCCTTGCCTTAACGCAATCTCGCCCGCTGCCAGAAGCCCACGAACTTTCTATTGGCTGGGCGCCCTATCTCAATGGACTGGGAGAAACCGTAGGAGAACTGAGACGCTACGTCCTGGATCAAATGCGCCGTGGTAATATTGATCAGTGTGAGATGTTCCTGCGCCACATGGATGATATCTACGCGCTCCTCACACTGGTAGACTTTCCCGATGCCATCACACAAGGACTGCGTCGCACAACAGACACAGCGCGCAGCATTCTAGAGAAGACTCGCGGCGATCTGACCATCGCTGTTTCTCAGGCACAGTTAGAACAAAGGATGTTGGCCTTACAACAGGCGCTACAAAGCCAGTAAACAGCACTCTCTACCTATTTAGGAAGGGCGCATACTAATGCAAAGCAAGAACTCTGCCTCCTCAGAGGAAGACAATAACACCATCACTGTCTCCCCGTTCAGGGAGAAGACGTCTATATCGCCGGCATCCTCGAAAATAGTCACAGCCCCGTCAGTGCAGGCAGAAAATGTGCCGACCATACCGCTGGGATCACTACAGACAATCAGCGCGCTCGAACCAGAGATCGCCGTGCGTTCCGTAGCCACCACTCGCTCAGTTCAACTCCCCACCCCGCTTGTCTCCCAGCCCACTGAATATCGTCGTAGCCTCATTGAATGGCTACAGGTATTTTGGGACGGCATACGCCCAATCTATCTCCCTCTTGCCATTATGCCCGTCCTCCTGGGCAGCGCTCTGGCGTGGCTTCAGACTTTATCGCCCCAAACACCATTCGGGCACCTTCGTCTCCTGCAATTTATCGCGGCGCTCTGTGCAGTAATAGCCCTTCAGATGGGCGCGAATCTAGTGAACGATTATTACGATTTCATCAAAGGCATAGATACCAGCAACCCTCTAGGCCCCGGCGCTCTTATTCAGCAAGGATTAATGAAACCAATCAATGTCTTGACCCTTGGTCTGGTCATGCTGTTCCTGGGAGCAATACTCGGCGCCGTTGTGGCGTTCTCTGGCGGCCTCTTTGCCTTCCTCATTGGCATCATCGGTTTGCTCTGCGCATTCTTCTACAGCGCCACATCGCGCGCGCTTTCCTCGATCACCCTTGGCGAACTGGTCAGTTTCTTTATCTATGGTCCATTGATCACAATGGGCGCCTATGTGGTGCAGTCAGGCGGTTTTGCCAGTAACTCAATGCTCCTCGGTGTGCTCCTCTACAGCCTCACGCTGGGTCTATTAGCAGCGGCAACCGTTCACGCGAACAACATGCGCGATGTTGAAAGCGACCTTCAGGCCGGGAAACAGACAGTGGCATCGATCATGGGTTTAAGCTTTAGCCGGGCGCTCTACATAATTCTGCTGCTGGGAGCATATGGCATTCTCACAGCCCTTGGTATCCCACGCAGCGCCCCCCACCTGATACTGATCACCTGGTGGACCCTCCCTACCCTTGCCGTAGCCATAACCGGGATACTGCGCGCGGATATGTCCGGCGGCCTGCACTCTGCCATGCGCGAGACACTCAAACTCTTAAGTTTCTTCGCGCTCTTGCTCATCGCTGCCCTCGTCATCTCAGGGCTAATCCCACTCTTACCCCACATGCCCACCCACCTCGTCCCCTTCTAACAAACCCTGCGGGCATACCCTATATAATGCACAATAATAGAACAGGCAGGCACACATATGACAAGACAAAACATAGCAACAGGCACACCATGGGAACCAATCGTCGGCTACTCGCGAGCAGTCCGCGTCGGAAACACCATCCACGTCTCAGGCACAACAGCCACCGGCGATCATGGACAGGTAGTAGGCATCGGAGACCCCTACGCGCAAAGCATTCAGACCCTCAAAAACATCGAATCGGCCCTCAGAAGGGCGGGCGCCACTCTGCGGGACGTTGTGCGCACTCGTATATACGTCACCAACATCGACGACTGGGAGCAGATCGGCAAAGCCCACGGCGAGTACTTCCATGATATTCGCCCCGCCACCTCCATGGTTCAAATCAGCCGCCTCATCGATCCACAAATGGTAGTGGAGATAGAGGCCGAAGCTCTGATAGGTGAATGATCTCCATTTACACAATGAGCATGGCATCGCCAAAACTAAAAAATCGGTAGCGCTCGCGAATCGCCTCTTGATACGCTTTCTCGATCAGAGCCTTGCTGGCAAAGGCGCTGACAAGCAGCAGCAGTGTTGAACGCGGCAGGTGAAAATTCGTAATCATAGCGTCCACCACCTGAAAGCGATAACCGGGCGTAACAAACAGGCGCGTCGGCCCCTGGTATGCAGCAATCCGCCCATCATGGAAGCCAGCCGCGCTCTCCAGCACGCGCACAGACGTGGTGCCCACGGCAATAACGCGCCCTCCGGCCTTGCGCGTCTCATTGATCAGTTCTGCTGTAGGAGCATCCAGTTCGATCTCCTCGCTGTGCATCTTATGCTCGCTGACATCTTCACATTCGACCGGTCGAAAGGTATCCAATCCCACGTGCAGCGTCACAAAGCCAATGCGCGCGCCTTGTTGCCGCAGTTGTTCCAATAACCCGGGCGTAAAGTGCAGGCCGGCCGTAGGAGCCGCCGCCGAACCGCTGATACGCGCATACACCGTCTGGTAGCGTTCCGGGTCGGTCAGAGTCTCGTGAATGTAAGGCGGCAGCGGCATCCGTCCCAGTTGCTCGATAAGCTGTCGTACTGTTAGAGACTTTGTCGTTGCCGGGGAGAAATGCACAATGCGCCCGCTCGCCTCAGTGCGCTCTCGTACTTCAGCATTGAGTGCCATGTCGGGAAGCGCTTCATGACGAAAGACGAGCTGAGTCCCTTCGCGCATCCGCCGTCCGGGGCGTACCAGGGTCTCCCAATAATCTCCCCCAAGATCAGTTCGTTCCGCCAGCAATAACACTTCGACCGCGCCTCCTGTCTCGGCTCGTCGGCCCAGCAGCCGCGCGGGTATCACGCGGCTCTGATTGGCGATCAGGAGATCGCCAGGACGGAGATACTTCCCAATATCGCGAAACTCCCGGTGTTCCAGGGAACCACGTCCGCGATTGAGTACCAGCAGGCGCGAGGAATCGCGCGGCTCGAGCGGGGTTTGGGCAATCAATGCCGGCGGCAGATCATAATCAAAATCGCTTATCTTCATCTTCTATTTTTCAAGTCGTTGTTGTCCACAGACCCACCCCCGTCCCATTGCCCCCACCAGGCGGGGTCAATCCCAGGTGTTGATACGCCGCCTGCATGGCAACACGCCCGCGCGGCGTGCGCGCAATGAAGCCCAGTTGCAGCAGGTACGGCTCGTAGACATCCTCGATCGTCTCCGTATCTTCACTCGTACTCGCCGCGAGCGTATCTAACCCAACCGGGCCGCCCCCAAATTTCTGGATGATGGCCAGCAACAGATTGCGGTCGGTCGAGTCAAGCCCTATCTGGTCTACTTCCAGTATAGCAAGAGCGGCCCTGGCTACATCTCTGGTAATAATGCCATCTGCCTTCACCTGGGCATAGTCGCGCACGCGCTTGAGCAGGCGATTGACGATACGCGGTGTGCCGCGTGCGCGACCGGAAATTTCATCAATCCCCTCGATGTCGGCGGGCACCTTCAGAATGCGCGCCGAACGGATCAAAATCTCTTTGAGGGCCGCAGGCTCATAGTACTCCATCCGGTAAATTGCGCCAAAACGATCGCGCAGTGGAGCCGTCAGCGCTCCGACTCGCGTGGTAGCCCCGACAACCGTAAAGGGAGGCAGTGGGAGACGCACGGCCCTTGCGCCTGGCCCCTTGCCAATCAACACATCCAGCGCAAAATCTTCCATCGCCGAGTACAGGCGCTCTTCAACAGGACGAGCAAGGCGATGTATTTCATCAATGAAAAGCACCTCCCCTGGTTGAAGCGCAGTCAGAATAGCGGCAAGATCGCCCGCGTGTTCTATCGCCGGCCCAGAGGTGGTTTTCATAGAGACACCCATCTCGACCGAAATGATATTACAGAGCGTTGTTTTGCCCAGTCCCGGCGGCCCGTAGAGCAGAACATGATCGACTGATTCATTGCGGCGGCGAGCAGCTTCCAATAAGATGCTCAGGTTCTCTTTAATTTTCTCCTGCCCAATATAGTCTGCAAGGCGGCGAGGCCGCAGGCTCGTCTCGATAGCCTGCTCCTCCTCGCTCATCTTGGGCGAGACAAGTCGATCACTCATCCTCAATGCTCCTCAATGACTGAAACTAGTGTTCTATATTGTTATGTTGATATTATAGCAGAATTCGGAATCGCGGTCGAGGGTTTCGGACATGCGGGAGTGTTCTGGCTCATTTTTTAGCAGGCCTATCATTCATTACCAGCTAAAAGATCTTCGGATCACTCAAATTAGCTCAATTATACAATAAAAGTGTTGCCTTCATGCACACTCTAGCTTATACTGCTCATAGAGTTTTCCTGAAGCCAGGTTATTAGGCAAATGTTTTTGGTAGTGGAGAAATCATACTATGTCATCATCCTTAAAAAATCAGTACAGTAAACTTCAAGATGAGGATACACCTCGTTTTGCCCTGCCGAGACGGCTCGTTAATGCATTGACCATCCTTGCCTGGGTTGCGATAGCAGCCGTCATTTTCCTGATCCTTGGGCGCGTGGTTGATGCCTTGACATTACTCAGCTTCGCCATACTCGTTGCCTACGTTATCTACCCTCTTGTGAAATTGTTGGAGCGGGTTATGCCGCGTCCTGTGGCAATCATTCTCGTCTATGTCCTTATTTTTGCGATTTGTTGTGGCCTGCTCTACATCTTCGTGATTTTGGCTATAGCCCAGCTCAATGCGCTCATCCAGTTTTTCAAAACGGCATTTCAGCCAGGGCAGGCGAATCCTTTTCAGCCTCTTATTGATCTGTTGGATAAGTTAGGCATCACCAAAGATGTGCTTGTTAACTCCATCCAGGGGATCATTGGCCAACTGCAAAATACTGTCAACGACATTGTGCCGCTATTGAAGAGTATTGCTACCATTCTCATCAACCTGGTGCTGGTCACAACGCTCAGCATCTATTTTCTCCTTGATGGTGAAAGGGTGTTTAATTGGTTGAACAAAAAAACACCCTTGCTGTATCGCCAGCACATCAGCTTTTTGGTGGACGCGGTGGCAAGGGCTGTTGGAGGATATATTCGCGGCACCATTTTGCTCAATGCTTTGTTTGGAGCTTTTGTAGGTCTCGGTGTCGGTCTGCTTGGCGTGCCATTTGCTTTCTTACTGGCAATGATCACATTTTTCCTGGCATTCATCCCGGTTATAGGCGGTTATTTTATCGCTGCAATTTGTATTCTGTTTGCCCTTCCTGAGGGGTGGATCGTAACAGTAGTCGCGGCGACCTTCATTACTGTCCTTCAAGGATTGGTTATAGGGCCGATATTGGGGCCGCGTATCGTCGGGAAGGCCGTTGGTCTCCATCCTATCGTTGCAATCTTCGCGATCCTTGTCGGCGGCGAGCTTTTTGGTATTCTGGGCGCTCTCTTTGCAGTGCCCATTGCTGGCGTAATACAGACCATATTCATGGCTCTCTGGTCCAGTTGGCAAGAACTCCAGCCCGAACAGTTCCCACTTGAGAACGATAGTGCTGCATTGCCCGATCCTTCAATTGAGCCGCCAACAGCCTGACGCTGATAGAATAGAGGGGACATACTGAGTATGTCACGCATCCCGCCCATTGAGAATATTGCGCTGTCCTTACAGGGAGAGCCTGGGGCTACAGCCATGGCTGCCCTCTTTCGCGTTATGGCGCATCGCCCAGACCTGGCAAAGCACAGTATACAGCTTCTGGAAACGGCCATGAGAACAGGCACAGTTGATCCCCAGCTCAAAGAATTACTGGCGGTTCGTGTATCACAGGTTAACCATTGTTTTTATTGAATGGCCGCTCATACTGCCTTGGCAAGGCAGCTAGGGGTCAGCGAGGCGCTGCTGGATGCCCTGTATCGCATCGATGAGCACCGTCATCTCTTCACCGGGCGGGAATTGGTGGCTCTGCGCTTTGCTGAGATTATGACGACAGGCGCTCGTGAAGTGGACGAAATCCTCTGGGATGAATTGCAGGCACACTTCGATGATGGCGAAATTGTCGAGCTTGCTACTGTCATTGGCCTGTTCAATTTCTTTAATCGCTTCGCGGATGCGCTGCGGATTCTTCCACCAACGGACACCACAGTTTAAATACGCTCACTACAGTAACAAGAAAAACAGGGCCACACGTTGTGCGGTCCTGTTTTTCTTGTCCGTGCGGTAAATACTTCTACAAGTCGCCAGATTTCGCCTTGGTATAGCGCTCGGTCAAATCATCTTTGGTGCGAGAATAAATTTCGCGGCCCTGATCCACTGCATCGTTGGCTCGAGCGCGCAGATCATCGGGTAGTTTGCCTGCGCGGTCGCGCAACATGATACCCTGTTCGGTCAGTTGCGCGCGAGTTGCCTCGCCAGATTGAGGCGCAAGGAGCAATCCAGCAGCTACGCCCAGGGCAAATCCCGCGAGTAGTCCCCACAAAAACTTCATAATGTTGTCCCATCCTTTCTTTAAGGTTGAAAAACCTTAACCTTAGTTGTTACTATGTCCAATTAACACAGCACGCAATAACGCAGCGGCTCATCTTTTCCGGGAGGCAACTCCCTGCTTTGATGCATCAATTATCGCACCGGTTCCGTTAGTACTTGCTGCACCAGGGCCAGCAGGTTCTCCAGCTCAAATGGTTTTTGTACGACGTGCACGCCTTGAAAGTGTCTCGGGTAAGCGGTTACAAGCCTGCTTACCTCTTCAGCTTCAAGTACTGCGGCAGTGTACACAATGACAGGAATGTCTTCGGTGACATGGTCATCTTTCAGTTGCTTCAAGATATCTTGCCCTGAAATCTCACCTAGCTTCAAGTCAAGGATCAGCAAGTCTGGAAGTTGACTTTTAACACGCGCAAAAGCATCTCTACCGTCTTGTAAAATAGAGACCTGGTACTGCTCGTCCTCTAGAACTCGACGCATCAAATGGAGCAGTTCATTTTTATCATCGACAACAAGTATTCGTTTCAACACTTACAATCGGCGCAACAATCCACATTACCGGGTCCTGGGAGAAAACGCCGCCTCCTGTCATCACAATTTCAGCTTTTGACTTGAATACCAACAGTAGTGTATCACGTCAAACAGCAACAAACAAGCTATTTCTATCTTGACTTGTATGATATACTGGCTCCATGCTCAAGTGGTTCAGGGTAGAGCAATTGCACTCTGTTATCACGTACGAGACTCGAGGGCGTAGCTCAGTGGTAGAGCGAGAACCTTTTAAGTTCGAGGTCGAGGGTTCGATCCCCTCCGCCCTCACCTATTTTATTTTAGCTCATCATCCTTTTCCCAACACACATGTTTCTCATGTGTGTTTTTGGTTGGCAATAACCTCATTTTATAAGTCGCGCCTCCGGCGCGTTCGACTTTTAAATCACCCGCCGAATTTGCCCGTACTATTGTAGTGCGCCTCACTGAGTCGTACAATAGGTTAAAGGGTAAAAAATCTCTAACTAAGAGGGTCAAAGTGCTATGGTCATCAAAGCTCGCGTCAAACGCAATACCTATTTCGACTCCATCACCCTGATGAAAATCGCGCGCGCGCTTACCGACATGAACGGTGTCGAGGATGCCGCCGCCATAATGGCGACGGAGGCCAACTTACAACTGTTGCACGAGGCCGGGCTGACACCGTTCGATGGCAATGCTGGCGCGAGTGATGTTCTGTTCGTCGTGCGAGCCAGTGATGAGAGCAGCGCCGGGGCCGCCTTGCAGTCTGCTGAAGAACAACTGTCGCAACGCCCTGTTACGACGTTTGCTGGTGGAGCGCTGAGTGGCCAGAAACAACCTCGTTCGCTGGAGCAGGCGCTACAACTCCATCCGGACGCCGGGTTGGCAATTATTTCCGTGCCTGGCCCCTATGCCGCGCTCGAGTCTGATCGCGCGTTGCGCGCCGGGCTCCATGTCTTCCTCTTCAGCGATAATGTGCCACTTGAAGATGAGATTACCCTGAAACGCCTGGCACAGGCGCGCGGTCTGCTGCTCATGGGACCTGATTGCGGCACCGCTATGCTGAATGGCGTTGGCCTGGGTTTCATCAATGTCGTTCCAGGCGGGCCAATTGGTATCGTAGGCGCATCTGGCACCGGCATTCAGCAGGTAATGTCATTGATTGCGCGCCAGGGAAGCGGGGTCTCACAGGTAATTGGCTGTGGTGGGCGAGACCTCACTGAAGAGGTAGGAGCAATCACCACGTTGCAGGGACTGCGCCTCTTGCAAGAAGATGAGCAGACAGAAGTAATTGTGCTGGTCTCCAAACCTCCGGCGCCAACGATGGCCGAACGGGTGCTCGAAGCAGCCGTCAAGGGCAAAAAACCGGTAATCGTGATTTTTGTTGGCGCGGATCATGACGCTCTAGAAAAGCGCTTCGGGAATCGCGTCGTGGTGACTCGTACCTTAGCAGAGGCAGCGCGAAAGGCTGTCAGCGTGTGTGGCGGCACCGAAACGACTACTGGAACCTGGCATGTTCGTCCAGCGAAGTCAGCGCATCCCCTGGAAATGCCTTTGGTAGGAGGCGCGATCAATCGGCCCCCTACTACGTTTCTCTCGGCTCTTTACTCGGGTGGAACGCTCTGCGATGAAACTATGCATCTCTGGGCTGAGGGGGACACAATCAATCGGCCCCCTATCCCTGTTTACTCAAATATTCCGCTCAAGCCCGAATGGCGGCTGGTGGAGGACGGCCAACGCGCACAGGCACATTACGCAATTGACTTTGGCGCGGATGAATATACTCGTGGACGCCCCCATCCTATGATTGACCCGAGTTTGCGGCTGAAGCGCCTGCAAGTGGAAGCCAGTAATCCCATCGTTAGAGCTATATTACTCGATATCGTGCTGGGCTATTGCTCGCATCCTGATCCGGCTTTGGTGTACGCTCCTGCTATTCTTGCCGCGCGGAAACAGGCAGACCATGATGGGAGATCGCTCGCCTTTATTGTCTCGCTTGTTGGCACGGAAGGCGACCCACAACGACTCTCTGCACAGGCGGCGAAGTTTCGCGAAGCTGGAGCAGAGGTATTTACCAGCAATGCCGGCGCAGCTCTGCGTTGTATCGAGCTTTTGAGGTGATATTGTGAGACCTATTATAGATGCCAACACACCGCTCTCCGTTGTCAATGTTGGGGCCGACCTCTTTGCGGATGCCGTTGAAGCGCAGGGAATCGCGGTCACTCGCGTATCCTGGCGTCCGTCCGCTGGTAACCAGCACGCGTTGATGATGCTCCTGGCAGATCCAAAAGTAGATGAAGCCAACAAGATCGCCGTTGAGCGTATGCTATCCGCGCATCCCGTTATCGTTGATATACGACCTGCTCGCGAAGTGATACCGGCATTACGAAAACACAAATTACTCCATGCCGGTCCTCCCATCAATTGGGAGCGTATGTGTGGACCCATGCGCGGAGCGGTGATAGGAGCCTGCATCTATGAGGGGTGGGCAAGAGACGAAGCAGAGGCCGTCGCCCTCGCAGAGACGGGAACGCTTGATTTTGAGCCTTGCCACCACTATAACGCGGTTGGACCCATGGCGGGCATAACCTCTCCATCGATGCCGCTATTCGTCGTTGAGGACAAGACGCATGGGAATCAGACCTTTGCAACGTTAAACGAGGGTCTGGGGAAGGTGCTGCGCTATGGAGCTTTCGCTCCCGAAGTTTTGCAGCGCTTGCGCTGGATGCAAGAGGTGTTGGGCTTAGCGCTTGGCCGGGCCATAAGGAAACTGGGCGGCGTGGATGTGCGCGCCATCATGTCCCAGGCTTTACAAATGGGTGATGAATGTCACAACCGGAATAAAGCTGCCACATCGCTCTTTGTGCGCCAGGTAGCTGCTGCTCTGTTGGAAACTGCGCATTCCAGTGAAGAGGCGGCAGATGTTCTGCGTTTTATGGCGGGCAATGACCACTTTCACCTCAACCCTTCGATGGCGGCGGCCAAAGCGATTACACTGGCGGGAGCGCATGTGCCCCACAGCAGCGTCGTTGTGACGATGGCTCGCAATGGGGTCGATTTTGGTATCCGTGTCAGCGGCCTTGGAGACCGCTGGTTTGTTGGGCCAGCCCAGTATATCCAGGGGTTGTACTTTGCCGGCTTTGGACCGGAAGACGCCAATCCTGATATAGGCGATAGCGCCATTACCGAGACAAGCGGAGTAGGCGCCTTTGCGATGGCCGGCGCGCCCGCGATCGTGCAGTTTATCGGCGGCACTCCCGCTGACGCGCTGCGCTACACGCGCGAGATGTACGATATCACCGTGACCAGTAACCCGCTATTTGGCTTGCCCTCACTCGATTTCCAGGGCGTGCCCACCGGTATCGACATTCGACAGGTGTGCCGTTTAAATATGCTGCCGGTGATCAATACCGGCATAGCCCACCGTCTCCCCGGCGTGGGCCAGGTTGGCGCTGGTGTGGTCTATCCCCCCATGGAGTGCTTCGAAAAGGCCCTGGAAGCTTTGGCGCAATAATGGCATGTGGGTTCATATTTCCATGAGTGAACAAGAAACAATTGATAATGCTCCATTACCAGGGACGCGCCAGGGTCTCGCTGCTGACCTGCTTGCACTTGGCATAGAGGCTGGCATGACCCTGATCATGCACTCTTCCCTTAAATCTTTGGGCTGGGTTTGCGGCGGACCTGTAACGGTGATCCAGGCTTTGATGGATGTTGTCACACCACAAGGGACAATCGTGGTGCCCACGCAGTCCTCTGAATACTCTGATCCCGCTTTATGGCAGCATCCCCCCGTGCCTGAGAGCTGGTGGCAGATCATCTACGACACGATGCCAGCCTTTGACCCTCGCATAACGCCTACCAGTTTCATGGGAATCATTGTTGAGACGTTCCGCGCCTGGCCCGGAGTGCTGCGCAGTAATCACCCGGCGGTCCGCTCGTATCTATGATCTGGATGGGTGGGTCTTGTTGTTAGGGGTAGGATATGGCAGTAACACGTCGATGCATTTGGCGGAGTACCGCGTGCCTGGCTCCGAGCAAGTTATACTTGGTGCGCCCATACTTGAAAACGGCCAGCGAGTGTGGAAGAACTTCAGGGATATTGAGATAGACTCCGACATTTTTCCCGAAATTGGCGCCGACTTTGAGCGCACTGAACAAGTACGTGTGGCCAGGGTTGGTTCTGCTGAAGCGCGGCTTTTCCGGCAGCGGCCAGCGGTAGATTTTGCACAGGAGTGGATAATCGCCAAAAGAGCGGCAACATAACACATCCACATTTCACTCCTACGCTTCACCGTAGACGATATTCCCGCCCAATATCGTCGCCTGAACGCCATTTTCAGCAATCTTTTCCCGCGGCGCAACGAAGATATTTTCGCGCAACACGACGGCGTCTCCCAATTTGCCAACT
>WNGL01007777.1_pt1 | contig 12576 bp, 10 predicted proteins | sample 5400591 | NCBI WGS metagenome assembly WNGL01 (sample SAMN13153377, study PRJNA577476) | soil metagenome | isolation source: 80 cm soil or saprolite under Garry oak tree replicate 1 | place: USA:California | collected 2016-06-15
ACACGCAAGAGATCGGTATGCGCGAAGCGGGCTACAAGACGCGCGTGTGTCACGGCATGCCGGCCACCCTGTGCCACCGTCATGCGTTTGCGCTCTGTGGGATGACGCGCGATCGGCGCCTCGATGTCGACCGGACTTTTGCGCAGGTGCCCCCACACGATCGCCGCATACACGCGTTTGACGGCGCGTCGTTCGATTGCGCCCGCCAGTCTGCGGTGCGCGAGATCGGTCTTCGCCACTACCAGCAATCCGGACGTGTCGCGATCGAGCCGGTGCACGATCCCGGGGCGCCCTTCGGTGCTTCCCCGCGAGAGCTCGGTGCCCCGCCCCACCAGCACATTCACGAGCGTGTCGTCCCAGTGACCGGGCCCCGGATGAACCACGAGACCGGCGGGCTTGTCGAGCACGGCGAGGTGCTCGTCCTCGTAGACGAACCGCAGCTCCGCGTGCGCCGGGGCGTAGGTCCGCGGCGCTGCTGCTTCCGGAAGCTCCACCGTGACCTCGATCCCCGGCTCGAGCACCGCCGATGCGCGCAGCGCTTTGCCGCGCGCGGTCACGCGGCTTTGGGCGATGAGGCGTCCGGCTTGTGTGCGAGAGAGGGCGAGCTGGTCGGCGAGGAAACGATCGAGGCGTTCAGTCGTGCGAACAACACAGAAGGTGATGTTCAAGGCTCGGCCGCCCGAGCCTCCTTAGCCCGCTGTTGCGCGCGGCCTTCCTGCCAGAGCGAGAGTCCGAGGGCAATGGCGCCGATCGTGATGGCCGAGTCGGCCACGTTGAACGTCGGCCAACGCCACGCGCCGACGCCGACGTCGACGAAGTCGACGACGCCCTGCGCGCTGCGAATCCGGTCGATCAGGTTGCCGACCGCGCCGCCGCACACGAGCGCCAGGGCGAGCAGCCGGAAGCGGTCGCCGGGACGCGTGCTGCGCACGAGCGAGGCGAGCACGAACAGCGCGACGACGGCAAGCGCCATGAAGATCCAGCGGGAGTTGTCGCCCACGTGCAGCCCGAACGCGGCCCCTTCATTGTAGACGAGCCGGAACTGGACGGTGTCCCCGATGATCGCGAGCGGCAGCCGCCGCGCCAGGAACGACTCCGCGATCAGTTTGGTGACGAAATCGGAAACGACGACCGCAGCCGCCGTTCCCCAAAACAGCCGGCGCTCAGCGGCGTTTACCATCTTCCTCTTTCGCCTTGCACTTGATGCAGAGTCGCGCGTGGGGGAGGGCGTCGAGCCGATCGAACCCGATCAGCTCGCCGCACTGCTCGCAGCGCCCGAACCGCTCGGGCGAGCTGTACAGCCGGCGCAGTGCCTCGTTCACGTGCCACAGGTACCGCCCTTCCTGCGACGCGAACAGGAACTGCTTCTCGCGCTCCATCGCATCGGTGCCCTGATCGGCCATGTGGAAGGAGTAGCTCGAGAGATCCCCGTCGGACGCCTGGAGGCTCGAGTTGAACGACTCACCGTAGTGGCCCAACTCCTTGATGACGCGGGCGCGCTCTTCGAGCAACCGCTTCTCGAGATGGGTCAGCTGCTTTTTATTGAGGCCACCACTCTTGGCCTTCACCTTCGTCGACTTCGTCGGCATTATCGGGTTCCGCCCTTTCGTCCGTCGTGACGCCGGAGCGCAATCGTCGTCTGGCGTCCTTCGATGTCTACCTCACGCTGCAAATCGGGCTCGTCCAGCACCGCGCCGAACACCATCCGGCGCGCCAACGTCTCGCCTTCGACGAACCCCTGAAACGCGCGCGTCGCGGCCACCACGTCGGCGGCGCCGGTGATGCTCAACTCGATGCGCGTCGTGTATTCGTATCCCGCCTCCTTGCGGAGACGTTGCACGCGATTCACCACCTCGCGCGCCAATCCTTCCTGCACCAGGTCGTCGCTCAGCTCGGGATCGAGCGCAACGACGTATGGCCCATCCGCCTGCACCAGCCACTCGCTGGCGACTTCACGCGTGACGGTCACATCCTCCGGTCGAAACTCCCATGCGCCGGTTGTGACCGTCTCACTCTGCTCGAGAGCCTGCAATTGCTCTGGCGTCAGCTCGGCAGCCGCCGCGGCCGCCTGCGGCGTGTCCTTGCCATAGCGTTTGCCCAGGGTCCGAAAGTTCGCTTTACCGCGGAGCCGCACCAGATCGTGGTCGGACGCCACGACTTGGACCGATTTCACGTTGACTTCGGCAGCCAGAATATCTAACAGGTCTGACAAGGCCGGGCCCTGGACGGCCGCCGGAACGGCCAGTTGCATCCGGGCGAGGGGCTGCCGGACCCGCAAATTGCGCGATTCCCGTGCCGCCCGGGCGAGGGAGGCCAGCCTCCGGACGGTATTCATGGCCGCCAGCAGCTCGGGCTCGCGGTGCCCCCGGTCGACCGGGAAGGGGGCGAGGTGCACGGAGGTTCCCGTCAGGGCCCGGTGCACCCAGTCAGAGATGAAGGGGCCAGCCGGGGCGAGCAGCCGGACCGCCGCCACCAGGGCCTCGTGCAACGTCTCGAGCGCGATTGGGTCGGTCGCCCGGTCGGGGGCCCAGAAGCGCGGCCGGTTGCGCCGGATGTACCAGCGCGACAGGTCCTCGCTGACGAAGTCCATGATGGCGCGCACGCCTGCCGTCACGTCGTAGGTCGACCATGCCTGCCGCACCTGCGCGACGACCTCGTCCAGCCGCGCGAGCAGCCAGCGATCCGGCGACGGCCGCTCGGCCGACGGCGTGCGGTCCTCTTCCGCGGGTGGCCGCCAGTCCTGGGCGTAGCGCCGGAAGAAATCGTAGGTGGAGCGCAGCGTGTTGAGGAAGCCGCCCGCCACGTCCGGGATCTGCCGCGGATCGAAGCGCTTGGGGAGCCACACCTGGCTCTGCCCACACAAGTAGAGTCGCACGGCGTCCGCGCCGTGCTCGCCGATCACTTTCCAGGGATCGACGATGTTGCCGCGGCTCTTCGACATCTTCGCGCCGTGTTCGTCGAGCAGCAGGTCGTTCACGATCACGTGCTTGTAGACCGGCGCGTCGAACACCGTCACCCCGATCGCGAGCAGCGAGTAGAACCAGCCGCGCGTCTGGTCCACCCCTTCGCAGATGTAGTCGGCCGGAAAATGCTCCTTGAAGTCGGCCTCGTGCTCGAACGGGTAGTGCCATTGGGCGTACGGCATCGACCCCGAGTCGAACCACGCATCGATCACTTCGGGGACGCGCCGCATCGTGCCGCCGCAGTCACGACAGGCCCAGGTATACGCGTCGATGTAGGGCTTGTGCGGATCGAAGTCCGGCGGGAGCTCTTTCCCCCAGCGTCGCGACAGGTTCTCGTAGGAGCCGATGACTTCGCGGTGCTCGCGCTCGACGTCGCACTCCCACACGTTGAGCGGCGTGCCCCAGTAGCGGTCGCGCGACAGCGCCCAGTCGATGTTGTTCTCGAGCCACTCGCCGAAGCGGCCCGCGCCGGTCTCCGGCGGATGCCAGTCGACTTCGCGATTCACTTCGAGCATCCGCGCCTTGGCCGCGGTCGTGCGCACGAACCACGAGCTGCGGGCATAGTAAATCAGCGCCGAGTCGCAGCGCCAGCAGAACGGATACGAGTGCGTGTAGGCCCTCGTCTCGAGCCAGCGCCCGACCTGCTTCAGCCGCTCGATGATGATGCGATTCGTTTCCTTGTCGGTGACGAGCTTGCCTTCGATCGCCGGCCAGTTCGTCCCGGTGAAGGTGCCGTCGGGGGCCACGGGATTGATGAACACGAGGCCGTACTGTTGCGCCGTGGCATAGTCGTCGGCGCCGAACGCGGGGGCCATGTGGACGAGCCCCGTGCCCTCGTCGGCCGTGACGAACGCGCCTGCCACCACGACGGCCCGCTGGCCGCGCCGATCCGCCGGCATCGGCACCTCATCGAGCGGCCGGACGTATTTCCGGCCGACCAGATCGCGGCCCGGATACGTCGCCACGCGCGGCGCGCCGCCGAGTGGCTTGCCGTGCACGTGCACGTCGGCCGCGCGCTGCACCGCGGCGATGTAGCGCACCCCCTCCACTTCCCATTCGCCGTATTCGAGATCGGGATGGACGGCGACCGCTACGTTCGAGAGCAGCGTCCACGGCGTCGTCGTCCAGATGACGAGCTGGCGCGCGCGGTCCTCCGCGAGCGGGAACGTCACGTAGACGGAGTTCGTCTGCACCGTGTCGTAGCCTTGCGCGACTTCGTGCGACGACAGCGCCGTCCCGCACCGCGGACAATACGGCAGGACCTTGTGACCGCGGTACAGCAGCGCCTTCTCGTGCAGCCGTTGCAGCAGCCACCACACCGTCTCGATGTAGTCGTTGCTGTACGTGATGTAGGGATGGTCGTAGTCGAGCCAGTACGCGATCCGATCGGACAGCGCCTCCCAGTCGGCCTTGTACTTGAAGACGCTCTCGCGGCAGAGCCGGTTGAACTTCTCGACGCCGAAGGCCTCGATGTCCTTCTTGCCGTTGAGGTTCAGCATTTTCTCCACTTCGATCTCGACCGGCAGGCCGTGCGTATCCCAGCCCGCGATGCGCGTGACGCGCTGGCCGAGCATCGTGTGGTAGCGGCAGATCAGATCCTTGAGCGTCCGCGAAAAGACGTGGTGGATGCCCGGCTGGCCGTTCGCGGTCGGCGGCCCCTCGAAGAAGACGAACGGCGGCCCGTAGCGGGTGGCTTCGCTCACGCGCCAGAACAAGCGCTCGTGCTTCCACGTCGCGAGCAGCTGCTTCTCCAGCGCGTCGAGCCCTTGCGTCAAATCGGAAGACGAATAGGCCATCGGCTAGAGCTGCTCCAGGACGCCGCGCACAAGCGTGGCGAGTTTGGGCTCGGCCCCGCGGGCCACGGCGATGATCTGCTCGACCGACGTCGGCTCGAGCGCGTCCGGCAAGCAATTATCGGTGATGATCGACAGGCCGAGCACGCGCATGCCCTGATGCACCGCGGTGATCACCTCGGGCACGGTGCTCATCCCCACGAGATCGGCGCCCAGTGCGCGCAACATGCGGTATTCCGCGCGGGTCTCGAGGTTTGGTCCCGGGACCGCGATGTAGACGCCTTCGCGCAGCACGATCTTGTGCTCGAGCGCAACTCGGTGCGCCAATCTCCGCAGCTCCGGATCGTAGGCCGATGACATGTCGGGGAAGCGCGGGCCCTCGGCATCGACATTCGGACCGACGAGCGGGTTGTCGCCGAGCAGGTTGATGTGATCGGAGATGAGCACGAGATCCCCGGTCGCCCAGAGTGGATGCATGCCGCCCGACACGTTGGACACGATCAGCGTCTTGGCGCCGAGCGTCCGCAGCACGCGCACGGGAAACGCGACCTGCTGCAGTGTGTAGCCCTCGTAGCGATGAAAGCGCCCTTGCATGATCGCGACGCGGCGTCTGGCGATACTCCCGAACAATAACCGGCCGGCGTGCGTCTCGACCGTGGGCGTCGGGAATCCGGGAATCTCGGGATACGGGATCGTCGCTTCCGCGTTCAGCTCATCGGCGAGCGCACCGAGGCCGGTGCCGAGGATCACCGCGACCTCCGGAACGACCGCGGTCCGCGACCGGACGGCGCGGACCGCATCGGCAACGGATGCTCCGGTCACCTCTGGCCGTCTAGTGCCCGAAGCTCAGCGAGCTGGCGCTCGAGGAGCGCGCGAAAGCCGCCGACGTATTGCTGAAACTGGCGCTCGGTCTCGGCCATCCGCACCTTCACTGCACTCTCCAAGCTCTTGGCTTCGTCGAGGAGTCGCTTCGCCTGGGCCTCCGCCTCGCGCACGATCACCTGCCCCTCACGCTCGGCCGTGGCGCGCGTCTCCTGGCGCAGCTGCTGCGCGGCCACGAGCGCCTCGTTCATCGCCTTTTCGCGCTCCCGGAACACGCGCAGCTGCTCGGTCAGCGCCTGGACGCGCTCCTCGAGCACCTGGCGCTCACGGTTGGCGCGTTCCAGCACGTCGGCGACGCGCATCTGGAAATCTTCGACGCCCGCCGTATCATAGCCGCGCAGGCTCTTGCGGAACTCCTGCTTACGGATGTCGAGCGGCGTCAGGGTGAACGCGGGATCCGTCATGTCCTCGGACCGAACAGGACTGTACCCAATCGGATCACCGTTGCTCCCTCCGCGACCGCTGAAGCGTAGTCGCCGGACATCCCCATCGACAGGGTCGGCAGCCATACTCCTACCTCCTCTTTGATCCTATCGCGCAGGACGCGCAGCCCCCGGAACGTCCGGCGCTGCACATCCACGTCATCGGTCAATGGTGCCAACGTCATCAAGCCTTCCAGACGCAGAGCGCCCAGCGCCGCGACTTGTCGCGCCAGCGCCGGCGTGTCCGCGGGCGCGCAGCCGCTCTTCTGGGCCTCGCCGGCGACGTTCACCTGCAAGAGCACGCGCACCGCTGCGGCCGCACGCTTGTCGAGCTCGGTTGCGAGCTCGAGCGAATCCACAGAGTGCACGAGCTCGAAGCGGCCGGGCACCAGCTTCGCTTTGTTGCGTTGCAGATGCCCGATTAGATGCCAGCGAATCCCATCGACATCGCGCAGCGCGTCCTGCTTCTGCAGCGCTTCCTGAACGCGGTTCTCGCCGATGTCGGCCAGTCCCACGTCGCGTGCCGCCCGGACCGCGTCAGTCCCAAATCCCTTGGTGACCGCGACGATCGTCACGGCCTGCGGCGCCAGTCGCGCAATCTCGGCCCTCACCTGCGCCAAACGTTCCGGCAGGGCCTCGAAAGCCATAGCCTTTGAATATAGGGGGACGGACAACTAGCGGCTAAAGAGGCTCTGAACTCCTTGAGTTTCCACGCGGTGGATGATGGCGGCGAGCGCCTGGCTGGGATTCAGATGGTAGGCGCGGCGCAGGTAGTCCAGGGTGCGGCGCTGGTCGCCGCGCACCGCCGCGGCGTTGCCAAGCTCCAGAAACGGCGTCGCAAACGAAGTCGCTACCTGTTGCGCCGCCGGCTCGAGCTCGAGTGAATCAGCACGGAACAGGCGGCCCCACTGGAACACCGAGTCCACGAGCATGCGCGTCCGTGCCGTGTCCACCATCGGGCCTTGAATGCCGCGCAGGAAGCGGCGTGTTGAGTCGGCGCGTGGAGCGACTTTGAAGACGAGTCCCTGGAATACGAGGTCGGGATCGAGCCCGAGCCACGAGCCGCGCCCCGACGACACGCCGAACGTGACGGGTCGCGAGGGCAGATAGGTGGCGAGCGTGAAGAGGATCACCTGATCGGCCGTCAGCAAACGCTGTCCCTTGCGGAACACCAGCTCCATACCACCCGCGCGGAACACCCCATCCTGGCCGAGCTCCATCGGCTCCATTTCTTGGATGTCATGCTCCGTGAGCTGCAGCGCCGGACCCGGCGGCGGCGACGACGGTGCAAGTGTCCGGTAGGCGCGGGGCGCATGGGCCGCATCGAAGGGTCGCGCCTGCCGCGTGGCTAGCTGGCGCAGGTACCAGTCGAGGTTGGCGAGCGACAGGTTGATCTGCGTAACGTCCTGGCGGATGCCTTCGACTTCCTGGAGATACCACACCGGGAAGGTGTCGTTGTCCCCGAATCCGAACAGCACGCCGTACGGCTCGACCGATTGCAACATGTTGTAGGCGAAGTCGCGCGCGATGGTCGCGTCCGGCCCGTGCCGCCGCGAGGCGGCCGTGAAATTGGCGCCCACCGGGAGCAGCGTGATCAGTGATGCCAGCGCAACTCCCCAGCGCGTGATCGCGACGCGGCCGTGTTCCGCCAACCGCCGCACGAGACGCACGAGCCCGAACGCGGCGAACATTCCCCAGACCTGAAAGCTGACCACGAAGAAGTAGTCGCGCTCCCGCACTTCATGCTGATCGATGGTCGGGTAGCGGTCCCAGAACATCGAGTACCCGGCTTTGAAATTCATGTAGATGACGAGACCCACGCCGGTGACGAGCCACAGCGCGCCGAGCAGGTAGACAAACCCCACGTCACGGCGGCGTGTGAATTCGAATCCCAGACTCCCCAGCGTGAAAAACACGAGCGCGGCGATGACCATCGGGGCGAACGGCAATCCGCGCGCCCATTGCCAGGAGCAGTACTGGAAGTAATTGAGGAACTGCTGTCCGAAGACGTTCAGCGTGCGGGCGGCACCCGGTACCATGGGGTTGTCGAGCAGGCCACGGCTGCCGAATTGCTCGCGCCGGATGACCGCCAGCAGGCTGCTCCACTGGTCGGGCTGCGCCTCGTTGAGGATCGGGTGCAGGCCGGAGCGGATATAGAGGAACGTGTAGACGGAAATCCCGACAGCGGCCACACCGATCGCCAACAGCGGGAACGCTCTCGAGCCGCTCCGCACGCAGAACACCACCGCCGCGACGAGCAGCAAGCTGCCCACCATGAGCACCTTCCCGCTCCCCAGGCCCACTGCGACCAGCACGATCCACAACGCGCTCAGCGCACACCACTCCGCCCATTCCATCTGCCGCTCGACGGGATCGGCCGCGGGCGACGCGCGCAGCGTGTGCAGCATGAACACCGACACGGCGGGCCCGACGAGCAGCGCAAGCAGGTGGTTGCCGATGGACAACGCGGCGACGTAGACGATCAGCAGCAGGATGTGCGGCGCGCGAGCCGTGCCGCGGAGGTCGCGCCACCGGACGGCGAGCCAGCTGATGGCGGCGATGCTGAACGTCGCCACTGCGTAGACCTCGGTCTCGTTGCTGTTCTGCCAGTGCGTAAACGGGAACGCGGACAGGATCGCGGCCGCGGTCGCACCTCCCATGTGTAGCCAGTCGACCTCACCGACCAGCAGCCGGTGCGACACGAGAAAGAGACAGCCGGCTCCGGAAGCGGAGAAGCACGCGCTCATCAGATTCATCCGCCAGGCGTACCCGCCAATCCTGACGATGCCGGCCCACACATGGCCCATCAGGACGAACAGCGGTGTGCCCGGCGGATGGGGCACCCCGAGCACTTTTGCGGCGGTGATGAATTCGCCCGCGTCCCACAGCGTGACGGTGGGAGCCAGCGTGATCACATAACCGGTGAGGACCAGGAGGGCGACAGCCGCCGCCTCCCGGTAGGGTGGCTTAGGTGGCAGGCTGCGTCACGCGCTCGCCGCCTTGCAAATGCGAGACGACGCCCGAGAGAAGATCGCGCACCTGCTGCGGCGTGAGATGGCGATAGAGGAGGCCGTGGCTCGCGACCGAAATCGTCGAGGTCTCTTCCGAGACGACGAGGACCGTCGCGTCGGTCTCCTCAGACAGACCGAGCGCCGCGCGATGCCGCGTGCCGAGCGATTTGTCGGCAACCTTGAACTGCGTGAGCGGGAGCACGCACCCCGCGCCGATGATCTGGTCTCCGCGAATCAGGATCGCGCCGTCGTGGAGCGGCGAGTACGGCGTGAAGATGGTGGTGAGCAGATCGGCCGAGACCTTTGCCTCCATCGGCACACCCGTCGTGATGAACTCCTCGAGTCCGATGTCGCCTTCGACGGCGATGATGGCGCCGGTTCCGGCGCGCGACAGCCGGTCGAGCGCCTCCGCGATCTCCTCCGCCACCGATTGCCGGTCGCCGCGCGAAAACGCGCGCATGAGCCGCGATTGCCCGAGCCGGGCGAGGGCGTTGCGCAGCTCCGGCTGGAACACGACGACCGCCGCAAACGCGCCGTACGTGAATACGACACCCAGCAGCGTGCTGATCATCGTGAACTTGGCGAACACGGCCACGAAGTAGGTCAACGACAGAATCACGAGGCCGATCACGATCTGCAAGGCGCGCGTGCCGACGAGGAAGAGCAGGAACTTGTAGATGACGAACGACACCAGCAGGATCTCGAACAGATCCGGCCACAGCCGCGGGGACATGAACTTGAAGGCGTCTACGTTCACGTTGGATTGGTCGTAGCGCTCGCCAGTGCAAGGGCTTCACGTGTCAATGCGACGTCGTGAACCCGGAACAGCCGCGCGCCCCGCTCCCAGGCGAGGGCGCAGCCGACGGCCGTGGCGCGATCGCGGTCCTCCACGGGTCGCCCCGTCGCGGCACCCAAAAACCGCTTCCGCGACACGCCGACGGCTACAGGATAGCCCAGCGCGACGATCGTTGCCAGTTCGTCGAGCAGGCGAAGGTTCTGCGTCGCCGTCTTGGCAAACCCGAACCCGGGGTCCACGACGATGCGCTCCCCGGCGATTCCCGCCCGCTCCGCCCGCTCGGCCATCCCTCCCAGCTCCGCAGCGACCTCGGCCGCGACGTGGCCGTACTTGGCCAGGTCGTCCATCGTATCCGGCGTGCCGCGCATGTGCATGAGAATCACCCCGGCCTGTGCGTCGCCCGCGACCGCCGCCAGCCCGGCATCGAAGCGCAGGCCGGAAACGTCGTTGATCACGGCCGCACCGGCGTCGAGCGCCGCCCGTGCCACCTCGGCCTTCCGGGTGTCCACGGAGATCGGGCCAAGTCCACGCTTCGCGAGGCCCGCGATGACGGGAACCACTCGCGCGATCTCCTCTTTGACGGGGACCGCGGCGGCGCCGGGACGGGTGGACTCACCGCCGATATCCAAAAGACGTGCGCCGTCGGCCGCGAGCCGTGCGCCGTGTTCGATCGCGGCCTCAACGGACGGCAAATGCCCACCGTCGGAAAACGAGTCCGGCGTGACGTTGACAATGCCGATGATCACGGGGCTTTGGAGCGACAACTCGGCCCCGCGGATCGCCCAGGAGCGCGGCGGCTCGGCGCGCGCGGCGAGCAGGCGACCCAGAGCCGGCGCGAGTCGCGCGAGCTCGGCGGGCGCGCGGTCGTAGCGCGCGAGCGGCGCGATGCGGCTCGCGGCGCCGGCGACGAGCGCCCAGCCGGTGCCGGTCAGCACGTCGGCGCCCCCCCCCGACTTGGCGCTCCAGTGCACGAGCGCTTCGCGCTCCGCCTCGGTGATGTCCTCGATGAGAACAACGAGCTGCTGGATGCCCACCGCCGCGAACCACGCGGGCTGCGCTTCCCAACCACGAGCCGCGAGCGCCGCGCGCACCGCTTCCGGTGTGTGCGCGTCGAGCGCGGTGACGTTCACCGCAGCGCCTGGACCACCTGCAGTCGAGCCGCGCGGAGCGCCGGGAAGAAACCGCCGACGACGCCCATCACGACGGCGAACACCAGGCCGGCCAGCAACAGAAACGGAGTGACCCGGAAACTGAACGCGATCTCGCTGAAGCTCGACCAGTTCGTCGTACTGGTGACGATGCCATTGAGCGGCAGCGCAAACAGGCCGCCCAAAAAGCCACCGATGATAGCGATGAAGGCGGATTCGGCGAGGAAGCTCACGAGAACCGTCCACGGCTTGAAACCGAGGGTGAGCAGCACACCGATCTCCGGCGCGCGCGACGCGATCGCGGCGTACATCGTGTTGATCGCGCCAAAGACGGCTCCCACGGCCATGATCGCCGTGATCATGATCGCGAGGAAGGTCAGGATGTTGCCCAGGAGCTGCGATTGCTGCGCGTAGAACTCAGACTCGCGATGCACATCGACCGTCATGCGCTTGTCCGCCTGTAGCGCGCGCTGCGCCTCCTCAAACGTGGCGGGCTCCTTCAGCCTGAACGTAATAGACTGAAAGACCTCGCCGCGGAACACGGGCATGAATTGCTCGTTCTCTCCCCAGACCTCAGACTCGAACGCCGACCCGGCGGCGGAAAACTGGCACGTGACAGTCCAGTCTCGACCGGCGAAATGGAGCGTCTGCCCCACGCCGGTATGCGGAAACCGCTTGGTGAGCCGGCTTCCTACGCAGACCTCCGGTCGCCCCGAGGTAGGCCGCTGGCCGGCCGTGAGCTTCACGTTCGAACGTACCTGCCAGGCCTGATCGCTCACGCCACGCACCACCACGTTCGCGATCTGCGTCGTGTCGAACGACTTCGCGAGCGGAATCAAGACGTACACCTCGGGCGAGACGAGCGGCCGGCCGTCCGCCCCCGTCGCCACATGCGGATCGGCCGCGATCATGCTGGCGACGTCGCGCCCCAACCCGCTGGACAGCTCCGAATCAGCGCCCTTGCGCAGCACGATCGCATTCGTGTTCGAGCCGGTTTTCGCCAGCGCGGCGCGGAAGCCGTTCGCGAGCGCGAGCATGCCGATGAACACAGCAACGACCAGGCCGACGCCGAGCGCGGTCAGCGTCGTCGACACCGGACGGCGCACCACGCTGCGAACGTTGTAGACGATGGGAATCATTCGACGTGCCGCAGCGCCTGGACGACCGGGAGCCGCGCGGCGCGCAGCGCAGGCACGAGGCCGCTCGCCAGCATCAGCCCGACGGCGATCAGCGCGCCAACGAGCAGCGTGCTCGACGCCACCTTGAATCCCGGCAGGAAACCCGCGCCGTTGAAGTTGATGGCCGGATAGAGAAGCTTCGCACCGCCCAGTCCAATCGCCGCGCCGGTGAGTGCCATCGCGCCGGCCTCCACCATGACCAGCGCGAACAGCAGGCGGTCGGAAAAGCCGACGGTCTTGAGCACGGCAATCTCACCGGTGCGCTCCCGCGCGCTCATCATCATCGCGTTGGCCGTGACCAGGAGAATCGCGAACACGACGGCGAGGCCGATCGTGCTCATCAGGAAGCTCACGTTCCCCCACATCGTCGCGAAGCTCGCCTG
>WNGL01008893.1_pt1 | contig 12575 bp, 13 predicted proteins | sample 5400591 | NCBI WGS metagenome assembly WNGL01 (sample SAMN13153377, study PRJNA577476) | soil metagenome | isolation source: 80 cm soil or saprolite under Garry oak tree replicate 1 | place: USA:California | collected 2016-06-15
GCCGACCGTGAGGGGCTCGCCGGCCACCGCGGCGGCACGGAATCGCTCGATCTCGGCGCGGCAGAGCTGGCGTGCCGTCGTGACCTGCGTCCCGCGGCAGCCACGGCGCACCGCCTCGGCGGCGAGCGGCATCGTGTCTTCGCAGGAGCAGATCAGGATATTGCGCGGGCGATCCGCCATGTGCATTCCGTTAGTTTGCGGCAGCACTGGCCACGGCGTCGACCGAGTTATAAGTATTCGCAACAAGAAACACGAGTCCGGGAACGCAAATGCCGCTCGAGACCAGGGGCCGTTTGCGGGCGCCATTTGCGCCCGCGCTCGATCTGCCCCCGCCGTTCCGCTTGGTGGCCCTGCGAGAGGTGGGCGACGCCTTCGGGCACGCGACAAGGATCGCGGCGGCGGAGGGCGCCGGCACGCTGGTCAATGTCGGGCGGTTCGATCTCGCCGAGTTCGCGGTCGTGCTCGAGCCGGAAGAACGGCTCTCGACCGCCCGGCGCGCCTTCTATGCCGGAATGGCCGCGCTCGCCGATGCGCTGGCGGTGCACGCGCCGCCCGAAAAGCCGATCGCCTTCGACTGGCCGGACGCGATCCGCGTCGACGGCGCGCTGGTCGGCGGCGGGCGCCTCGCCTGGCCGGCGGGCGCGAGCGAGGATGAAGTGCCATCCTGGCTCGTCTTCGGCGCCATGATCCGCACCAGCGCGGTGGGCGAGGGGGAGCCAGGCTCGCGACCGCTTTCTGCGGCGCTCGAAGAGGAGGGCTTCGACGATCTCGGCTCCGGCCGGCTGGTCGAAAGTTTCGCGCGCCATCTCATGGTCGCGATCGACGCCTGGCAGGAGAACGGATTCGGCGAGGTGGCGAAGACCTATCTGGCGCGGCTCAAGCTGGAGCGCGGCATGCGCCGCGACCTCGACGAGAACGGCGATCTCCTGCTGCGACCCATGGCCGCGGCCGAGATCCGCCGTCCTGGCTCGATCCCGCGACCGCGGCGCCACGGGCGTAATGTCGCATGTCATCCAAGAGTGCCAAATTTCCCGTTATTCCACCGTGACATTCGCATCGCGGATGACCTTGCCCCATTTCGCCAGATCGAGCCGGATGCGTTCGGCGAACTCTTCAGGCGAGCTTGCGATCGAGTAGATCATGTTGGGAGCAAGGAATTTCTCTCGAAACTCGGTGTCGTTGAAGATGCGCTGCGTTTGCGCATTGATCTTGTCGACGATGTCGCGCGGCGTGCCTCTGGGCGCCGCCAGTCCGTACCATGAGCCCGCCGCGTAGCCCGGCAGGCCGCTCTCGGCGATCGTCGGCACCTCGGGAAATGGGGCAAGGCGGGCGGTGCTGCCGAATCCAAGCACCTTGAGTTGGCCGGCTTGCCATGGCTGCACGACCAGGCCGATGCTGACGATCATCATCTGGATATGGCCGGCGATCACGTCGGTCAGCGCCGGAGCTGCGCCCCGGTAATGAATGGGCGTGAATTTGGCGCCGGTCATGCTCTGCAGCAGCTCGATATTGAGGTGTCCGCTCGAGCCGCTGCCGAAGGTGCCATAGTTGATCTCGCCCGGTTTCTTCTTCCCGAGCTCGATGAGCTCGCCGACCGTGCGCGCGGGCACTGAGGGATGGATGATCAGCGCCTGCGGGCTGATGCCGAGACCGGCGAGCGGGACGAAATCGTTGACCGGGTCATAGGCGAGCTTGCGGTAAAGGTGCGGATTCATGACGAAGGTCGTGTCGGCGGTCACCAGCAGCGTCGAGCCGTCCGGCGCAGACTTCGCGACGTATTCGGCCCCGACCTGGCTGTTGGCGCCCGGCTTGTTCTCGATCACGACCTGCTGCCCCCAGGCTTCCGCGAGCCGCTGCCCGAGCGCGCGTGCCAGCACGTCGGTGATCCCGCCGGGCGCAAACGGAACGACGATGTGAATGGGCTTGTTGGGATAGGGCTGGGCCGATGCGGCCGGGCCGAACCAAAAGCCCGCAAGGAGCGCCAACAGCGCCGACGCACCGATGACCGTCTCCGGCTTCCGCGCCCGCCGAGTTCGTCTCGCCGACATGATGACCCCTCCGACGGTTGTAGTGCCGTGGTATAATACCCAACGACGAAAAAATGCGAACTGATCGTCCGGATGTCGCATGAAGGATTTTTGGCTCTCCTGCGGCCACCATCTGCTCGACCGCGACCAGGGCGGCGGGCTCGTCGTCACCGACGAATTCCTCAAAGCCTATCTGGCGCGGCCCGAACTGGCGCCCCCGCCGCAGGCCTGCGTGGTCGAACGCACGCTGCATGCGGCGCTGCTGGGCGATCCGCGCCGGCGCGTCGAGGCCGTCGACATCGCCGCGATCGCGGATGCCGATGCGCGCGAGAACTGGGCGCTGCTGATCGCCTTCCGCGACCTCTTGCTCGCGCACAAGACCATCGAGGCGGCCTATCTGCAGCTCGTGCGCCAGGGCGCCGGCAACACGCCGCCGCTGTTCATCAACCAGCTCGTGCATGTGATCTTGCGCAACGTCCTCGACCGATGCGAGGATGCATTCATGTTGCGCGCGGCAGAACTCTTCTTCCGTGTTCAACGTCTGACCACCTATCAGGGTTCATTGATCGCGGCGGACGAGGAGACGATCGCGGGCGCCGGCAGGCGCCAGGCTTCGCCGCTCGTCTCCATGCTGGGTCTGCCGGCGACCGCCGAGATCGACGTCCTCAATGAGGACAATGCGGCGAACTATTGGGAGCGCAGCGATCGGTTCGACATGGCGCTCGACCTCACCGCCGGCCGCAGCGGGCTTGCCGTGCTCGGCGAGGTGGTCGCGCGCTGGATTGCGCACCTCCTGTCGGTGCCGGTTGAGGTCGAAGCGCTGGTCGAGGCGAAGGACCTCCAGCTCAGCTGGTATGTGGGTCTGGATGCAGAGGCGAGCAGGATCGGCGAGGCGTTCTGGAACGGCGAAGACCTCGACGAGGCGACACGCTCGCGCGTCGTCGGCCTCTTCCGGCTGGGCTTCCTCGATCCGAGCGTGGCGCTGGACAAGGCGAAGGGCGAGCCCATCTATCTCCTGTTGGCGATGACGTCCGATGGAGTGCTGCGGATGAAGCCGCAGAATCTCGTGACCGGGCTGCCGATCCGGCATCTGGAGGCGGTGTCGTGAGCGTTGCGCCTGCGCTCGCGCGGATTCCGGTCGGGGTCGTGGTGCAACGGCGCAAGGCCGCGAGCCCTTGGATCGATTTCATCTGGCGGCCGGTCACCGTGCTCGCGGGCGTGCCGGAGACGGCCCCCTGGACCCTGCTGTCTGCGGAAGGCGAAGTCGCGACCTTTTATGCGGGCGCGGCCGAGATCGCGCTCTATCGGACCGAGACCGGCAACTATCTCAGCAACCTGACCTCGGGCGCACCCTCGCTTTGGGTCGCGCTGCGGCCGACCGGGGTCGCGCCGCCCCACGACATCGTCGCGGTGACCGCCGATCCGGCCGAAGGCGAGGCCTTCACCGAAGGCGGCAATGATCTCGTGGAAGCCGTGCCGATGCCGCCGGCGGTGGGCGAGATCATCGCGGCTTTCGTCTCCGAGCATCATGTCGAGCGGCCATTCTACAAGCGCCAGCGCGACCGTGCCGATCCGCAGGCGCTGGCGCGGCGGTCGCCGCTGCAGAAGGATCGGGACCGATGAGCGAGCCGGAGAATTTCCTGGCTCGCTGGTCGCGCCGCAAGCGGGATGGCGCGGACGAGATCAATGACGCGAAGGCTCCGGCGGAGACGCCCAGCGACGACCGCGGCCTGGCAGCTGAAACCGGTAAGCCCGCTGCGGGAGACGGGCCGCGCGCCGAGCCGTCCGAGCCGCCTTTCGATCTCGAGAGCCTGCCTCCGATCGAATCGATTACGGCCGACACCGACATCCGCCCCTTCCTCGCGTCCGGCGTGCCGCTGGAACTGAGCCGTGCGGCGCTTCGCCGCGCTTGGGCGGCCGACCCCAAGATCCGGGACTTCGTCGGACTCGCGGACTATGACTGGGACTTCAATGAACCGGGCGCGGTGCCGGGTTTTGGGCCGCTCGAAATGACCGATGAGCTGCGGCAGGCCGTGGCCCGGATCATCGGGCCGACGCCAGGCGAGCATGGTCCCGCCGCGACCCCTGCTCCCGCTTCGGTCGATCCAGGATCCGCGAAAGATGCCGATGAAACCCGCCCGGAGGAGCAAGCTCTGGCCACCGCGAACGAGCAACGAATTGCTGGGATCGCCCAAGCTCCGCCGGCGGACGAAACAGAAAATCCGCAGGACAGTGATGAGGCACGGGCGCGCGGGAACGGAGATCTTCCGGCGCAAGATGGGTCGAATGTGCGGCAAAACTTGCGACCCATGACCCGGCGCGGCCATGGGCGCGCCCTACCCAAGTAATGGTCCATTCACAAAAGTAATTGTCTATCCATAGGCTTAGGCTATTGACCCGGCTTCTTTCTGGGAGTTAGCTGGCACAAGGTTGTACTGCAACTAAAAGATGAATCCTCATGAGGGATTCTGGCCTGAACGAAGCGATCCGCGCCGCCGGCGGTGTCGGCGTGCTTGCCAAAAAAATTGGCATTTCGCAGCCCTCGGTTTCCAACTGGTCGCGCGTCCCCGCGGAGCGGATTCTCTCGGTCGAGGCGGTGACTGGTGTGGACCGCGCGATTCTGCGGCCCGATCTCTACGGCGAGCCCGGCGCCGACGGCGATGTGGATGAGGTCGATGCGGCGCGCGCCGAGGAATATGCGCTGCTCTCGGTCCTGCTCGCGCGTGCGCCGAACGAGGATTTGCTCGAACGTCTGGCCAGCTTGCGCGGCGATGCAAGCCCGCTCGGACTGGCCCATGCCGCGCTTGCGGAGGCCGCGGGCCGCGCCAGTGCCGAGCGCGTCGATCGGGAATATTTCGACCTCTTCATCGGGCTCGGGCGCGGCGAACTCCTGCCCTATGGGTCGTATTACCTCACCGGCTTTCTGCATGAGCGGCCGCTCGCCAGGCTGCGCGAAAGCCTCGCCCGGCTCGGGATCGAGCGGGCGGCGGGGCAGGCGGAGCCGGAAGACCACGCCGCGATCCTGTGCGAGGTCATGGCCGCCCTCGCGGGCGGACGCTTCGCGGCCTCGGCGGGCGCCGATCGCGAAGTGTTCGAGCAGCATCTCTCGCCCTGGATGGGGCGCTTCTTCGCCGATCTGGAGCGGGCGGAGGCGGCTGACTTCTACCGCAGAATAGGAACGCTCGGTCGGGTGTTCTTGGAGATAGAGACCGCGGCTTTCGCGCTGCCAGCGTGAGCGCTCCGCGCCAAGCGAGCCAAGGAGGGTTACGGCGATGAACAAAGAACGCAAGCCGACGCTGGGCCGTCGCGAATTTCTCCGCACCCTCGGCGCCAGCGCCACCGCGGCGGTGGCGGCGTCAGGCCCGCTCGCCGACAAGGCCGCGGCCGATACCGAGAGCAATGAAGAGAAGCGCAAGGCCCGTTATCGGGAAACCGAACACGTGAAGACCTACTACCGGGTCAACCGTTACTGAGAAGGAGACGCCCGTGCTGATCAGGAGGACGGAACGTCAGGTCCGTCGCGGCGCGCTTGCCGCCGCGCTCGCGGGCCCATCGGATGGCGGTCTCGATCGCCGCAGCTTCCTGCGCCGGTCGGGTCTCGTCGCCGGCAGCCTCGCGACGCTCGGCGCGCTGCCGCTCGCGACCATGCGCAAGGCCGAGGCCGGGCCGCCGCCGGCTCCCGGCGCAGCGGTGACCATCCGCAAGAACATCTGCACCCACTGCTCGGTCGGCTGCACGGTCGTGGCCGAAGTGTCGAACGGCGTGTGGATCGGCCAAGAACCGGGCTGGGACAGTCCCATCAACCGCGGCTCGCATTGCGCGAAGGGCGCGTCGGTGCGCGAACTGGTGCACGGCGACCGCCGGCTCAAATATCCGATGAAGCTCGTCAACGGCCAGTGGACCAAAGTGAGCTGGGACCAGGCCATCGACGAGATCGGCGCCAAGCTGCTTTCGATCCGCGAGAAGTCGGGCCCGGAGTCGGTCTACTGGCTCGGCTCGGCAAAATTCTCCAACGAGGGCGCCTATCTCTGCCGCAAGTTCGCAGCCTTCTGGGGCACCAACTCGGTCGACCACCAGGCGCGCATCTGCCATTCGACCACCGTCGCCGGGGTTGCCAATACCTGGGGCTACGGCGCGATGACCAACAGCTACAACGACATCCAGAACGCCAAGACGCTGATCATCATGGGCGGCAATCCGGCCGAAGCCCATCCGGTGTCGCTGCAGCACCTGTTGATCGGCAAGGAGATCAACCGGGCGAACTTCATCGTCATCGAGCCTCGCCTCACGCGCACCGCGGCGCATGCGACCGAGTACGTGCGCATGCGGCCAGGCACCAACATCGCGGTGATCTATGGGATGCTCTGGCACATCTTCAAGAACGGCTGGGAAGACAAGGAATTCATCCGTCAGCGCGTCTACGGCATGGACGACGTCCGCAAGGAGGTCGAGAAGTGGAACCCGGATGAAGTCGAGCGCGTCACCGGCGTGCCGCAGGCGCAGCTCAAGCGGGTCGCCGAGATCTTCGCCAAGGAAAAACCCGCGACCCTGATCTGGGCGATGGGCCAGACCCAGTTCGCGACCGGCACCGCCAATGTTCGCGCGAGCTGCATCCTGCTCCTTGCCACCGGCAATGTCGGCGGCTTCGGCAGCGGCGCCAACATCTTCCGCGGCCATTGCAACGTGCAGGGCGCGACCGACATGGGGCTCGATATCGCCAACCTGCCGCTCTATTACGGCCTCGCCGAGGGGGCGTGGAAGCACTGGTGCCGGGTCTGGGAGGTCGATTACGACTGGATGCTCTCCCGCTTCGACTCCAAGCAGATGATGGAGACGCCGGGCATCCCGTCGACGCGCTGGTTCGATGCGGTGATGCTGCCGAAGGACCAGGTGTCCCAGAAGGACAACCTCAAGGCCATGGTGGTGCTCGGCCATGGCGGCAACACGGTTACGCGCATGCCGGAGGCGGCCAAGGGCATCGAGAAGCTCGATCTGCTGGTCGTGGGCGACCCGCATCCGACCACCTGGGCTGTGCTCGGCGAGCGCAAGAACGACACCTACCTGCTGCCGATCTGCACCCAGTTCGAAACTTCGGGCTCGCGTACGGCCTCGAATCGCTCCCTGCAATGGGGCGAGCAGGTCGTGAAGCCGATCTTCGAATCGAAGGACGACTACGAGGTGATGTATCTGCTCGCCAAGCGACTCGGCTTCGCCGAGCCGATGTTCAAGAACATCAAGGTCGAGAACAATCACCCGATGTCGGAGGACATCCTGCGCGAGATCAATCGCGGCGGCTGGTCGACCGGCTATACCGGCCAATCGCCGGAGCGCCTCAAGCTCCACATGGCGAACCAGAAAGACTTCGACTTCGTCTCGCTGCGCGCCAAGGACGGCCCCGCCAAGGGCGATTATTACGGTCTGCCGTGGCCCTGCTGGGGCACGCCTGAGATCAGGCATCCCGGCACCCATACGCTCTACAACGCCAACCTTCACGTCAAGGACGGGGGCGGCACCTTCCGCGCGCGGTTCGGCATCGAACGCGACGAACCGCGGCCCGACGGCACTACGGTCAAGGTGAGCCTCCTTGCCGACGGCTCCTATTCGCTCGGCTCCGAGATCAAGGACGGCTATCCGGAGTTCACCTATGGCCTCATGAAGAAATACGGCTGGGACAAGGACCTCACGGACCCCGAAAGGGCAGTCATCGAGCGCATCGGCGGCAACAACCCCGACAGTGTGGCATGGTCGATTGACCTCTCCGGCGGCATCCAGCGCGTCTGCCTCGAGCACGGGGTGATCCACTATGGCAATGGCAAGGCGCGCGCCAATGCCTGGAACCTGCCCGACCCGATCCCGGTGCATCGCGAGCCGATCTATACGCCGCGGCCGGAGCTCGTCGCCCAGTATCCGACGCTGCCGGACGCCAGGCAGTTCCGCATGCCGAACACCGGCTTCACGGTGCAGAAGGCCGCGGTGGACAAGGGCATCGCCAGGAACTTCCCGATCATCCTCACCTCGGGCCGGCTGGTGGAATTCGAGGGCGGCGGCGAGGAGACGCGCTCCAACAAGTGGCTGGCCGAGTTGCAGCAGGACATGTTCGTCGAGATCAATCCGGCGGATGCGACCGAACGCGGCATCAAGGACGGCGCCTGGGTCCATGTCTGGGGGCCGGAGATGGAGAGCGGCAAGGTCACGCGCATGAAGGCGCTGGTCACCGAGCGCGTCGGCAGGGGCGTCGCCTGGATGCCCTTCCACTTCGCCGGCTGGTTCCAGAACCAGGACCAGCGCAGCAAGTATCCGCCCGGCTGCGACCCGATCGTGCTCGGCGAGAGCGTGAACACGATCACGACCTATGGGTTCGACCCGGCGACCGGCATGCAGGAACCCAAAGCCACGCTCTGCCAGATCAGGGCGGCGTAAGGAGGCTCGACAATGGCTCGGATGAAATTCCTCTGCGACGCCGACCGTTGCATCGAGTGCAACGCCTGCGTCACCGCCTGCAAGAACGAGCACGAGGTGCCTTGGGGCATCAACCGCCGGCGCGTCGTCACCATCAACGACGGCAAGCCGGGCGAGCGCTCGGTCTCCATGGCCTGCATGCACTGCACCGACGCGCCCTGCGCAGCGGTGTGCCCGGTGAACTGCTTCTACACCACCGCCGACGGGGTGGTGCTGCACTCGAAGGACCTCTGCATCGGCTGCGGCTATTGCTTCTATGCCTGCCCCTTCGGCGCGCCCCAATACCCGCGCGTCGGCAATTTCGGCTCGCGCGGCAAGATGGACAAGTGCACCTATTGCGCGGGCGGTCCGGAGGCCGACGGTTCCAAGGAGGAATTCGAGAAATACGGCGCCAACCGTCTGGCGGAAGGCAAGCTTCCGCTCTGCGCCGAGATGTGCTCGACCAAGTCGCTGTTGGCCGGCGACGGCGAGATCATCGCCCAGATCTACAAGGAGCGGGTCGCCAAGCGCGGCTACGGCTCCGGCGCCTGGGGCTGGCAGACGGCCTATCGCGAGACCATCGCGTCGTAACAGGTCCAAGGTGCCGACATGGCAAAACTACTGACCCAGCTTCGTCTCGCCGTGCCAATGCTCCTGATGCTTTTGGCCGTGGCGATTTCCGTCCCGGCGAGCGCGCAGCAGCGCAATCCCGACGGCGCGGTCAATCCGACGGCGAGCTCGGTGACGGAAGAGCAGCTCCTGCGAGAGATGTCGATTATCAGCGGCCGCGGCAGCATCCCCGACACCAAGTCCTACAATATCGAGCAGCCGCGCGGCCGCGACTGGCGGCAATTTCACGAGGTGACGCTGCCGTGGGTCGGCGCCATCGCGATCCTCGGCATGCTCGCTTTGCTCATCGTCTTCTACCTGATCCGGGGCATGGTGCGGATCGAGGCCGGACGTTCTGGCCGCACCCTCGTGCGCTTCAACGCCTTCGAGCGCTTCGTGCATTGGATGACCGCGACCTGCTTCATCATCCTCGGTTTGACCGGCCTCAACATCGCGTTCGGCAAGGATTTGCTGCTGCCCGTTCTCGGGCCGGAGACCTTCGCCGCCTGGTCGCAATGGGGGAAATACGCGCATAACTATCTCAGCTTTCCGTTCACGCTCGGCGTGGTGCTGATCTTCCTGATGTGGATCGCGGGGAATCTTCCGACCCGCCTCGATGTCGAATGGCTCAAGGAAGGCGGTGGCATCGTCGGCCATCGCCACCCGCCGGCCGATCGCTTCAACGCCGGCCAGAAGATGATCTATTGGTTCGTCGTCCTCGGCGGCGGGGCGATCGCAGCGAGCGGCTATTTCCTGATGTTCCCGTTCTATCTGACCGACATCGCGGGGATGCAGACCGCGCAAATCGTTCACGCCGTGGCCGGCGTGCTCTTCGTCGCTGTCATGCTTGGCCACATCTACATCGGCACCATCGGGATGGAGGGCGCCTTCGAGGCCATGGGCACCGGCGAGGTCGATGTCAACTGGGCGAAAGAGCACCATGGCCTCTGGCTCGCGCAGGAAGTGGCGAAGGGCCACGTCTCGCAGCCGCCGCCCGAGGGCCGGATGGCTCCGGCCGAATAGGCGCCTTCCCCACTTTCGTGCGCACAGTGCGGGACCGGTCCTCCTTGAGGGGCTTCGCCCTCACCTCGGGCTGACGGGAGCGCGAGTCGCGCTAATCGACCGTTGCTATAATAGGGCATGCGCATCATCGGCCTCGCCGGCTGGAGCGGCTCCGGCAAGACCACGCTCCTCACCAGGGCGATCCCGCGCATCGTCGCGCGCGGGCTCAAAGTGTCGACGCTCAAGCATGCCCATCACGCCTTCGACGTCGACCAGCCGGGCAAGGACTCCCACAGCCATCGAATGGCCGGCGCCACCGAGGTGCTGGTCGGCTCGGCCAAAAGGTGGGCCCTGGTGCACGAGCTGCGCGGGGGCGCCGAGCCGCCGCTCGGCGCGCTCCTGCAGAAGCTCGCGCCGGTGGACCTCGTGCTGATCGAAGGCTACAAGAGCGCGCCGCATCCGAAGCTCGAAGTGAACCGCGCTGCGGCCGCGCAGACGCTGCTCCATCCCGGCGATCCCACGATCGTCGCCATCGCCTCGGATGTTTCGCTCCCCGCGGCCAAGGTGCCGGTCGTCGATCTCGACGACATCGATCGCATCGTCGACATCCTCATCGAGCACGCGGCGCCTCTCGATGCGGTCCTGGCGGGCATGGGAACGAGGTGATGGCGCAGCTCACCGACGATTGCTTCGCGTTCTCGGGCCCGCTGCTTCCGATCGAGGAAGTCGAGCGGATCGTGCGCGAGCGAGTGTCGCCGGTCGCCGAGGTCGAGACCGTGCCGCTCAACGCCGCGCGCGGCCGCGTGGTCGCAAGCGACATCGTGGCCCCGATCGATCTGCCTCCGTTCGACAATTCCGCGGTCGACGGCTACGCGGTCCGCCATGCCGACCTCGATCCGCAGGGCGAGACCCGGCTCGCCATCGTCGAGCGCGTGACCGCGGGCCACTCCGCCGCGCGCGGGCTTGAGACCGGCGAGGCGGTCCGCATCTTCACCGGCGCCCCGATGCCGGCGGGCGCCGATACGGTGTTCATGCAGGAAGACTGCCGGGACGATGGCGGCGCGGTGATCGTGCCCGCGGGCCTCGGATCAGGCGCCAACCGGCGGCTCACCGGCGAGGACTTGCGCGCCGGATCGGTGATGCTGCCCGCGGGCCGGCGCCTGACAGCGCCCCATGTTGCGCTCGCCGCCGCCGTCGGGCTGACCGCGCTGCCGGTTCGCCGCAAGGTACGGGTCGCGGTGTTCTCGACCGGCGACGAGATCGTCGAGCCGGGCGCGCCGCGCCCCCAGGCCGCATTGTTCGACGCCAACCGCTATCTTCTCGCCGGCCTGATCGACCGGCTCGGCGCCGACGCGACCGACCTCGGCATCCTGCCCGACGACAAAGGGCAGCTCGCCAGCGCGATCTCCGCGGCTGGGAAGAATCACGACCTCGTGCTCACCTCGGGCGGTGTCTCGACCGGCGAGGCCGATCACGTGCGCGCGGCGGTCGAAGCCGTCGGCAAGCTGGTGTTCTGGCGCGTCGCCATCAAGCCGGGACGTCCGGTTGCGATGGCGGTGATCAGGGGCGCGGCCTTCGTCGGCGTGCCCGGCAACCCGGTCGCGGCGTTCGTCACCTTCGTGCGGGTGGTGCGGCCGCTGCTGTTGCGCCTCGCCGGCGCATTGCCGGATCCGATGATCGCGCTCCCGGTGCGTGCCGGCTTTTCCTATCGCAAGAAGAAGGGGCGGCGCGAATACGTGCGGGTGACGCTTAGGCGCGGTCCGGACGGCAGCATCGAAGCCAGCAAATATCCCCGCGACGGTGCGGGAATCTTGAGCTCGCTGACCGAGAGCGCGGGATTGGTCGAGCTCGACGAGGAAACGACGCGGGTCGAGCCGGGGCAGCAGGTCGGGTTTCTGCCGCACGCATCCCTGATCGGATGAGGTCTTAGCCCGGATGGAGCGGAGCGAAATCCGGGATTCCCGGATTACGCGCCGCCGTGCAAGTCGGATGTTTCCGACTTGCACCAATCATCAATGGCCGAACCCGGAAACATCCGGGTTCGACGCGGTGTTCCCATCCGGGCTACGGATCAGTGACGATTGATTGCTGACCCCTGGTCACTGGCTGTCCAAGCAGGCGTCGTTTTCATTGGCTTCGCCGAAATCGACGAAGATCCACCGATAGGCGCTGGTCTGCTCGCAACCTTGCGGACCGAGGTGAGCCACGGCGGCGCTGTCCGGCCCGGATTGGGCGCGTGGTGCCGGCTGATTGCCTGCGGAACGTCGAAACATCTGGCGCCAGCTCCAGCCCGGATCGATGCGCGCGCCATCGGTCGAGAACGCTACGCCCGCCGGTTTCTGGATCGCGCCCAGAGCGAGCACGCCGCAGGCCGCCAGGATGATCGCCGCGGTGCAGGCTGCGAGAAACGCGCGCATGGTCGATTCCTCCCAGGGTTCTCGTTGTTGATGGATTATAACGTTTGCAGGCGCGCCGCGCCAGCGATCATGCGCCGAGCTG
>WNGL01008459.1_pt1 | contig 12573 bp, 11 predicted proteins | sample 5400591 | NCBI WGS metagenome assembly WNGL01 (sample SAMN13153377, study PRJNA577476) | soil metagenome | isolation source: 80 cm soil or saprolite under Garry oak tree replicate 1 | place: USA:California | collected 2016-06-15
AGTCTCGCCGTCATCGGTATCCTTTATTTTCTGTTCGGGCGGGTGCTCGACCCGCTCACCGGGCTTGCTCTGGGCCTCGCCGAGCTCGAGCGCCGGCACTACCAGGTGCGGCTGCCGCGGCCGCGGCCGCAGGAACTCGCGGCCATCGCCGACCGCTTCAATGCGCTCGCGGAAGCGCTCGAGGCGATGCGCGCCGAAAATTTGCGCTTGAACCATCGGCTGATCACGGCGCAGGACGACGAGCGGCGCCGCACCGCGCTCGATCTGCACGACGAGGTCGGCCCAAGCCTGTTCGGTCTCAAGGCCAATGCGACCTCGATCGCGACCGCCGCCGGCGATCTGCCGGATGGCGCCGGCCGCAATGTCAAGGACCGCGCGCGCGACATGCTGGCGATCATCGAGCATCTGCAGGCGCTGAACCGGAGCCTGCTCAATCGCTTGCGGCCGATGGCGCTCGGCCATGTTCCCTTGCGGGACATTCTTTCCGAGCTCGTGCGCGACCGTGCCCGCCAGCACCCCCAAATCGCCTTCTCGTTCTCGGCCGAAGGACTTGATCGCAGCTATGGCGATTCGATCGATCTCACGATCTATCGCTGCGTCCAGGAAAGCCTGACCAACGCGATCCGGCACGCGCAGGCGAAGCATGTCAGCATCGAGCTTGGCCAGGCGAGGCGAGGAAACGGCAGGACCGACCGCGAATCCGAGACCGAGGACGACTCCACTTCGCAACTCGAGCTCACGATCCGCGATGACGGGCTGGGCATCGACCCCGGCGCTCCGATGGGCTTCGGCATTCTCGGCATGCAGCAGCGCGTGCAAGCGCTCGGCGGAAGCTACGCTGTCGACGGCAGGACCGGCCCCGGCACCTCCCTGTGCATCGTGATCCCGGTGCGGCGGATCGGCGGCGAGGCATGACCAGCGTCCTGATCATCGATGACCACCCGATCGTGCTGCAGGGGTGCAGGCGCATCCTCGAGGACGTGGGCGTGCAGACGGTTCTCGATGCCCGTGATGTAGCGTCCGGCTACCGGCTCTACCGCCGCCATCATCCCGACGTGGTGATCATCGACCTCGCGATGCAGGGGAGCGGACTGGGCGGCTTGCCGCTGATCCGGCGAATCCGATCGCATGACCCGCGCACCCGGATCCTCGTGTTCAGCATGCATAGCGACCCGATCATCGTGGCGCGCGCGCTCGAGGCGGGTGCGACCGGATATGTCCTCAAGGACACCTCCTCGGAAGAACTCGTCAAAGCCTTCGAGAAGGTCCGTGCCGGCACCCCCTATCTCAGTGGCGACATGGCCATGCAGGTGGCCCTCGTGCGCACGGGCGTGCGCCGCAATCCGCTCGCGGACCTCACGCCGCGGGAGCTGGAGACACTGTCACTGTTGGCCGAAGGCAAACCCTATAGCCAAATCGCCCAGGAGCTTAAGGTCAGCTACAAGACCGTGGTCAATGTCTGCTCGCAGACCAAGCAGAAACTGGGCGCGAGAAACCTGCCCGATCTCATCCGCATCGCCGTGCAGCTCCTCTCGGCCGCCGCCGAGTGATGAGGGGATTGCCACATCTTCCCGGCCGGATTTGGAAGAACATAACGGGACGCGGGCACGTGGAAAATCGAGAATAGATTTCGAAGTTGCGGTTGATGGGGCGGGTGAGTATGCGTCGGGGAACTCACGGGACAGGCCGCCGACATTCGTCGGCCGGCCGGCGCTCGGCCATATCCGGGCGCTTGCTTGCAGCCGTCAGTCTCGCCGCCCTGTCGGCCCCCGGAACGGCCCTGGCGCAGGACAGACAGCAAACGCCGGCCACGGTGCTCCCGGAAATCCGCGTCATCGCCACCACCCCGCTGTCGAGCGTCAGCAGCCCCCGCCGCGCCCCGCCCCGTCCGATGACAAGCAGCAGCGCTGCTCCGAGCCCGCCTCCTCCAAGCGAAAATATCTATCGGGGTAACTCCGATCCCAACTTGATCGATCGCGACAAGGTCCCGGCCAATTCGCAAACCTTGACGGCGCAGGACCTCGACCACGCCAAGTCGTCGAGCCTGCCGGAGGCGCTGCTGCAGCGCGTGCCCAGCGTTTTCATCACTGACGTATCGGTGAATCCGTTTCAGCCCGACGTCCAATACCGCGGCTTCGTGGCTTCCCCCGTGGTCGGCACCCCGCAAGGTCTCGCGGTCTACCAGAACGGCGTGCGCATCAACGAGGCCTTCGGCGACACGGTGAACTGGGATTTCATTCCGGAAATGGCCATGAGGCGGGTCGACCTCGTTCCCAATAATCCGGTCTTCGGTCTCAACGCCATCGGCGGCGCGCTCTCGATCGAGATGAAGAACGGCTTCAACTACCAGGGCGCCGAAGCCGAGCTGCGCGGCGGCTCGTTCGGGCGGCGCGCGGTGGCCGTGCAGGCGGGCGTGAACCAGGACAATGTTGCCGCCTACGTCGCGAGCGATGCGTTGAACGATGACGGCTGGCGAGACCGCTCGCCGTCCCGGCTGCGGCGGCTCTTCGCCGATGTCGGCATTCGCGGCGACCGCTCGGAATTTCACCTCAATTTCACCGGCGCCTCGAATTTCTTTGGCGCGGTCGTGTCGACGCCGATCGAGCTCCTCAACCGGAGATGGAGCGCGGTCTATACCAACCCGCAAACCACACGGCAGCAGCTCGCATTTCTCAATGCTACCGGCAGCTATCAGGCAACCGACTCGTTGACATTCACGGGCAACACTTACTTCCGCGGATTTTGGCAAAAGCACCTGGACGGCAACACATCCGATATCCAGTCATGCGATCCGGCAGTGCTGCCGGGGCAGCTCTGTTTCGGCGGCGACACGACCCCGCTATTCGGCACCACGGGCCCGGTTGCCGATGTTCTTGCCGGCGCGGTCGCCGGGTCCCTCGACCGAACCTCGACCGCCGCGAACACCTTCGGCGGCTCGCTCCAGGCGACGAGCACGACCGAGCTGTTCGGCCATGGCAATCACTTCGTGGTCGGAGCCAGCGTCGATCGGGGCCGCGTCAATTTCAATGCCAACAGCGAGCTCGGCACGATCGGCCCCGATCTCTTTGTCACCGGCACCGGCATCATCATCTCGCAGCCGGACGGTGAAGTTGCCCCTGTCAGCCTCAGGACCCTGAACACCTATATGGGACTCTATGCGACCAATACTTTCGATGTGACATCGAAGCTTTCGGTGACCGCTGGCGGGCGATTCAATGTCGCGCAAATCACTTTGCAGGATCAGCTCGGCACCGCTCTCAACGGGGATCACCGGTTCAGCCGCTTCAATCCGGTGCTCGGAGCCACCTACAAGATCACGCCGGCTGTCACCGCCTATGCCGGTTATTCGGAGGCCAACCGCGCGCCGACTCCCGCCGAGCTCGGATGCTCCGATCCGTCGCGGCCCTGCCTGCTCGACAACTTCCTCGTCTCCGATCCGAACCTGAAGCAGGTTGTCGCCCACACCTACGAGGCGGGGCTGCGGGGCAATGTCGATTTCGGCGCAAAGAACGGCCGCATTCTCTGGAATCTCGGCGCGTTCAGAACCGATACCAACGACACCATCATCAACGTGCCAAGCCCTATTACCGGCCGCGGCTTTTTCCAGAATGCCGGCACCACCCGTCGGCAGGGCATCGAGGCCTCGGCCTCGTATCGATCCGATCGCTGGGACGTCTACGCCACCTACAGCTACATCGATGCCACGTTCCGCGACCCGCTCACCTTGTCGTCCCCGAACAATCCTTTCGCTGTAGGTGGGCTGATCGCGGTCGTCCCTGGCGATCGTATTCCCTCGATTCCCCAGCATCGATTCAAGGCCGGGGTCGATTACGCCGTTCTCGACGATTGGAAGGTCGGCGCCAATCTCATCGCCGTGAGCGGCCAATTCCTGCGCGGCGACGAATCAAACTTGAACCCGATGATCCCCGGCTATTGGATCGCCAATCTGACCACCACCTATCGGATTTCGAAAAATGTCGAAGCCTTCGGACTCGTGCAGAATCTATTCAACCATCGCTATTATACGTTCGGCGCCTTCTTCAATACCACCCAGGTGCCCTTTCTCGGCCTGACCGATCCGCGCACGCTCAGCCCGGGCGCGCCGCTGGCACTCTATGCCGGGCTCCGCGGCAAGTTTTGAATCTCCGCGGGCGCCAGCTGCGTGAATCGACATTCACTCCGGCAGCAGCGCGAAGGTCCAGCATCCAGACGGAGCGTTCGAGAGCCTTGACCCGCTGCCGAGCACGCGCACATCATAGGTGCGCAGGCAAACTCGGAGCCGCACGGATGCGTTGTCGACTGGGGGTGTTGCCGGCTGGCCTGCTGCTGACGGGTGCTGCTCTCGGCATCGCGCTCGCGGCCGATGTCGATGCGTTTCTCGCCGGCGCGACCAAGACCTGCGTCCAATGCGACCTTTCCGGCCGCGATCTCAAGGATCGCGATCTTCGGCGCGCGAAGCTCGATCAAGCCAATCTGAGGAACGCCAACCTGTCGGGCGCGTCCCTTTTCCGTGCCACGCTGGTGCGGGCCGATCTTTCCGGCGCGAAGCTTGTCGGTGCCCATCTCAGCCTCGTCGATGCGAAACGGGCCACTCTCACCGCCGCCGACCTCACCGACGCGCTGCTCTACGAGGCCGACTTCTCCAGTGCCGATCTTGCGGGTGTGACCTTGGGCGGTGCCCGTCTCGGCCGTGCGCGCCTGAACCAGGCCAATCTCTCCGGCGCGAAATTGACCGGTGCCGATCTGCGGGGCGCGCGCCTTGCCGGGGCGAAGCTCGCCGGCGCCGACATGCGCGGCGTCATCCTCAACGGCGTGAGCCTGCGGCTGATGGACCTGCGCGGCATCGACTTCACGCTCTCCGACATGATCGAGACCGATCTCAGGGAATCCGATCTCAGGGGCGCGCAACTCGCGGGGGTGAATTTGTTCGGGGCCAATCTGCATGCGGCCGATCTGCGCGGCGCCAATCTCGAAGGCGCCAACCTGGAGAATGCGATCTTGAGCGACGCCCAAATCGAGGGCGCCAAGTTCGAGGCCGCGATCATGCCCGACGGTCGCCGCGCGGAGTGAGGCGAGGCTTACGGCTTGCGGTAGGTCGGGTCCACGAGCTCGAAGCGGGTCCAGCTCTCGAACTGGCCTTCGGTGTACTCGCCGGTCACCGGGTCGATGTCGTGTTGACCGGGCTTGCGCAGGAAATGCGCCTCGACGGTCAGCTGGCGCTCGGGCGTGGCCTTCTCGCATCGCTGTTTGAGGAAGACGCCGCCGACCGAGGTTTCGCCGGGGGCCGCAGGAAAATCGGTGCACGTCCAGCCGGCCGGATTGTAACGGTTGACGATCGCGAGCCGCAACAGATGCGCCATGCGGCGCGCGAGCGGATCGCCGCGCGGGTCGCTGACGAAGCGCAGGCCGCGCAGCACGCCGCCGGAATCGAAAAGTGCCGACAAAATGACCGGATGTCCGGCAACCCGCGTCCCGGTTCTGCGCCCGGCGTAGAGCGGATCGTCGATCGCCTTGCCGACATATTCGTCCTCGTCCTCGAACCGCGCGTAGACTTCGTGGAGACCGCTGTCTTCAGGCCGGCAGGTCTTGAATCCGGCCCAATCGTCAAGCCGCTGGCGCGGCGGCCCGCCATTGCTGCCGCAGGCGAATTCGCTGAAGCCGTCGGTGCTCATCGATTGCGCCTCGAGCCCGAGCTTGAGGCCGCGGATTTCGCCCGGATCGCCCCTGATTTGCGCCTGGGCTGCGGTGTTCGCGGACAAAGCCGCCAGCGTCAGCGCCAATGCGCCAAAATGAATTCCCGCCTTGCGCATGCAATCCACCGCTTCACTTCACTTCATGTCCCTCTCCCCGCAAGCGGGGAGAGGGAAGGTCACCGCCGCGCCCGCGGTCAGAGGCCGAACACGAACAGCATCGATGCGGTCGAGGTGTTCTTGAGCTCGGGCGCTTCGCGCAGGACCGCTGCCGGCTGTTTCGAGCCAACGAGCACCGCGACGTATTGCTTGCCGTTGACCGAGTAGGTGATCGGAGGCGCGTTGATGCCCGAGCCGACATTATGGCTCCAGACCTCTTGCAGGGTCCTGGCGTCGAAGGCCGAGAACGTCCCGTCGAGCTGGCCGAGGAATACCAGATTGCCGGCGGTCGCGAGCACGCCGGCGTAAGGCGGATAGGTCAGCCGCGCCGAGACCTTGGTGTCCCCGGTGACTGGATCGATGCCCTTGAGGGTGCCGTAGCGGCGCTCGGTGCTCTTGGTCTCGCCGCCGGCGAACCGTTCGCGCGGCTTCACGGTACCGCCCTGATCCAGGAAACTCTTCTGCTCCGTCGTCGTGATGGCGTTGCAGCCCTCGATCGAGGTGATGAAGAGCAGATTGAGCTGCGCATTGTAGGCGCTCGGGGGCCAATTCTTGCCGCCGGAATTCGACGGACAGTTCTGCGACTCGGGCTTGGCGCGCGAGCCGTGGCTGCCCGGAGCATATTCCTGCACGTCCTTGTTGGGGTCGTAGTTCAGCGGCCTGCCTGTCTTCGGGTCGAGGCCCGGCGTCCAGGTCAAACGGTCGACGTATTGCTTGCCGACCACGAACGAGCCGTTGACGCGGTCAAGCGCGTAATAGAAGCCGTTGCGCGCGGCATGCACGACGAGCTTGCGATCCTCGCCATTGACCTTGGCGTTGATGATCGGATGCTCGGAGATTTCGTCGAAGTCGTAGGGGTCGTTCGGAGTGTATTGGAAGCCCCACTTGATCTTGCCGTCGCTCGGGCTGAGCGCCAGCACGCTTGCCGCCCATTTGTTGTCGCCCGGCCGATATTCGGGATCGTAGTCGGGCCCGGCATTGCCGATGCCCTGGTAGAACGTGTCGGTCTCGGGATCATAGGTGGCGGTCTCCCAGACCGAGCCGCCGCCGTGCTTCCACCGCTCCTGCCCGTCCTTCCAGGTCTCGTTGCCGGGCTCGCCGGCGCCCGGGATCGTGTAGGTGCGCCAGAGCTGCTCGCCGGTATTGAGGTCGGTGCCGTCGATGAAGCCCCGGATGCCGTATTCGCCGCCGGCGGAGCCGACGATCGCCACGTCGCGGATCACCAGTGGCGCCAGCGTGAGCGTCTCGGCGATCGCAGGGTCGGCGACCTTGCGCTCCCAGACCTTCTCGCCGGTCGCCTTGTTGATGGCGAACAGCCGGCCGTCGAGCGAGACCGAGATCACCTTGTCCTTCCACAGCGCGACGCCCCGGTTGTTGACCCCGCAGCAGGCCACGTCACCGGCCCAGGCCTTGTTCGTTTCGGGGTCGAACTTCCACCGGAACACGCCCTTCTTGCCGTTCGTCAAGTCGATCGCATAGACCGAGCCCCAGCCGTCGGGCACGTACATGATGCCGTCCTCGACGATCGGGGTGGCTTCGAGATTGCCGAACTTGTAGCGGGTGCCGGCCCCTTCGAACCCCCCGAGCGCGACGGTGAACGCCACCTTGAGGTTCTTGACGGTATCGGTGTTGATGTCCTTGAGCGCCGAGAACCGATGGCCCTCATAATTGCCATGGTGAAGGAGCCAGTTCTGCGGCTCCTTGGCGACATTGAGCGCGCGCTCGTAGGTCATGTCGGCCGCTCCGACGGGAGTGAGCGCGGTCGCGATGAATAATGACCCGAACAGGGTTCCGGCAAGTGATGACGTTCGCATGGCATTTCCTCCCTTTGGCCCCTGCCGTTCGGCAGCGCGGCCGCTATCGTTACATGTGAACCGATTTAGAATGCGGACCTCAACCTGCGCGGAAGCCTAGGCTTCCGCACCAGGAAGGGTCAATACGTCCGGCGGCACCCGCCGCGCCGCATCACAAGCCGAACACGAACAGCATCGACGCGGTCGAGGTGTGCTTGAGCTCGGGTGAGTTCGGAAAGACGTTGACCGACTGGCGCGAGCCCACGAGCACGGCGATGTATTGCTTGCCGTTGACCGAGTAGGTGACCGGCGGCGCGTTGATTCCAGTGCCGACATTGAAGCTCCAGACCTCCTTCAGGGTCTTGGCGTCATGGGCCGACAGCGTGCCGTCCACGTGGCCGATGAAGACCAGGTTGCCGGCGGTCGCGAGCGCGCCGCTGTAGTTCGGATAATCGAGCTTGAGCGCGAACTTGGTCTCACCGGTGGCGGGATCGACGGCCTTGAGACTGCCGTAGAGACGATTGGGAGTCTTGGTGCCGCCGCCGGCGAAGCGTTCGCGCGGATTGTGCGTCCCGCCCTGATCGACGAAATCCTTCTGCATCTCCGTGAAGACGAAATTGCAGCCCTCGATGGACGGGATGTAGAGCAGATTGAGTTCGGGATTGTAGGCCGAGGGCTCCCAGTTCTTGCCGCCGGTATGAGCGGGACAGAGGCGCTCGCTTTGCGACTTGGCGCGCGTGCCATGGCTGCCGGGAGCATATTCCTGGACGTCCTTGGCCGGATCGTAGTTGAGCGGCCTGCCGGTCTTCGGGTCGAGGCCGGGCGTCCAGTTCAGTTCGTCGACATATTGCTTGCCGGCCACGAACGAGCCGTTGGTGCGGTCGAGCGCATAGTAGAAGCCATTGCGCGCCGCGTGCACCACGAGCTTGCGGTCCTCGCCATTGACCTTGGCGTTGATGATCGGGTGCTCGGAGATTTCGTCGAAGTCGTAGGGGTCATTCGGGGTGTACTGGAAGCCCCATTTGATCTTGCCGTCGCTCGGGCTCAGCGCCAGCACGCTCGCCGCCCACTTGTTGTCACCCGGCCGATATTCGGGGTCCCAGTCGGGCCCGGCATTGCCGACGCCCTGGTAGATCGTATCGGTCTCCGGGTCATAGGTGGCGGTTTCCCAGATCGACCCGCCGCCGTGTCTCCAGCGCTCCTTGCCGTCCTTCCAGGTCTCATTGCCGGGTTCGCCCGCGCCCGGGATCGTGTAGGTGCGCCAGACCTGTTGACCGGTGTTGAGGTCGGTTCCATCGATCCAGCCACGAATGCCGTATTCGCCGCCCGCCGAGCCGACGATCGCCACGTCGCGGACGATGAGCGGCGCGAGCGTGAGGGTTTCGGCGATCGCGGGATCGGCGATCTTGCGCTCCCAGACCTTCTCGCCGGTCGCCTTGTTGATCGCGAACATGCGGCCATCGAGCGAGATCGAGATCACCTTGTCCTTCCACAGCGCGACCCCCCGGTTGTTGACCCCGCAGCAGGCGACGTCGCCAGCCCAGGCCTTGTTGGTCTCGGGGTCGAACTTCCAGCGGAAAACGCCTTTCTTGCCGCTCGACGCGTCGATGGCATAGACCGTGCCCCAGCCATCGGGGACATAGATCACGCCGTCCTCGACGATCGGGGTGGCTTCGAGATTGCCGAACTTGTAGCGGGTGCCGGCGCCTTCGAAGCCGCCAAGCGCGACGCTGAAGGCCACCTTCAGATTCTTGACCGTATCGGTATTGATCTCCTTGAGCTGCGAGAACCGATGGCCTTGATAGTTCCCGTGGTGAAGGAGCCAGTTCTGCGGCTCCCTGGCCGGGTTGAGTGCGCGCTCGTTGGTCATATCGGCCGCCCTTGCCGGAGTGAGGGCGGTTGCCATGAGCAGTGAAGTCACGATTGCACCAGCTAGAGATGTCCTCATTTCAAGCCCTCCCTTTGGCCGCCAATGGAGCAAGGCGGCCGATTGCCGTTGCCTGCGAATCTGCTTTGTCCCGGTGCCCATTCACTTGTCACAGGACGTGAGATCCTTCTCCTCGATCGAGAAGATTTCGCCCGCCTCGAGCTTGATGTTGCGGACGACGCAGGTCCGTCCGCTGACATCGGTCAGCTTGGCGTCATAGAGGCCGGGCGCGACATCGGTGATGCGCAGCCGCTCGTCGAAATCCACGGTCCCGTCCCTGTCGTTCTTGCACTGGTTGGGGCCCCAATTCGTGGTGCCTGAGGAGGCCAGATAGAATTCGGAGATCGTATGCCGCGTCAGGTTCCAGAAGCGCATCGGCCGCTCCGCCGCAAGCGCAAAAGACGACGTCACGCTGAGCGCGAGAAGCACCAAGACGAATTTCCGCATGTCTTTCCCCGCGGGGTGTCGCTAATCCGGATTATTTTAGCGTATTTTTCGACCCGGGCGAGGCGAAACGTGTATAATTTTGCCGAATGCGCGTCCCGCCGACCCCCATCGCATCGTGCTTGACAGGCAACGCGTCTGCGGCACTATCCAGCCTGCGGTGCCCCTTTTCGACATGATTGAGCCCGGATGACCGTTCAAGCTCTGGAAAGCGACTTCTCGACCGATCGGCTGCCGCTGCTGCGCTGGCTGATTTTCACCGGCGTTTGCGCCTTCGGATTCGTTCTCGCCTGGTATTTCGGGCTGTTCCGCTTGATGCTCCAGAGCGACAAAACCTACATTTCCGCGATCATCACCGTGCTTTACGGCGCGGTTACGGTGCACTGCTTCGTGCGCACGGTCGTGATCTCGCGCGAGCTCGACAACGCCAACCGGGTTCTCTCCCTGGTCAGCCGCAATGGGGGCGGCGGCTTCACCGTGGCCGGGCAGAACGTGGTGACCGCGGACGGCAGCCGGCTGCCGCCCGGCCAGGTCACCGGGCACATCCGCAACCTCATCCTCAAGGCCGGCCTGCAGGGCCGCCACCGCATCGACCAGACGCTCCTCCTGCGCGGGCTTGCCGACGCGCTGCGGGGGCCCAACCAGCTCGGCGCGTTCGCCAGCGACGCGCTGATGAAGCTCGGCCTCCTTGGCACCATCATCGGCTTCATCCTGATGCTCGCTCCGATCGCAGGCCTCGACTCCGCCGACCGCGCCTCGGTGAAGAGCTCCATGGGCCTCATGAGCGACGGCATGGCGGTCGCGATGTACACCACGCTTTCCGGCCTCATCGGCTCGATCCTGGTGCAGACCCAGTACTACCTGCTCGATGAGGCGACCGCGAAGCTGTTTGCGCTCGCGACCGACCTGACCGAGGTCTTCGTCGTTTCAGTCCTCGAGCGGGAGAAGGCTTGAGCGAGACAAGAATGGACGACTTCGGCAACTACCCGCGCGACAGACCTTTCGATCCCTTCAGCGTGATGCTGTTCAAGGGGCTGCAGGTGGTCGCCTTCCTGTTCTTCATCGCGCTGCTGGCGATGAATCCCGAGGCCAAGGAAGGCAAGATCGAATCCAAGGCCGAGTTCATCATCACGATGACCTGGCCGGACGACCATCCCGACGACATCGACCTCTATGCCGAGGATCCGCTCGGCAACATCGTCTGGTATCATGCGCGCGAGGGCGGCTTCATGGTGCTCGACCGCGACGACCGCGGCAGCGCCAACAACACGATCACGGTCGACGGGCGCAAGATTACGAGCCCCTTCCGCCAGGAAACCATCAGCATCCGCGGTATCGTGGCCGGCGAATACACGGTCAATGTCCACTATTTCCTCGCCACCAAGGGCGGCCCCGTGCCGACCGTGGTCAAGGTCGAGAAGGTCAATCCCACGGTGGAGGTCGTGTCCTACGATGCCATCTCGCTCGACCGCATGGGCGAGGAAAAGACCGCGGTCCGCTTCAAGCTCGCCGCGAACGGCAGCATCCTCGACGTCAACCACCGGCCGAAGTCGCTGATCCAATTGACTCGCAACGTCCGCCGGACCGGAAAGTGAAGGTCGGGAGAGGCGCGCGGAGACACCGATGACCCCGACCCTGCTCGCAGTGTCCGCCGCCTATGTGGTCATGGGCGTGCTGCTCTTGTCCGTGGGCCTCACCGCTCGCATCATCTGGTGGGTCAAGGCCGGCGCCATCGTCCTGACATCGTTCTTCTTCGTCGAGGTCTTCTTCGCGTCCAAGGGCCTGCTCGGCTGGCCGGCGACCGGGGCGCTGCCGCCCAAATTCCAGCTGCTCTGGTCGAGGGTGGTCGAGCCCGATCTCAAGATCGGCAATCGCGGCTCCATCTACCTCTGGGTCGAGGAGGTGGACGAGAACAACGTCCCGAGCGGCCTGCCGCGGTCCTACCGGCTGCCCTATTCGGTGAAGCTCGCCGACCGCACCAACAAGGCGCGCGACGAGATCATGGCCGGGAATCCGCACGCTGCCGCCAAAGCCGTGACGAGCGCGTCGTGGCATCCGATGGCTTGGATTTGATCGGCTCGGGCGCTCACGCCACCTTCGGTTCAAGCCGCTTCACTTTGATGGATGAGGCGCGCAAACGGATTTGCGCAAGGTCATAGTTCATCTGCATGCGCAGCCACGTATCGGCGGTGCTGCCGAACGCCTTCTCGAACCGGACGGCCATCTCTGGCGTGACCGAATGCTTGCCATTGATGACATTGTAGAGCTGCTGGCGGGTAACGCCCAGACCCCGCGCGGCTTCCGCAACGCTCAGGCCGAGGTCAGTGAGGCACTCCTTCACCAAGCGGCCTGGATGGGGGGGATTCTTCATCTGCATTTCCGATTCTCCTCAATGGTAGTCCACTAGATCGACCTCAAAGGCATTGCCGTTTTCGAAGCGAAAAGTGATCCGCCAGTTGGCCCGTACCGTGACCGTCCAAAAACCTTTCAACTTACCTTTGAGGGGGTGAAGCCGGAAGGGCGGCACGTTTATGCCGTCGATACTTCGCGCCGCATGCAA
>WNGL01011322.1_pt1 | contig 12573 bp, 10 predicted proteins | sample 5400591 | NCBI WGS metagenome assembly WNGL01 (sample SAMN13153377, study PRJNA577476) | soil metagenome | isolation source: 80 cm soil or saprolite under Garry oak tree replicate 1 | place: USA:California | collected 2016-06-15
TGGCCCTGGACGAGCTGATGGCGGCCGCGGACCAGCAGGCCCCGATCGCGCTGGTGCCGACGAACGACCCGATGACCCTGAACAACAACAACCCGAGCCGGACCAAGACCAACCTGTACCGGGCAGGCGTCGACCAGCAGCAGGTCGCCGCCGCTGACACGCCCACGGCGTACTGCCAGAACCTGGTCAAGGTCGGGCAACAGCGCACCCAGCTCGACAAGACGCTCACGATGAACGGAGCATCGCCGAGCCCGGCCATGGCCAACAGCCTGTTCACGTTCCTGGCCAACCGGTTGAGCCAGTCCTTCACCAACCTGGGCTGCATGAACCTGTTGCACATGAACAATCCGGTGACGGTGCAGCTCGACGGCGCCGGCGTCGCGGTCGGCGCCACGTTCGCCGCGGCCGGCGGACCAGGGGGCGCCTGTGGCCCGACGGCCCCGACGACGACGGCACCAGCCGCACCGACCACGACGGCCGCCGCCGGCCCGACCAGCGGCCCGACCGCGACCGGAGCACCATCCGGAACACCGACCGGCACGGCCGTGCCGACGGCCACGGCCACCGGCGTGGCACCACTCACGAGTGCTCCGGCGACCACGATGACGGCCCCGGCGTCCACCACCACGACCTGTACGACGACGACGCCACCGGCGACGACGACGCCGGCACAGAACAACGGTGGCGCACCGGACAACGGCGATATGAACGCCGCGCACCACGCGCATCACTGGCCCACCAAGTACTGACCGGCGAGCCGGCGGGCTGCTCGGTGGCGGGAACACGCCGCCGAGCAGCCCGCACGGCGTGTCGTTGGCTAGCAGCCAAGGCTGGGAGATTCCTGGGGCTCGCCTGTGCTTGCCCTCACAGAATCGTCACGCGAACCGTTGCTAGCCTCGAAGTGCCCGCGTACGACCGCGTGCGTTCGTCGAAGGGAAGATCGGGTTGCGCGGTGGGAACGGCGTCGAGGGAGAGCGCACGGAGCGCATCGACCTGGAGCGTACCGACTTCCTGGAGCGTACCGACTTCATCGCGGCCGAGCCGGTGGCCCGGCCGTTGGCGATCTCCCGGCACTGGTGGCAGCGGTCCGCGCTGGTCCTGTTCGCGGTGGCGTTGCAGGTGGACCTCTACACCAACAGCGGTTACTCGTGGCACTTCTTCACCGACGGCGCGTCGCTGCTGATCGGGCAGCATCCGCCGGGCCTGACCGCGCCCGGCGGCCTGCACCTGTACGCGAACTACCCGCAGTTGCAGTTCGGCCCGTTGACGTTGCTGGTGACCGTCGCCCTGCGTCCGTTCGCGGACGGCGGCTGGCTGATCATCACCTGGCTGATGACGCTGTGCGGGCTGGCGGTGCTGTACCTGCTGGAGGTGATCGTCCGCACGATCCGGCCGGTTGTGGACGACGATTACCGGGCCACGATGCTCACGGTCCTGGTCGGCGGCGGCTCGTTCGTCGTGTCGTGGGAACTGCTGGCCGTGCATTTCGGTCATCTCGACGATGTGCTGGCGTTGCTGCTGATCACCTGCGCGACGGCCGCTGTGGTGTTTCGCGCTCCGCTCACCGCCGGCGTGTTCATCGGCCTTGCCGCGGACGCCAAGCCGTGGGCGTTGGCCTGCGCGGCGCTACTGCTGATGTTCGGCGGCCGGGCGCGCTGGCGGGCGATCCTGGCGGCCGGGTGCGTGCTCGTCGTGGCGTGGCTGCCGTTCGTGCTCGCCGATCCGCGCACGCTGTCGGCGGCCAGGTTCGCCATCGCCAACGTGCCGGCATCGGCCCTGCGTGCCCTGGGCGTGCACACCCCGACGACGCCGAGTTGGGACCGGATCGCCCAGTTGGCGATCGGCTGCGCACTGGGCGCGGTCGCGGTGTTCCGTCGCCGCTGGGAGGCCGTGATCGCGCTGGGCATCGGCGCGCGCCTGGTGCTGGATCCCAGCGTCTACACGTACTACACGGCCGGTCTCGCTTTGGGCGTGCTGCTGTGGGACCTGACCGGTTACCGCCGGCCGATGCCGATCCTGAGCGTGCTGTGCCTGGTCGGGATCACGCTGGCCGCGTTCACGACGAAGGACGCGCGGCTGCTGGGCGAACTGCGCCTGTGGACCGTCCTGATCACCTGCGGCGTGCTGCTGGCCGCACCCCGGTCTAACCGCGGAATCGCCTGACATAACGGCGCTGCCACAGCGTTTCCACGGCCCGCGCGGAGTAGTGCGCGCGGACGTAGGCCACGGCTTCCGACGGCGGCACGCCGTCGAGCACGGCGAGGCAGGCCAGTGTGGTGCCGGTGCGGCCGCGGCCACCTCGGCACGCCACCTCGACGCGTTCGCCGATCGCGCGGTCCCATGCCTCGCAGGTACAGCGCGAACGTCGGCGTCACCCCGGCCGGCAGCGGACGACTCAGGCCCCGGCCCCGCACCAGCCGCCCGGACGGCAACCGCAACACGCCGGGGGAGTCGGGATTCCAGGTGTCCGCCACCCCATGATCCTATCGGCGATCAGAACGGTGACGGCGGTGGCGGCGGGACGACCGGCGGCCGGTCGTCGCAGGTGATCGTGTTGGGCAGCTCCCACGGCGCGAGCCAGCCGCCGTCGTTGCTGCCCAGATCGGTCAGCGCGAACTCGGAACCGGCGGACGTGAAGTGGAACGAGCCGCAGTTGTTGACGCCGACCGCGCCCACGTTGCGCGCGACGACGTTCTGGAACGACGCCGAGCCGGCCGACCGGGCGCTCACGACCGACGTTCCGGTGCCGTCGACCTTGATATCGGCGAAGTGGACGTTCGTGATCGAGTACAGGTCCTTCACCGGGAAGTCGCTGACCAGCATGATCGCGTTGTACGTGTTGTCGAGGAAGTTGTCGCCGATGACCTCGATGTCCGCGTCGATGCTGCGTTCCAGCGCGTAGATCCAGATCGAGCCCAGGCCGATCCGCCAGTTCAGCTCGAACGTGCCGGCGCGGACCGTGGTGTTGTCCGTGATCCACAGGTGCCCGGTGAACGGCTGTGACCCGAACCGCGAGCCCACCTGGATGCCGCTGCCCTCGCGGATCGGGTCGGCGACGAGGTTGTCGGACACGGTGTCGTCGGTGCCGCCGTAGAGCGCGATTCCGTTGGCCAGCACCGGTGTCTGCACGGTGTCGTGGTCGAACGTGTCGTTCGCGTCCGCGATCTTGTCCGACCACATGGCCAGCCCGTCATCGCCGGTGTTGCGGATGAAGTTGTTGGACACCAACGAGTTCGTGACGCCGGTGTGGAAGTTGACGCCGTCGGCGATCTGGTCGACGATGATGTTGCCGGTGATCCGCAGGTTCGTCATCGGCCCGTCGAACCACATGCCGACCTTGGTGTGCTGGACGTAGAGGCCGTCGATGGTCGAGTCGTTCAGCGCGCCGCCGATGCCGTTGACCTGGTCGGTGTCGATGCGCTCGCGAACGTCGCCCTCGATCGCGAAACCGGACAGGTGGACGTTGTGGCTGCCGCCCGCCGACGCGTCCTTGCCGTAGAAGCCGACGCCGGTGTGCGTCGAGCCGTCCGGGGCCGGCGTGCTCAGGGTGACCTGATGGCCCTTGACGATCGTGTACCAGTTGCCGGCGCCCTCGATCGTCACGTCGTCCACGATGATGTGGCGGTTCACCTGGAAGGTACCCGGCGGCAGGTAGACCGCGCGATGGGTCCGCTGGGCGAACGCGATAGCCCGGTCGATCGCGTCGGCGGAATCGCGGCGGCCGGTCGGATCGGCGCCGAACCACAGCACGTTCACGGCGCGTGGGTCGAAGCGCGGCGGCGCGACGAGTTGTGAGTCCATCAGGTCGATGACGGTCCACGCGGCGGCACTGCCGGCGGGCACCGCGAGCCGCACGGTGTCGCCCGCGCGGTAGGTGTGATCGAGCAGGAGGCGTTGTTCGTCGTAGAAGTGGTTGGGCCGGAACGGGGTTGTGATCGTCGGCTGCGGCGTTGTCTGGTCGGGGACACACGCGCACTCGGCGATCCACTGGTCGGGGTGCAGCAGACCGGCGTTCGGGTCGTTGGCGAACGGATACTGGTTGTACAGCCAGGAATACTGCGACGTGAGCGTCATCGTGCGCCGGTGGCCGCCGTTCACCGTGACGGCCAGCGGCGCGGTGATCCCGCCGCCGTCCGGTGCGTCCGGAATGCTGTAGCGCACGGTGATCGCGTTGGCCGCGCGCGGCAGCGTGAACTCGACGTACTGGCCGGCTGCCAGCGAGACCGCCGCTCGGCCGGACGCCTCCGCCGGCAGCGTGTACGCCGACGTGCCCGGCCCGATGACCGTGCCGTTCGTGCGCGCGGTCTCGGCCTCCTGCTCGACGAAGTCGACGCTCGCGCCACGCCCCGCCACCAGGGCGGGGTCGATGGCCGCGCGGGTCACGACCGGCGATTGCGCGGCGGCGCCGACACCGGTCGTCATACCGAGAACCAGGGCGACCACCGTCGCCACGACAACCGTTGTCCGTGACATGAGGGACTCATTTCCATCCGGCTACGCGGGGACACTAGGCCGCCGGCAGCCTTCTCACAAGAATCTGCCAGTAATTTCCCTCAATCTGCTGTATCCTTGCGGAATATGCGCAAGTTGTCGTCGGGTGCTTGCGCTTGGTGGCAGTGTGGGTAGCCGTGACGGCCTCGCAGGAACAGCCGCCGGTGGATGTCAGCCGGCCGAACGCGGCTCGCATGTACGACTACATGCTGGGCGGATCACTGAACTTCGCCGTCGACCGGGAGGCCGCGGACGCGATGCTCGCCGCGGCGGGCAGCTCGATGGCCCCGGCCCGGTTGAACCGCTCGTTCCTGCGTCGCGCGGTCCAGTACATGGCCGACGACGGCATCGACCAGTTCCTCGACCTCGGCTCGGGTATCCCGACCGTGGGCAACGTGCACGAGATCGCGTACGCGGCGAATCCGGCGTCGCGCGTGGTGTATGTGGACGTCGAGCCGGTCGCGGTCGCGCACGCCCGGCATCTGTTGGCCGACAACGACAACGCGGCGATCCTGCACGCCGACCTGCGCGACGTCGACGGGGTGCTCAACCACCCGGACACCCGAAGACTGATCGATTTCAGCCGGCCGGTGGGGCTGCTGCTGATGGCGATCCTGCACTTCATCCCGGAAGCGGACGATCCGGCGGGCGTCGTGGCCGCCTACCGGGCCGCCACGATGCGGCCGGGCAGCTACCTGGCGCTCTCGCACTTCAGCCTCAACGACAACGCGTTGGCCGGCCGCGGCGCCGCCCACTACGAGCGCACGGCCACGCCGGTCGTCGGGCGGACGCGCGACGAGATCCTGGCCTACTTCGACGGCCTCGAACTCGTGCCGCCGGGCCTGGTCTGGACCTCGCAGTGGCGGCCGGACGGTGCCGACCCGATCCCGCGTTCCCCACAGGACGCCCGGATCTACGCCGCCCTCGGCCGCATGCCGTAGCCGGGCAACTACCGAGAGCATCGTGTAACGGAGCAGGCCCTTTTGGCGACCGAATCGGTGAGAAGAAAACACACCGAATTTCACGGGAGACCGTTGGATTCAATCAGGATATGTGGGTATCCAGATGACCGATCATGGTGTTCCTGACGGCGTTCCCATCGGCACGCTTCGTACCGCCCCACTGTCGAATGGGGTCACCGAGCAGGTCGGTGCCCTGTCGCCGGCCGCTCTCACGGTGGACCCGGCCCAGCGGTTCGTCCGCCTGGTGCCCGGCGGCAGCGGCATTCTGTATGCGATCCAGGCCGACGGCGCACTGGTCTGGTACAACCACACCGGCTGGAGCACCGGCGCGGCGACCTGGGCCAACGGCGGGTCGGGTGTGGTGATCGGCAGCGCGTGGCAGCAGTTCACCACGGTGCTGGGCAATTCGGACGGTCAGCTTTTCGCCCTGCGCGGCAATGGGGACCTGCTGTGGTACCGGTACATTGTCACCAATCTGTCCACCGGCGCCGGTTCCTGGGCGGCCAACAGCGGCGCGGTGATCGGCCGGGGATTCAACACCTATCCGCGGGTACTCGGCGGTTGGGGCGGCGTCATCTACGGCGTGGCCGACGACGGCACCCTGAAGTGGTACAAGTACCTGGCCGGAGACGGCACCAACGGGGCCGGCGCCTGGGTCAACAACGGCAACGGCACGGTCATCAACACCGGGATGAAGCTCTACCCGTGGCTGATGGCGGACACCAGCGGTGTCATCTTCGGCGTGAAGGAGGGTGGCGACCTCTACTGGTCGCGCTACCTGGCCGGGGACGGCACCAACGGGCCCGGCGCCTGGGCCAACGGAAACGTCCCGGTAGCGATCGGCTCCGGTTGGGGCGACGGCCTCCAGAAGGAGATCCTCTGCAACGGCAGCGGGACCGTGTATGCCGTCGCGGTGGACACCGGCACGGTGCCGGCCAACGACGACACGCTGATCTGGTTCCGGCTGAACAACTCGACCACGGTCACGCCGACCACCGTGTCCTGGGCGAACGGCGGCGCGGCGGCCACGATCGGCAGTGGCTTCTCGCTGGAGCGCTCCGCCGCCATTCAGGGCTACACCGACAGGCTCAGCGTCACTCCGGGCGGCACCATCAGCGTGCAGGTGTCCAGCACGTTCGCCAGCTACACCGCGTCGGTGGTGCAACTGTCGCCGGTCGCCGGCGCGCCGGTCACCGTCTGGGGCCCGAGCGGCAAGACCGGCCGGCTGCAGACCCTGCCGACCGGCTACCGGTCCGCCGGCTGCGGCTGGGCCACCGACTTCACCGTGTCGATCCCCACCACCTGGCCGACCGGCGTCTACGCGGTCCGGCTGGAGGGCCCGAGCGGGCTGCACCGGCACTCCGCGTTCGTCGTCCGGCCCACCACGCCGGTCGCGCACGTCGCGCTGATGTTGCCGACCTACACCTACCACGCCTACAACACCTGGGCCGGGCACGACCAGTACTCGGTCGGGCAGGACGGTCAGCAGCGCACCGTCACGATGCTGCGGCCGAGCGTGACGCACGATGTGGACTCGACGGCGACGATCAGCCACACGCTGTACAGCGACCTGTTCCTGCTGCGCTGGCTGAGCGCGAACTCGATCGCGGTGGACTGCTACCAGGACGGCGATCTGCACGCGTCCGGCGCCTGGCTGTCCTCGTACAAGGCCGTGGTGTTGGGCAGCCACCCCGAGTACTGGTCGGCCGCCATGCGACAGAACCTGGTCAACTACCTGGCCGCCGGTGGCCGGGTGATCTACACCGGTGGCAACGGGATGTACGAGCGGGTGCAGGTCAACACAGCCGGCACCGCGCTGACCTTCCGCACCACCACCGGCGCCCGTGACCTGTACGAGAACCTGGTGCCGTCGCAGAGCCCGACGCAGGTGCTCGGCGTGGACATCAACCTCGCCGCCTACGCCGACTTCTACCCCTACCAGGTGACCACGGCGCACCCGCTGCTCAACGGCACCGGCCTGAACGTCGGCGACACGTTCGGCACCACCGCGTACAACGGCGGCGCCGCCAGCGGCTGGGAGGTGGACGTGTTGCCCACCGGTGGCCTGCCCAACGCGACCCGCATCGCCAAGGGCCAGAACCCGGCTGGCGGCGCCGACATGATCTTCCTGGACTACGGCAACGGCGGCTGGGTGTTCACCGCCAGCTCGCTGGCGTTCAACAGCGCGCTGCCCACCGATACGAACGTGTCGACGATCCTGCGCAACGTGTTCGCCCAGGCGCTGCTGTGACGGTGACCTGAGCCCTGAGCCGGACAGTTCAGACCGCCATCTCGACCTCGGCCACCGCCTCGGTGACGGCGGCCGGGTCGGGACGCGGCGCGTGGCCGGTCGCCCGCTCGACGCCGACGCCGAGGCCCAGCACGACCAGGTTGGCCGCGAGGCCGATCAGGCCGACGTTGAACGTGCCGAACATCGTCTTGTTGACGAACGTCAGGTAGATCACCGTCGCGATGCCGACCACGATGCCGGCCAGCACCGGCCACTTGCCGACGAGCCTGCGGCGCAGGAAGCCCAGCCCGTTGGCGGGCGCGAGCTGGGAGAGGCCGTTGAACGTGAGCAGCAGCAGGTTCGCCAGCAGGTCCGGCCGGTAGATTCCGAGCAGCAGGGCCAGCCCGCACGCCACCACGACGGTGCCCTGGTTGACCCAGAACTGGCCGCGTTCGTTGCGCACCCGGACGATGTTGCGCGCCACCAGCGACGAGATGCCCACGAGAATCCCGGCCGCCGGCACCATCGCGGTGGCGATCGCGGCGACCACGACGATGCCGGTGGCCCAGGCCGGCAGCGCGTGCTGGCTCAGCGTGAGCAGCACGCCGTTGGAGTTGGTTGTCTTGGGCAGCACGACGATCGCGGCGAAGCCGACCACCATCGGGAACATCAGGCACAGCTCGTAGAGCGGCAGCCAGGTGTAGTTGCGCCGCAGTACCTTCGGGTTCTTCGCGGCCATGATCGACGGCCAGTTGTGCGGCAGGGTGAGGAATGCGACGCCGATCGCGCTGGACAGCATGCTGGTGATGAACCAGGTCAGGTCGTTCGGTCCGGTGTGGAGGGTCAGCGCGGCCGGATGTAGCTGTGCCACCTTGTGGAACATGGCGGTGATCCCGCCGGCGAAGTGCGCCGGCACGGCGAAGATCAGCACGCCGAGCACGATCAGCATGATCGCGTCCTTGAAGTAGGACGTGGCCGCGACGCCGCGCAGGCCGGCCCACAGCACGAACGCGATCACCAGCACACAGCCGATGATCATGCTCAGCGTGCCGGACGTGGCGTTCCCGCTGACCAGCTTGACGATCAGGCCGAGCCCGGTGACCTGAAGCTGGAGATACGGCAACACGAACACCACGCCGATCACGGCGCCGACGGTGCCCAGCAGCTTGCTGTCGTAGCGGTCCTCCAGGAAGTCGCCCTGGGTGAGGTAGCCGCGTGCCTTGCCCAGCGACCACACCCGTCGTGCCAGGAAGAACAGGAAGACGTAGGCGATCGGCACGTACGGCAGCGCGTACATCGCGGCGACGCCGCCGGAGAACGCGAGTCCGGCCAGGCCGAGGAAGGTGAAGGTGGTGAACACCTCGCCGGCCTGGAGGAACCACATGCTCAGCGCGCCGAACCTGCGGCCGTTGACCGTCCACTCGGCAAGGTCGGCAGTCGGCCTGCGGCGGCCGAGGAACCCGAGCGCCCCGATCAGCGCGATGCCGGCGAAAGTGAAGATCAGCGTGGTCGTCATGGCTGATTCCCTTCGCCCGCAACGGAACCACGTGCCATCATGCGTTCGGTCGCCAGCAGCGCGACGGTCAACACGACGCACCACGAGCCGCCCCAGACCATCATGCGGGGCAGGCCGAGCCACAGCGCGTCGGTGTCGATGAACGGCAGGAACGGCATGAGTACCAGTGCGAGGGCGGGAATCAGCGGAAGGGCGTGATACAGGCGCATGGCGCCTCCCGATTCGTATGCACGGCTAACGACCTTCATCTGAGCAGCGGTCCAGACCTACGTCAAGTACTCAGTCAATTACGTACCGGCTCGATCGTTCCCGGTGGCAAGGTGTGGACGTGACGGAAACGGCCGACGCCCTCGCTGAGCCGACGCGGCGCGTCGGCGTCCGGTTCATCGGCGCGGTGTCGCTGGCGATGCTGGGGTTGTGGGCCGGGTTCTTCGCACCGTTGCAGGTGCTGCTGCCCGAGCAGGTGGCCGCGATCGACCCGGCCGGCAAGGTCGCCGACCTGGCCGTGGTCACCGCGACCGGCGCGGCCATCGCGCTCGTGGCGAACCCGGTGGCCGGCGCGTTGTCCGACCGCACCCGCGCACGCTGGGGCCGCCGCCGGCCGTGGGTGCTCGGCGGCGCGTTGCTCGGTGCCGTCGCACTGGTGCTGCTGGGCGGCCAGACGACGGTGGCGGGGCTGACCGTCTGCTGGTGCCTGGCCCAGTTGGGCCTGAACACGCAGTTGGCAGCGCTGATCGCGACCGTGCCCGATCACGTGCCGACCGGGCAGCGCGGACTGGTCAGCGGGCTGGTGGGCCTGGCCCAGCCGCTCGGGGTCGCGGTCGGCGTCGCGCTCGTGAGCCGGGTCGTGACGTCAACTGTGATCGCGTACGACGTCGTCGCCGCCGCGCTGCTGGTGACTGCGCTGGCGTATGTCGCGCTGGTACGGGAATCGCCGCTGCGCCACGGTCCGTCGTGGTCGCACTGGATGCGTGGGTTCTGGGTGAGCCCTCGGCGTCATCCGGATTTCGCCTGGGCGTGGCTGAGCCGGCTGCTGGTCAACCTCAGCCAGGCGTTGGGTATCGGTTATCTCATCTATTTCCTGCAGGACGTGGTGCGACTGCCGCGCGATCAGGCGGCACAGGGCGTGTCGCTGCTGGTGGTCGTGTATACGGGGGCGTTGCTGCTGACCGTCGTCGTCGCCGGCTGGCTGTCCGACCGGCTGGGGCGGCGCCGGGTCTTCGTCACGGCCGCCGCCGTGGCCATCGCGGTCGGCACCGGGCTGATCGCCGCGTGGCCGACCTGGCCGGCGGCCGTGATCGCGGCCGTCGTCCAGGGCCTGGGGTTCGGCGTGTACGTGTCCGTGGACGTCGCCCTGATCACGCAGGTCCTGCCGACAACGGCCGACCGCGCCAAGGACCTCGGCGTGCTCAACATCGCCAACACGCTGCCTCAGTTGGTCGGCCCGGCGATCGCGGCGACCCTGATCACCCAAGCCGGGGGCTACCGGGGGCTGTTCGCGGGCGCGGCTGTGCTCACAGTGGTCGGTGGCGTGCTGGTCAGGCGCATCCGCTCGGTGCCGTAGGTAAAGCTGCGGTTTTGTTATTCACAAGAACGATCCGTTCGGTGACCTGCACCGTACGGAACGTGTGCCCGGATTGGGCAGATCCGCGACTGATCCACCTCGGCAGGAAGGAACACCCATGCCACGTAGGATTTCGGCGCGAGCAGCGGGATTCGGCGTCTGGATCGCGGGCGTCGCACTGGCGGCGGTCGCGTGCGGCTCCACACCGGCGGCCAGCGGTGGCTCGACGACCACGGCGGCCCCGCCGCCGACGACGACCGCCGCAGCGCCGACCACCACCGCCGCCGCGTCGACCAGCTCGGCCGCGTCCGGCTCGGCTGTGACGATCAAGACGGCCAGCGGGAGCGCGGGTATCTGGCTGACCGACCAGACCGGTCGGACGCTGTACATCTACACGGTGGACAAGGGTTCGACGTCCGCCTGCTACGGCGGGTGTGCCACGGCGTGGCCGCCGTTCCTTTCCAACGGCCCGGTCGCGGTGAACGGCCAGTTCCTGGACGGGAGCCTCGTCGGCTCGACCAAGCGGACCGACGGGACGACGCAGGTGACCTACGGCGGAAAGCCGCTGTACTACTTCAAGAGCGACACCAGCCCCGGCGAGACCAAGGGCCAGGGCGTCGGTGGCGTGTGGTACATCCTCGGGCCGAAGGCCAACATCATGAAGTGACGCCCGCGCGTGGCGACACCCGAATCGGCCGTCCGCCCGGACGGCCGATTCGTCTACTGTGGACTGTGGTTGGTCGCGGGCAGTAGCCAGGTCATGTGGACGGTGGTGCCGTGCACGGTGTGTTCGATGGTGGTGTGGTGGGTGAGCGCGTGGATGAGGATCAGTCCTCGGCCGTGCAGTGGTCCGGGGTCGGCGGGTGGGGGCCGCCAGCGGCCGTGGTCGCGGACGGTGAGGTGGACGGTGCCGTCGCGGGGCTCCTGGCTGGCGCGCAGGTCGAAGGTGCCCGGGTGGTGCGGGTAGGCGTGGACGATGACGTTGCTGACGGCTTCGTCGGCGGCGAGGATGAGATTGTCGACGTCTTCCCTGGCCAGACCGGTGTGTGTCGCCCAGTGGGCCAGCCGGTGGCGCAGGGGCAGTAGCTGGTCCGGGGTGGCGGGCAGGTTCTCGTAACACAGGTCGGCGACCCGGGCCAGCGTGGACCCTCTCGCGGCCTCGTCTTCTTGTGGTGTCATCTGGCGCCCCCTCCTGCTGTGGTTCATCTGGTGACCATCCGGAACGGAACCCGCTTCGGCGGCGTCAGATGGCCGTGGGTCAGGACGACCAGGTCGGCGCGCGACAGTGCGCCGGCCGTGTCGACCCCGCGGGCGGTCACCCGCGGGGTCGACGTCCTGTCCTCGCGGGACGGGCCGGCGGTGTACACCGCCGGCTCCGTCCTGTGTGGGGAGACGCGGGTCGTGATAGCCATGTGTGGTGACCCCTTGTGCCGTGTACGGGGTGCCCCCACGCGATGCCCGGTAGCCGACCGTTCTAAACACGGTCCCGGCAACCCGACCGTTGTCAGCGCGGGAGCGTCATCTCGTCGGCCGACAGCGTCAGCGCGGCCGCCGCCTACGCCGTGATCGCCCACGAAGTCATGATCCGAGTCTGGTCCTGGTCAGGGTGTCAGCCGCCAAAACGGAGGGTGATCGCCAGGCCGATCAGGGCGACCACGCCAGCCAGCAGCATCGCTGCCCTGGGATTGCCGAAGTTGAGCGTCCAGCCCAGACCGAACCGGCGCGCAACCCACAGCGCGGGGTCTTCGCGGTTGACGTAGAACAGGCCGCCCCGCCAGTGCTTGTCGTCGTCGCGGTGGGTCAGGCCGGT
>WNGL01007787.1_pt1 | contig 12570 bp, 14 predicted proteins | sample 5400591 | NCBI WGS metagenome assembly WNGL01 (sample SAMN13153377, study PRJNA577476) | soil metagenome | isolation source: 80 cm soil or saprolite under Garry oak tree replicate 1 | place: USA:California | collected 2016-06-15
GCCAGATAGGCCACGGTCGGATAACCATGGTCGAGCAGCAGGTGCGTGACCAGCTCGCGCATCCCGGTCGCGTTGTCGCACCGGATGTTCACGCTGGCCGGGGTCGGCGTCCCGGCCAGCGTGACCACCGGTGTGCGCAGGGCGACCCTGGCGATGCCGGCCGGACTGAGCACCTGGTCGTGCAGTATCAGGCCGTCGCTCTTGCCCGCGATCAACGCGATCCGGTCGTGCGGGCCGTGGTCGCAGACGTCGACCGTGCTCAGTAACAGGTCGAAGCCGCGCTTGCGGGCGCCGGCCTCGATCCCCCGGTTGATCACGTCGGCGAACAGCAGGCTCTCCTGTTCCTCGGAGAACGCGTCCGCCGGCCCGTCCATCGGTCGCCGGAACACGACACCGACGACCTCCTTGAGCCGGTTGGACAACGCCCGCGCGGCACCGTCCGGGACGAAGCCGAGTTCCTCGACCGCTGCCAGCACGCGCTCCCGGGTTTCCGGACGAGGACTGGTGCGGCCGTTGAGCACCCTGGACACGGACGCGATCGACACACCGGCCCGCCGTGCGACGTCGTAGATCGTCAGCGTCCGGAGCGGTCGGGCGTCGGGTGTGTCCATGCGAGCGGCCTCCGGCTGGCGTCGTCTGAATCGGTGTCGGGCAAGCGCTCATTGAACTGTGACGGCCGTCACGAACGCAAGCGGCGTTGGCCCGCCCACACGCCCTACGTAGGCTGTCCGAAACCATGACCGAGGTGGGAAACACGTGAAGAACACAACGCCCGCTGCCGAAGCCGCGACCACACTGCGACGCGGCGTAGCGCATGATTACTCCACCAGTCGTATCGGCGTAGTGCCGTTGACGCAACGGCGTTCCCGATACCACTTCCTGTCCCTCTGGATCACCCTCGCTGCCGGATTCACCTATCTCTTTCTCGGTTTCCTGTACCACGATGCCGGATATTCACTGTTGCGGGCGGTTTCCGCCGGTGCGATCGGGGCCGTGGCCTATCTGGCCTACGCGCTGCCCGCCGCGTATCTCGGCTCTACGACCGGCCAAACCCATGCGCTGCTGACCAGATCGATTCTTGGCCGGGTCGGTTCCGCGCTGGTCAGCGTGCTGCTGATCGGCATCGCGGCCGGGTGGACCGCGTTCGCCTTCAATCTGCTGGCGACGTTGTACGACGGGCTGTTCGGCTGGGGGCACATCGTGCTGATCAGCGTGCTGCTCGCGGTCGTCGGCATTACCAACAACCTGTTCGGCTTCACCGGTATCGCCGCGTTCGCCCGGTACCTGGTCGCGCCGTTGATGATCGCCTGGATGTTGTACCTGGTCATCAAGGGTTTGGTGCAGATTCCGGGACCGATTCTGGCAGCCGGCAAACCCACCGGGACCACGCTGCCGTTCCTGGCCGGAGTCGGGGTCGCCATCGGGTCGGTGATGTGGGGAAACGAACCGGACACCTGGCGTTACGGCAAGCCGAAGTTCTTCTGGCCGGCACTGCCGATGGTGGTCGCGTTCGCGGTCGGGCTGGTGCTGTTCGTGGCCGGCGGCTGGATGATGGCCCAGTTGTCCGGGGCCGGCCAGTTCGATTTCGGCCCCGCTTTCCGTTATACGGTCGAATATTCCATGTTCGGCATTCTTGCACTCGGCGCCGTGGTCGCGACGGTGTTGCAGATCGCAATCAACGACGGCAACTACTACGAGATGATCAACGCGGGCCAGAACGCGGTCGGTGCGATTCCCGGTTGGCGCCGGTGGTACACGTGTGCGCTGATGGCCGCGATCGCGGTGGTGTTCACGTGGCGTTTCCCGTCGGTGTCCACCGGTTTCTACCTGGTCGCGAACTGGTCCGCGATCGCGCTACCGTGCGTGACCGTGGTGATGTGCGTGGACCGGTTCCTGTTACCTCGGCTGATGTCTGTCCGCCGACCGATGGACACCATTCCGTCATGGCGCACCGCCGGTGTGGCCAACTGGCCGGGCATTGTCGCCGTACTCGCGGCCGTCGCATTCGGCGCATGGGGCCTCGGCTTGTTCCCCGGACAGGAAAGCGCGCCGTCGGCCGGGCTACCGGCGGTCGAGGCATGGCTCCTGGCCGCGGTGATCTACGCTGCACTCGCTGTGATCGCCGGCCGGAGCGCCCGGTCGGCCGTACTGCTCGGCTTCACCGTGACAGAGGGAGAATCCGCCGATGACGGCACGTGAACTGTTGGCCGCCGCCCGTACGATGCTCGCTCCCGCGGAACGTGACAACCGTTTGGTGCCACTGATCGCGGCCGGCAAGGCACCACGGTCGGTGTTCGCGACGATCGCGGCCGAGGAGAGCCGGATCGTGCCCAGTGACTGGCGCAGCTTCCTGACGATCGCTGCTCGGTGCACCGAGCAGAACAGCCGGGAACTGTTCGGCGGCCTCGCCGCCGGCGAAGGCTTGGCACTGGCCAAACTCGGCACACTGGCCACGGCGTGTGGCCTGGACGACGCCGCGCTGCGGGTATACCAGCCGCATGCCGGTTGCCAGGCATACCCGTCGTACCTGGCATGGCTGGCGATGTTCGGCGAGCCGGCGGACGTCGTCGTCGCGTTGATCGCGAATTTCGCCGCGTGGGGCGACTATTGCGCGACGATCGCCCGCGCGATGCGCGAACACTACGATTTCAACGACGAAGCCTGCGGTTTCTTCGATTTCTTCGCCACGCCGGTGCCCGAGGTCGAAGAACAGGCCGTGGCCGCTTTGCAGGCTGGCATGGATGCGGGCCGCCAGACCGACGAGGCATTCACCTACGGCCGGCTTTTCCAGTCGTACGAACTGATGTTCTGGAACACCATCGCCGACACGTGCCTTTAGCTGTCTTCAGCGGTCAAGGCAACAGACGCACCGGAACCCGCTCGGCGAGCTGCCGCAGGCCCCCCAGCAGTTCCCGTCGGTGTAGGCTGAGGAACATGTCGACCACGTCCTGGTCGAACTGCGTGCCTCGGCCGTTGCGTAGTTCGTCGCAGGCTTCGTCCGGTCGCAAGGCTGTGTGGTAAGGCCGGTCGGCGAGCATGGCGGCCCAGGAGTCGCACACCGCGATGATCCGCGCCTCAAGACGGATCTCCGATCCGGTCAGGCCGAGCGGATAGCCTCGGCCGTCGATCCGCTCGTGGTGCTGCCGTACGGCCTCCGCGACGTCCAACAGTCCCGGTACGACGCTGACCATCTGGTAACCGAATTCGGAATGCTGTTGCACGAGTTGGCGCTCGTAGCGGGAAAGGGCGCTGGGCTTGCGCCAGATCGCCTGCGGAATGAACACCTTGCCGACGTCGTGCAGGCGGCCGGCCAGTTCGGCCCGTCGTACGAACGGTTCGTCCTCGCCCAGCGCCGCGGCGACCAGTGCGGCCCAGCGGCCGACCGCGCGACCGTGCTCGCAGGTGGAGAGCCATCCGTCGACCTCGTCGGCGGCGCGTTGCAGGTAGGCGAGCAGGTCGGTAGGCGAGTCGTCCGACTGGTTCGCCAGATCAGCCACGGTGATGGTCTCCCCCACCACGACCCGGTCCCGTCCCTGCGATTTGGCCGCGTACAAGGCCCGGTCCGCCGTCATAATCAATTCGGCCGGCGTCTTGCCGTGACGTGGATATCCGGCGCTGCCCACGGAAACGGTGACCTCGATCCACGTCTCCGGCGCCACCTGAATCGGACTCGACGCGACCTGCATGCGCAGTCGTTCACCGATACTGGCGAGTTCCTGCGGACTGGCCTCCGGCACCACGAGAGCGAATTCCTCGCCGCCGTAACGCGCGAGGAAGTCGGCCTGCCGCACGGACTCCCGCAGCCGCCGCGCCACCTCGACCAACACCCGATCGCCGGCCGGATGCCCGTACCGATCATTGATCGACTTGAACCGATCCACGTCCACGATCAACACGGCAAGGCTGGTCCCCACCCGTCGGGCCCGAGCGATCTCCAGCGGAAGCTGAGCGCTGAAGAATCGACGCGTCCGCAACCCGGTCAACACATCGGTAATGGCGAGTCGACGCTGATCCGCCACCAGCCCAGCCAGCCGGCCAATGGTCAACATGAACAATATGGCACAAGCACCGGCGATCACCGGAACGTCGTGCAATGAGCCGAGAAGATCCTGGACAACCAGGGTGACCGGCGCGATCAGCGCGGCACCCGCCAACACAGTCAACCGGACCGGCGTAAGCCGCATGTCCTCGGTCGAGGCCCGCTCCGAAACCCGTCCCACGGTCGGATGCAGGGCCGCCGCACCCAGCGCGAGGTTACCGCACAGCCAGATCCCGTCCAGGAAATTGCCGGTCTGATAGCTACCATTGAGCTGCTGCATGACATACATGGTGTCGGCCGCGAAAATGGCAAACAGGTTACCGGCCAGGAGGAGAAAGGAAACCGGACGCCGCCCCGGCCCCAGAATCAACCGCAACGCGACCGCGAACATCGAAAGATCCATCACCGGATAAGCGACGGAAACAAGCTTGACCAACATCGGCTCATCGGCCCGAGCCTGCGGCGCGATCAGATAGAACCAGGACAGCATGGCAGTGGCGACAGCGAGCGTCGCCGCATCCAGCAAACTGGCAAGATCCCGCCCAGGCGTCCGAAGCCGGATCAGCAGAATAAGCCCGACGACCACCAGGGGATAGTGAGCCAGATAAAGCGGATCAGCCAACGCCGGAAAGTCGGTATCCCCAAATATATTATGCGAAACATAGAAACAGGCATCTGCAACCGCGTAAACAACCTGACTAAACCCAAGAATAAGCCACGGCAACCGGGCTCGGGTAGCCGGCAGATTACGCATGCACCCGACGAACACGGCAACCGCCGCCGAAGTGCTGACAACGCAGTACAAGACGACACGCAGAACGGCCGGCGCCCCGGTACGGACCGCAAGGTAGTACCCGACCACCACGAGGATCCCGGCCGCCAGGTAGGTCAGCCACAACCTACCCACTGCCCTGTTGACCTGCCGCGTGCCCATCCACGCCTTTCGCCGCGGCACGGTCCAACGCGCCGGCTCCGGTCTGTCCGAGTCCATGGTAGTGCCAGACCCAACACGCTGGGCGCCTGACTCGTCACTTTCGGTGTGAATCGATGCCAACAGCGCCAACGTTCGGCCACCGTCCTGCGACCCCGCAGCCTACCCGCGATCCCAACGACGACAAGGACGCAGCACCGGAGCGCCAAGAAGCGCACAAGCGAGTGGAATGTCGGTATTCCGGCATGCAGAGGGCACTGCTCATTGGCGCATGGCGGGTTTCGTTGCATGGGGCCATGCGGTGCGTTGCTCGTGGCCCAACAGCACGCCAAACGCACGTGAAGATCGACTGATGCAGACAGGGGTGTCGCCCAGGCCAAGGTGACACCCCATCTGAGCTGGGCGGGAAGCTGCGAGAGCGGGTGACGGGAATCGAACCCGCATGACCAGCTTGGAAGATCGGCGGGCGGTCCAGTTCGCCACCTCTGACCTGGGCGCGCAGGTGGCTCGGCTGTCCGCCGTTGACCCCTGTTGACCGCCCGTAATAGCACGCCAATCGCACGACGGTGGGCCGCTGACCTGCACCGTTGCGTAGCTCGTACACCGTCCAGAGCGCCGTTTGATTCGGGCTCACCCGGCGATCAACGCGCATGGCTGGCGCCTCCCCTTGCTCGGCTGAGGATCGATCCGGCTTGGTGCCGTCTCCCTCGCCCTTGCCGCCTGTTAGCGCCGGGTCGTCGGCGTCAAGGGTGGCCGAAGGCCATCGCGGAGCTTGCGGAGCGACGCGACGTAGGAGCGCCCTTGATGCCGGCGGGCCGGTGTTAAACGATCACGGGGCGTACTGGGAGCGGCTGACGTGTGGCGCTGGTGCCCGAGTGGGTTGATGGGTGTGGCGTGCCGTCGGTGGCGGTGCCCCGACTGTGCGCGGCGAAGCCGTGCGCCCGGCGCCCGGCCGAGAGCGGAGCGGCAGGCCGGTGTGCCGGGCCGGCCGGGGAACAACTGCCAACGCGACCGGACCGTGCGCCGCCGGCGGCGGCGCACCTTGATCCTATAGAGCCAGATTCGGCAACACATGGTCTACTGAAAGTGTCGTAGTTCGGCTGATGCTTGACACTCCGGCTTTACCTCATGCTTGAGACCGATGACCACAGGTTTGACCGTCTGAACATCCGAATGAAGCTGTGACTTTCATTTCAGAATGAGGGAAGAAACAGTACCTGCCAAGCCACCTACTACGGTTGCCAACGCAATAATCGCCACCTCAAAATCTTTTGTGCGGCCAGATTCAAGCATAGACGCAGAATTTCGAATCATTCCAAGCTCGCCCGCATGGGAGTGTTCCATTAGCTCCGCAAATTTGTCTTCGAACAGGATCCTGCGACCATCACCAGAGAGCATCTTCACGCTCTCGCCAGCACCCTTCTTCTCATGTGATTCAATTGATTCCAGCGCGAACAAATCTAGAAGCAATGTCCGCGCCTTGCGTGAGGTCCTAAATATGCGCCCAGCAACGCCTCTAAACCCGGTGCGCTGATGAAACTCAACAAGCTCATTGAATGAGTCGTAAAGGTCTCCAATGTGCCGGCTTCTTATCATGCTGTCTTTGGAAATCCTGTAAAAGAGCGACAGTTCGTCCGCAAGAACCTTGTAGGATACCTCTTTTGCGAGATCGAAGCCATGCTCTTTATAGAACTTGAATTCACAGAGATCGTAACCACGCATTGGTCGCCGCTCGATGGGCTCCACACCCTCAGGTGCCGCATCCGTAGATCTTGAAATCCGAAAGTCGACATGAAAAGGCGACGGACCTATGGTATACATCGTCATCCGCCCACCAGATTTCTGCAATTCACGAATCAAGTGCTCCCGAACGCTGACGACACTAAAGCTAGCCAACGAATCGTCCGCGATGCCAAGTGGCTCGACGAATGTGACGGGTCCATCGTAGCTATACTTGATCGTAACTGCAAAGTCCGCAGTAGCGGGCTGCTTACCATTGACATAGAAATACGGGGAATACTCAACTTGGAATCGTTCGGGTATCTTCAGCTTGAAGCTAACCTCGCCTGCTGTCGGTTGCGGCACATCCTTTACGTCACTCGATTCATCGTCAAATATATCAACTCTCCCTTGGAAAATTTTACCAGGTAAGTTGGTCACGATTTCGTAGATTGAGCTGATCGAGCCAAGTTCATTTTTAACACTTTCGAACCACTTCTGAACATTTGCGTAATCCTCCTTCAGCTCAAAAATGAAGCACCCGATGCCGAAGTTGCAATATTTTACGGACAACGCTTTCCGCCTCCATTTACACCATTATGCCTGGTTAGTCCAGGTTTCATGCCTTAGCCAATCGGGCACTTCTTTCCTGCTCACCGTGTTCGCTGCTCAACCAACCTACCCCGAACACTGCTCACCATGGTGCCGGTGGAGTGTCGGCTTGAGCTACGCGGTCGTCGCGGCTGGGAGGCGGGCGAAGGCGTTCTGCCACGAAACTACTAAGGTGTCGGGATGGACTTGGAAGTGTGGGCGCATGACTTGGCACGTGATGCGCTACTAGAGCCGATGCCGCGTCGATGGGCACATGCCCAGGGAGTAGCTGACCGGGCGCGGCAGGCCATATCGGTCGTGGGTGCCGACGGCGTGCTGTTGGTGGCCACGAGTCTCCTGCACGATATCGGATACGCCCCTGGCCTTATCGACACCGGATTTCACGCGATCGACGGTGCCCGATATCTACGAAACATTGATGCACCAACGCGACTGGTCGATCTTGTGGCTCATCACTCGTGTGCTGTCCTGGAGGCGGAGCTACGGGGACTGTCCGCCGAGTTGGCAGAGTTCGAAGACGAGGGGCCAACTCCGGTTCGTGATGCCCTGTGGTGGGCGGACATGACGACCACACCAGTCGGCCAACCAACGACGGTCACGGATCGGGTTCGAGAGATCGAACAGCGGTACGGGCCGGACGACGTGGTGTCGTGTTTCTTACGCTGGGCCTGGCCAGAGTTGTTGTCTGCTGTCGAGCGGACCAAGGCTAGGTTAGCGGCCGTTGGCGTCGATCAGGAGAAGTAAGGACGTTCTCCGTTCGCATAGCCGTGCTCGATGCGGAGCCGGATCGATGGATGGATATTGAGGCTGTCCAATTCGTCACGGCCAACCCACAGGACTTCGCTGGACTCGTCGCTTGTGCGCAGCGTGCCGCCGATCGGGCGAGCGTTGAAACAGATGGAGAACTCCTGGCGTACTTCGCCGTCGTCGTAGCCGATGACATGGTCGGGATCGCTGTAGATGCCGATCAGGTCGGCCACGGCGACGTCGATCCCACTTTCCTCTCTTACCTCTCGCATGAGCGCCTGAGCCACCGTTTCTCCGACTTCCTGACCTCCTCCGGGGATTGAGTAGAGGTCGTTGTCGGTGCGTCGGATCATCAACAGCCGGTCTTGTTCGTCCAGCACGAAGGCGCTTACGGCGACCTTGATGCTGTTGGCTGCCGGCGCGTTGGGATCGTGGTAGTGATCGACACGGGCCATTCTAGCTCCTAGAATGCTGCGGGCTTGGCGTCGGCCCAAACGGCTTCGTAGCTCTCTGAGTAGGTCTCGAACAGGTCGCCGGCTGACAGACGCCGTAGGTGTAGGGCAGGGGCGTGCGCGCCTGGAAAGCCATAGACGTGCGTGTTGACGATCATCTCGTCGTCAAAGCGGAACACCGAGTTGTAGAGCGTGGTCTTGTGCCACCGGATACCTACGTTTTCGACCTCGGCCAGCGGGCGGACGAACGCAAGGGCGTTGCGGATGCGCGCGGCTACGGTACCCTTGCCGAGTTGTTCTTCTTCGCTTCGCTTGGCCGCTTCCCGCGCGCCAGGATCGCCGAACAGGAGGCGGATCTTTGCTCCGCTGGCGGCCTTGCTCGCGATCTGCTTGGCGAACGTCGGCCGCTCGACCAGGAACAACCCTGCCAAGACCAACACGTCGATGTGCTCGGTCGTCGCGTCGAGCAGCCGGTCCCACAGGTCGGTGGGGATTGAGTTGCGGTGTGGATAGACCTTGACGACCTCCAGGCCGGCGATCTCGGCGGCTCGCTCGGGAGCGACTGCGTCCGGCCACAGGTAGGTTTCGCTCTCTCGGACCATCGCCGCGATGGCGTGGCGGTGCTTGGGGTAGGGAGCTCGTCCCTTGGTGATCCATCGTTCGACCGTCTTCGGGTCGACGTTGATGGCTCTGGCCACGTGATCTGGTGTCAAACCGTTCCGCAGCAGGGCGTCGCGTAGTCGCTCGTTCGGCATCTTCCCACCTCTCGCGGACGACTAGGGACGACTTGAGCATACCAAGGACGTCCCTAGGTGTCCTGCTGTGCGGTGCTGCTGTCCTCGTTTCTTGACGAATCTAGAAGTCGTCAGCAACCGGGCGTGTCCCGGTGACCAGGGCAAACAGGAGGCACCAGCGATGCCAGTAATTCCGACGCGATTCCCGGTCGAGTTCGGGGCGGTGTTCCCGCTCGGCGTGTTCATCCTCGGTGTCGAGCCGTCGCAGGAGTTCCAGGAGGACCGGAACGCCCCGAAGCGGCAGGAACGGGACAAGGAGACCAACCAGCTCGTGTGGATCGTGCGCGCGCTGGACGCCAACGCGGACGCCGCTCGGTTCGGCGCGGAGTTCAAGGTGAAGATGTCGGCTCCGCAACAGCCCGTCCCACCGCAGGCCGCCCCTGGCTTCCCGTACGCGCCTGCCGAATTCGACGGCCTGACGATCACTCCCTACGCGAACAACAAGGGCCGGGTGGCCTACAGCTTCCGGGCAACCGGAATGCGTGCCCCGGCCGGCACCAAGAGTGGGCGGTCGGCCGCATCCGAGCAGAGCGCCAAGGCCGCGTGATGGCTGGGCCTACGGGGATGCGCGACATGGTCCACATCCACATCACCGACAGCCTGCCGATTCAGGCTCGCGCGCTGCCGTATGCCGACCGGGTGGAAATCCGCTTCGGCAGGGCCTTCCCCGTTGCTCTGATCGTGGATCGCGCTGCGCTCGATCGGCTGGCTGGTGCGATCCAAACGGGCCGGGACGAACTCGACGCTGCGACATCGAAGGGGCCGGAGGTCTAACGCCATGTCCAGCACAGATCTGCCGTTCTGCGTGTGGGCCTGGCCTGGGCCGAATTCGTCGGCCGGCGTTCAGGTGTCGGACGTGGGTGAGCGGGTCCTGTCGATCTTTCTGGACCCGGCGAGCCTCGTGATCACGCCTGCGCCGTTCCCGGACGGACCCTTGGTGACGGCGCGGTTCTACCGGCAGGTGGCTCGCGCGTGTGCGCAACTGTCGGCCGAGCTGGATCCGACCGGGGCGCCGTTTCGGCATCCGGGCGCGCACCGTGCCGGTCCTGATGATCGAGCGGGGCGGGGCCAGCCATGACCGTCAAGAAGCCGCCCGTCGAGCCGTTCGCGCCGACGACGCTGATGGCGGCGCACGAGTACCTGACTCGGGTGATGCCGGCTCCCTCGGCACCACGGACGGAGTGGCTGGCGTTCCGTAGGCGCTCGGCCGCCATCTACTCACGGGTGGCCGATGTCGACCGTGGTCATCACCACGAGGCGCTGTATTGGGCCGAACGGGAGCTGAAGGTGGCCCAAGAGCTGATCGACCTGATCAAGGCTGCTGAGGCCGCGACGAAGTCCGGCAGGAAGGCGGGGTCCGATGTTGGACAGCCGTGACCCGTTCGCGGCCGTCGAGGGCGGCGGGATGGACGCGGCCGGCGCGGCAGCGGTGCTGCGGTCGGTGGCGGTGTTGGTGCGGGAGATCCGGTTGACTCGGTGGTTCTCGCAGACCGAGGTCGCGGAGCGGTGCGAGGTCACAGGCCAGACACTGTGTCGGGTCGAGCTGGGCCAGCGTGAGCCGAAGTTGGGGCTGCTGGTCATGCTGTGCGGCCTGTTGGGTGTTCGGCCCAGTGCGGTGTTGCGGTTGGCGGAGGATGAGGCGTTTCCGATCGAGCCGTTGCCGTGGTCGTCTGAGCCGGCCGATCTGCTGGGCCTGTCCCGTCCGCATGGTGCCGTGATCTTGGAGCGCGGCCCGTTGGTGCGTCGGCGTGGGGGTGGTGCCCACGGCGAACTCTGACCGCAAGTAAGTCCATTGTAGACGGACACGGATCTTCGGGTCACGTGGCGGGGACACCTGTCCCTGTTGCACCACAACACAACCTAGACGCAGAAGCGGATACGCGGCTCGCAACCTGTTCCGCTTCTGCGCTGTCCACCCAGCGAGGAGTGAACAACAGTGAGAATACGCAAACCCTCCGGGCACAACGCAAGCCCCTGCCCGGTCCGAGTGAAAGTCGCAACGGTCGGGCGTGCCCGCGTTGCAACCGGTTCGGCACGTTTGCGCCGAACTCCATCGTGTGTGACCGCTGCCTGGGCGCGCTGCCGCTGATCTTCACGGTGGCGGTGGCCGGCACGGTCACGGACAACGGCATGGTCGTGTCGATCCACGTCGTGGTGGGCGGTGAGCAGCGATGAGCCCGCACACGATCGGCGTCCTGGTGCTGGCCGGCGGCTGCTTGGCCGTGGTGGTGTGGGTGCTGCACAAGATCGGCAAAGCATTGGTCGTAGTCGCCGAAGCAATCGCCACGGTGGCGGTGGTGTTCGTGGCGGTGTGGTGGCTGGTCAAGGCCGGCGGCTGGGTGGTCCGGCAGGTCGTGCGGCATTGGCGTACCAGCCTTGGCCTGCTCGGTGTGCTGGCCTGGTGGCAGTGGTTGGGCTGGCTGTCCTTCGCCTTGACCGTGGCCGGCTTGTTCGTCGTCCTGGCCGTGTGGCGGCTGGTGGACGCGGTGTCCTTCGATCGGTGGGCGTGGCGCCGTGTGCGGGCGTGGTGGCTGCGGTGGACGATCTACGCCCCGAAACTCCCCGGCTGGTTGCACGCCTGCGGGCTGTCCATCCGCGATGATCTGCTGCCGGTCGCGGTGACGGTCAACCTGGTGGGGCGCAGGAAGATCCGGCGTGATCAGCAGCGCGCGGTGGTGCGCTACCCGAGCGTGCTGGGCGTGACCTCCGGGCCGTCCTGGGACGAGGTCCGGGTCCGGCTCGTGCCCGGTCAGAAGCCGGAAGACTTCGATGAGGCGGCACGGGCGTTGGCGTCGGCCCGCAGGGTCACTCGCTGCCAGGTCCGCGAGATCCACCCGGATGTGGTGTCCATCGACTTCCAACGCCGCAACCTGTTGGCCGACGCAGTAGCTGGGCCAGACCTGAACGCGCTGGCGACAGTCGCGGGTACGGATGTGGATCTGCGTCGGTTGTGGGCGGGACGGACCGAATATGGGCAGGACTGGGTAGTACCGCTGGCAGGTCCGACAGCGCAAACCCTCGTCGTGGGTGCGTCGGGGGCCGGGAAGAACTCGGTGATGTGGTCGCCGTTGTGCTCGGCCGCACCCGCGATCCGCGACGGCCTGGTGCGCATGTCCGGGATCGACCCCAAGGGGATGGAACTGGCGTACGGGCGGGGCATCTTCACCGACTACGCGGTGACCGGGACCGACGCGTTGGAGTTGATCCGCGCGATGGTCGGCCGGATGGACGCCCGCAAGCTGGTGTTCGCGGGCCGGACGCGGATGGTGCCGATCA
>WNGL01007790.1_pt1 | contig 12568 bp, 13 predicted proteins | sample 5400591 | NCBI WGS metagenome assembly WNGL01 (sample SAMN13153377, study PRJNA577476) | soil metagenome | isolation source: 80 cm soil or saprolite under Garry oak tree replicate 1 | place: USA:California | collected 2016-06-15
TTCGACTGGGTGAACTCGACTGCTGACGACTCCAGTTCGGTGAGCTTTTTCATGCCGTCTTCACCCATCGCGGCCACGAACTGCTTATCCCGTTCGAAGCCGCGATCAATTTCTGCCGCAGACTTCATGGGCGTAATCACAACGTAGGTTCTGTCCTCCTGGCCGTAAGCTGCTTCATACATAGCCCAGTGCGCGTCGGGGACTTTTTCGTACGCTGCTTTGACGAGCTTTAGGATCTCGTCCCATTCGTGTCCATGTCCCGGGCGGACGCGGTACAGGGCGATCTCGAAATACCGCATGTGGGCAATATCAACCGGCGCCCGCAAACTCTGCTCCTCGTTATAGACAAGCACGCTGGCGTCCGCCTCGCTCAGCAATTCACCGTCGGCAACAGTGGCGCGATCTAGCGCAGCCGACAAGGTGGCGTTCTTCTGAGCTCCCGTCGCGTCTTTTTCCCAGGCCTCAAACGACTCGTACCCCACAAAGAATAGAGCGCGAGATTTGCCGGTGAGAGAATTTGCCGCAAAGTAGTGCGTCGGCCACGTGGAGCGAGAGAATGCCTGCACAAACGCGCTTTCGGCTTTCTCGTGTGGCGATCCCCCTTTACCCGGCTTCAGAAACTCGCGAATGACCAACAGTACCTTCGGCGGCGGCGTCAACCCTGACATTTCTTTCTCCTGCGCCGCGGCCAGACTCAGCCCTCCGCACAAAAGTGACGCACCCAACAAACAGCTTGTGATTCTTTTCATAGACGTGACCCTCCTAGGGTCGAGAAGTGGGCTTTCTGGATACAACGTGATAATGGGGCGAGATTTACCCAGACGCTCTGGCCCCAATTCCAGAGCACGCGGAGCTTATCCGAAGCCTAAAACGAAGTCAAGCAAGCCACCGATTCGGTTTCCTCTGCGTCCTTAGCGGCCTTTCTTTGCGACCTTTGCGGTTAAAGTCTTTTGACTTTCTCGATACGAAGCAAAGAGACTTTAAGCAAACGTCGCTAAGCGAAGCCGCAAGGTACGCGGAGATCTTGAATTAATCAAATTAGGAGCACTACGGCCCCACGTCGTCCCAAGTTGAGGTAATGTAACGTGTGCAAGCAACGAATCTTCCCGGAGCCCAAACGATGAACGAACCTTCGCGACGCGAATTTCTTAAGCTGTCAGCACAGGGAACAGCGGCACTCGCAGGTACCGTCATACTGCCGCGTCTCACGAATGCGAGTGTCCCATCCGCAGATTTGTCGGTCTGGGTCACCGATGCAACTCAGCGGCTGAAGCGAGCGCCTTCCATCGCGTGGCAGTCTGCTTCCGGATCCCCCGCTCCGGACACCGTCGTCGTAGATCCGAATAATAAATTCCAGGAAATTCTCGGCTTCGGCGGCGCATTCACCGATGCCGCTTGCTACACATTCAACCGGCTCGATCCCGCGGCCAGGGAAAAACTTTTTCACGAACTCTTCCATCCCTCTGAAATGGGACTGAGTGTCTGCCGCACCTGCATTGGTTCCAGCGACTACTCCACGAAAGCGTACAGCTTTGACGACGGTGACGCCGATCCCGACCTGACGCGCTTTTCCATCGACCACGATCGCGCGTACATTTTGCCAATGTTGCGGGAGGCGCGAAAGGCGAATCCCGACCTCTTCTTGTTCTCCTCGCCCTGGAGCCCTCCGGGATGGATGAAGTCAAACGGCCTCATGCTGGGTGGGGCCATGCGCCGCCAGTACATGCCGTCCTATGCAAATTATTTCGTGAAGTTCTTGCAGGGATATGAGGCCGAGGGCGTCCCCGTGCAAGCAGTAACGGTTCAAAACGAAGTGGACACCGACCAGGACGGCCGCATGCCCGCCTGCATCTGGCCCATGGAGTATGAAGCGGATTTTGTGCGACAGCAATTGGGCCCGGCCTTTGAGCGCAGCGGAGTCAAAACCAAAATCTGGTTGCTTGATCACAATTACAACCTGTGGGGCCGTGCCATGGGTGAACTGGAGACACCCGACGTCCGCCGCTACTCGAATGCCGTCGCCTGGCATGGTTATTTGGGCAAACCGGAGTGGATCGAGCGGGTACACAGCGTGTATCCCGACGTCGAAATGTACTGGACGGAAGGCGGCCCCGATTACACCGATCCCGACTATGTCAACGGATGGTCGAAGTGGAGCAAGACCTTTACCGGCATCCTTCGCAATTGGTGTCGCTCCATCACAGCCTGGAATCTTGCCCTCGATGAAAAGGGACGCCCAAACATCGGCCCCTTCAATTGTGGCGGGTTAGTGAGCATCAATTCAACCAGCCGGGAAATTTCCTACTGCGGCCAGTACTGGGCTTTCGCTCACTATTCCCGTTTCATCCGCCGCGGCGCTCACCGCATTGATTCTCAAAGCTCGGCCACCGATCTCGATCACGCAGCATTCGAGAATCCCGGCGGAAAACGCGTCCTGGTCCTAACCAACACTGGCCCGGCCAGGAATTGCAACATCAGGCTCGGCGATAAAGCCGCAGTCATCGCACTCAGCCATGACTCGGTGACTACGGTGACTGAGAGCACTTAGTTCTTGACGTTCGAAATTGATCGGTCATTTCGAGTTGCAGATTAATCTGTCATTTCGATTTGTGTCATTTCGAGCGGAGCGGATCGTGAAACGATCCGCGTAGTCGAGAAACCTGGTGTTCTGATATTAAGGAAGGCCCATGGTGCTTAGAGTCGTGCTCTCCCACCCTTCGAAAACCGCGAAGGGATGCGGCAGCCGAAGTGGGGGTAACTCAAAGGGTAGGTCAACCCGCCAACCGATACATGCGCGGCAGCCAACCGCGTCAACGCTGACCACCTCACATCATTTGCAGGTCGCGGTAAACCCTTTTACCGTGTTCGACCCGTTGAGGACTGTCGTTCCAGTAATGAGCCCGCCCGGCGCAATCCCAAGGGCGTGGGTATAAAAGGAATTCGGCACTGAGATCACCTTGAAGGTGCCGTTGACCCACATAAACGCGCGTCCCTGTTCCAGCGAGTGGTCCAGCCCAATCACCACGCCCGCGTTGCTGATGCCGTAAACCTCAGTTCCCGAGGTGTTGGGGTAATCCACAGTGGCCCATTGGCCGTTGTGATAAATGAACCCATGTTCAGACGAACTCTCGTAGAAACCTGCAATCACTCCGTTGTCGTTAATGCCGATCGCGAAAGTATTGTGCGCCCCCGGGAAGTTGATCGCCGCCAGGCTACCGTTACTGAAGCGTTTGAAGCCGTGCGCGAATTCTCCTGAATCCAGGTACCACCCGACCACCGAGTTGTTCTTATTTATTCCGGTCATCGTCGTGCCCCAAACCGCCTTCGGGTGTGTGAAGGAAGTGAACGTTGATCCTTTGAGGATGAACCCCTTCGAGATGTTCGAATTTGGGCCTTGCGTCGAGTAAAAACCGACATTCACCCCGGCATCGTTGCGCGCCAGGAATGAGGTAGTAGCGGAATTGGGCGCCGTGAAATAAGAGACTCCGCCGCCGGAGAAGCGAGTGAAGCCTTTCGAGGGACTAAAGTAGGCCTGCCCAACCACGGTGCCGTAATCGTTGACTCCGTTCGCCTGAAACCCATTCGGTGAATTCAGCTGGAAAACTTTGAACGTGCATGAAGCCTGAGTCTGAGCCTGGCCCACAGACGAAATCAATACAAGAACCACAGACGTGAAGAGTGCAACACACACCGATCGGGACAGGGATCGAAATAACGGCCGGAACAACGATCGGAACAGGGATCGCACTGAGTTTGACATCGCCTTTACTCCAGGTAAACAGAATCGGACGCAATCTCAGATGAGAACTAAGATTGGCCAGGTTTCCTTCAGCGGCTCACAATGCCGGTTACCCGCGCCCACAGGGGCATTCCGACACTTATGCGGCTCTGCATACTTCTCTGTAATAGCGGCTAAGGGCAGCGCTGAACGTGAGCTCCGGACATTACCGTCCGACGCCTTTGATTTTGCTTTGAAAGCGACTTTACTCTGAGAGGGCACGGCTTCGAGCCGTGCCGAAATGAATCGCCCGACCCCTGTCATTTCGAGCACAGCGGATAATGAAACGATCTGCGTAGTCGAGAAACCCTGTGTTCTGATATTGAGGAAGGCCCATGATGCTTGGAGTCGTGGTCTCCCATGCTTCGAAAACCGCGAAGGGATGGGGCAGCCGAAGTTGGGTGGCTCAAAGGGCGACCCAGCCGCCATAGTCGAGAAGCCCTTCGCCAAGCTCAGGACAGGCCCTGCTGTTGGAGTTTAGGAAATCGGGAAGGGCACGAGACTTAAAGTCGTGCCTATCTGGCGCTGGCAGGGTTGCGGCTTTAAGCCGCTGAGGTCAGCCTCCATTTCCTAAGCCAGAACAAGAGCGAACCCCAGCGGCTAAAAGCCGCGCCCGCCCTCGGATTGATTCGGCACGAGTAGAACTCGTGCCCTTCCCGTTCGTGGATCACGCGATGATCGGCATCAATCTGTCATTTCGAGCGCAGCGGATCGTGCAATGATCTGCGTAGTCGAGAAACCTGGTGTTGTGATATTGAGGAAGGCCCATGATGATTAGAGTCGTGGTCTCCCACCCTTCGAAAATCGCGAAAGGATGGGGCAGCCGAAGTTGGGGTCACTCAAAGGGTGGCCCAGCCCGCCTTCTGTTGTCGAGTCGTGACGAGATCGTCTCCCGCTCCTTGAGATGTGTTCGCTTAGCTGTGGCATCAATATTTCCTTTATTTCTCTTCTCTGCAACGATGTCCCTGTGCCAAACGGCGGTTCCCAGCATCCTTTGCAATGAAGGGGACGGGATCTTTGATGGCGAATTCTCTACCGGGGTCAAGGTGCATGTCGGTGCCGCAAGGAACGGTGGATCGGCAACATTAGCAACGCGAGCCTGCACCGCAAATCTTAGTTGGGGAAAACAAGAGCTCACGGTGGCCACGGGCGTTTCTCGGCTTGATCTCGACGCATTCGGTGTGGACCTAGGGACTGGCATTCCAGTGGCTGCTTTTCAGGAAAAGAAAACAGAGTCCGATTGTTGCATGGATTACATGATCTATTCTCTTGAAAAACCGCCGCGCTTACTGCGGACGATCACTGGAGGGCGGTTCTTCAGCGCATCCGATAAAGACCTTGATGGGCGCGTTGAAATCTGGATCCAGGACGCTGCTGCAGTGAATGGCTTCGAGAACTTGACCTTGGCTGAACTGGACTACCCTCCAACCCTCGTGTTCCGGTTCGCGAATGGTCAATTGTTAGATGTGAGCGCCGAGTTCCAACCTTTCTTCGACGAGGAAATAACGCGGATTCGGGCGGGGATTCATGCGCAAGATCTTCAGGACTTTAGGAGGAGTGACGGCAAGTTGAAAGCCACACTTTCCATGTCCCCAGACCAGTTGCATCAGTTGCGAATGGTAAAAATCAAAGTACTCGAAATAGTTTGGGCGTATCTGTATAGCTGGCGTGAGCAGGATGCATGGCGGTCGCTTGGCGAAATGTGGCCCTCAGAGGATGTGGATCGTATTCGTGTCGCAATAATGAACGTAAGGGCACGCGGAATTCAGGGGCAAGCCGATGGACCATCCTCGGGCCCAGTTGCTGGCAAAAAGAAGCACGCGCGGATCTTCGATGCGGTAAGCCGGTCAGGGCTGAGGGGCAAATTGGAGGTTGTCCCGCCGCGGGCTATGTTGATGCAGCGTCCAGCCACGTCGGACATTCAGCAAGCAAGGGTCGGACTCAGAGAAGCTTCTGGATCTAGTCGTGGATGAGGCCGGAAAAGTGAGGTCGGCTGCGCCGGCAGGAAAGGTGAACTGGGTTGACCCGGAACTGATCAACGCTGCGTTTACGTGGAAGTTCATCCCTGCGTTCAAGGATGGACGCCCCGTAGCTAGTCGAGTACGGCTCGATGTATCTTTAAGGATAGACAGTTATTAACGGGATGGTATCTGTGATGTCGCATGGGCGGGGCAGTCTGGTCCACCTCCTGCATGATCCCCAACTGAGGCCGGTCGGGTCGGCCCACTCTCAGAATCGTCCCGTGTGAGGCTGCCCCACCCTTCGCGAATTCGGAGAGGTGTCGTGCAGTGCCTCAAAGGTGAAGGGTGGGAGACCACGACTCTAAGCATCATGGGCTTTTCCCGACATCACCTGCCGCCAATTTTCAGTTTGAGCGCAAGAAACGGATAGCACTAGGAACCGGGCGCGTTCACAATCCTTGTTAATGGACAGGATTCATCCTCAAGGAGCAGCGCAGGTGAACTCAATTCGCGTCATCGCAATCCCCACGTCACTAGCCGAGAAGGTTCGCGCCACGGGCAAGTCGCCGGGCTATGGACATCCCTCGCACACCGAAATCGCAGCCGGACACGGCCCATGCAGGCATTGTCTCCACACGTTCAATGTCGGGGAGGAGAAACGCACGCTATTCACCTACGATCCGTTTCATGGTTTGGAAAACTTACCTTTGCCGGGCCCGATCTTCATCCACTCTGAGACTTGCGCGCGCTATCCAGAAGATGGCGGCTATCCGGAGCAGATGAAGCAATATCCCACCACGCTCGCCGCCTATGCGACGGGCCGCCGTCTGATGAGCGAAGTACAGGTTGACGACGGAACGCAAGTCGCGGCCATCAGCAAATTACTCGAGTCCCCGGATGTCGCCTACATTCACGTTCGCGACCAAGTTGCGGGATGCTATGACTTTCGAGTCGAGCGCTCTTTTCGCCAATAATCCGATTTCGACCCTCGCCGCGCAAAGCTTCTACTCTCGATTTGGATTGACAGAGTACCTGGCCTGAGGCCACAATGCGGGGCATTGCGTCATTGACGCCCCCTCAGCTGTTGGCCTCTTTCGGTGCCTCTGATCTCGAACTCTGCACCCCTCAGCCTCAGAGGGGCAGAGATATAGCAAGCTAACAGGCCCGGCCCAATGCAGGTCCCGCCGTACTCCTTTTCAAAAGCAGAAATAAACCGAGCAGAGGTGATGTATGACCCGTGATCGCGCAAGCTTCAGCCGCCGCGCTCTCGCACTGGTTGCCGGAGTTATTGCACCCCACTTCCCAGTCATGTTACTCGCAACAGCCGTAATCATCGTCGCACTGGGACATCCAACCCGTTCCGCGGCGGAGTCCACCATCAATTGTCCTTTGGGCACATACGACATGCTGGATTGGATGACCTTGGATTCCGATCTCCGTGCCACCTACCACCTGGAAGGAACCAGCAACCCGCTGTACACCGTTATCGCGCCGGGCAAATTTTATTGGATTAAAGGCGCACTCGGTTACCCGTGGGACATTCAGCTCTACGACAGCAAATATGTCTACCTGTGGATCACGGAACTCTCGTGGACAGTGCCGCAGAGTTATAAGAAATTCACCAGCAATACAAACCTCCCTTTGGTTCCGAGGTGCGCGATCGCGGGGAGCCCCGGCTCCACAATCAAAGTTGCGAATACCAACTATGACCTGCACACAAACTGCTCCCAGAGTTGCTCAGTAACCCTGGGCCTGCAGAATGGGATCAATCAAGTGTGGGGACCTTTTACCTATTCGTTCGGGGGAAGTTTACCGAGCAACCTGAAGACACTGGTAATCAGTTACCGCTACAACTGCGACTCGACTTACCAGATTTGTGGCGATAAAGAGGAGTATTACGTAACCCAGCGTTACGGACTTGTGCAATGGATCCATTACATCCGTATTCCTGCCAATGGGACCTATGCACAGTTGCAGAAGACGGTTTTCAATAAGCTGATAGTTGGAGTAGCAACACCGGATTTTCCGTGCTTTTGAAATAGCTCTCCTTAATGAAATCTTCAGATATATGGGTGCCCCGTCCTTGTCTCGCCGTTTTTTGGCGAGACAGGGCGGGGATTTTGATTCGTGTGTGGCCCGCTACTCATGAGCGCGTACCAATTCCCGGCAGCGACACTGCTCCCAACTCTGCCATCTCAGCTTCCGTTAGTTTTACTGCGCCCGCTCCGATGTTCTCTTCCAGGTGAGCCACAGACGAGGTTCCAGGAATTGGCAACATTATCGGGGAACGCTGTAATAGCCACGCCAGCGCTACCTGCATCGGCGTCACCTGATGAGCTTTCGCGATCCGCGCCAAGGTTTCACCCGCGGCTTTTCCTGCCGCCAGCGGGAACCAGGGTATGAATGCAATTTTGTTCTTCTCGCAGTACTCCACCACGTAATCCCATTCGCGATCAGCAAAGCTGTAACGGTTCTGCACGGAGACAATCGGCACAATCTTCCGCGCGCGTTCAATATGTTCTTGCGTTACGTTCGACAGCCCGATCAGACGAATCTTCGCCTCCACTTGAAGCTCGGCCAGAGCTCCCACGGACTTGTCGAACGAGGTCGCGGGGTCCGGAACATGCAATTGATAAACGTCAATACGATCCAATCGTAGCCGCTTCAGACTGCCCTCGACCGCTTTGCGCAAATGTGCGGGGCTGGCGTCATGGCTCCAATGCCCCGGCCCGGGTCGAACCCATCCTCCCTTGGTCGCGATTACCAAGTCTTTCGGATACGGCGATAGCGCTTCAGCAATTAGCTCTTCACTCGTATTCGGTCCATACGAGTCGGCAGTATCAATGAAGTTCACTCCCAGCTCCACAGCTCGTCGGAGCACTGCCAGCGCCTGCGCGCGATCCTTGGGCGGACCCCAGATGCCCTCGCCGGTGATGCGCATAGCGCCATATCCCAACCGGCTCACCGTCAATTGGCCGCCCAGCGAGATGGTGCCGGACGCAGCAGCAGAGAATGTTTGTGTTGGCATTTTCGTTGTGCCTTTCTCGAATATATGGACTAATGACTTCTTTGACGACGAAAGACCTCCACGCGCTGCGAAAAACTTTTGGGACGGAGCAAGCGCTTGCTTTGGAGCGCCATGTTTTGTGTTTCTTTGAAGCGCGCCTTGAAAGGGGCGTTACGAGAGGCCGATTTGAAAAGGGCGTTCTGAAACGTGCTTTGAAAGGGCACGGCTTCCAGCCGTGCCGCATGCGGCACAATGGCTTCGGCTTTAGCCGCTGAGGGTGACCGAGAATGAAAACGAAAGAGAAAGGCCCCGCATTGTCAGCGGAGCCTAGATCAACCAATTTCAGCTGAGTGTTATTTCTGCGATGCCGTGCCGGAATCCTTGGAATCAGTCGTGTTCTGTTGCTGCCGCTTCCCAGACGCCTGCCCCGTGGCGAGGTCTCTTGCATTCTTAATGTTCGAGTGACTGTTGTTGATGGCCGCATCGGCCTTGCCATCGCCATTTACGTCTCCAGTCGCAACCCGCGTTTGTCCTTTGCTGGGCAAAGATGGGCTTTCGCGGACCGCCGCAGCACCATCGTGATTCACATCTGCTGGTGAAACGCTGGTATTACCGGTCTTGGTTGTGGCATGCCAGTCATCCTGTGCCGTGGTCTTCCCCGTCGCCTTGGGGCTCTGCGCCTCACGCGCCGCATTTGGATCGTCATCCGTCACTTTTCTGATGGTGATCGGCTGGTACTGGCGCTTGCCACTGGCCTGTCCGGTAGCCAAATCTCGAGGAGCCGTAACTTGGTCGCTTGAATTCAGCACTGCCGGGCTCCCAGCAGGCTTGTTCATGCTCTTTCCACTGGCCTGTCCAGTAGCAACATCCCGCGGATGCTGGTCTTTTGTTTGGGCAGCGCTCGAAGACTGGTCCTTGCTTCCGCTCGACTGCGCAACCGCAATCACCGACAAACATGCGAACCCCGCAATCAAAATCTTTTTGTTCATCTCTTTCTCCTTAATGTGCAAGTGGGATCGTGTCGAGCACTCAGTTGGGGATCGCGAGTGTCCAGCCGCCTTCGTCAGGCGGATATAGAGATGTTGGGAGCTGAGGGCGAAAGCAGCAAGTTACCGAGGTGCTACGGCCTGGCCGTGGTGTTTTTGCTTTTTCATCATCCGCTGGTCGCTCGCATCTCGTCCCGTCTCTGCGCTGCGTGCAAACGAGCATAGAACGCTTCCAGCGCGCCAACATAGAGGAGCAATTGATAATCCGATTCCCTGCTGCCGGATTGGCGGTGTGAGGACGGTGTGCCGGGTTTTGATGGAATCATCGGCAAGAACACGGAACTTAGCATCACGTAATAAAAGATTGCTATGCCGAGATATTTCATCCACTCAGGCGTGGCGCGTAACACGCGAGCGCCGCCTCTCCAGCCCTCCCACGCACCAAAGGCCAGTAATGGAAGGGCACCCACACTCAACAGCTTCAAGATAGATCCCGCAACTGGCTTGCCCAGGACTCCCGCCGTAATTGCGAACACACTGAGAGATGTTCCTGCCAAAGCCAAGACGAACCCAAGGGACAGTAGCGCCCGTTCCCAGCTCGGCAATTCGGGGATGTCCTGATAGCGCGAAGTCCAAGCTGCCGCTGATGCCTGCACCATCGGCTCGAGGTCGGACTCCCACACCTGCGAACGCGAAGGCTTGTTCGGATCGTAGCGAATGGCAACCTGCTTACCGCGCAGAGCTTCGGCCCAGCCGTCGGCTTCGTCCAAGTCCGTAAAGGTCTTTTTGAACGTTCCGCCGTAGGACTGGCTGTTAGCGGAGTAGCCGTAAGCCGCTTTGAGAATGATGCTCTTGTCCTTCTCATCGGCGGAAGCGCTGACTATTCTGCCGTAACTGATCGGCCAAGTCTCACTGCGTCGGCGCTGATAGCTACGGAACGCACGCTGCAGGCCAGCAAGCGCGAGAGACGCCGTCACTGCAACCAGTTCCCACAGCCACTGCGAACGGTCCCCTGAAACGCTCATGTTGCAGAGAGTGTACAACGCTTCACGGCAGAGTCATTTCGCTATCCCACCTTGCTTCCGGGCACGTGCCACACCAATGTGACCACGAGCGCAACCGCTATTCCCAACGAGACCTCCACGAAGCGATGCGAAGCGACGATCCATGCTGGACGCTGGTGCGCTACCAACAGAGCGATGCTCAACGTGATTGCGGCAAAACGGTAAGCGGCAGCCAGACGTAACAGCGAGCAGGCGATTCCGCAAACAAAAATTCCTGCGCCATACACCATCCAATTAGGACTGAAAAATGTGGCAACCAGCGCGCCCAGCGCAGCTCCCAACGCTGTCCCTGCAAACCGCTACCAAGCCAGGGTGAGCGGATTGATGGTAGAAAGCAGGATCACAATCGTCGAAATCGGAGCCCAATAAAATTCCGGCAGCTTCAGGAGAGTGCGCGCCAACAGCAAAGACACAAGCGCCGCCACAGCTGTCCGCGCCGAATTGAGGAGAGATTCGCGACTAAGTCCCAGCCGCGTTGGCAATCCTGCCATAAGCCCGCAATTGTACCGTGCGGGATGTGTTGTTGAATGTGGCGCGGGCCCAAGAAACTCTCAGAGATATGGGTACCCCGTCCTTATCTCGCCGTTTTTTGGGCGAGACAGGGCGGGGATTTTGATTCGTGTGGGGCGCGAACCTGCACCAAGCGAAAGCGCGGGAACCTTAATTCTTCCAAACGATGACAGCCTTCTTTGCGTTGGCATGCTCTTGTCTTAGGGCACGGGCTGAATCTCCCAGCGGTATGCTAGGCGTTAGCTGCATCACTTCCCACGCGGGGCGTTCGCCCTGAGCATAGCTACTTCCCGATCGCTCCATGATGTTGCGTTCTGCCGACATCCCAGTCGCAGAAGCATATGCCGGATGATCTGGAAGGGTGAAAACCATTGGTTGAGAACTCAACACGGCCCCGCCATTTACTTGTCCAAATGCACCCACCGCACCGAAAGCGCAAACCACGAACAGGAATAAGAAATTCTTCATTTTCTTGGTCTCCAAACTTCAGAACACCACCGGATCAACGCCCTTGGCGGCCGGGGGAAGTTTTGTCCTGCCATGAGTAGAAGCAACCCCAATACCAAACTCTAAACTTCTGAATTCTCATCTTTCTAACGATGGCGAGCCAGCTAACGATGGCCAGCCCGCGACAGCGCAACACTTTGCACTATTGTGGAGGATGCCCGTGTGGGTCGGACATTCCTGTCCGACGCCTTTGACTTACCGGATTTACACGAATCTCGGTGCCCCATCCTAACGGCGCGTTCTTTTACGACGTTAGGGTGGGGATTTCGACTCTCGATCCATCAAGAACTCTGATTTCCCCTCACCACTCCCGGTTTCACGTCGAAGTCAAAATCCCGCCCTAGTCGCAAAAAACGCGACTAGAACGGGGCACCCTCTCGGGATTAGATCGGCGGACAAAAAAGCCCCGCTTTAGGCGGGGCTTAGTCGGACGGGAATGTCCGACCCACACGGTTCCAGCTAGAAGCTAAGAGCTAGAAGCTGTTCTTAGTACATATCCCCCATGCCGCCGCCGTGGCCGCCGGGCATCGGAGCTGATTCCTTCTTTTCCGGCAGCTCGGATACCAGGGCTTCGGTGGTCAGCATCAACGAGGCAATTGATCCGGCATTTTGCAGTGCGGTGCGCACGACCTTGGTGGGATCGAGCACGCCGGCCTTGACCAGATCTTCGTACTCGCCGGTCAGGGCGTTGTAGCCGAAGTTATTGTCCTTGGAGTCGTTGACTTTGCCCAGCACGATTGCGCCTTCTTCGCCGG
>WNGL01024682.1_pt1 | contig 12563 bp, 10 predicted proteins | sample 5400591 | NCBI WGS metagenome assembly WNGL01 (sample SAMN13153377, study PRJNA577476) | soil metagenome | isolation source: 80 cm soil or saprolite under Garry oak tree replicate 1 | place: USA:California | collected 2016-06-15
CATCTCGGAGGAGCGGCAACGACGCGGACGACCCCGCGCCGCCACGAACCCCTTGGGCACATGGGGATTGCGGCTCCATGCTTCGTTGCTCGTCGTCAACGATGCGACCCACATCGTTTCCTCCTCGCGCCTCGCCTGGGACTCACAAGCCCCATGTGCGCGACCCATGCGATGACTCGGACAGGCTCCTAGGCTCCTCTCGCCCGCTTCCCCGAGAAGCCGCGGAAGCCCCGCTCCATCCTGACCATGATGCGCGCGAAGGACTCCACCGTCGGGCAGTCCCTGACCATCTGGTCGATCAGCTCGGGGCCCCAGCGGGGATGCCGGCGCAATGCGATCTCGAACAGGATCTGCTCGTCCGACAGGTCCGGCCTGTCCCGTCGCCGGGCCGCGAAATCCCGCGCCAGCAGCCGCTGCTGGAACCGGGCGCTGCGGATGAAGCGCCGGTAGCACCCCAGCGCGAGAAGCGTGCCCGCGGCGGCGACGAAGGAGCCGGGCGAGGCCCGGGCCAGCAGCACCAGGCCCGCCAGCAGGAGCAGCCACTTGACCAGGTCGAGCGCCGGGTCGAAGAGGGCGTTGCGCGCTACGGACGGACGGTCGAAATAGCGCAACCCTTTGACGTGCGCCGACAGGACCATGCCCAGCAGGCCGAGGACGAGAAGGGCGATCCCCGGGGCCGGGCTCACGCCGTCCCCCGGCCCGCCAGGACCTGCCGGGCGCAGGCGTGCCCCGAGATCACCGCCCCCTCGATGGTCGCCGGCAGGCCGGTGGCGGTCCAGTCTCCCGCCAGGTGGAGTCCCGGCTGTGGGGTCTTCCATGCGGGCCGCAGCGCCAGCGAGCCCCTCAGGGGCGCCATCGAGGCGCGCTTCTCCTTGATGATCAGCGAGTGACGGAGCGTCGCCCTGCGCGACGCCGGGAAGAAGCGGTGCAGATCGTCCAGCGCCCGGCGCACCAGCATGTCGCGCGACGCCTCGACGAAGGCGCGCGCGGCGCTCCGCACCAGCGTGACTCCGAAGCCCGCTGCGCCGCCGCCGGCGAAGGCGCGGCGGCTGAAGATCCACTGCCACTGCCCGCCGAGGAGCCCGGCCAGGGGCAGATCGGTGACCGGGCTGCCGAACCAGAGATAGATCGACACGATGGGCGACGTCTCTAGACGGGAGCAGCCGGCGAAGAACGGGTCGGACGCCACCTCGGACGGAAGCATTTCCAGGAGGTCGTCCGGCGGCACCGCCACGATGACGTCCGGGGCGGGAACGCGCGCCCCGTCGGACAGGAGCACCCCGGCACAGCGTCCCCGCTCGAAGATCAGCCCGCGGACCTGCGCGCGCAACCGGACCTCGCAGCCGCGCGCGCGCAGGTAGTGCGCCGCGGGGTCGGCGTAGAGATCGCTCAGCCCGACGCGCGGGACACCCAGGCGGGCCCCGCCGGCCCCGCCCAGGAACAGCTCGCGCAGGACCGGGAAGAACATCGCCGCGGAGGCCTGACCCGGATCCTCGTTCAACGCCGCGGTCGCCAGCGGGTGCCACAGTCTTTCGTCCGCGCGCTCCGACTGGCCCAGCGAACGCAGCCAGGACGACACGCTGAGGTCATCCAGCTGGCCGGCGACCGCCGGCGCGGTCCGGCGCGAGAGGCGCCGGACTTCCCGCGCCACGCGCAGCAGGCCGAGACGCTCGCGGAACGCCAGACCGGGGAAGCGCAGCAGCCCCGCCAGGAGGCTCCAGGAGAAGACCGGCAGGGGCGGGAGCGCGAAGACCGAGACGGCCCCGCCGGGCTCGACGAAGGGAGCGGAAAGGCGCGGCTGCAGATTCAGCCGATCGCGCGACCCGAGGCGATCGAGCAGGAGGAGCGTGTCGCGGTAGCACCCCAGGAACAGGTGCTGGCCGTTGTCCACCGTGCTGCCCGTCTGTGGATCGACCCACGACCTGGCGCGACCGCCCAGATAGGGACGCGCCTCGAGGAGCAGGACCCGGGCGCCCCGCTCGGCGAGCAGCGTGGCGGCGGACAGACCCGCGAAGCCGCCGCCGACCACGATCGCTTCGGGTGTCCTTCCGGCACCTCCCTGCATGGCTGGATTCCCACCCGCGCGTCCGCCCTAGACCTCGCCCAGCACCCGGGCGCGCAGCGCCACGCCGAGCTGCGCGAGGCGCGGGACGGCGAAGCGCCGATCGAACACCCGGAAGTGGTCGCGCTCGATGCGCCTCAAGAGCTTCACGTAGATGGCGCGCATCACCTCGGCGGCCAGGAGCCGCGGCCGGTCGGCCTCGGGCAGCGCGCGCGCCGCGTTTTCGAAATGGCGGCGCGCCCTCGCCGCCTGATGCCGCATCAGCGCCACGAAGGCCTCCGTCCGGGCCCCCCGCAGCAGCTCCGCCTCGCTGTACCCGAAGGACGCCATCTCGTCCAGCGGCAGATAGATCCGCCCGCGCGCCGCGTCGGCCTTGAGATCGCGCAGGATGTTGGTGAGCTGCAGGGCGATGCCGAGATCGACGGCGTAATCCCGGCTCTGCGGGTGCCGGCAGCCGAAGATCGGCAGGCAGATGAGCCCGACGGCCGAGGCCACGCGCCGGCAATAGACGCGCAGATCGTCGAAGGTCTCGTACCGGGCGACCCCGAGATCCATCTCGACGCCCGCCAGCAGGTCCTCCAGCGGCTCCCTTGGGATCCCGAAGCGCCGCACGCAGGCCTGCAGATCGCGCGTCACCGCGAGCCCCGGCCACCCCCCGTAGCACAGGGCGATCTCCTCGCGGTAGGCGCGCAGCCCGGCGGCGGCCCGCCCGGGGTCGACCGGACCCTCGTCGGCCAGGTCGTCGATGGCCCGGCAGAAGGCGTACACCGTCTCGATAGCGCGTTTCTGCTCCGGCGGCAGGAGACCGAAGGAGTAATGAAAGGAGGATCCCGTGGAGCCGCGGACCCGCCGGGCCGCAGGCGCGGCCGCCTGCACCTCCCGCCCCGTCCCGGCGCCGGGACTCACGCGGCCCACAACAGCGCCCTCGGGACGAGGACGAGGGCGTCCCAGGGGCCCAGCTTCGGCCGGCGCGTCAGGACATCGCCTCGGGCGGCCTCGATCCTGTCGAGGATGCGCTGCCCGCCCAGCCAGGTGAGCCGCAGCTCGAGCCCGAAGCGGCCGCGCGCCTCGCTGCACAGGGGGCGGCCCTCCGCGAACAGCGAGCGCGCCCGCCCCACCTGCTCGCGCATCAGCGATCGGAAGCCGTCCGTCACGCGCCGCGATCTCAGGTCGTCCTCCGTCACGCCCCAGCGCTCCCGCGCGTCCGCCGGCAGGTAGATGCGGTCTCTCGCCAGATCGACCGCGACGTCCTGCCAGTGGTTGGCGAGCTGGAGCCCGGTGCAGATCGCGTCCGACTGCCGGGCGTGCGGCGGGTCGTCGAGCCCGAAGAGACGCAGCAGCAGCCGCCCGACGGGGTTCGCCGAGAGGCTGCAGTACGCCAGCAGCGCCGCGTCGTCCCGATAGCGTCTGCGGGTCACATCCATCCTGAACGCCGCCAGCAGATCGGCGAACGGCTGGCGCGGCAGGCCGAAGCGTTCGACCGCCGCGCGCAGCGCGACGAAGACGGGATGGATCGCCTCGCCGCGGAAGCAGTCGTCGAGCATCCCCTGCCACTCGTCGAGACGCTCGAGCCTCCGGCCCTCGTGCAGGTCTTCGTCGGCGAAATCGTCGGCCACGCGCGCGAATGCGTAGATCGCCCGCACCGCCGGCCGGACGCGCGGCGGCACGAGCCATGAGGCGACCGGGAAGTTCTCGTAATGCTCGCGTGTCAGGCGCGCGCAGAATTCCTGGGCCTCGCGCAATGAGTGGGCGCTGCGCGGCGCGTCCAGCGGCAGCGACGCCGGGTGCCCGGCCGAGGAACGGGACATGGGACGGCGGATGATATCACCGTTGCCGGCGCCCCGGGAGCGAGCGTCCTGGTCTATACTGCTGCACCCTCACTCTCCCCAGGGCGGAACGCAGCGCTCCTGGCGCGAGGTGCGTCATGTCCCTGGAACGCAAGCTGTTCATCGACGGCGCGTGGCGCGGCACCGGCAGGGTCATGCCGGTGGCCAGCCCCTACGACGGGCACGAGGTGGCCCGGGTGCATCTCGGTGGCGAGCCGGAGATGGAGGAGGCCACGCTCGCGGCGCTGCGCGCCTTCAAGGCCATGGGCTCCCTGTCACGCGGGCGGCGCGCGGAGATCCTGCGGGCGATCGCCGAGGGGGTGTCGCGTCGCAGGGACGAGATCGCGGCCACCATGACCGACGAGATGGGCAAGCCGATCCAGTACGCCCGGGCCGAAGTCGCCCGCTGCGTCAGCACCTTCACCCTCGCCTCCGAGGAGGCGAAGCGCTGGACCGGGGAGCTCGTGCCCGTGGACATCGAGGCGCACACCACCGGCTATTTCGCCATGACCGTGATGGTTCCCCTCGGTCCGATCGCCGCGATCTCGCCGTTCAACTTCCCGCTGAACCTGGTGGCGCACAAGCTGGCGCCCGCGCTGGCCATCGGCAGCAGCATGGTCCTGAAGCCGGCGCGCCAGACGCCGCTGGAGGCACTGACCCTCGCGGAGATCGTTCACGAGGCCGGGGCGCCCCCGGGCGCCTTCAACGTGGTCAACTGCGAGCCGGCCGTGGGCGAGCGGCTGGCGACGGACGATCGCTTTCCCTTCCTGACCTTCACCGGCAGCGTCGGCGTCGGCTGGCGGCTGAAGCAGAAGGCCTGGAAGAAGCGCGTCACCCTCGAGCTGGGCGGCAACGCCGCCTGTATCGTGCACTCCGACGCCGACCTGGACTACGCGGTGTCGAAGTGTCTCGCGGGCGGGTTCGCGCAGGCCGGCCAGTCGTGCATCTCGGTGCAGCGCATCCTGGTGCACCAGCCGATCTACGGCGCCTTCGAAGAGAAATTTCTCGAGGGCGTGGCGCGGCTCAAGGTGGGCGACCCGAAGGACCCCGCGACCGTCGTCGGACCGGTGATCGACGCCGCCAGCGCGGACCGTATCATGTCCTGGATCTCCGAGGCGAAGGCCGCCGGCGCCCGCCTCCTGGCGGGCGGCGCGAAGAGCGGCAACGTGGTGACCCCGGCGGTCATGGCGGATGCCGGCGCCGCCCTGAAGATCTCGTGCCAGGAGGTCTTCGGCCCGCTGGTGAGCCTGGCCAGGTACCGCGATTTCGAGGAGGCGGTGGCCATCGCGGACGACTCGGCCTACGGCCTGCAGGCGGGGGTCTTCACCCACGACATCCGGCTCATCCGCCACGCCGTGCAGAACCTGCACGTCGGAGGCGTGATGGTCAACGACGTGCCGACCATGCGGGTCGACAACATGCCGTACGGCGGAACGCGCGACTCCGGCCTCGGTCGCGAGGGGCCGCGCTACGCCATGCACGAGATGTCGGAGCCCCGCCTGGTCCTGTTCAACCTCGACCGCTGATCGGCCGGGTCGGCCCGCACCCCCGCCGGTTACGCCTTCGTTCCCGCCCGGGCGCCCCGCCCGGGAGACCGCCGGGCCCGCTTTTTGAAGGAACCCCGGGAAAGGCGCGCCAGTACAATCGTTCAGGATCGGCGGAGGACGGATGGCCAGCGAGCCCGCGGACGTCGAGCTGATCCGTGAGGTCCTGGCGGGCCGGGTCGAGCGGTTCGGGATCCTCATCCGCCGGTACCAGCGCCTGGTGGCCACGGCGGCCCTGCGCATGGGCATCCCGCGTGAGGAGGTCGAGGACGTGAGCAGCGAGGTGTTCTACAAGGTCTACCGCAGCCTGGCGCGCTACCGGCCCGAGCACGCGCTGTCCACCTGGCTGTACCGCATCACCGTCAACGCCGCCCTCGACCACAAGCGCAGCACCCGTCACGAGAGCCGGATGGAAGAGATCTCCCCGACGCTGTCGGACGGGCGCCCGTCCCTGGATCAGCAGGCCGGCGACAAGGAGCGCGCCCGCCTGCTGCACGAGGCGCTGGGCCGCATCCCGTCGCACTACCGCGCGCCGCTCGTGCTGGCGCACATCGAGGGGCTGCCGCTGGAGGAGATCGCCCGCGCCCTCGACCTTCCGGAAGGGACGATCAAGTCCAGGCTGTTCCGGGCACGCGCCCTGCTCAAGGAGATCATCCGGAGACACTACCCGGCCCTTGCCCCCGCAGGGGCGACGGAGGCCCCGTCATGACCGGCGTCCCCCGCGGCGGCGATCCGGGCGGGCGCTGGGTGGCGCGCATCAGGGCCGAGCTCGACGCCATACGGCCCGACCCCGTGTCGCCGCGCGCCTACCGCGTCGCCTGGGTGTCCTCCATCGCGCTCGGCGTGGCCTCGTTCGCCTTCCTCGTCTCCACCCTGCTCGTCCTGGTGATCGGCCGCGACCAGGGAGTGCGCGAGATCATCGGACTGGGCGCCGCCGCCGGACACGTTCTGGCGGTCCTCGGACGACTGATCGCCGGGGCGGGCGCGCGCGTCCTTTCCGAGGGCCTGCCGCTCCTGCGCAAGGCCTGGGCGCTCCTGGCGATCGTGGCTCCCGTTGTGCGCGCCGCCGGAACGCTGGCGGTGGCCGGCGGCGTCCTGTCGATCCTGTTCAGCAGCTATGTCTTCGCCAGTGCCCGCAAGACCGCACCGCGGGTGGGCGCTTGAGGAGGAATCCCCGATGAAGCCACGCGTCCTCGCGGTCCTGATCGCCGCGGTCCTGTTTCTCACGGCCGCGCCGGCGTTGCCGGCGCGGGCCGGCGAGCGGCCGGCGCCCCCCGGGGCCGCCGCCTCCCCGGCGACGCCGCAGGAAAGCCGCGACGAGGGTCCCGGGCCGCGCCTGCATATCTCCAGGAACAACTCCAACGTCACGATCTCCGACGTCGCCCATGTCCCCAGGGGAGCCGTGCATCACGACGACATCGTGGCGATCTTCGGCAAGGTGGAGGTCGAGGGAGAGGTGACGGGCGACGTCGTGGTGATCCTCGGCAGCGCCGACATCAGCGGCAAGGTCGGCGGCGACGTCGTCGGGATCCTGTCCGCCATGCACATCACGGACGAAGCGGACATCAGCGGCGACATGGTCAGCGTCGGCGGCCCGCTGAGCAAGGCCCCGGGAGCCCGGGTCGGCGGCGAGACGGTGAACCTCAACTTCCTCGATTTCGTCCCCTTCCTCAGGGGCGGGTTCTCGTTGTGGGCCCTGCTGTGGATCTTCTTCCTCTTCAAACTGGCGTGGCTCGCATGGCTCTTCCTGGTCGTGCTCCTGATCACGGCCCTCGTGCCGCGCCGGCTGTCGCTCATCGCCGACGCCTTCCCGAAGCGCTGGGGGATGGCGATCCTGGCCGGTCTTCTCGGCTACGGCGCCACGGTGGTCCTGTGCGTCGTCCTGGCGTGCACTCTCATCGGCATCCCCCTGGCCATCGCCCTCTGGCTGGCGGCGAAGCTGATCAAATGGATCGGTCTCGCGTCCATCCTGTTCCTGCTGGGGCAGCAAATCGGGCGAAACCTCCTGAAGCGCGAGCTGTCGCACTTCGCGTCCGTGCTCGGCGGGTTCGCGGTCTATGCCGTCATCTATCTCATCCCGATCCTCGGCGACTTCTTTGCCGGCGCCATGAGCGTCCTGGCCCTCGGCATCTCCATCCTGACCCGCTTCGGGTCCGACGAGCCCTGGAGGAGATCGGCGCCGCCCGTCGGCTCCCCCACGATGCCGCCCGGGGGGCCCGCTGCCGGCCCGCCCCCGGTCTACTCCCCGGCCTCGGGCCCGGGATCCTAGGCGAGGCGCACGTAGTCGTAGGCGAGGGGCTTGCCGTCGATCCCTTTGGTGGGGGCGGCGATCCAGTTGGCCATCACGCCGGGCTCGCGCACCGGCCGCATCAGGCTCCGGACGTAGGCCCGGTCCGTCTCGGAGGGCAGCCATTCGTCGCGGCGCCCGTCGAACTCCTCCTGCGGGATCGGCTCGCCCTGCGTCGTGAAGTGCAGCCCGGCGTACAGGCCGATGCGGCGGTTGAAGCGGCGCGACGGCAGGCACAGCCTGAGATCGATGCCGTGCTCGGCGATCGTCTTGTTCCACATGTCCAGACCGCGCTGGTTGTCCTCGATGTAGGCGTCCCTCAGGACCTCGTTCATGGCGTTGCGCAGCGGCACGTCCTGCTCCCCCAGGCGGCCGTCTTCAGGCACCGCCATGCGGTAGGAGCCCTGCAGCGCCAGGTGGTCGTCGTACTTCCTTTCGCCGGCACGTCCCTTCAGTCCGCAGGCGAAGTACTCGGCGGCGTTCGAGGAGATCTCCCCGCCAAACAGATCGAGCGACACGGAGTACCAGAAGTTGATGTACTTCTGCAGCGTCGGCAGGTCGATCCCCCCGAGGCGGCGCGCGTCGCCGTCGGGAGCCTGCCGGGTCAGCTCGCAGGAGCGCTGCACGATGCGCCGGATGCCGGTCTCCCCCACGAACATGTGGTGCGCCTCCTCGGTCAGCATGAAGCGGGTGGTGCGCGCCAGCGGGTCGAAGCCGCTTTCGGCCAGGGCCAGGAGCTGGTACTTGCCGTCGCGGTCGGTGAACATGGCGAACATGTAGAACGACAGCCAGTCGTCGATCGGGGCGTTGAAGGCGCCCAGGATCCTCGGGCGGTCGGGGTCGCCGGAATGGCGCGCCAGGAGCGCCTCGGCCTCCTCGCGGCCGTCGCGGCCGAAGTACCGGTGCAGCAGGTAGACCATGGCCCAGAGGTGCCGCCCCTCCTCGACGTTGACCTGGAACAGATTCCTCAGGTCGTACAGGCTCGGGGCGGTCTGCCCGAGGCGGCGCTGCTGCTCGACCGAGGCGGGCTCGGTGTCGGCCTGCGTCACGATGAGGCGGCGCAGCAGGTTGCGGTACTCGCCGGGCACCTCGGCCCACACCGGCTGCCCCATCCGGTCGCCGAAGCCGACGGCGCGCTCCGCCTCCGGTGTCGCCAGGAAGATGCCCCAGCGGTACTCCGGCATCTTCACGTAGTCGAAATGGGCCCAGCCGGAGGAGTCGACGGAGACGGCGGTCCTCAGATAGACGTCGGCGGACTGGAAGCTCTCCGGTCCCATCTGCCGCCACCACTCCAGGAACGACGGCTGCCACTGCTCGAGGGCGCGCAGCAGCTTCCGGTCGCCCGCCAGCTCGACGTTGTTCGGGATCGTCTCGTGGAGCTGCACCTCAGGTCCTCCTCCAGTCGAACGAGGGGCGCTCCGGCCGGCCGTAGCACTTGAGGGCACCGTGGTCGCCGACCGCGTTCGGCCGCTGGAAGATCCAGTTCTGCCAGGCCGACAGGCGCCCGAAGATCTTCGCCCCCATCGACTCGGCCCCGGGGAAGCGCAGCGACGCCTCCATCCCGGTCAGCGCGTCGGGCGACAGGGAGGTGCGCTCCTCGACGGCCAGGCGCACCTCGTCGCCGTAATCGATCTCGTCGGCGGCGATGGTCACCAGACCCGCCGCGGTGGCCGCGCGCGCGTCGAAGCGCGCCGGCTCGCCGGCCTCGACCCGCTTCGCCAGGGCGGCGACCTCCTCCGGCCGCCGCGGCAGGCGCGTCTGCAGCCGCGTCAGGCCGTGGCCCATCGGCAGGGCGCCGAAATTGAGCGGCGACAGCGCCAGGCGGACGGGGCGCTCCGGGTCGTCGAGCGCGTAGGTCCTGTCGGCCGCGAGCGCCGTCTCGAGGAGCGAGCCGGCGAAGCACGACCCCGGCTCGACCAGGGCGAACAGGCTGCGGGCGGTCACGTCCAGACGGCGCAGCGTGCGGGCGGCCAGGAGGATCACCTCGCGGGCGAGCCAGTCGGAGGAGGCGAGCCGCTGCAGGGCCGCGTCGTGGGCCGCCACCAGCTCGGGGTCGCCCTCCGTCTTGATCAGCCACAGACCGATCTCCTCCTCGTTGAAGCGCAGGCGGCAGATGGCGTCGTCCAGCTCGCGGAACAGCCGGAGCATCCAGCTGTCGCAGCCTTCTCTTCGCAGCGCCGTCGCGTCGTCCGGCGGCGGTCCGGCCGGTCCCTTCAGGCTCAGGGTGGCGGTCCGCGCCCCTCGATCGATCGCGACGTCGACCAGCGACCAGGCGCAGCCGTCGGCGGTCGCCCTCACCTCAAGAGGGACGAGGGCGACCCCCGGCCCGGTCTTCGCGGGCGAGTCGGCCGCCAGCCGCGCCAGGCGCTCACCCACGAGGGCATCGAAGCGGCTCTTCGGGGCGATCGCGTCGACCAGCCGCCAGTCGACGGCGCGCTGACCCTTGATCCCCTCCGCCGTGGTGCAGAAGATGTCGGCGTGGTCGCGCCTCACCCGGCGCTTGTCGACCAGGCGCGTCAGTCCTCCCGTGCCCGGCAGCACGCCCAGGAGCGGCACCTCGGGCAGGCTCACCGCCGAGGAGCCGTCGTCGACCAGGAGGATCTCGTCGCACGCCGCCGCCAGCTCGTAGCCGCCGCCGGCGGTCACGCCGTTGCAGGCCGCCAGGTAACGCTGGCCGGAGGCGGCGCAGGCGTCCTCGATCGCCAGACGCGTCTCGTTGGTGAACTTGCAGAAGTTCACCTTGAACGCGTGCGACGACGAGGCCAGCATGTGGATGTTGGCCCCGGCGGAGAAGACGCGCTCCTTGCCCGACACGATCGCCACCGCGCGGACCTCCGGGTGCTCGAAGCGCAGACGCTGCACCGCATCGGCCAGCTCGATGTCGACGCCCAGATCATAGGAGTTGAGCTTCAGGACGTACCCGGGGCGCAGCGGCTCGTTCTCCCGCACGTCCCAGATCAGCCGGGCGGTGTCACCGCGCGACTCCAGCCGCCAGTGGCGGTAGCGGTCGGGTGAGGTCTCGAAGCAGATCGGCTCCTGACTCTGTTCCATGACGTGTCATTATACCCGGCGCGTCCCGCGATCGGGGCGGGGCCGCCTGCCGTGGTAGCATGAATTCCATGAGCGCCCTGCCGATCCTGATCTTCGCCATCTGCTCGATGGTCATCGGCTACCGCTATTACTCCGCCTTCCTGGCTGCGAAGGTGATGGCCCTCGACGACCGGCGGATCACGCCTGCGCACCGTCTGTATGACGGTCAGAACTATCACCCGATGAGCCGCTGGGTCCTGTTCGGGCACCACTTCGCGGCCATCGCCGGCGCCGGCCCTTTGATCGGCCCGGTGCTGGCGGCGCAGTTCGGCTGGGCGCCGGGGCTTCTGTGGCTGGTGGTCGGCGTGGTGATGGGCGGCGCGGTGCACGACTTCGTGATCCTGGCGGCCTCGGTGCGCCGCGACGGCAAATCGCTCGCCGAGATCGCCCGGGCCGAGGTCAACCCGCTGGCCGGCTTCACCGCCATGCTGGCCATCCTGTTCATCGTGGTGATCGCCCTGGCGGGTCTCGGTCTGGCGGTGGTCAACGCCCTGGAGCGCTCGTCCTGGGGGACGTTCACCATCGCGGTCACCATCCCGCTCGCCCTGTTCATGGGCTTCTACATGTTCCGCTGGAAGCCGGCCGCCCAGCGAAGCGGGACGATCATCGGCGTCATCGGGCTCGTCCTCGCCGTCATCGTGGGACGTTACATCCCCGGCTCCTTCCTGGAGCCCTGGTTCACCTTCTCGCGCGGCCAGCTGACGTTCCTGCTGGCGGCCTACGGCTTCGTCGCCTCGGTGCTGCCGGTCTGGATGCTCCTCTGCCCGCGCGACTACCTGTCCTCTTACATGAAGATCGGCACCGTGGCGGCGCTGGCGATCGGCGTCTTCCTGGTGGCGCCCCGCATCCAGATGCCCGCCTTCACCCGGTTCGTCGCGGGGGGCGGCCCGATCATTCCCGGCAAGGTGTTTCCGTTCTGCTTCATCACCATCGCCTGCGGCGCCATCTCCGGCTTTCACGCGCTGGTGAGCAGCGGCACCACCCCGAAGATGCTGGACCGGGAGGGCGACGCGCGCCCGATCGCCTACGGCGCCATGCTGTGCGAGGGGTTCGTGGGCGTGATGGCGTTCATCGCCGTGCTGTCGCTCGCCCCGGCCGACTACTTCGCCATCAACGTCCCGCCCGACCGCTTCGCCGGCCTCGGCATGCAGGTGAGCGAGCTGCCGGAGCTGTCGCGCGCCGTCGGCGAGGAGGTCGCCGGGCGCACCGGCGGCGCCGTCTCCCTGGCGGTCGGCATGGCGCACGTGTTCGCCAACATCCCGGGTCTGCGCGGGCTGATGGCCTACTGGTACCACTTCGCCATCATGTTCGAGGCGCTGTTCATCCTGACCACCATCGACGCCGGCACGCGCATCGCGCGCTTCCTCCTGCAGGAGTTCCTGGGGAAGTTCTACCGGCCGATGGAGAAGACCGACTGGGCGCCGGGCGCGGCGATCGCCTCGTTCCTGGTCGTCGGCGCCTGGGGGTATTTCATCCACACCGGGACGATCAGCACCATCTGGCCGATGTTCGGCATCGCCAACCAACTCCTGGCCGCCATGGCGCTGTCGATCGGCACGACGGTGATCATCAGGTCGGGCAAGGCCCGCTACGCCTGGGTGACGCTCGGCCCGCTGGCCTTCGTCGCCACCACCACCCTGACCGCAGGCTGGCTGTCGATCACCGACAACTTCCTGCCGCAGGCGCGCGCCGCCGCCACGCCGGCGCTGCGCTTCCAGAACTACCTGAACGCCTCGCTGACGACGGTGATGATG
>WNGL01020624.1_pt1 | contig 12562 bp, 9 predicted proteins | sample 5400591 | NCBI WGS metagenome assembly WNGL01 (sample SAMN13153377, study PRJNA577476) | soil metagenome | isolation source: 80 cm soil or saprolite under Garry oak tree replicate 1 | place: USA:California | collected 2016-06-15
CTCTTTTTGTCGGAGCGGACACAAAAAGGTTGGAGGAGAGTTTTCTTTTCTTGTTACTTTGCTATGCCCTCACCCCAGCCCTCTCCCAAAGGGCGAGGGAGTTTTTCAGCAACTAAGCGCGTACGCGTCCTTCAGCCAGTTCAGTAATTCGGAATCGACTTCAACCGGCGAGTTCAGCTTTACCCGATGATGGAACCGCTGGGCAGACGTCTGTTCGGATCTTGGGTAAAGCAATTGCACCGATACTGGTTGCACGACCGATGCGCTGGCAAATAATTCTCGATGTCCCGCCCGGCTGTCGTGGTGGCGGTAAGCCAAGTACATGATCGGCTTGCCAATCGTTTCCTTCGATTTCGCCACCGCAGATGTGACAACGACGGCCGGACTTGGTGAGAATTCTCTCGCGATCGTATCGACTCAACGTCGGCCCGCGTCGTCTGTGCGGGTCACCATCCTACTTCCACCTCACGCCTACGACAATGCTATTGGCAAATTATCGTCGTGCGCGTAAGCTCTGTGCGGTGAAATCGTTGGACGCGAGCGGCGGGGGCGTGTTCCGCAGGTAGATTCGTTCGGCGATGCTTGATTGAATTCGCGCCGCCGCGTCAACTCAGATGTTGGGCTCCGGCCATGAAGAGGCTATTTTTGTTCCTATTGTTGCTTTTGGTCTTTAGTGGCGCCGGTGCCGCTTCGACGCTGAAGGCTCAGGTCTATCCGTCCCCGAATAGCACTCTTACGGTTCGAATTTCACACCTGAGTGCCAGTTGTGCAGAATCCCTTATCGAAGTTCGCTCGGCAAAAGGTCACTTACTCTTGCACAAGAGTTACGGTTCTCCCGACTGTGAGCACGGGATGGGTATTAATCGCGGAGCCTGGACGGCTGATTCAAACTTCTTCGTCTTCAACGCCCAAATGTTAGGCGGTCATCAGCCATGGCATTGGCCAGTCTATTTCTATAGTCGCAGTGCCAACAGGGTGCGCCTGCTGGACAATTACATTGGCCCAATCGTCGCACCAGATATCACCATAAGGCCGCCGCACAACGTCAGTACAAGAGTGCTGGAAATGCAGAACGAACTGGGAAAACCGATTTCAGTTGACCTTGCCTGGCTGCGGCGAGTAAGGCATCAATGACCGAGCCCGAAAATTCATTGCCGGTGAGCCGCGGATAGCGCCTCTCTCAACTTGCGTGGGCCGTTCAAGGCTGTGTGTAACCGCCGCGGCCACTTGAATTCTGACGTTATGCCGCGTAGATCGACTGCGGTCGTTCAAAAGTAAAAGAGGGTTGAAGATATGCGTGTTGATGCTGTTCGGATCAGGTCGTCTACATTGCTCGTGGTGGTGCTGATGCTTCACACGGCTTCTCTAGTTTCCGGGCAGCAGCCCCGGACGGCAGCGGCCAGCAAAACCAGAATCGTCCTGTTGGGAACCGGAACCCCAGCGCCGGACCCCGATCGGTCGGGGCCGGCTACGGCAATCATCGTCAACGACACGCCTTACCTCGTCGACTTCGGACCCGGCGTTGTGCGACGCGCCAGCGCAGCGTTTCTCGACAAAGGTATCAAAGCGCTCGAACCAACAAAGCTCCGCGTCGCGTTCGTTACCCATCTTCACTCCGACCACACGGCCGGTTACCCAGATTTGATCTTCACGCCCTGGACGGTCGGGCGTCGAGTGCCGCTGGAGGTCTACGGCCTCAAGGGTCTGAAGGCCATGACCGAACATCTCCTCGAAGCCTACCGGGTCGACATCGAGACGCGCACCAACCCCGATGGCAATCAGAGAGGGTTCCCGGAAGGCCATAAGGTGAATGCGCACGAGATTAGCACCGGAATCGTCTACAGGGACGCGAATGTGACGGTCACTGCCTTTGCCACGAAGCACGCAATGGAGAGTTACGGCTACCGCTTCGATACGCCGGATCGCAGTATCGTCATCTCAGGCGACACTAACCCTACGCAAGAGACAATCGATGCCTGCCGCGGCTGCGACGTTTTGATTCACGAGGCGATCACGCCCGCGTGGCTGGCGACGCGGCCTGATACCTTTCAGAGGTTTGCTGCTAAATACCATTCGACAACCGCTCAGCTGGCGGAACTCGCGCGACAAGCAAAGCCACGCCTCCTCATCCTCTATCATTATTCAAGCCTGTCACCCGAAGAGCTGTTCGATGATATGCTCGCCCGTTATTCGGGCCACTTCGTTATCGGTCGAGACCTCGATGTCTACTGAGCCGCAGCGTAACATTCGTTTAACCGGAGCAGCGGTATACAACTACCAGAAGTGAGCGGCTTACAGTCAGGTGAACATTAATGCCAGGCATGGTCGAACGAGTGATCATCATCGGCGGCGGCATAGGTGGCCTTTGTACCGCCATCGGCCTAGGTCAGATCGGCGTAGAGGCGATAGTTTACGAGCAGGTGGAAGTGTTGAGCGAGGTGGGCGCCGGGCTGACCCTCTGGGCTAACGCAATCAAGGCCCTGCGCAGGCTAGGCCTCGCCGATGCGGTCATCAGCGCTGGTTCAAAGATTGAGCACGGCGCAATCCGCACCGCGGGCGGGCGGACGCTTTCCCGGTCTGAGCCCGGCGAAATCGAACGACTCTTCGGCGAACCGACAGTCGCTATTCACCGCGCAGACCTGCACGACATTCTACTTTCCGCCCTTCCCGCCGATACGGCCCGCTTAGGCTCGAAATGCACCGGCTTCGAGCAAGAGGCGGACAGCGTCACTGTTCGTTTCGCCGGCGGTCATACGGACCGTGCAGACTTAGTCGTCGGCGCGGACGGCATTCACTCAGCCATCCGGCGACAGTTATTCCCCGAAGTCAGTTTACGCTACTCGGGCTACACTGCCTGGCGTGGAGTCGTCGCTACGAAAGATGAAGTAGCGCTGGGGGTCACTTCGGAAAGTTGGGGATGTGGCTCCCGCTTCGGCATTCTTAGAGTGGATAAGGAGCGGGTCTACTGGTTCGCGACCGCCAACACGCCGGCGGAGAGAACCCTAACTGCCACCGAGCGTAAAAGTTTTCTCCGGCAGCGGTTTAGGGGCTGGCACCACCCGGTCGAGTTGCTGCTCGAGTCCACTCCCGCCGAGGCGATCCTCCAGAATGACATTTACGACCTGAAGCCGATCGCGCACTGGGGCAAAGGAAGAGTCGTCCTACTAGGGGACGCGGCACACCCGACCACGCCGAACATGGGGCAGGGAGCCTGCATGGCGATCGAGAGCAGTCTTGTCTTAACGCGCTGCCTATCGCAGGAGGCCGAGTTAGCCGGAGCCCTGCGCCGCTACGAAACTGAGCGGATGCCGCGTACCGCTTGGATTACCGATCAGTCGTGGAAGATAGGGCGCATCGGGCAATTGCAGAATCCCCTAGCCTGCAGGGCCCGTAATTTCCTGCTGAGCATAATGCCGGCCAAGCTGACGAGAAAGACCTTGGAGAGGGCGGCGGGTTATGAGATGTAGATCGTCTGTGCTATCGACACGCTTACAAGTCGTTTGGGTATTTGTCCTCCTCTTAACCTGCGGCGGGCATGGACCGGCGGGCCGCGCCCAACACCGACGTGCCCTCACAGAGGAGTTCCGTGTGCACCGGGATTTCCGCTCGAAGTTTCTGCCCCAGGGTCGCGAGATAGTCGTCTGGCTCCCGCCCGGCTATGATTCGCAACCTGCCCAGCGCTACCCGGTTCTTTACATGCAGGACGGAGGGGACGTGTTCGTAACCTTGCGGATTGACGAGATCGCAAAACCGCTCATCGCATCACAACAAATCGAACCTTTGATCATCGTCATGGTCTCGATCGGCGGCACGCTGGACGATCGCTTCGATGAATACACGCCCACTCGGAATGCTAATGGGAAAGGCGGAAAGGCAGATTTGTACGGCCGGATGTTAGTCGAGGAACTTAAGCCCTTCATAGATTCCGAGTACCGCACCCGAACCGACGCGCCTAACACCGGTCTCGGCGGCTTTTCCCTTGGTGGGTTGGTGTCACTTTACCTCGGGCTCAAGCACCCAACGGTTTTCGGGAGGCTGGCCGTGATGTCTCCCTCGGTCTGGTGGGACAACAAACTGATCGTGCGCAACGTAAAAGCCCTGACATCCAAGTCGGTCACGCGGATCTGGCTCGACGTTGGCACGGACGAAGGGCCGACGCAGGTGGGTGACGCCAAAGATCTGCGTGACGTGCTGGTTAAAAAGGGATGGATCTTGAACTCGGATTTAATGTATTTCGAAGCCAAGGGTGGCAGACATGATCTAGCATCGTTCGCGAAGTGCGCTGGCCCAATGCTCAAATATCTATTCGCGCAGCCGCGTCCCGATCAGTGACCATAGCTGTCCCACAACTCAACTGAGGGCGATAAGTCAAGAAAAAAGTCTTCTCCGGTGATGCTGGTCGCCATTGAATGAGGGTCGCGCGCGCCGCTTGGTTGTGGAGCCATGGCACGCGTCAGGTCTGATTCTCAGCCGCAAATTCCATTAGCGGCGCGCACCGGCTGGATGCGAGGCGTCATAAGTGATAGTGTGCCAATCAAAAGTCGGTAAGGGAGGAGAGCCGTCGTTACAGAACCGCGAGCGGTAGCGACCGGCCCTTTATTAAAAGTGTCCGTCGACAACAAAAGGCCGGTCGCTACCGCTCTCGGTTCTGTAACGTTTGGACTTACCTTGGTGAATTCTTTAGCGCCCACAACAAAATCGCTGAAGCCGTACCGTCCATCGTAGGCTCGTTCGTCGAATAATCCTTAACGTCGTCGTGATAAACTGCCGTCTCATCCTGAAACGCCGCCAGAGGATCCGGCTCAGTAATGCTCACGCCTTTCAGCGCTAAGAAGATTCGCCGATAAACTGGTCCATCAACCAAAGCCCCACGCACTTGTCGCTTAAGAATCGCATTGGTCATCAAGTGCACATCTTTGGGGAAGACCCCGCTCTCAGGAATGCCCGTGAACATCGAGAAGCCCCAGGGGTTTCGGCCCAGCAGCCAGTCGCTCTGCTTTGCAGCGAACTCGTGATAACGCGTATCGCCGGTCATTCGTTCATAGAGCAACGCCTGAGTTGCGACCGCCACGACCAGATTATTTGAGCACCAGATGAACGGAACTCCGATGCGGTAAGGATCCTTCTCCGCGGCTCGGGCGCACCGCTCCAACCCGGACCGATAGTAGTCGGCTAACAATTTGCGAGTCTTTCGATCAACCAGATCGTACAGACGAAAGTGGCCCAGATTCATGAAGGGATAGTATTGATAATGCTTTGTCTGCTCCTTTCCCATCCAAGATTCATCGGCAGCGATCCGCGCATAACGAATTGCATCGCTCAAATACTTTCCTTCGCTAGTCGCGCGAAACAACTCCGCGGCTCCCCATTCCATGTCATCGGCCCAGGTTGTTTCTTCATAGCGATAGGGCGCGCCGTACGAGTCGCCTTGCTGCACGCCCTCTTTCGCTTTGCCGAGCGCATAGACTTCCCTTCCCGCGCGCAATAACGTCGCCGCATACTGGTGAAGGCGCGCATCGTTCTTCCAAATCTGATAACCAAGCGCCATCGCCGCCGCATAACGTCCCGCCAAATTTGCAACTCCCGTCGATTCGCTTTTGTATTCGCGCAACCCCTGAGGTTTTCCATCGGCAAAATAGACGATGCGATAACTGCCCGGCCCCCAACCGTAATCAACCGTTTCGTTCTGCGGCAAGCGCCAGCCCTTATGATCGCGATCGTCGGCGACTTGGTGATAGAGCTGATCCGGCGCGGGATGCAGCTTGAGCATCCAGTCCAAGCCCCAACGCGCTTCGTCCAGGAGATCTGCAATGCCGTTGGCGCCGGATTGGCCAAATGAATTGAATCGATCTTGAAAGGTTTTCGTCGATTGATGAGCCTGCGTTCCAAGCTGATAAGCCAACAGCATCTGCGCCGTGGCGTTACTCGAAGTCAAGAGGTACTTGAGCAAATCTCCCGCGTCGTGCCAGCCACCCCGAGCGTCAAGATAAGTTCCAGCAGGCAGTGGCCCATACGCCGTGCGACCATCGAGTGTGTGACAAACAGCATCGAGCCATGGATTGTAGCCGCAGCGCTGCTCTCGCATGAATTCGAGCAACTCATCGGGCACGTCTCGATACGCGGAGTTGCTAATCTCAAACGGGAGCGATGTCGCATCGCCGATTCGCACAAAATACTTTCCCGGCTTTTGCCATGCCGAGAAATCAAGCTCGGCATGATGATCAAATTGTCCCCATTGACCGCCGATCGGTTTCGTTGGACCATCAAAGACAACCTTCTCCGTGACGGAGTCGATAACGGCGAAGTTTTCCGGCAAAGCCTCACGCGAGAAAGCCACCCCGGATTTTGGATCCAGCGGACGATATCCGAGTTGATTAACGCGAATGAATATTTGTTGATCTGAGTTAGCGGTAGCTGGATTGATTAAACCAACTGAAAAAAAGGAAACTATGATCGGAAGGACCGACAATGATGGCGCACGGTTACAGAACCGCGAGCGGTAGCGACCGGTGCATTTGTCACTTTTCATTCTAACGCCCTTTCCCTTTGGGAGAGGGTTGGGTGAGGGCTTAGCCCAGGACAAGACATACCACTCTGTTTTCTCTTTTTCTATGCTTCGCACGCTCACCCTAGCCCCTCTCCCAAAGGGAGATGGGAATTAAGATGAAAAATGTCAAATGACAAATGGAAAATGCTCCGGTCGCTACCGCTCGCGGTTCTGTAACAGCTATTCTCGATACGATGGATCGATCCGATCCAGTTTTCTGAGCAAACCCGGCCAGGTGAGCGACGCGCCCTGGCCCATGGTGACGACACTCATTTGCGAAGCCACGCGATCGATGATGTCGTTCGGGATCTTCGCCAGCTCGCCTGCGCCCGACTGCGCCAGAATTTGAATCTTGCAGGCACGCTCCAGCAGAAACATTCCCAGGAAAGCCTCGGCAGCCGTGCGTCCCAGCGTCAGCAATCCGTGATTGCGCAAAATCATGAATTTCTTGTCGCCAAGATCCGCCACCAGACGCGGCTGCTCTTCTTCATCAAGCGCGAGGCCCTCATAGTCGTGATAAGCCAACGAGGACAGCGCGAACATCGCCTGCTGCGAGATGGGAAGCAAACCGCTCTTCTGCGCCGAGACCGCAATCCCGTAGTCAGTGTGTAGATGCATCACACAGAGAGCGTCTTCGCGCGCGGCATGCACGGCACTGTGAATCGTAAAACCGGCAGGATTGATGAAGTAGGGCGAGTCCAACACCTTTTTGCCGTCGAGATCGACCTTCACCAGACTCGACGCCGTGACTTCGTCGAACATCATGCCGTAGGGATTAAGCAGAAAGTGATGCTCCGGTCCCGGCACGCGCGCGGAGATGTGCGTGAAGATCAAATCATCCCAACCGTAGAGTGCCACTAAACGATATGCCGCGGCGAGATCTACCCGCGCTTGCCATTCTTCGGCGGTCACCTGATGGCGACTTCGTCACAGCTCTCGCGCGCGTCCACGTTTGTACAAACCTGCTCGATGACGGCTTTTGGTGCGACGCCCAGGTTTCGCAGCATTTCGACGAACAAGCTGTCAGGCTTCGAGAGGACTGCGAAGATGTCTGTGGCCGCGATGGACTTGCAGCCGCGCGAACGGGCGCGCTCCATCGCCCGCTTGAAAATGTCAGAGGTTTCGGGAGCGATGCGGAATCCCTTACCTACGTGCTGGCGCGCGCTTTCCAGACGAGAATTGACGGCCTGCGTCACCATTTCTGGATCTAGCGAGAGGGCGCGCATGGTTGAATCAAAAAGTCCCGGCTCAGATTTCGCCAGAGCGCTGATGATGTGCTCGACGCCAACGTAGTTTTGGCCACGCAGCCTTGATTCGTTCAAAGCATTCTGGAGAACGCGTTGACCGCTCTCGCCGAACTTGTCTCGATATGCCTCCAGGTCGGCCATCTTCCTTTCCGTCTCCTAAGAGCTGCATTGACAGAAACGAGACTCGACTCGAACTCCATTCATCGTTCGATTAGTCTCTGATCCAGACATTAAAGAGATTATGTTCGCTTAACACGCATGGGGATAAATGAAGAATTATGACTCGCTGCGCGTCTTACGCCTTTCGGTGCTTAGCGTCTTTGCGTGAAAGCTATTTCTCGCAAGCCGCGAAGAAAGAAAGGCGAAAGCAGCAAAATTCAAACTGGCACGTTATTTGAATTCAAACGACTTCAAATAATCGTTATAGGACCGGTCCCAACGCGCCATCGTCTTTTCTGGCCCTGCGAGTTTCACAAAATAATTTCCTTTGGGCGTCTCGACCACGGCCGCGCGCAGGCGATAGTTGGTATCGTTGTGAAACGAGCCGCTGCCCGGAGCCATTTCCGCGGTGTAGGTTCCGGTGACATCAACCATCGTCACTTTCAAACCGTTAATCGTAGTCGTTTCCGTCTTCGCTTTATCTTTGGAAGAACTTCCGTCCGGTTGCTGCATCTGCGCGATCCAGCGGTCGATGTTTGCCTGAGCGGTGCCGCCCTGAGCCGCGCCAAAGTAATAAACCACGAGCGATGCATCGTCGTTGTCACCTTCCGCCTTCGGCAGCTTGTACTGCGCCACGCGCATTGAAGAAGAGGTTTTCTCAGTCACCCAACCATCGGGCGCTTTGAAATGCAAATCACCCGAGGCATTTGTATTTGATTGAGCCGAGTTGGATTGCATGCCGCTGGTCGCAGTTGGCCCTTGCTTTCCGCAAGCCCAAACAGCAAGAGAAACCACGAAAAAAATAGCGGCGATTGTCAGAGTTCTTTTGTGACTTTTGTGCCTGCTCATGTTTATGTTTTCACCTTCTTTATTTCAATATTCAATTCTTCAGCAGCTTCAGCCGGCAAACCGTACGACTCTTGTTCAGAAGGATACGTTCCATTTCGGACGTCCTCAGCCCAGCGAGTCACGGCGTCCGTGATCGTCTCGCGCAGATTAGCGTACTCGCGCACAAAACGCGGCAATTTTCCAAAGGCCATGCCGACCAGATCGTGAAACACCAGGACCTGAATGTCACAATGCACGCCGGCGCCTATGCCGACGGTTGGAACCTTAACGCTCTCGGTAATCATCTGTGCGATTTCGCGCGGCACCAACTCCAACACAATCGAAAAGACACCGGCGTCTTCGAGAGCAAGCGCATCGTCGAGCAGTTGACGCGCTGCATCAGCCGTCTTGCCCTGCACGCGATAAGCGCCGAGTTGATTGATTGATTGCGGCGTCAAGCCGATATGGCCCATCACAGCGATCTCTTCATTAACCAGCCGCTTGACCAGCTTTACACGCTTCTGACCACCTTCGAGCTTCACCGCTTCGGCTTCACCCTCTTTGACCAAACGCAAAGCCGAGCGCACGGTGTCATCGGCTCCCGTGTGAAAAGATCCGTAAGGCATGTCGGCTACCAGCAGCGCGCGTTCTACGCCGCGACGCACGGCTTTGACGTGAACCAGAATCTCTTCAAGCGTAACCGGCACGGTGTTGCCGTAACCGAGCACGACGTTGCCGAGACTGTCGCCGACCAGGATGACATCGATGCCTGCTTCATCGACTATACGCGCGGTCGGATAATCGTAGGCCGTCAAACAAACCAAGCGCTCGCCGCGCGCCTTGCTCGCTATTAACGAAGGCGCACTGACTTTTTCAGGACGTTCCGGTTTTAGATAGGGCATAGTTCAGCTTCCTCGCGTGACTGACGTATAAAGATTGCGTTGTGCAAGGGATGCTAACAAGTGAGGCCATTATAACGGGAAATTCAGGAAAGAAGTAGTGGCTTAAGGGTTGAGCAGTGCGCGAGGAATCTATTGGTAAATTCGCGTATTATGATTCCTTCTCATTCACAACCTGCTTTCTGACGGATGACACACGCACGCACTACGAAGTCGAGATGAAAATGAAAGTGGCTGAAGGCGCGCAAATCAAAAACTAGTAGCAAACCAAATTGCTCATGGGAAAGCTGCTGGTTATAATCGCGCGTTCGAATTAATCGCGCGAATACGAGCGGCTCATGGCGATCAATCTTAGCGGCATTCTACTCCCAATCACTACTCCATTCACGGCCGATGAGGGCTTTGATGCCGAAGCGCTCGTTAGCAATCTCACTAAGTGGAACGACACGGGCGTGATCGGCTATGTCGTGCTCGGCTCGACAGGCGAGCGCGTCAATCTCGATGAGCGAGAATATGCCCGGGTAATCGAGACCGCGAGAAAAGCGGTCCCGGAAACTTTCTCCTTCATCGTCGGCGCCGGCCAGCAAAGTACCCGCAATACGATCAAAGAGATCGAGCGAGCAGCGACGGCCGGCGCGGAAGCTGCGCTTGTCATCACCCCAAGCTTCTACCGATCGGCAATCACGCAGGACGCGCTTGTGACGCATTATCACGCGGTAGCCGACGCTTCATCGGTTCCGATCATTCTCTACAGTATGCCCGATTTGACCGGCATTAAGATCGAGCCGGAGACGGCGGTGCGCTTGAGTGAACACCAAAACATCATCGGCATGAAAGACAGCTCCGCGGACGTGGCTAAGTTCGTGGAAACTGTGCAGTCAGTGCCTGAGGACTTCGCGGTCATGATCGGGAATGGCACGGTGTTGTGCGAGGCATTGCAGGCGGGCGCGGAAGGCGGAATCCTCGCGGTCGGATGTGCGGCGCCGGAGCTTTGCATTGAAATCTATCGTGCTGTTCACGCAGGTGAAATCGATCGGGCATCAAGCCTTCAGGAGAGATTGACTCCACTGGCGCGCGCGGTAACCAAGACCTATGGCATCGGCGGATTGAAGACGGCGATGAACATGGTTGGTTATGTCGGCGGCCGAGTACGGGCGCCATTGGCGCGACCGAGCGAACATGCTAGCGCGGAGATTGACCGACTCCTTCGAGAAGCCAATGACACTCTTTAGCCAGGTTTCAACGCCGTGTCAGAACCGCGAGCGGTAGCGACCGGATCGATTGATTGCTGATTGCTGATCGCTGACTGCTGATTCTGAGCAGATGATGGGTCTTCCAATCCGACATCCGAACTCCCCAATCCGACATCCGGAGGTCCGGTCACTACCGCTCGCGGTTCTGACACGCTTACTGGCACTCGAAACCCCCAACGCGTAGAATGATGCGGCAGGAGCTACCCTGAAATTGACCACCGCCGAAACCGCCTGTAAGAGTACGCCGCAAAGCGCCAACTTGCGCATCGAGACTCTTCCTTTTGACAAAATTCCACAGCAGACTCGACTCTTCCTCGATTATCTGCGCGATCCGATTGCTTTGCGACGCTTCTACCCCGAAGCAGTTCGTTTTCATTACGAAGTTACCAATCGCCGCGAGCGAGTTCTGACCAATTACAAAACGGATCGCACGGCAGTTTGCGACGCACTGGAGGAGTTGAATCGCGTTTGGAAGGCGAGTGAAAAGACCCTGGCGAACATCAATCTGCTGCGCGATGCTGACTGCGTGGCCGTAGTTTCGGGCCAGCAAGCCGGCTTGTTTGGCGGCCCGCTCTACACGATCTATAAAGCGCTCTCCGCGGTGAAGCTGGCCGAATGCATGACCCAGCGCGGCTTCAAAGCGGTGCCCGTTTTTTGGATTGCCACTGAGGATCACGATTTCGCAGAAGTCGCCACGGCCGGTTTCATCAATCGCGATTGCGATCTCAGCCACGTGGGTGTGCCGCTGGAAATGCACCGCGACGATGTGCCGGTCGGACGCGTGACGCTCAACGAATCGATCCGGGAAACGACTCAGAATTTGATCGGAGCGTTGCCGCAAACCGAGTTCAGCGACTATCTTGAAAAGCTTCTGCACGAAGCGTATGAGCCGGGACGAAAATATGGGGACGCCTTTGCGTGGGTGATGACTGCGTTAACGAGTCAGCATGGTCTGATCCTTCTCGATCCGCTCGACTCGCAATTAAAGAGGCTGGCTGCGCCACTTTACTCGGACGCCGCGCTCCGGGCTCACGAGATTGCCATTGCGATTGAACAGCGCAGTCAGAAATTGGTTGAAGCCGGCTATCACGCGCAGGTTAACCCTTCGGAGAATTCATTTCCGCTGTTTCTGCATGATGAAGATGGCGCCCGTCACGCGCTAACGCGAACGGCAAACGGCAAGTATCAAACGAAAGCTGATGGCGAGGAGCATTCAGCGGCAGAGTTTGCCGCGTGGGCGTTGCGCGAACCCGAGCGCTTCAGTCCCAACGTGACCCTGCGCGCAGTCGTGCAGGATTATCTGTTGCCGACTATCGCGTACTACGGCGGCGCCGCCGAGATTGCTTACTTCGCGCAGACGGCTGAGGTCTATCGCGTTCTCGGTCGTCCGGCTACTCCGATTCTTCATCGCGCCAGCATGACCATGGTCGAGAAACACACTTGGCGCTCACTGGAACGTTACGGTGTCTCGCTGGTTGATTTCTTCGCTGGATTGGATCATGTCGTCGCGCGCGTGGTCGAACAGTATCTGGGAAAAGAAACTTCTACCGCCTTCGAACATACGACCAGGACTTTCAACGAAGAGTTGGACCGTTTGCAGGAAGAATTACGCCGCGTTGATCCGACACT
>WNGL01029182.1_pt1 | contig 12560 bp, 14 predicted proteins | sample 5400591 | NCBI WGS metagenome assembly WNGL01 (sample SAMN13153377, study PRJNA577476) | soil metagenome | isolation source: 80 cm soil or saprolite under Garry oak tree replicate 1 | place: USA:California | collected 2016-06-15
TGTCCCCTTTGACGACGGTCACTCCGAATCGTTCGCAATAATGAACAACGGTGTCCGAGTCCTTAAACTCGCACTTCAGATGCCGGTAGAGATCTAAAGCGCTCTTTTTCTCTGGGAATTGATCGAAAATATCAAAGCCATAAACCGCGGATTCGGTCAGTCCGAATTTCTCCAAAGCCTTTCGAATGAAGACGACAGTGCCGCCCTTGCAGATGCCAAATTCAGCAACGTCACCTTTTAGACTCTGTGCTGCGATATATCTAATAGCTTGATAGAGGTGAATCAAACTGTGCCGATAACCGGTCGCGTAGGATTTTACCAAGCAAGATTGCACAAGTTCCTCAAACTCCGGATCATCGAATTCTAGGTGTGCAAGCCCCGCGAGGATGATACGTGGTGTATCTCTGTGCACGTTTACGAACCCGCGAAGCGCCAACTCCTTTCCGCGGTCGACCGTTACGACGAGCGTATCAAGCTCGATGTCTCTAATTCTTTCGGGAGGAAGTACTTCAAACCCATGAATCATTTGCCCCCAGACCTCCGGCCGGTCGTCGACAATACCAACTATTGAGTCAAGAGGAATGCCTAGTTGCTTCACCTGCGTCAAGAGCTTGAAGCAAACTGGGTTATACCCCCAAAACAGGAGGCGTTTCGCGCCTTCGCTAATTGCTGCGGATGTCTGAGTTAGAAGATCCGCAGTGAATGTTGACTCGTGCGTCACGCTTCGCCCCGGCTCTTATGACTCTTTTGCCGCAAGTGCTCTCCAGCGTTGATCGGCTGATATTTTGCAGGAAACTTTTCGGAGACGCACGTTTTCACCGGAGTAATCGTCGCGTCTGGGCTGGGATTATGCAAGAACACAAGCGATAGGCGATCTTGGGTTTCAAAGCCCGATCCTTGCGGCGCAATCACTCGATGCAAGGTCGATTTCCACTTGTCGTTGGTCCAAATTTGCATCGCATCGCCAATGTTGACGACGAATGCTCCTTTTGGATTATGAATGTCGATCCATTTTTCCCCACGGTAGAATATCTGCAGTCCGCCAACATAAGGATCTGGATCGAGAATACTCAGCGTTCCATAGTCAGTGTGGGCGGTAACCCTGCTCTGTCCCTCGTGCGGCGGTAAGGTTACCGCTGGGTAATATGACAATCGCAAAGTTGCCTTCGGATGATCGATGTACTGGCGAAAGAAATCTTGTGGTAGTTTTAGTGCAACTGCACACAAATCCATTAGAAAATCCGTTAATCCGTGCATTTCCTTGAACAGTCTTTCGAGGACGTTTTGCAACTGCGGAGGATTCTTCGGCCACACATTGTTTTCGAAGTCGGCGCAAATGTTAAGGCTCTCTTTGAGATCACCGTGTCCAGTGTCATCGATCGTTGCACCTAGGCGCTCCGTTTCGAACGGGATATAGCCGCGACCATGCCCTGGAACATGGAGTTGACGCTTCTCGCTGGCGGATAGACTAAAGAAAGTGCCAGATACTTGGCGCACTTCATTACGCAATTCATCGGCAATGCCGTGTCCAGAAATCATGAAGAAGCCGGAGTTGTAGCACGCGTCGTCGATTTGCTTGGCTGCCTTGTCCCAATCTGATCCCGATCCAGCCATACGTGCCGCCTCCAAGTTGATCATCGGAACGATGTCGCCATTCATGTGGGGGGGTGGGCGTTGGGGCGAGATTTGGGCGAAATCTTTAAGCTACCAACTGAAACTCAGTCACGCCACGATTTACGGTTTTCAAATACTGTGAGATGCGATCATTAATGCCCCACTTTGGGGGGTAAAAATACATAATTGGTGCGCGATTGACGGCAAATCGCGATTTTATTTTTTTGCGATTACTTTTCAATTCCGGAAAACGCACCCTGCTGTACTTATCAGTTTCACAAAATAAACCTTGGCAATCTATCGCGTGCAGGCGCCGGCTAAATAAGTTAGGAAATTCGATTTCTAACCGATCAAATTCTCGCTCTTGGTTTTCAGTCATCCAATGGATGACATCAGCGGAGCTGAACCGCCCTGTGTCAATAAAGCATTTTTTTATTCCTCCGCAGTATCAAGAAGACGCCTTCGAGCGTCTTCGCTGCACCAATCTTTCTGGCGATGCGATCCTCATGATTCATCTTTCCCATAAGCGCAAGGTGATTTCGATGCTTTTGATTGAATCCGAAAACCTTGGTTGCGCACGCCATGTACGCATGGTTGTAAATTGCGCTCCCTTTTTGTTGATATTGCTCTAACAAATCACCGCATCTCGAATAATCGAACTTTTTGTGGCGGACTTCTCCAAGAGCCGTTGTCAAGTATTCCCAGGTTTCAATTTGATTGAAAATTTTAAACAGAAGGATGCGGAATACTACATCTTCGCTGCTCCAGTCGCCCTCTTTGTAAATGACATTGCGAATTAAGTATTGTGATACCCGATCACTAGCGCGATACGCGCAGCAGAATTTGAATTCGTCTAGAATCGGGTCAGTTGTCCAGGGGCGCGGTTTTCCCTGGAGCCGAGCGAAGAAAATGGCCTGCCGGTTGGCGGCGAGGTGCCAATAAGCTCGATACACGCTCTTACGGGGGGTCATAGCGTCAGCTTAGCACAGCGGTGATTATGAACAAAAATTGCTTTTTGTCATCGGCAAGTCTGCGTGCGGCGTAAATTTCGGCCAGAAAGCAAGTCAAATTGGTTTGCGACGCTACTTGGGGGCCGCCGTGCCGCCCCCGTGCTCGCGGCATGGCTTTATAACCGGTTCGTGAGTCGCAGACCCAGCAAGCCCGCCAAAGAAACCAAACTTAATGAGCGCGTTATCACATTCGGCAGCCGAGACCAATTCATACAACTCGTCGAACGCGAGATTACCCACACCGAGGAAGAATAGTTATGGCCGACATCATTTGCCCCAAGTGCAAGCACGTCTTCGACAACAACAATACTGAGAGCATTGTCGCTCGTGGTGCCGCCGCTGCTACTGGTGCAGGCGCGGGAGCTTGGTTCGGTTCGGGTGACTCGAAACAATTCACAAGGAGGAGAGCGAATGGGCGAAAAAACTGTAAAAGTTTCCGGAAAAAGAATAGCTTCCGTCATCGATTCCATCCGTTCGGCCAGCATAATGCGCTGTCCATCAATTCTTAAGAAAGATTATAGAAAAACTTAAGAAAAAGCTTGACATTCTTTTGCGGGTTTAGTACAAGAGTGGGGACGACAAAACAATGCAAAGATAAAATCACTACTTATGAAAGGAAAAACCATGAAAACAAATGACAAAACAGCAGCAAACCCTTCTTGGAAGAATGCAATTTTGCTGGGCATAGCCGCCCTAGCGCTTTTCGCCTTACCCGGCGTCGCGCTGGCCACGGACTGTCTCCCGCTAACGACTTGGAGCGGCGCGGTAGATCATAACTGGTTCACCGCAGGGAATTGGAACAATGGTGTACCAGATTCTGGAACCGCCGCCCTTATCAACAACGGAGGCACCGCTCAGATTAATGCCTCGCTGCCAGCTGCCAACGCCTGCTCCCTGACTCTCAACCCCGGCAACGTCTCGGTCGGTAGCGTGGGGAGCTTGCAGGTCACCTACAGCACCACCGGCATCGTCGTCGGCGGCACAGGCGCGATCCCTAGCCTGTTGACGGCCACCGGAAGCGTTACCGCAACGACTGTTGTGGTGAACACTTCCGGCACGTTGACAGGTAACGGCACGGTTAGCACGACCAGCGGAACGAAGATTTACGGTACGCTTGCGCCGGGTCCCGGCAGACTCACTATCAGCAACGGTGATCTCAGCTTCCTCGGCAGTGCTCCTCTCATGGAGTCTAGCGTTACGCCAACCAGTCAGGATAACGTTTACGTTTCGGCTGGCGCAGCGGCGCTGACTGGGAAGTTATCAGTGAAGATGACCGGCAACTTCACGGCTGGCACGACATATACGCTCTTGCACGCGGAGAACGGCCTGTTCGGTACCACTTTCTCGAGCGTTTCAATTACTTATCCGTGTGAGTGCTTCACGCCGCAAATCCAATACACGACGAAAGACGTTAATCTATATCTTGCTCCTGCGGCCTGCTGTCAGTAAAGTGCGTCTTACATGGCGCAGTTTTTTTTCGCGGCCATCGTGTGTCTGCTGGGGATGGAGATCCCGATAGCGTCGGGACTGGCGTTCGCCAGTCCCGAACCGCGGGAGACCGGATCAGGTAGAACGCTAAGTTCAGCGGAGCGCATAACGTATCAGCGGGCCATTGAAGAAATTTACTGGCGTCATCGGATTTGGCCGAAGGACAATCCGGGACCGAAACCGCCGCTCGATGCGGCGATCTCGCGGGAGGAAATTGAAAAGAAGGTCACCGAGTATCTGCACCTGTCGCAGTTTGTCGCAGATCACCTCGGGCGACCAATCAGTGCGCGCGAGGTTCAGGCTGAGATGGATCGCATGGCGCAGCATAGCAAGCGACCCGAGATGTTGCGCGAACTCTTTGAAGCGCTCGGGAATGATCCCTTTGTTATCGCTGAGTGTCTGGCGCGGCCTATCCTGGCGGAGCGGCTGGCCGCTGCTCCTGGCGTAGTGGCAGGCGTATCGCCTGCACCGACAAGCTTGTCTGCAGCCGACATTGCTGCCTCTACAGAGAAGCGCATCCGTGTCGCAACGAACGTAAACAACGCTCAGTATTATCTGCCGGAAATCTCTGTTCCGACGGACGGCGGGGGCAACTTCAACAACAACCAAGTGAACACCCTCAACACCGGCGGTAGATACGATCCTGCTACCGACAATTGGATGCCTACCAGCACGACCAACGCACCTATCGGTCGGGATCTTCACACAGCGGTATGGACCGGCAGCGAGATGATCGTCTGGGCCGGTTACAACTATCCGGCCCTCGATGTGAACAGCGGCGGTCGATACAATCCAGCCACCGATAGCTGGATAGCTACCACCACGGCCAACGCACCTGTCGCACGGAGGTATCACACAGCGGTATGGACCGGCAGCGAGATGATTGTTTGGGGCGGCCGCGACTGTTGTACCTGGTTCAACAGCGGCGGTCGATACAATCCAGCCACTGACAGTTGGATGGCGACCAGCACAATCAGTGCGCCCGAGGCGCGATGGTATCACAGCGGCGTGTGGACGGGAAGTAAAATGGTCATCTGGGGTGGAACTAACCAGACGATCTATTTGAACACCGGCGGGAGGTATAATCCGATTGACAATAGCTGGACCGTAACGAGCACTGCCAACGCGCCGCTCGGCCGGGTCGCTCACTCGACAATCTGGAGCGGCAGCGAAATGATGGTCTGGGCGGGCACCGACTCCACGTTTAACGATTGCAATACTGGTGGCAAATACAACGCGACCGCGGATAGCTGGATGGCCACTAGCACCACCAACGCGCCCTCGCCGCGAGACTCTCACACGGCAGTCTGGACTGGCAGCGAAATGATCGTTTGGGGCGGAGTGTTTTGCTGTCCGGGGATCATATTTAACACAGGCGGGAGATACAATGCCGGCACCGACAGCTGGATAGCGACCAGCACCGCAGACGCACCGTTCGCTCGATGGTGGCACACTGCAGTATGGGCTGGCAACGAGATGATTGTCTGGGGCGGATGGAACAACATCCCTAACCCCCCTCTCTTCTTCAACACTGGCGGGAGATATTGCGCGCAGGGCGGTCCCTCGCCAACACCGACTCCTACGGCCAGCCCGATTCCGACGGCTACTCTAACGCCTACACCAACGGCGACCGCAACTGGTAGCCCGACGCCAACTGCTACAGCAACAGCTACTCCGACAGCTACAGCTACGCCAACGGCTACACTAACGCCAACAGCAACCCCTACACCTAGGATCACTCCCGCTCCGAGAAATCGGCCAACGCCGCCGCCACGACCCTAATCACACTTGCGACGGCCGAGGGAAGTCTTCCGACCTAAGCAAATCAGAATTCAAAAAATAAGTGGGCCTCTTGTTCGCCAAGTGGACAAGTAACATTTTCGGAGGAACTACTTCTCATACTGACAAGCAGACCACCTTTTAATGACTTTTCCAGTATTCTGCATTCACTGAGAATTTCTCATAGCGCTCCTCCTTTATCCATGCCAAGAAGATGGAGGGAGTTTTGAAATCGTCACCGAAGCGCTTGGTAAACATCAAACTGCAGCGTTTCTTTGTTCTCGTCAGACCAACGAGAAATTTACAGATTTCCAAATCTTGAATGTTCTTTGCATCCCGTGGTAAATCATGGGCGTGAAGGCCGATGATGAACACATGCTGCGCAGACAAGCCTTTTGCCCCTTCAAACGACGTGAGTTTGATGGTCAGTGCCTTTTCGTCACTTTCTTCGGCGTGCGGAATATCAGCAGAAGAAGGCGGAATAAACTGCTCTGCTTCAGCAAGAATGTCCACTTTCAGTTTGGCGGGTATCATCTCATGCAACGGCCGCTTGTTATCAGCCTGACTTACAACCGAAATCAGCAAACCTTTCTTGCGAAACTCAAGAATTATTCGCCACCCCAGATTCGATTGCGGATTTTTCTTCAAAAGCTCCAAGCCTCGTTCAGCGCTAATGGCACTCGGATGATCTGGCGGTGATTCAATATTCCGCCCGGCTTTTATCAAATAATCACGGACCTGACGGAGATACAGAACGCTTCCGATGATGAGTACGACCGGCTCTCCATTTTTGTTCGCCTCTTCAATAATTGGCATTTTTGCGCTGGACCGAAGTTTCGATGAGCCAGATGTTTGGATACCGCTTGCTGTCCTTACCCTTTACCGGCTCGAAATGTTTGTAAGGTTTCTCAATTCTCCCTTCTAGTTTCGCAATCTTTCGGGCTTCTGAAATGACATCTGCTACCGCGCCAACAATGACTTCGGGGCATCGCATGCAAAACGGGAGTTCAAACACCTCATACTCCTCGGCTTTATGAAGCGCTCTGATGTATTCCCAACTTGCTCCGCGCAGTTGACTGTATAAAGCTTGGTCATCATCGCCAGCAATGACAATCGGGCTGCGAGTGGCAAGAGTTTCGATCATACCCGCCTCCATCCGATTGAAATCCTGGTATTCATCGATGAGGACCAAATGGTATTCGGGAATACTCTCTGGATGCTTTTTCAGTTCAGCGCACGTGCGATAAATGCTGTCGTCGAAATCGACTGCGTCATAGTAATTGGCGCGTTCGAAATAAAATCTCAGTTCCTTTTCGCCAACGACATTGCGCATCAGATTTACAAATTGGGGTGGTGGGTCTTTTCGTAGATACGTCCAATCATCCTTGATGAGCGATGCCATTTCGGGCTGACAGACGAAATCTTTTGTGAGCCCGGCTCTAATCGCTGGCTCCTTTCGGAGGAGATATTGACAATAGCCATGCAGCGTTGAGACATCACACAGCTCACGCAAAGCTTTTTCCAATTCGTCGCGCAGGTTGGTGATAAACGTTAGTACGAGGCGACTTTTGCTGTCCCCGAGAGTGGCTTTTAGAAGCTTCTTGAAAAGTGTTGTTTTTCCCGTGCCAGGACCTGCAACAATGAGTTTTCGCCGGCTCTGCGACTTCAGGATGCGCTCGGTTGCCTCCTCCAGTTCGCGGTCAACGTTCGTGCGTTGGATTGGCTGTTCGGGGTAATTCATAGTTCAACTTTATCATGACATAGCTGTTAGACAGCCGCCCAGTGTTATACTCAATCAGTGTTATCAAATCCACCTGCCTCCGTCAGCATGCAGTTTCAAGATCGCGACATGCAGTTGTTGCGCGGGCTCTTTGAATCACGCGTCATGACTGTCAAGCACATTGCGGCGCTGTATTTCGAGGGCAAGCGCGAGGCGGCAAAAAAGCGCCTGCAAAAACTCAAAGCGGCGAGTTTGATTAGTCAACGTAAGCGACGCGTGAACGAACCGGCTGTTCTCTTTTTAACGCGTAAAGGATTCTCGCTTCTCTCGACCGACAATTTACTTTCCGACTATCCACGTCTTTCGCCCACGGCATTCGAAAAACGTGCCGATGTCAGTCCGCTTACAATTCGTCACGAGCTTGAAGTAATGGATGTGAAGGCGGCGTTTTATTCGGCGCTGAAAAACTCGCAGGAATTCAGCATTGCCGAGTTCAGCACGTGGCCGTTGCTTCACCAATTCCGCACGCTCCGGCCGGGGCACGAAACAGAAATTTTGGCCAAACCGGACGGCTTCATTCGCATTCACGAAACGGAGAGCGGCGGCGGCCTCTCGGAGCATACCTTCTTCTTGGAAGTTGACCGCTCCACTGAGACGCAGGAAACACTCGTTAAGCGCTCTAGTTGTTATCTTGACTACTATAAATCGGGCGGATTTGCGGTTGCTAACGGTAGGCCGCGTTCCGCATACAAGGAATTTCCATTTCGTGTTTTACTCGTTCTGAAAAGCGCCGAACGCCGGAATAACACAGCGCAACGCCTATTTGAAAGCAATCCGCCAATCCGAACGCTTGTTTATCTCGCGACCCTCAAAGAAGTGCTCGCAGATCCAGTTGGAACAACCTGGATTCGGCCGGTGGATTATGCCGAAGCGCGAAAGAGCGACGCCAAACAACGACTGCTCTGAAGGCAGTGTTCAGCGAATTCACCCATGGGGCTATCTATGTATTAGCCAAGAATCGCCCCGGAGCACTGCTTTTCAGCCCATTCGTCTCGAAGCATCTCCTTCTGTTCCTCTCCTCCATTCTGCAATGGAGTCCAGACAGTAAAACCAGCATCATCAATCTTGAGCAAAACACTGCAGTGTTTGTTTGGGGTCGTATTACCTCGATCTAGATGGACCTCCGAAAAAACCAAGACACGACGGCCCTCCACATTTAAAGCTCGTGAAATTTCCGAGTAATCGGTCGTCTTTGCTCTGAACGGAATCGATAAATCGCGTAGAGTGTCAAAATAGGCCGAGTCATCTAATTTAACTCCAAAGCGCTCCACGAATTCTTCCTTGGTCATGGTGCCGCCGTTCATTCGCGCGACTTCATGCACGGAGCGTTCGACGCAGCCATCTTTATTCCACCTTTCGATTTCTTCAGGTGTCATTACCTTTTCATTTTACAAGGACTCCTCGTAAACGCATAACAAAATAAAAAGCGACCCAATGCGGTGCTGACTACAGGTTTGTCGGAAGGTTAACTTCCTTCTAAGTGCGCGAGCAACACCGCGAGATTCTCGTCGAAGAGAATACGCACACGTTGAGCTTTATTCGATAAGAGCCAGCTGTTATAATTGCCCGCTAGGCGCATGCTCGGCCGACTATTCGACACATGTGCACCACAAGATGGCCACAATAAAAACCCACGCGATGACTTGCGTGGGGGGTTAAGCGTGCGCAGGCACGCGCTCAATTTCCTTTACGATGGCGAGCTTGCGATCTGCAAGTTCAGACGCCTCCTGTTCGGTTGCATTAGTATGCTTTCGGAGCAGGTGGTACGTGTTGTTCCAGCGGCGCTGCTGGATCGGATCTAGCTTTAAGCGCTTGGTGGACTGGCCATTGTTCTCAGGGTCTTTGGTCATACACATTCGGTTTCTAGCTATTATAATACCATTGTCTAGCGTTTTTTGTCTATATTGTCTGTATTGTCTGTATTGAACGAGCGTTCATCAGAAAAGTTCTGGACCGCCTCCGACGCCACTTCCGGCGTCGATGCAATGATATACTGGAAGTCATTGGCATTAGGCTTGAGTAATGCTTTCCCCAAGGCTTCGTATGTAATTTCCTTATTCGAAAGATCGACCACCGTCGCGCCGGCCCGTTTGGCAATAAATGCGCCCGAAACGACATCATGTGGCTGTTGTCCCTCCAGTTCCATCACTAGATCGATTCCAGAGCCGCTTTTGCTCGGCTTGTCGATTAATTTTAGGATCATTGGAATTCCCGCGAGGTTATACACACGCGGCACCAGGCGATGTTTCTCTGATGTTTTAAATTTGCTGGAATCCCATCCGTGATGCCCAACAGTTTTCCTAAGCTTTTCGATTTTTTGTCCGTAAAAACAAATCGACGCGTCTAGCAATGTTTTCACGTCGGATCTACCACGCAATTTTCGCCGTTCGCCCGGTTTAAGTTCGGCTATTATACGATTCCAATTGTCTTCGTCTTGTTTGTACTTGAATTCATTGGGCGTTATGACCATCACTTCGGACGACAAATCATCGTCGGCGACGTATATCTCGCCTGTCCATAGTCCGACTATAGCGGCGCGTATTCGCTTTTCGGCGGAATGTCGCGGTGTGAAGAAGATTACTGCCGAACACCAGTTGCCGATTCCGCGTTCGTACAAATCACTGCCGTCGAGCGCATCAACAAGTACGCAAGTATTCTCTTCGGCTTCAAGATCGACGATGTGTTCTGGGTCTAGATCTTCCTCACCCAAGAATCTAATCGATGCAAACCGCGAATCGCGTCGAGTATGTAGCTGCACCTCATAGTCCATTTCGAGATCGATATCCGCAGCGAGCCGCTTCTTGTGCGTGACGTCCGATGTCGAATGCTCGAGGAATTTATTTCGGACAACGCCGTAGCATTTGTGCAACCATGCGATCCCTTCGCGGACAATTTCTACTCCGATATCACACAGCTCTTCGGTGCTAAATTTCTGGGGTTCGGGCACTGACGAGCGGATTTAAGCGACGCTCATTCACCTGTCCAGCCTTTTTCGTAACATTGTCCAAATGATTTGCCTTAAAAATTCGTACCGAATCCGATTTGCCAGACGTAGGCGTTGTGGTCGTGATTTGCGTTTATGCCTGCGGTTGCTTCTCCTAGATTGTAGTATGTAAATCCTACATTGGCCGTCCACGCTCCGAATGATTTGGGCAAAAACGGCAGCGGCACTGAAGCATTCGCCGATGCGGAGAAATAGCCGTAGGCATCGCCAGGATAAAAGTGACTGTCTCCAAATCCGGCAAGCAGCGGAAAGTTAAGAGTTATCGGATAACTGCTTTTGGCCGCTATTGACGTAGTCGGTGCAACACCAACTTCGCCATACCACGCTTCGCTTTGTCCGATGCCGAGAACTCCTTCGAAATTGTAAAGAATCAGGACGTGCGGATGCAGGGCAAAAGGGCCGAGCAGTTCCGTGTCATCATACGAAGCGTTTCCCTGAACACCTCTTTGAGCTGTGAAAGCACCACCCGGAAACTCATAGTCAAGATAGCTAACTGTAAACGTCCATTTCTTGGCGATCGTCATGCCAATGGGGGCGTAATAGTCGAATTCGTACCACCAAGGCACTGTGCTATTTTTGTCCGCGCCGGTTTTCGCAGAGTGCCTTGATCGAGCACCTGCAAAAGCAGCCAAGAGCGACGGTCATCTACAACACCTCTGCGCTGGCGTTTGTTCCGCTGGCGCTGACTGCGGTCTACTCGGCGACAAAGGCAGCCCTGCATTCCTACGTCCTTTCGCAACGCTACAAACTGAAGGCGACTTCAGTCAGCGTTCTGGAAATCTCTCCGCCGTGGGTCCAAACAGACCTTCTTAATAGTAAAGAGGAACCACGGGCCATGCCGCTCAAGGAGTTCATTGAAGAGACCATGAAAGTGCTTGGCACAGACGCGAAGGAGATCCTGGTCGAACAAGCGAAAGCCTTCCGAAATAACCCCGGACCAAATGAAAGCGCGCTCGTGACGCAGTTCAACGATTCGATGATCGGCACCTCGCCAAAGTGAAGGCCGAGGATCAGAAAGTACGATACACATGCCTGGTCTGATGGGACATGGATTTCTATACCCGTCACTGTCTCACCTCGCCCCAAAAAACCGTAGCGGCCTTCTTTTGATACTGTTGCTCATACTCACTCGCCAGATGAATAAGGAGTCTTTGTCCGCTGCGTCTGCCGGACCCCTAGACAAGAAAACCATCGCTGAGAGGGCCGTGTGCGAGGACTTGTGCAAGATTCGGCCATTGGCGGGCGCTTCAGCCAATGCCAAAAGGGTATCAAACGAGGGTCCGTAACCCCGCACAGATGCAGAGATTTGCCGGGTTTCGTCCCGCGTAAATAAGCCAATGTCAAAAAGGTTCCAAATGCTCCGTTTCAAGGGCTCGACCCAGGAGAAATCCGCTTTCCGGTTTTTCCGTTTTGGCTGAAAAACAGCCGCCAAAAAGCTAGAACAGCATCAGTTCCAACCCTTCGAAGCTGCATCTTCACGGCGCCGACTAGTCAATAGCTAATCCGAGGATATTCTTCCCTGCTCTGAGCTTCAGTGGGGACTTATCTTTTGGCAATTCGGTAAGCTTTCGATTAGCACCAATGCTGAAAACCGAGATGTTTCTACGCCCGGAGCCGACCGCATATAAGAATTTCCCATCTTTGGAAAGCACTAAATCTTTCGTATCAGGATCAGTCGCCCCGCGGCGTTTCGCAGTTCCAAGACGGGTTAGTTCGCCATCTGCGCGAACATCGAAGACGCTGATTGAATTGCTTACAAAGTTCGCAACATAGAGCGTTTTTCCGTCTGACGAAAGAACGGTCCAGCAGGGGGCTGTTCCATGGGTCTTGTAGGTGTCGCCCACCTGCTTTACTGCCCCGGTCCCTTCGTCCACGTCGAAGACCG
>WNGL01007800.1_pt1 | contig 12559 bp, 12 predicted proteins | sample 5400591 | NCBI WGS metagenome assembly WNGL01 (sample SAMN13153377, study PRJNA577476) | soil metagenome | isolation source: 80 cm soil or saprolite under Garry oak tree replicate 1 | place: USA:California | collected 2016-06-15
GTTGATGATCGTGTCGATGGCGATGGCGCTCTTGCCGGTCTGCCGGTCGCCGATGATCAGCTCCCGCTGGCCCCGGCCGATCGCGGTCATCGCGTCGATGGCCTTGAGGCCGGTCTGCAGCGGCTCCTTCACCGGCTGCCGCTCCACCACCGACGGCGCCTGCGTCTCCAGCGGGCGGAGCTCGGTGCCCTCTATCGGGCCCTTGCCGTCCAGCGGCTCGCCCAGCGGTCCGACGACGCGGCCGAGGAAGGCGTCGCCGACCGGCACGGACAGCACCTCGCCGGTGCGGCGGACCTGCTGGCCCTCCTCGATCTCGTTGAACTCGCCGAGGATCACCACGCCGATCTCGCGCACGTCCAGGTTGAGCGCCAGGCCCCGGACGCCGTTCTCGAACACCAGCAGTTCGTTGGCCATGGCGGAGGGCAGGCCCTCGACGCGCGCGATGCCGTCGCCGCACTCGGTAACGGTGCCTACCTCTTCCCGCGAGGCACCCTCTGGCTCGTAGTCCTGCACGAAACGCGCCAGCGCGTCCCGGATCTCCTCCGGCCGGATCGTCAGCTCAGCCATTGTCCTCAATGTCTTTCCGTGCGTGGTCTTGCGGGCTTCGGGTCTTGGGCGGCGGACGGTTCTGCATGTCGGTCAGCCCGCCAGCTTGCGCCGGACGGTGGCCAGCCGGGTAGCCGCGGTCCCGTCAATAAGCTCATCCCCGATCTGGACGGAAATACCACCCACAACGGAGGGGTCGATCAGGACGTTCAGGTGCACCGGGTGCCCGTAGGAGGCGGCCAGCGCGCCCGCGAGCCGCCGGCGCTGGGCCGTGGACAGCTCGGCGGCCGTGCGCACCACCGCGATCAGCTGCTCCCGGCGCCGCGCCGCGATGCCGGCGCAGATGTCCAGGGCCGCCTGCAGCGACCGCCCGCGCGGGTGCGCCACCATCGCGCTGATCAGGCGCAGCGTCACCGCGGTCACCTTGCCCTCGAGCAGGGCGCGGAGTAGTCCCTGCTTGCGCTCGGCGGGCAGCCAGGTGCTGGCCAGCGCGGCCCGCAGGTCCGGCTGGCTGGCGACCATGCGGCCGAACCTGAACAGCCCGTCCTCCAGGTCATCGAGGCCGTCCTGCGCCTCCGCGGCCAGCACCAAGGCCTCGATGGCGAGCTGCTCGACCGCGTCGATCATGTCGCCAGGCGTCGCCCACCGGGCTTCGGCGGCCGCGACGACCAGGCTCTCGGCGCGCTGGGTCACCTTGCCGTGCAGCAGCGAGCTGGTGACCGCGGACTTCTCCGCGGCTGGCTTGGCCGGGTCGGACAACGCGCGCCGCAGCCCGTGCTCGGTGTCGAGCAGCCCGACGACCGCGAACAGCTCGTCGCCGAGCCTGGTGGCCACCGTGGCGCTGGTGATGCCCTCCGCCTCCAGCCGCTCGGTGAGCTCGGCGAACGAGGCCCTACTCGCGCCGCGCACGCTCATCACCTCCCGGCCGTACTCCAGTGCTCATATGTGCCGAACGGGCTGGGTTTTCCGCCCCTGGGCCGCCGGCGCGCCTCACTGGCTGGACACCTCGAGCTCGTCGAGGAACCGGTCCACCATCCGGCTCTGCCGCGCCTCGTCGGTGAGCGACTCGCCCACGATCCGGCTGGCCAGCTCGGTCGCCAGCGTCCCGACCTCGGTGCGCAGCGCGGTCAGCGCCTGCTGCCGCTCCGCCTGGACCTGGGACTGGGCCGCCTCGCTGATCCGGCGAGCCTCCGCCTCGGCCTGCTGGCGCATCTCGGCGATGATCTGGGCGCCCTGCTCCCTGGCCTCTTCGCGCAGCCTGGCCGCATCGTGCCTGGCCTCGGCCAGCTGCTCCCGGTATTGGTCGAGCAGCTGCTTGGCCTCGGCCTGCGCCTCCTCCGACCGAGCCAGGCCGCCCTCGATCAGCTCGGTCCGCTCGGTCAGCGTCTTGGTGATCCTCGGCATCAGCACCCTGGCGAGCAGGCCGAATATGATGAGGAACACGACCGTCCCGATGATGAATTCGGCCGTGGTGGGAATGAGCGGGTTCTCTGACCCGGCGGCTAGGAACTTCATGCCCTCACCTCTGGCGGGACTAGGCGGCGTGGAAGATGAACGGGGCGACCAGCCCGATCAGCGCGAGGGCCTCGGTCAGCGAGAACCCGATCCACATGTAGAGCGAGATCCGGCCGGTGGCCTCAGGCTGGCGGGCCATCGCCTCGATGGCGTGGCCGAAGACGAGGCCGATGCCGATGCCCGGGCCGATGGCCGCGAGACCGTACCCGACCGCGCCGAAGTTGATCTGCAGCGTCTGGGTGGTGCCCGCGGCGAGAGTTGCGGCAAGAGACATAGATCCAGTCCTTTACTTGTCGTGCCGGCGGTTCGTCCCGCCGGATCGGTCGTGCGTACAGCGGGTCAATGTGCGGATTCCAGCGAACTCGCGATGTAGACGGCGGTCAGCGTGGTGAAGATAAACGCCTGCAGCAGGTCGATCAGGAGCTCGAGCCCGAAGACGAAGAACACCATCGCGGCCGAGCCCGCGGCGTAGAGCAGCCCGACGGAGAAGCTCGCCAGGTACCAGGTCGCGAGGATGAAGATCGACAGCAGCAGGTGCCCGGCGAACATGTTGCCGAACAGCCGGACGCCGAGCGTGAACGGCTGGAACACGAAGAACCTGATGAGCTCGATCGGGATCAGGATGGGCAGCACGAAGAACGGCACGTCCCACGGGATCATGTTCTTGATGTAGCCGGGGAAGCCTTGATGCTTGAACCCCAGGTACAGGTAGAGCAGATAGACCATGGCCACAAGCGGCCACACGAACCCGATCCGCGACATGGCCGGGAACTGGAAGAGCGGGATGAGCTCCATCAGGTTCATAAACCAGATGAAGAAGAACAGCGACACCAGGAACGGCAGGTAGGTGTCGCCCTTCCGGCCGAGCGAGGGCCGCAGGATCTGGTCGCGCACGGCCAGGATGGCGATCTCACCGATGTTCTGCACGCCGCGGGGCACCAGCTTCGGCTTGGCGAACGCCGCCCAGAAGAAGACGATCACGGCGGCCGCGCAGAGCAGCGCGATCAGCATCGGCTTCGTGAAGTGGAACGAGCCGATGCTGAACAGCGGCTTGAAATCGAAGCTCTGCAGGCCTGGCGAGGGAAACCCGCACCCGCTGAAAAGGTGGCATCCCCCTCCGGGAGCCATCGGTTCTGCGACCACCCGAACGTCACCGATCACCTGTCATCTCCTTCCGGGGAGACCGCGTTACCGCTCCCTGCTTGCCGTAGCGGTAGATGATGAAGCCGATCGAGATCGCCAGGCCGACCAGCATGCCGACAGGGAACAGCAGCGCCACATGGACGGCCCGCCCGATCAGCCAGCCGATCCCGCCGTAAGCGAGCATCCCGGAGATCAGGTAGCCGAACACCGTCCAGCCGATATCCAGGCCCCGGGCCCGGCCTTGCGCCGCGGCGCCCTTCTGGGCCCGCGTGCTCGTGTCGTTGCCGCTGCTCATCTCACCCGCCTCGCCGCACCGCTGGCTGCTCGGGCTCCACGTACAGCATCTTGAGCTTGATCGTCGTGATGATCTGCGTGGCGCTCCAGATGAGGATGCAGCCGACCGCGGTGAAGCCGAGGGTCCTGGTGCTGAACGCGGTCGTGCCGTTCAGCGAGGAGACGACGACGGCCAGAGCCACGATTTTGACCAGGTAGGTGACCAGGGCGGCCACCATCATCGCCTGCGGGCTCTTCCGCGCGGCCCGGCCGACCACCAGCACGCTGATGCCGAAGAACACGGTGACGATGGCCACCCCGACCAGCGCGCCGATCAGTCCCTTGACCCCGACCAGGGCAGCGCTCACGGCCACCATGATCGCGGCCGCGACCGCAGTCAGCGCTCCCGCGCGCCGCACGATCGTGGCGTACTTCGCGAGCATTACGAGGCTCCTGAGGGTTCGACAGCAACACTGTTGGCCCGGGGGGACGCCCCCCCAGACCCCCCCGAGGGGGCATAACGCGGAACAATGTCCCGCGTGCGGCGCAGGAGCCGGGTTGCCGCGCCGCTGCCGCGGTGCGGGTATCCGGTCAGGTTTACGAAAGGTACCACGGGCCTCTCAATCGCCGTAGAGGGGCTGCTCGTGAAACATATCACAAAGTCCTTGACTCTGTCTTTACCTGATCGCACACAATTTATGACCAACACCGGGCGCCAGGCCTCGACAGGCCCCTCTTCCCGGCCTGGTTCGGCCATCTGTGCACAGTTCGGCCCTCGTGGCGGATCGGCGAAATACCCCTATACACGGACATTTCCCTTGAACTGGAGCGCTCTGAGCGGGCTCGCGGCGGGAGACTGGGTCCGAGGCCAAGAGCACCAAGGGAAGGTAAAGAGCAGGTATAAGGGAGGGCTGCCGGAACTAACTACCTGGGCCGCGCGTCGGGGCGCTGCGGCCGGGGGAACGGGCCAGACCCGTCGGCGGGGTCGTCCCCGGCCGTCGGGCCCGCTTCCGGGTACGGCAGCGGCTCGTCACCGGCGAACGGCACCGGGCCGGAGAACGGCGCGTCACCGGGGAACGATGCCGGGCCGGGGAACGATACCGGGCCGGAGAACGGCCGCCGGCCAGCGAAGGGATCCAGGCCCGGGAACTGCTCCTGTCCGGGGAACTGCTCCTGACCCGGGAAAAGCTCCTGCCCCCCGAACGGCGGCTGGCCGGGGAAGGGCGCTTGGCCGGGGAAGGGCGCTTGGCCGGGGAAGGGCCGCTGGCCTTGCCCGGGGAAGGGATCCCGGCCGTGGGCCGCGCTGTGGCCGTTCGGGCTGGCCGGATCGGGGTACGGGCCCTGGCCGTTCGTCATGGCGTGGCCGGGGGTCGGCGGCTGACTGGGAAACGGGTCCTGGCCGGGAAAGGGATCCTGGCTAGGATGCCGGTGCTGGCTGGGGAAGGGATCGGCACCGGCCAGGCGGCCCGCGCGGGGCAGTGGATCGGCGGAGAGCGGGTCCGCGTCGCGGAACGGGGCCGTATTACGGGAGTAGCCGGGCAGCGGGCCGCGGCCGGACGGCACGACGCCATCGACGGCGGCGCCGGAGGGCGCGGCCGACGGGGGGCTGGCCGCGCGGTGGCGCGCGACATCAGGCGACGGCGCCGCAGGCCGCGGGGCGGGTGCGGCGTTGGTCCGGGCCTGGGTCCGCCACGGGCGCAGCCGCGGCATGGTGGCCGGCAGCAGGGCGAGCACCGCGACCAGCGTCGCGACGGCGAATACGACCGAGGGGATCCGCACGATCGAGAGCGAGACCACGGTGACCGAGAACAGCGCCGCCCACAGGTACATGATCAGCACGCTCTGCCGGTAGGAGTGGCCGATGTTGAGCAGCCGGTGGTGCAGGTGCTGGCGGTCGGCGGCCATCACCGGCTTGCCCGCCCGGGTGCGCCGGATCACGGCGAACATCAGGTCCGCGTACGGGATGACGAAGATCGCGGCCGGGACCAGCAGCGGGAGGAACGTCGGGAACCGGTCCAGGGTGTGGGTGTGCCCGTAGTTGGTCAGCAGGGCCGGGTCGAGCGAATCGGTGCTGGAGATCGGTCCATAGGCGAGCAGCAGGCCGAGCAGCATCGCGCCGATGTCGCCCATGAAGATACGCGCGGGGTAGAAATTGTGCGGCAGGAACCCCAGGCACATGCCGGCCAGCAGCGCGGATGCCACCGCGGGCAGCGACTGCGAGGCGATGCCGATCGTCTGGGTAAGCGTGTAGGAGTAGACCAGGAACGACAGCGCGGCGACGGCCACGATGCCCGCCGCGAGCCCGTCCAGGCCGTCGATGAAGTTGATCGCGTTGATGGTGATCACGACGAGCAGGATGGTCAGCGTCACGCTCAGGTCGGGTTCGAGTGAGAACACGCCGCCGCTCGGCATCGGCACCCAGGGCAGCGCCTGGCCGCTCCAGACCAGGATGCCGCCGGCTGCCACCTGCCCGGCCAGCCTGCTGATCGGGCTGAGGCCCCACCGGTCATCGGCGAACCCCACGACGACCAGGAGCCCGCCGGCCAGCAGCAGCCCGGCTTCGCTCCTCGACCCGGCCGTCTTGAAGGGATCCTGCAGGACAGAGAGCCTGGTGGCGATCAGCAGCCCGGCGACGAGCCCGCCGTACATGGCCAGGCCGCCCAGCAGCGGGGTCGGCTGGGTGTGCGTGTCCCTGGCCCGCGGCTCGTGAATCGCGCGGGTGGCGATCGCCACCCGCCGCACCAGTGGGGTGAGCAGGTAGGTCACCGCCGCGGTGACGAGCAAGACCAGGGCGTACTCGCGCGCCTGGAGCTGATCGGCTTGCATCAAAGCCACCTTATGGCACCGGCTACCCTCCGGCGGGCGGCTCACCGGTGGCCGGGTCCATGGAACCCGCCGAACCTTCGAGGGGATGCGGCGCCGCGGGCTTGACGTCGGCGCTGTCGGCGTAGTGTTCGTTCTCGGCGAGGACCGCGGTCACGGTGCGCAGCCGGTCCACCGATACCGCCCCGGCGCGAAGCACCTTCGGCACGGCGCCGGTCAGGTCGAGGATGGTCGATGGGACGTTGTCGGTGCACGGGCCGCCGTCGAGGTACACAGAAACCGCCTCGCCGAGCTGCTGTTCCGCCTCGTCGACGCTGATCGCGGCCGACTGGCCGTGCCGGTTGGCGCTGGACACCGCGAGCGGCCCGGTCTGCCTGAGCACGTCCAGCGCGACCGCGTGCAGCGGCATCCGCAGGGCGACCGTGCCCTTGGTGTCGCCCAGGTCCCAGAGCAGCGTGGGGCTGGCGCGGAAGACCAGGGTGAGCGCCCCGGGCCAGAACTCGTCGATGAGCGCCTGGCCGAACGCGCCGAGGTCGTCCACCAGCGCCGCCGCGGCGCGCGCGGTGCCGACCAGTACCGGCGGCGGCATGCCCCTGCCCCGGCCCTTGGCCGCCAGCATGGTGGTCACCGCCGAAGGGGTGAACGCGTCCACGCCGATGCCGTACACCGTGTCGGTCGGCAGCACGATCAGCTCGCCGCCGCGGGCCGCCGTCACGGCGGCATCGATCCCCGCGGTCCGCGAAAACGGGTCGCGGCAGTCGAAACGCATGCTCATCAGGCTCCCTCGCCTGCTTCTAGGGCAGAGCCCAGGCCGCGGTGACGAAACGGTCACGCCCGGCCAGGTCCTTGTGGTTGCGCGTGTCCCGCCAGCCGGACTCCTCGGGGAACACCCAGTACACCGCCGCCCCCTGCGGCGCGCCGTGCTCGACGGCGACCAGACCGCCCGGGCGCAGCAGCCGCCGGGCCGTGCGTTCCACGGCCCGGATGGCGTTGAGCCCGTCCGTTCCGCTCCACAGGGCCGCCGGCGGGTCGTACTCGCTGACCTCGGGCTCGACGTACGCCCCCACCGGGATGTACGGCGGGTTGCTGACCACGAGGTCAACCGTACCGTCGAGGTCGCCGAGCGCGTCGGCGAAGTCGCCCCCGTGCAGCATGACGCGGCCCGCCGTATAGGGAACGCTCTCCACGTACTTGCTGACGTTACGCTCGGCCCAGGCCCGGGCGAGCGGGTCGGCCTCGACCGCGTGCACCCTGGCCCGCGGAACCTCCTGGCCGATCGCCAGCGCGATCGCGCCGGAGCCTGTGCCCAGGTCGGCCACGACCGGCTCGGCCACGTCCATCTCGCTCAGCCTGGCGATGGCCCAGCCGGTCATCACCTCGGTCTCCGGGCGGGGCACGAACACCCCCGGCCCCACGTCGAGCTCGAGGTAACGGAAGTGGGCGCGGCCGGTGATGTACTGGAGCGGCTCGCGGGCCGCGCGGCGGGCGATCTCGGCCCAGAACCGCGCGTCGAATTCGGTGTCGCGCACGGTATGCAGCTCGCCGCGCCTGACGTTGTGCACGCTGGCCGCGATCAACTCGGCGTCGGCGCGCGGTGACTCCACCCCGGCGTCGGCGAGCCGCGACGCGGCCAGCGCGACCTCATCAAGTAGCAGGCTCATCATCGCTCGCACCTACCAGCTTCGCCTCGAGGTCGGCGGCGGCCAGCGCGTTGATCACCCCGTCGAGGTCCCCGTCGATGACCTGATCGAGGTTGTACGCCTTGTAGCCGACCCGGTGATCGGAGATGCGGTTCTCCGGGAAGTTGTAGGTGCGGACGCGCTCCGACCGGTCCACCGTGCGCACCTGGCTGCGCCGCTCCGCGCTCGCCTTCGCGTCGGCTTCGGCCTCGGCCTGCGCGAGCAGCCGCGCGCGCAGCACGCGCATCGCCTGCTCCTTGTTCTGCAGCTGGCTCTTCTCGTTCTGACAGGACACGACGATCCCTGTCGGCAGGTGGGTGATCCGCACCGCCGAGTCGGTCGTGTTCACGCTCTGCCCGCCCGGGCCCGAGGAGCGGAACACGTCGACCTTCAGGTCGTTGTCGTTGATCTGCACCTCGATCGGCTCGGCCTCGGGCGCGACGAGCACGCCCGCCGCCGAGGTATGGATGCGGCCCTGGGATTCGGTCACCGGCACCCGCTGCACACGGTGCACGCCGCCCTCGTACTTCAGCCGGGACCAGGCGCCGTCGCCGCCCTTGCCCTTCACCGCGACCGTGGCGTCCTTGATCCCGCCGAGCCCGGTGACGGTGGAGTCCAGGATCTCGGTCTTCCAGCCGCGCCGCTCGGCGTAGCGCTGGTACATCCGCAGCAGATCCCCGGCGAACAGCGCGGATTCCTCGCCGCCCTCGCCCGCCTTGACCTCCAGGATGATGTCGCGTCCGTCATTGGGGTCGCGGGGCACCAGCAGCTTCTGCAGCTGGCCCTCGAGCTCCTTGCGGTGCGCGGCGAGTTGCTCGGCCTCGGCGGCGAAAGAAGAGTCTTCCCTGGCCAGCTCGCGCCCCGCCTCCTCGTCCGCCGCGGTCCGCAGCCACTCGTGGTAGGCCTGCACGATCGGGGTCAGCTCGGCGTAGCGGCGGCCAAGCGTGCGCGCTTTCTCCTGGTCGGAGTGCACGGCTGGGTCCGCGAGCGCGCTTTCCAGCTCCGCATGCTCGCTTGCCAGGTCACTTAGCCGGTCGAACACCGGTCCTTCCTTTCGTGCTTCATGCCGATCGCGTGCGGCAGACGGCGGCACGCAAAATACACAGACCTGACCGGGGCTCTGCTGGTGTCGGGGGATGATCCCCCGAGCCCCCGGGGAGGGCGGCCAGCCCGCGGTCAGGTCTTCTGGGTTACTTCTTGTCGGAGGGCTTGGCCGAGGGGTTCTTGCCGAACCTCTTCTCGAACCTCGCGACGCGGCCACCGGTGTCCAGGATCTTCTGCTTGCCCGTGTAGAACGGGTGGCAGTTCGAGCAGACCTCGACGTGGATCGTGCCGTTGGGCGCGGTGCTCCGCGTGGTGAACGTGTTTCCGCAGCTGCAGGTCACCGTGGTGACGTTGTACTGCGGGTGGATGTCAGCCTTCATGTTGTGACAACTCCTGCCTCGAGCGGTCGCCGGGTCGCCAGCACCGGGGGCCTGGGGGTCGTCCCCCCAGGAGCCAGCATGGCGTGAACCGGTACCGCATGGTTGCGGCTTCTAGTGTGCCAGACGGTGGAACCAGTTTTCCCGGTCCCGCATTCCCGCTGACGCCTGGCGGTCAGCGGGAACGCGGAGCAGGTCAGAGCGTCAGTTGCCCAGCGTGGTCTTCTGCACCTGGAGCAGGAACTCGGCGTTGCTCTTGGTCTTGCGCATCTGCTCCATGAGCAGTTCGAGCGCCTGCTGCGGCTCGAGCGCGTGCAGCACCCGGCGCAGCTGCCAGATGATCTTGAGCTCGTCCGGGGAGAGCAGGATCTCCTCTTTACGGGTGCTCGACGCGTCCACGTCGACCGCCGGGAAAAGCCGCTTCTCGGCGAGCTCGCGGCGCAGCCGCAGCTCCATGTTGCCGGTGCCCTTGAACTCCTCGAAGATGACCTCGTCCATCCGCGAGCCGGTCTCGACCAGGGCCGCCGCCAGGATGGTCAGCGAGCCGCCGTGCTCGATGTTGCGGGCCGCGCCGAAGAACCGCTTGGGCGGGTACAGCGCAGTGGAGTCCACGCCGCCGGACAGGATCCGGCCGCTGGCCGGCGCCGAGTTGTTGTAGGCGCGGCCCAGCCGGGTGATGTTGTCCAGCAAGATGACCACGTCGTGGCCCATCTCGACGAGCCGCTTGGCCCGCTCGATAGCGAGCTCGGCCACGGTGGTGTGATCGTCGGCCGGGTGGTCGAAGGTGGAGTGAATGACCTCGCCCTTGACCGTGCGCTGCATGTCGGTGACCTCTTCTGGCCGCTCGTCCACGAGGACGACCATGAGGTGGCACTCCGGGTTGTTCTTGGTGATGGCGTTGGCGATCGCCTGCAGGATCATCGTCTTGCCCGCCTTCGGCGGCGACACAATCAGGCCGCGCTGGCCCTTGCCGATCGGGCAGATCAGGTCGATGATCCGGGTGGTCATGTTGCCCGGGTCGGTCTCCAGCCGGAGCCTTTCCTGCGGGTACAGCGGCACCAGCTTGGCGAAGTCCGGCCGGGCCAGGGACCGCTCCGGGTCCAGGCCGTTGACCTTGTCCAGCCGCACCAGCGCGTTGAACTTCTCCCGGCGCTCGCCATCTCGGGGCTGCCGGACAGCGCCCTCGATGACATCGCCCTTGCGCAGCCCGTGCTTGCGGACCTGGGAAAGGGAGACGTACACATCGTTGGGCCCGGGCAGGTAGCCGGTGGTGCGGACGAACGCGTAACCCTGGGCGTCGAGCACGTCGAGGATGCCCGCGATCGGGATGAGCACGTCATCCTCGGCGATCACCGGCTCGCTGTCGGGCTGGCGCTCGCGACGCCGGTTCCTGTTGCGGAACCGGTCGCGGCTGCGGCGCCGTCCGCCGTCTCCGTCGTCGTACTGGTCTCCGCCGGACCCGCGGCTGGCCGCCATCGGCTCCCGGTCACGGCCGCCACGCTCCTGGCCGCCGTCCCGGCCGCCCTGGTCGCGGCCGCCCTGCTCACGGCCGGACTGCTCACGGCCGGACTGCTCACGGCTGCCGCCGTCCCGGCCGACGCTGTCGCGCCCGCCCTGGTCACGGCCGGACTGGTCGCGGCCGGACTGGTCGCGGCCGCCCTGGTCACGGCCGGACTGGTCGCGGGGCGCCTGGTCCCGGCCGCGGGACGGCTGGTCCTCGCGACGCCCGTTCCTGCGCCGGCGGTCGCCGCGCTGCGTCTCGCCCGCCGCGGCCTCCCCCGGCTGGGCGTCCTCGCGGGCGCCCTGCGGCGCGCCGCCCGTCTCCTGGGCACCGGCCTGCTGGGCCCGGCCGTTCGGCCGTTCGGTCACGGCCGCCTGGTCGAAGCTGAGCTGCTGCCCGGCTCCTTCCGCGCCGATCCCGCCACGCCCACTGGCGCCCAGGCCTGACGCGGAGCCCTCTCCGATGCCAGGCCGCGTGCTTGTGTCTGGTTCCATAGCGCCCTGCTTCCGCAGGCGGGTCGAGTCAGCTCCCGCGGACGCGACACGCTGGTCCGAACCTTGGTTAGCGGCACCCGCCTCCTGCCGCGGCGCCCCGCCCTGCCGGGCCTCGATGGCCTCGATCAGCTGGCCCTTGCGCATCCGGCCCGCCCCCTGGATGCTCATCGATTGCGCGATCCGCTGCAACTCGGGCATGAGCAGCGAGGACAGGCCAGTGCCACCGCGACTGCGCGACCTGGGCGTCGATGCCGTCGCTCCGCCAGCAGCCGCGGGCAGCGCCGAGTTACCGACGGGGGCGTCCTCAGACGCGCCGGGCGCGCCGCTGAGGAGTTCGGTTGTGTCGCTCACTAATGGTCCTTCCATGATTCTCGGCCGCCTGGGTGACCCGCTAGGCCCGTCGACCCGGTACCACGGCCCCCCTTGGGGCCAGAGTTGATTCGCGCTGCTCTGATAGCCGCCGAATGTCCACGTTTCCCGCAACGCCTTGTGTTCCTCCGTGCGTCGCTATGTGTCCGCAAGCTAGGGAGATGAGTCGGGGAGCGCCCGGGCGGCTGTTCCGCTCGCCCGCGTCCCCAGATCGCGCGCTCCCGCCAGGCTGGCCGTGCTCCTCAGCGAAGAGGAGAACGGGACTTCCTGCGACAAAGACCTTGGGTACAGCAACAACACTGTCCCACAGGAGTTTGCCGACGAGCGCCCGGTTTGCCGACGAGCACCCATTCCAGAGCGGGGCACCCGGTACGCCACTAAGCCTAACACCATGAGGACTCACGGCATTCCTTCGCAGCCGTCCGTGTCGCGCGGAAGAAAAGGCAACGGTCCCAAGAGACCCGCTAGCAGCCTCGGGCGCCCGGCAGGCGCAGGTCCAGGATTGATGTCTTGGCCCGATCTGCCGTCACGTGCCCGGCCGGACGGATTGGCCGCTCGTTTCCCGCGCTGTCAGCCCGGCGGGGCCTCCGGGCGAAGGATACGTGCACCATGCCGCTCGACGTCTAGCGAGCTTATGTGCCATGCAATACCCGTTTCTCTCACGATTGAACCCAGACTGTCCAGGTGGTGACGATAATCAGGCTTTCCGGGAAGCAGCGCCAGTACCGACGGGCCCGCCCCGGAGACGACCGCGGGGACGCCGGCCGCCCGCAGCCCGCCAACCAGCGCGCTGGT
>WNGL01007803.1_pt1 | contig 12558 bp, 8 predicted proteins | sample 5400591 | NCBI WGS metagenome assembly WNGL01 (sample SAMN13153377, study PRJNA577476) | soil metagenome | isolation source: 80 cm soil or saprolite under Garry oak tree replicate 1 | place: USA:California | collected 2016-06-15
CTAATAGAGCAGTGCTCAAGGCACAACATCCCACCGGTCGTCTTCTCTCCTCGCCTTTCGATGGGGGCACCCTCTAGACATAGAGCTCTGACGCTCTGCTGATCGGAGTGCTCACCCACCGAAGGCTCGGACAAACCGCCCTATCTTGGCGGCTCTGCTCCTATTAGCTGCTCGGGCGAAGATCGCGACCGCCGCCTGAGGATGGTGCGCTGTGGTCAGGTTGGCGAACGCGTCCAGCCCGGGCTGAGCCCGCGCGTTCCGAAGGCAAGCCATCCGAGCGTGGCGAGCTCCGCCGCCAGCAGCGCGCCCTCCCAGGCGGCACCGAACACCCAACCGGGCGGTGCGGCGGCGAGCAGCGCGACCAAGACCAGGCCAAAAGACTGCCGCGCCGTCGTCACCGCGACCGCCGACGCAGCGGCGATGATCGTCACGTAGTCCTGCGCGTGAATGTACGGAGTCACGAACAGCGATCCCAGCACGCCCGCCGCGATGGCTAGCTCCGGTATGCGGCCTCCACGCCAGGCGACCGCGAGCGCACCGGTCGCGGCGACGATCTCGAGAGCGAGCGCCACCGGATTCTGGCCGAGCCAGCCCAGGATGGTCATGTTGACGGCGTGCGGGTGAGATCGCCGAACGTCCGCCGCCAGCTGCATGAAGTCGCGCAGCCCCGTGCCGCCGAGTGACCACGCGCTGGCGCCCGCGACCACGAGCGTGATGGCGAGCCAGGTGAGGAACGTCCTGCGGTAGCCGGCGACCAGGATGGCGAAGGGCAGGAGGAGAGTGGCGGTCGGGCGCAGGGCGATCAATGCCATCGCGGCGCCGGCCCAACCCTCGTGGCCCGCGCGGAGAAGGCGCCACGTCAGCGCCACCGCCAGCGCGCCGATGATCGCGTTTTGCCCGCTGGCCAGCGTATACGGAGTCACCCAAAGCCCTGCGGCGATCAGCGCCGCCGGCGCGAGCCAATGCCGAGGCATCAGCAATGCCACGGTGAGCACCGCGCACGCGGACATCAGCGCTACCCAGACCAGATAGGCGGCGGTGTAAGGCAGCGCCAGGAGAGGGGACACAAGCCAGGCCATCGGGGGCGTGTTCAGGAAGGGGAGGAAGGGGACGCCGGCGCCGGCCGCCGCGGGCCACATCGCGCGCTGGAGTCCCGCATCGAAGATTCGCGACCATCCATAGCGGGTGCCGACGATGGCGCCCACCCAGTAGGTCTGGAAGTCGCCGCCGTGGAGAAGGTGGCCGTCGAGCTGGCCGCCGGTGATCAGGCTGACGGCCAGCGCCACCGCGGCGAGCAGGGCGCCGAGGACGATCAGAAGGCGGCGCGGGAGCCCGATCCGGCCCAGCCAGGCCTCAGCCGCCGGCGGCCAGCGCCACAGGCACGCCGCCGCCAGCGGTACGGCGAAGCCGCCGGCCGGCGGCACTGCCATGAGCACGGCTCCACAGAGGACCAGCGCGGCGACGGCGACCACCGCGCGGAGCGTGGCGGCGGATCTGAACGCAAGGCTGCGGAGAGAAGACGACAAGTGGACGCAACCGGAGTCTAGGCGAGCGTCACCGACGGCGCACGATACCGCCCGGCGAGTTGTCGGAAGCCATGCGTTTCCGAATAGTAGAAACTCTAACTCTGGCGCGGGTCAGGCTCGGCACCGGGGGATAAGTGTTCATCGATGTAAAGAATTTGAACAGTCGACGTTGGCTGGCGCTCCCCTTTGGGATCGTGGCGATCGCCCTTGTGGTGGACGTTTTGCACCGTAACGATTCCATCAGCGTGGACTTCCACACCTACGTTGCCGCGGGACGGGTCGGTCTCGACAAGGGCTGGTCGCACATCTATGACCAGGGCCTGGTCGCCGTCGAGCAGAAGGAGCTGTCACCGTCACTCTGGGCGCAGCCCTTTCTCAGCCCCCCGCCCGTCGCATACTTGACTGCCCCTCTGGGATTTCTTCCTTACAACGCCGCCTACGTAGCGTGGGCGGTCTTCCTGTTCGCAGTCTTCGCCGCCGCCCTCGCCTGGGCCGGCGTGAGCAGCGGATGGAGTAAGTGGATCGCGGTCGTGGGCGCCCTTTCGCCGTGGTGGGTCATGCAATCGGTCAACGTCGGCCAGGTGGTTCCCCTCGAAGCGGCCGGAGCCGTGATCGCATGGCGATTGATGCGCGAACGGCGCGACGTGCTGGCGGGAGTTGCGCTCGCTGCGATCCTGTTCAAACCAAACAACACGATCCTCGTGCCCTTCGCGCTGCTGTTCGCCACTCGCTTCCGCCTCTTCGCAACCTGGGCTGGCGTCGCGGCCGCGGTCCTGATCGTCGTCGTCCTGACGGTGGGAGCTGGCGGCATGACGGAGTACATCACTCAGCTGCGCGGGCCGCTGCCAAAGGGAGCGGACGACATGACACTGCATGGCGCCCTGGCCGCGACGGGCGCGCTGGCGACAGTCCTGCGCGTGCTCATCATCGGCGCGGTGCTCGCCGCGGCCTACCGGCTGCGGCGCTCGCCAGGCCTGGTCATCCCGCTGGCGATCGTCGGCTCGCTGCTGGTCTCTCCCTACCTGCACGTGTCGGACCTGTGCATGTTCGCTGCCGCGGGCTGGATGGTGTGGCAGGAGCGCCCGGTCCTGACGTGGCGCATCCCTTTGGTGGCGATCTGGGTCCTCGCCAGCCCGTATCTCTATGACGTTGGGGAGAGCCTTCACCCGAGGCAGTGGCCATGGGTTGAGATCGCACTTTTGCTGGTCCTGGTGATCGCGGCGTGGTGGCCCTTAACTGCCGGGGCTGAATCCAGGAGACGCGCACCGGCATAATCAGGTCGCCCGCGCCACCCTGGGAGACCTCGTGCCACTCGACATCCATGAACCCATAGACATTCGTGAAATAGCGGGGCCGCTTCGCGTGCTCGCCGGGCCCGGCACCGGAAAGACACACGTTTTGGTCGACCTCTACGAACAGGCCGTGCGTGAAAGCGTGGCCGGCCGCGACCAGATCCTGGTCCTGACGTTCTCGACTGGAGCCGCGGATGAGATCGCGCGGCGGATCGACGAACGCTTGCAGGACGATTTTGGCGAAGCCTGGATCTCAACGTTTCACAGCTTCTGCGCGCGGATCCTGCGTGACAACGCCCCCGACCGGGAGCGCCTGCTCCTGAACGGCTTCCAGGAGTGGATCGTGATGCGCGACGTGCTTGCGGATATCGACCCGGCCCTGCTCGGACCGCTCGATGGCGTGCGCCGCTCCGACGCGTTCGCGCACGACCTGCTTGCCTTCGTCGCCTTGATGAAGCAGAACCTGGTCCATCCCGCGGCCCTGCAGCTGGCGACCGAGGCGAGTGCGAGCGAGCGGTTGGGCGTGCTCGCCTCCGTGTACCAGGCATACCAGCGGCGCATGCGCGAGGCGCGCCTGTTCGATTTTCGGGACCTCATCTCCGCGAGCATCGAGCTCCTCGAAACCAATCCGACGCTTCGCGAGCGGATGCGCGCCAAATTCAAGCTCGTCCTGGTCGACGAGTTCCAGGACGTCGACCCGGCGCAGTTCGAGCTGTTGCGCCTCATCGCCCCACCCGAGTCGCGTCCCCGGCTGGTGGTGGTCGGCGATCCCGATCAGTCGATCTACGGTTTCCGCGGCACCGTACCTCGACTTCTCAGCCACGACTTCAGCCGCGTGTACGCCGCCCTCACGCGCCACCTCGACACTTGCCGGCGCTCCTCACAGCAGGCTCTGGACGCGGGTGAGCGCCTGCTCGCTGCAACCCAACCCGGCCGTGCGCCTCGACTGCTCCGCGCGGAGTTGTCGCAACACGTCCCGGCAGTGGTCGTTGTACGCGAGGGGGACCCCGTCGACGAGGCGTTCTTTTGCGCTCGCGAGATCAAGCGGCTGCAATCGGAATGGCCGGAGCTGAGGCTCCGCGACTTTGCGATCGTGCTGCGCAGCACGTCCGCGTTGGGCGCGCCGTTCGAGGAGGCGCTGCGCGCGCTCGGCCTTCCCTGTGAAGTGCGCGGGTGGGGCGCGACCTCACGCAACGAGGTGGTCCGATTCCTCGTCGGATACCTGGAATCGCTCCGCAGGCCGGACGACCCCGACGCTTTCGAGAGCTCCCTGTCCTCGAGCCTCGGCGGCGTCGGCCCGCGCACGGTGGGCCGGCTCCGCGCCTACGCGTTCGAGAGGAGCCGTCCCTTGAAAAAAGTGGTGGACCGCGTCATGTACGCGCTCGTGGCGCGCGATCCGCAGCGTTATCCGCTGCCATGGGCTAGCGCTCCTCCCCATTCATGGGGAGGTGTCGGCGAAGCCGACGGAGGGGCTGAAACGCCCGCCGAGGCGGCGCCGACCGAGCCAAGGCCGGAGCCGGACTTCATGCAGTTCCTGAGTGCCGAGGAGCTGGACGACATGCATCAAGCGATGGTCGCGCGGGATCGGCTGCTCGGCCAGGCCCGCCGCCTTCCCATCGCGGCCCTCGCCTACGCGGTCCTGATCGAAGGCGGCGCGATGCGGCGGTTGCTCGACCTAGACCTGCCGGCGATGCAGCGCGCAGAGGCGATCTCCGACCTCCGGGCGGCGATCGAGGGCCTGGAGTCCATCGAGGCGGTGCACGAGCGGCTGCGTGGATCCAAGCCGCTGCTCGCCGACATCACAGGTTCGCTCGAGAGCCTGCTCTCGTCCGCGGCAGACGACACCGAGGCCGCGGATGGTCTTCGCGACGCGGTTCAGATCATGACCGTCCACCAGGCCAAGGGCCTGGAGTTCGACGTGGTCTTTTGCTCGGGCTTCGCGCACGGGCTGTTTCCTCTCGAGGCAAAGCCTCACCCGCTGCTCGACGCTGAGGACCGTGCGTGGCTCGAGGGCTACAAGGTCGGGTTCATGCCGTCCTGGCCGTCCGACCCGGACGGTCATCTGGCCGAGGAGGCGCGCGTCGCGTTTGTCGCCATGACGCGCGCGCGCCGCCGTCTCTACCTCACCTACGCGGATGCCTATCTTCGGCAAGCCGGACCCTCGCTCTTTTTGGAGATGGCCGATCCGGAAGGTCCAGTCCGCGAGCTGACTCGAGGATCGTCTCGCCTCGACCCGGACGATATCCTGCTGCCGCGCGAGGCGGAGGTGCTGCTGGCCTCGCATCGCGTGTTGCTCGATGACGCCGTGTTGGGACGCGCCCGGATTCTTGGCCTTGATGGTCCGTTCCTCACCGACCCCGCGTCAGGCGAGCCCTTCGAGCCTTACGGTCCGGGCCGCAACCCCGACTCGGTGCAGATCGACCACTTCAGCCCCACCACGCTCAACGACTATCTCAAATGCCCGCGCATGTACTGGTACAACCACCACCCCGGGCTGGTCGATGAGCCGAGGTCGGTCGCGATGGAGCGGGGTGGGTTCCTCCACGAGGTCCTCCAGGACTTTCACGAGCACGAGGAGGAGTGGCGTCCACACGAGGCCGAACAGCAGCGTCAGTGGTTGGAAGCCGCGCTGCAGCGCCACCTCGAGGGGTACCTGGCGCGGATGGAGGGCGTGCTGGATCGCAAGCGCGAGGAGAAGCAGGTGCGATCCGTGCTCGGCAACTACATCCGCGCGATCACGGGAATGCAGTTCATCCGCAGGATTCGCACGCTCGCCGTCGAAAAGCGTTTCCGCCTTCACATCGACGGCTCTGACATCGTGGGAAAGATCGACCGGGTAAACGACGTGGGCGATGGCGAGGTTGAGGTCGTCGACTACAAGACCGGGTCGGGCAAGCCCATGCGCTACGCCTACGACATGTATTTCGGATCTGAGATGCACGACGTGCAGCTCGCCCTCTACTACCTCGCTTGCAAGGATGGTGTCGACGAGGAGGGCAACCCGCTTGCCTTTCAGCCCCGATTCCTCTCGCTCTGGTACCCGAAGGACTGGGTATGGGGTGGCATGCGGCAGGACATCTTCAGCGTGGGCCGGTCTGCCGGCCTCAAGGAATACCGCGAGAAGGTCCTTTCGGCGGAAGACCTCGAGCGCAGCCGGTCCGTCGTCGTGACGGCGATCGAGCGGATCAAGGGCGGTCACTTCGAGCCTGCGCCGCGTGAGCTCCCGGGTACGTGCGTGACGCGCTTCGGCAGCTGTCCGCACGCGGCGGTGTGCCCGTACGGAGGCGCACCACCGGAATGAACGCGACTCGAGTCCGCGGACCGGTCCTCAGCGCTGAGCAATTCGCCGCGGCCCATGCCGGGCCACAGGGCGCGTTCCTGATCGCCGCCGGCCCGGGCACCGGCAAGACGTTCACCGCCACCGAGCGTTTTTGCTGGCTGGTCGAGCAGGGTATAGCTCCCGACAACATCCTCACGGTCACGTTCAGCGACCGCGCCGCGGAGGAGCTGCGGCTGCGCATCACCAACGAGCTGTCCGCGCGGCGTCCGGAGATCGGCACGCTGGACAACGTTTGGATCGGCACCTTTCATAGCGTTTGCGCGCGCCTGCTCGACGAGTTCGCCTACCTGATCGGTGAGCCGCGCGAGCTGCGGGTGCTCGACGAAACAGGCCAGAGGCTGTTCGAGCAGGAGCTCATGGCGAGACTTCGCAGTGGGGCCGCGGCGCCTTTTGACCCTGACTCGTTCGCCGCTCTTGCGGTCGACGACCTCGACGACCTGCTTCGCTCAGGACTCCGCTTCCTGCTCAAGCTGAAGGGTCGCGGGATAAGTCCAGAGAAATTTCGCGACCGAGCCCTCGTGCTGCACAGCTTGCACTGGAGCGCCCGGCCCGCCTCGAACGGCTCTGGCGGGCTCGACCCGGCGCGCGCGGAGGCGGAAGCCATCGAGGTGCTCTTCACCATCTACCGCGCCTATGAGGACGCGCTGCGGGCACAGGGTCTCCGCGACTTCGACGACCTGCTCCTTGGCGTCATCGACGCGTTGGAGCGGGTGCCGGAATTTCGGCGGCGCTGCCGGGATCGCTTCCGCTACCTGATCGTGGACGAGTTCCAGGACACCAACCGCATTCAGCTCGACTTCATCCGACTCGCCGCCGCCGAGAGCTTCGGCAATGTGACCGTGGTCGGCGACGCGAAGCAGTCGATCTACGGATGGCGGGATGCGGAGATCGACAACATACGGACGCGTTTTCCGAGCGCCCGGCTACCGCTCACCCACAACCGCCGCTCCTATCAGGGAATCCTCGACTGCGCCACCGACTTCATTCGCCGCGACGCGGATTTCGCGACGGAGCCGGAGCTCGTGGCGACACGTGGCGCCGGAGTCGGGGCGCCGATCAGCGTGCTGATGGCGCCCGACTCGCGGACCGAAGCCCGCTCCGTGGCGGAGGCGATCCGCCGGCTGCACGTCGGCGGCCGCGCTTTCCGCGAGATCGCGGTCCTATCCCACTCGGTCCGCATGCTCCCGCGCGAGTTCGAGGACGAGCTGCGGAGGCAGGGCATCCCGTACCTGACGAGCGGCGGCTCCGGCTTTTTCGACCGCCAGGAGATAAAGGACGTGCTGGCGTTGCTGCGGCTCACCGAGAACCCGATGGACGACGGGGCGCTGGTGCGCATCCTGCAGGGTCCCATCGTGCGGCTGGCTGACTCGGGCATGTACCGGCTCGCATCCAGGCGTTTCGGAAAACCTGGAATGCGCTTGCGTGACTGCTTCGATGAATCCAGGCGCGAGGGATTTCCGGAGATGGAGCCGAAGGTCGCGTCGCAGGCGGTCTTGCTCGTGGAGTTGACGGACCGCATCGGCAAGCTGCGCGACACGTTGACCGTCGCCGACATCCTCAACCGGCTGCTCGAGGAGAGTGGCTACCTGCGCTGGGCCGAGCTTCGGGCGCAGCGAGACGGCAGCCCGCGCGCGCTGCTCAACCTGCGCAAGGTCTTCCAGCTGGCGGGACGTTTTGAGCGCGATCTTGCACTGGCCGGGATCGGTGACTTCGTCCGCCACCTGGACCAGGTCATTGACGCTGAGCTTCCGGTGGGCGAGGCTGCGGAGGAGGCTGCCGGTACCGAGGCGGTGTCGCTCCTCACGATCCACGCTGCGAAAGGCCTCGAGTTCCCGATCGTGTTCCTGGTCAACCTGCGGCCCCCACGGCCGCGCGACACCGAAAGGCTCTTCTTCGATCCAGATTCTCTTGGGTTCGTGATGAAGAACTGGCGCGGCGAGAAGCATCCGCGGTACGTCGACACGTCGCCAGGCGCGCCCGCGGTCGCGCTCGCGATTGGCGAGCGGCGGCGCATCGTCTACGTGGGTCTCACACGGGCGAAAGACGCGCTTTACGTCACCGCCACGCGCGACGAGCCGTCGGCCCGCGAGCTGGGAGCGAACGGGATCGAGGATCACGATCATTTCGCGGAGATCCTCAGCTGGGCGCTGGCGCATCCCGAATCGGCCGCCGTCGTCGAGTCAGAGCAGCTCGAGCTGCCGGTGCCGCGAGCCGTCAACGGCCAGGTCCGCGACGACCCCGCTGTCGTCACAGCGGTGCTCGACCGCCTGGAGCGCATCCGCCCTGCGCCCGCTCTGAGCGACAGTGCGCGCCCGCCGTTGGTTTCGCTCAGCTTCTCCCAGCTTCACGACTTCGAGCTGTGCCCCGTCCGCTACCGGTTCAGCCAGGTGTGGGGCGTGCCGGCACCGCCGGACGAGCTGCAGCCGTCTTTTGTGCGTGCGGCTGGGTCAACCGAGCTCGGTGCGGCTGTGCACGAGGCGCTGGCGGCCTGGCACAACACAGGTGGGAGCTTGCTGGAGGTGTACCGCGGACCCCAGCTCGGCCTCGAGATGCTGGCGCGCTACCTCGAGCATCCGCTCGCGAGAGCCCGCACGCTCGCGGTCGAGGCGGGATTCAACATGGCTCTCGGCAACGCTCGGGTGCGGGGTCTGGTCGACCGCGTTTGCGAGGTCGACGGCAGGATCGCGCTCGTCGACTTCAAGACCAACGCCGGCCTGGATGCTGCCTTGCTCGAGGCGTACTCGCTGCAGCTGCGGATCTACGGCCTTGCCGCGCGCCGTGGACTGCTGCCCGGGGGGCGCGACCCCCGGCTGATCCTGTTCGACTTGCGGCGCGGGGAGGCTCGCGATATCCCGCCCGACGATGCGCTGGTCGAGGAACGGGTGATTGCCGCGGCAGCGCGAATCGCGGCAGGCGACTTCCATCTCGGTCCCGAGCACGCGCAGCGGCCGTGCACGCTGTGCGCCTACCGTCCCATCTGCACGGATGCGCGAAAAGTACTTTGAGCGGCGTCAGATAAGGGAAGCGATTCAGTTCGCGGAGGCGGGCGGCATCGCAGTGCACCGCAACTTCGATTCCTACCACGGCTCGACGATCCGCGGCCTGACGCGGGAGAAGCCGTTCCTGCACATCATCGGATTGCGGCCGGAGCTGGAAGAGTGGGGTCGCCTTCACGGCCTGCGGCCGGAGTGGATCCAGCCGGAGAAGCGACGCAAGGTCGCCCACTACGACGTGTTCGGACCGGCGGCCCAGGCACTGATCGAACGCCTCGAGCCCGGCTCGGGCGACGATTGACGCAACGCGTTATACTGCGTCAAGAATCCAAAGGAGGTTTTGGACATGAGCACTGTTTTGGGAGACACCGCAACGACTGTCGAGGAGGTGGCCGTCGGAGCCGCTCAAACCGCGGCCGAAGTCGCTTCCAACCCTATCGGCAGCGCGCGCAAGCAGGTCAAGGGCTTCGAGCGCAAAGGGACGCCCGCCGTGCGCCGCATCAACCGGCGCCTCAACGCGTGGATCCCGGACCGGGTGAACGTGTTCGGCATCCAGGTCAACGGGAAGCTGCCTGAGAAGCTGGCCATCAAGGGCCTGCACCTGGTGAAGCTCCAGGCCCGGCGCCACGACGTCGTCGGTGCGGTGGCCAAGCGAACGCTCCGGATCTTCAACGGATCGTTCAAGACGATCGCGAGGACCGCGACCCGACTCGAGCAGGCGACCGAGCTCACGCCGCAACGCGAGGCGTCGCGCAAGCCTACGGTGGTCCGGACCCGCCGCCGCTCCGCGCGCCGTCGCGCCGCCTGATCTGGAGCTCAACTAAGGGGCGCCTCGCAAGGGGCGCCCTTTCCCTTTCCGCTAGCCTTCGCCCTCGGAGACAGATGGTCCTCTGCACGGGTTCGATCGCATACGACTACATCCTCACCTTCAAAGGACGTTTCAAGGACCACATCCTGCCCGACAAGACGCACATCCTCAATCTGAGCTTCCTGGTCGACGATCTCAAGAAGCGCAGGGGCGGCGTTGCGGGCAACTATGCGTACAACCTCGCCCTGCTCGGCCACCCGGCCGCTGTCCTGGCGACGGCGGGCACCGACGCGGCCGAGTATCGCGACTGGCTCGTCGACCAGGGTGTCGACTGTCGCGGGCTGCGATTGCTCGACGGTGAGCTGAGCGCTACCGGCTTCACTACGACGGACATGGACGACAACCAGCTGACCGGCTACTACGGCGGGGCCATGTGGAAGGCCGCCATGCTCGGCCTCGATGATGGCCCGCCCGAGCTGGACGCGGTGATCGTCGGACCGAATGATCCGGGTGCGATGAAACGGCTCGTCAACGAGTGCCGCGAGCGCGGCGTCCGGTTTGTTTTCGACCCCGCGCATCAGCTCCCGATGATGAAGGCAGAGGACGTGACCGACAGCTCGGATGGGGCATGGATCGTGATCGGCAACGACTATGAGCTCGAGCTCATCCAGGAGCGCACAAGGCGGGACACGAAAGGGTTGCTCGAGCTGGCGCAGATCGTCGTCACCACGCTCGGCCGGCACGGTTCTCGAATCACCACGCGAGAGACGTCGGTGGAAATACCCCCCGCTGCGGCGCAGCGCGAGGTCGACCCGACCGGGGCGGGCGACGCCTACCGCTCGGGCCTGGTCGCCGGCCTGTTGAAAGGGCTGGACCTGGGCCAGGCCGGTCGAGTCGCGTCGCTCGCGGCGACGTACGCCGTCGAGCACGTGGGCACCATCGAGCACCACTACAACCGGGATGACTTCTGCGCGCGCTTTCGAGAGTCGTTCGGTTCGGAGCTGTCGGAAAAGTTCTGGGCTAGTTGAACTTCCTGCCCTGGTCGCGGCGATAAGCCCACAGCGCGAGCACGAAGAAGGCAACCGTGTAAGCGGCCATGTAGAACCAGTCGGAGGAGAGGGTGCCGCCTTCGGTCGGAACGCCCACCGAATCCCAGACGAGCTGCGCTCCACGATAGAGCGGTAGGTAAGGCCCGACGTTCTGAAGGAAGTTCGGCAGGAGTCGTAACGGAAAGAAGAGTCCCGAGGCGAACGCCGTCGGCAGATAGATCAAGTTGGTTACGGCCGGCGCTGAGTTGGGGCTTGCGATGTACCCGAGAGCGAATCCGAGGCCGATGAACGGGATCGAGCAAAGCATGGCCCGCACGAACAAGGTGACCCACTGCGATGCGGCGAGGTGCGCCCCGCCGGCAAACGTCGCCAGCAGGCTGAGGACGACCAGCGAGATGAAGGCGATGACGAGGGCGGAGAGGGCCTTGGCCACAAAGAAAACCGGCGCGGGGAGCGGAGTCGATTGCATCAGAAGGTCCTGCTTCTGGCCGCGCTCGTTCGCGAGCGAGATTCCGAATCCAAGGACCATTACGTTGGCGACCCCGTAAAGCGCCATCGAGGCAAGGAAGTACTCGCCGAACGTCACGCTCAATCCCGGTGCCAGCCTCTCCTTGGCTTGCCCGAGACCGATGAACGCATAGAACATCGAAGGCAGCACGATGCTCGTGACGCTGAAAGCTGGGACGCGAAAGAGCTTGAGGAACTCGGCGTAGGACTGCTTGATCAGCATCGGCACGATCGGTGCGGTCGCGGCGCGTGGGGCGACCTCGCTCACGTCACCACTCCGTGCTGCGTCATCGCGACGAACGCCTCCTCCAGGTCGGCGCCCGACACCTCGAGGTCATGGATGTCGACTCCGCGCCGAAACAGCTCGCGCAGGACCGTCTCGGGCTCGTTGGTCAGAAGTCGCACCCGGTGGTCGTCGATCTGCTGCGCGTTGAGAGGCAGCCCAGAAAGCTGGCTTTCGGACAGCGGCTGCGTGGTGGAGAAGGTGACACGCTTGCCGGCCACCCGAGCTTTGATGGCGGCGGGCGACGAGTCGGCGATGATGCGGCCGCGGTCGATGACGATGATCCGTCGTGCCAGCTGGTCGGCCTCTTCGAGATAGTGCGTGGTCAGGATCACGGTGCGGCCCCTGGCCGCCAGGCCACCGATCTCTTCGAGAAATAGCCGGCGGCCTTCGACGTCCATCCCGACCGTGGGCTCGTCGAGAAACAGAACGTCAGGGTTGCCGCAAACCCCAAGCGCGAGGTAGAGGCGCTGGCGCTGTCCTCCGGACAAATCCTTGACAAGCGTCTTGGACTTTTCCTGCAGGCCGGCCATCGCGATGGCTTCTGACACCGGAAGAGGTGCCGGGTAGTAGGAGCTGAACAGGTCGACGATCTCTTCGACTTTCAGCATGCCCGGCACACCGGACTCTTGGAGCATCACGCCGATCCGGCTCCGGGCACGGAGGTCGCGTGGGTTGACCCCAAACAGTCGCGCCGTGCCGGAAGTCGGTTTGCGAATGCCCAGCATGAGGCTGATCGACGTGGTCTTGCCTGCGCCGT
>WNGL01007804.1_pt1 | contig 12558 bp, 14 predicted proteins | sample 5400591 | NCBI WGS metagenome assembly WNGL01 (sample SAMN13153377, study PRJNA577476) | soil metagenome | isolation source: 80 cm soil or saprolite under Garry oak tree replicate 1 | place: USA:California | collected 2016-06-15
CAGAACGGAGCGAGCCGCGAAAGACAGGCGACTCTTGCGTGAGTGATGCGCCCCAAACGCCGACTCCTTTACCGGCGACTCAAACTACTTTCGCAGTCTATTCTGGGCCCCCGCTTGACTCCATCAAGACGATGGTCGCGTCAGAGTTCCAGGTCAAAGACGCATTTCTAGATCCGTACGGGATTCCGACTGTTCAAGTAACTCGAGAACCGGCTAAGGAGAAATTCCAGAGGCTGCTGGACCAACTGCGTCAACAGGGGCTCATAGCGGCAATGAGAGGAACGACAGACAGTCTTACTATCAAAGTCTTCCAGAAGCCCCAAGTTAAGCCGTCTCGCAAGATTATCAACCTAGGGCTCTTCCTCGCGACTGTTACCACAGTCTTCATCGCTGGATACTACCTTTGGACCACGGGTCTGTTCGGTAGCCAAGTCCTTCAACAACAACTTATCGCGATAATTGACCCTACGGCGAACCCGTATCTTAAGGCTGGGATGTTCGCTGGCGGTCTTCTCTCGATAATAGGGCTTCACGAGTTTGGGCACAAGGCGGCGGCTCGACATCACAAGATGGACGCAACTCTTCCGTACTTTGTCCCAGGCCCTCCTCCGATCGGGACCTTTGGTGCGCTCATCTCTCTCAAGTCACCTCCAGCCAACCGGGATCAGCTGTTCGACCTTGGGCTAAGCGGGCCTGTGGTCGGCTTCGTTGTGACGATAGTCATTGCGGCTCTAAGCGTGCTGATTGGATTTCTGCCGAGTGCCAGCCAGACGACCCAGTTGACCCAATGGAGTTCGACTTGTGGGGCGCAGCTTGGAGTCTCGGGGTGTCTCTCCAACATTGACTTCAATGTCTGGCCGGGTCAACCTCTCATTTTGATAATTGTTTCCGGACTTACGAGCTCCGTGAGGCCTGGTGTTTTCTTGGATGGTCAGCTTTTCTTTGCAGCTCAGATAGGTGCGCTCTTGACATTCCTCAATATAGTTCCTGCCTGGCAGCTTGATGGCGGACATATCTCTCGAGCAGTGTTCGGTGCCAACGGTCATCGGGTCGCGAGCGTAGTTGGACTCTTGTTACTCTTTGTCTCTGGGTACTGGACTTTCGGGATTCTGATCCTAGCGTTCATGTTCTTTTCTCGTCGAGGGTTCGCAGGCGTTGAGCCGTTGGATGACATCAGTCCCGTCAGCGACTCAAGGAAACTACTCTATGTCCTCGCGCTTGGCATGTTAGTGCTCACCTTCGCCTTCTCTCCCTTCTAGAAGAACCGCAAATGCCTCCTCCCATCAGCGAAGGGACTGTTAGGGTCTTGATTGAGACTCTGAGACTAAGCAAGGGCGTCGATAGAGCTCAGATCGCAGATATCGCAGTAAGAGCGAAGACAACCGAGTCCTTCGCAAGGAAGGCACTCTCAAATGCTCGGATTGAGAATGACGGGAGTTGGGTTTCTCTCAGCCCAGGATTTCGGGTTAGACTCGCTCTGGATATCGCTCGTGCCGGACGGCTACGAGATTCTGCTCGGGCTCTCAAATGGCAGGAGTTCGAGAAATTTGCGGCAGACTGTCTCGATGAGGCTGGGTTTCAAACCGACAAGAATGTGAGGGTACAAGGAGCTGGTCGCGCTTGGCAGATAGACGTTGTCGGGATCCGAGGAGATCTGGTGGTTACCATGGACTGCAAACACTGGAATACTCCTGGCTATCTCTCGAAATTCAGGCTAGCTGCAGAGCACCAACGAAACGCCACGCTGCACCTCCTTGCCAGGCCGGCGGAAAAAATGATTCAAGGAGACAGAGAGCGGCAGGCGCTTCCTGTAATTTTGACCCTGTCCGAACCGCGCGGCCAACTCTCTGAAGGCGTCGTGCTCGTCTCGGTTGAGAAGCTTCCAAGCTTTCTGAGCGGGGTCACACCCTACGACGAAAATCTTCCGTTCATGGCTTCGCCTCTTGGCCTCGTGGAAAACCCTATGAGCCAATCCAAGTAGCATCGGTCGAGAGACTCATGAACATCGTCGTCGTTGGTGCAGGTACGATGGGTTCGGGAATAGCTTACTCTTCTGCAGCTTCAGGACACAGTGTGACGATTATCGAGCAGGACCAGAAGCTCTTGGACCAGGGAATGCATCGCGTTGACGACTATGTCCAGAGGAACCTGAGTCGAGGGCATATCAACAAGGAGCAAGCGTCTCAAATCCACGCGAAGATACGGGGAAGCGTAGACTTCGCGAAAGCGTGTAGCAACGCTGACTTGGTGGTGGAAGCGGTCTTTGAGGATCCTCATATCAAGGAACAGGTTTTCTCCACTCTAGACAAGGTTTGTCCCAAGAATACGATTCTGGCCTCGAACACTTCGTCAATAAGTATCAGCAAGATTGCGTCGGCCACGAAACGGCCGGACAAGGTCCTAGGGTTGCACTTTTTCAATCCGGTTCCGACGATGAAGCTTGTGGAGCTGATCAAGGGAGAGCGCACGTCTCCAGACGCGGTCAAGGCTGCGACGTCTTTCGTGGAGACGTTAGGGAAGACTGTGGTCCAGTCCGCGGATAAGACTGGTTTCATTGTGAACAGGGCTCTGATGCCGTTTATCAATGAAAGCGTGAAGCTCCTGGAGGAGAAGGTGGCGACGCGTGATGATATCGACAAGGCGTTTCTGCTGGGAACGAATCATCCGATGGGGCCACTGCAACTCGCCGACTTCATCGGAGTAGATGTTGTATTGTCTACGTTGAAGGTTCTTGAGGCCGAGTTCGGCGAAACGTTTACACCAACACCTCTTCTGGAGGAAATGGTCAAGGAAGGAAAGCTGGGAAGGAAGACGAAGAGGGGCTTCTATGACTACTGAAGAACAGGCGCAGATAGGTGACGATGGGTCGAAGCAGCTTACCGAGCTGATTCTGAAAGGCGACCATGACAACGCTGCCAGAGTTGCCGTAGAGCTCGTTGCGAAGAGCGGGAGCGCGAACGACGTCGTCGATACAATATCGGATGCGATGAACATCGTCTCGGACCTTCACGAAGTAGAACGATATTCCGTTGCAGAGGTTGAGAAATGCGAAGATGCAGCGGAAAAGGCGCTGGCAGCTGTTAGACCAAGGATCAAAATTGACCAGAAAAAGATCAAGGGACGCGTCATGGTTGGCTCTTTGTTGGAGGATCCTCACAGCTTCGACAGAACCCTTCTCCTGACAATGCTCGAAATCGGAGGGTTCACAGCGATCGATGGGGGAACGGATCTTTCACCGGAACAGGTGGCTGGCAAGGTCACACAGTACAAACCCGATATTTTGGCGGTTCCACTGATAACAGAGGTTGCTGCAAGGAAGCTCGTTGACGCGAACACGCACATTCAGGACACGGGCGGGAAGCTAAGGATCATCGCCTATGGAAGAGGTGCTCGCGGTCTCTCAGGCCAAAAATTCACCCTGGTAGAGGCTGATTCGTTCAGCGCCTTCAGCAAGATTGCTGAGATCCTCATCTCGAAAGCCTAGATCCTCGTGACACTTGTCGCTCAGCAACTCTGTCGTTTACCACTCATGCCACGCGAACCGGTTTAGTTTCGGTGGCCAGTCCGGAGAGTCCACTCTTGCGTCGCGAGACGCTTGGCTAATACCCCCTTTTTTCTAGAGGTCACTCGCTGTCTGCCACTGATTCCTGGCGAGTCGCAGGATTTAGGGCACGATTCAAGCTTGGATGCAAAGGCGAAACTCGCCGTTTTTTCGGCGTGTCCCGAACGATTTCTCGGGGAGAGTTTGGAGAGGGTCCCCGATTCGAGATCAGGGCTGATTATGGGCGATTTCAGTTCTATTTCTTGCCAGGAGACCCCTTCCGACTGAGACCCATAACTTAGTGCTGACTGAAGCGGGACTCGAATAGGTGGTTTGTGGGCCACTCTGAGGTGCCAGGTTTGATGGTGGGCTCCTTGACTATTGGCGAAGGACTTTTCTCCAACATTGACGCCATCACCTTTCGGGTTAGCCGATAGAGGAGCGAAAGAAGGGAATAAATTACCGCAGCCGGGTCTGGCTAAGATGGGCAAACGGTTGTCGGTGGCGGTTCAGGGATTCCACCCTTCAAGCTTCTTGTCCGAAGAGACCGCAAGGCTCCGGGAACTCGCCCAAGACAACAAAGTCATCTCAGCGGTATCCGGCGGCGTGGACAGCACTGTCGCGACGTTAGTCGCTAGAGAAGCTCTCGGCGATAAACTATTGCCAATTATGATAGACACAGGTTTTCTCCGGGTTAGGGAGCCTGAACGAGTCAAAGAAAGACTGGCCATATCTCCAACTTCACTGAAGGTACGCCTTGTCCGCGCTAGCGGTCGATTCTTCGCCTCGATCAAAGGAGAAACAAATGCAGAGGAAAAACGGAAAAAGTTCCGGGAAACCTTCTACCGGGTCCTCAAGGAAGAAGCCCAGAAGGAAGGCTGCGAGTACATCCTCCAAGGAACAATTGCGCCCGACTGGATTGAGACCCAGGGCGGTATCAAGACCCAACACAATATTCTAGAACAGGTAGGAATAGACCCCGCGACAACGTATGGTTTCAAGATCATCGAGCCTCTAGCCGACCTCTACAAGGATCAGGTGCGAACGCTCGGACGCCACCTCAACCTTCCAAGCGAATTCTCAGAGAGACAACCGTTCCCTGGACCGGGGCTCCTCGTCCGATGCATCGGTAACGTGACCAAGGAAAAGATCCGTGTTCTCAAAGAGGCCACGAAGATTGTTGAGACAAGCCTCTCTCCCTTCAACTACGAGCAGTACTTTGCAGCGGTGATAGAGAACAGGTTCTCTAAGGACCTCTCGCTCAAGGCAATCTCGGAAACTGCCAGTGAAGGACTTGGACTTCCGAAGTCTGAGGTTCACGTGGAGGTCTTTGAAGACAGGGTTACAGGGGTGAAGGGTGACCAAAGGTGCTATGGGCTGCTTGCAGGTGTCAAGCTATCGGAGGAATCCCGCGAGACCTATGGCTGGCTCCAAGATAGGCTTCGCCAGCTACAAACGGGAATTGTGGAAAAGTTCCCGGATGTCACTAGGGTCGCATTGCTCGTCAAGGAACGAAGAGGCGGAGGACCCTTATCCATTCTCGTGAGGGCGGTCTCAACTAGGGATTTCATGACGGCCGCAGTGTCCCCTGTACCCTGGAAGATCCTCAAAGATATCGGCCAACGGGTCTTGAAGGAAGAGAGCGTGAGCCGGGTCTACTACGACGTCACACCTAAACCACCTGGAACCATCGAGTTCGAATAAGACATGACCGCAATACCAGTCGTATACGTCAAAGGTCAGTACAATCACCTGATCGTCCGAAACCTCAAGGAACTAGGGGTAGAGTCCAAGCTACTGCCGCCATCTGTCTCCCTTGAACAGCTCGAATCGATGAACCCGGACGCCCTGGTAATGGGGGGCGGTCCGCAGAGCGTAAGATCTCCCGTTCACCTGACTGGGGAGTTGGCGGATGCGGCCCGACTTATCCGTCAAGTCAAACTGCCGATGCTCTGTATCTGCGTCACTCACCAGCTACTTGCCACAGCGTTTGGTGGAGTCACCGAAGCCGCCCGGAGACCAGAGTTTGGCCCGGTGGAAATCTCGGTCGTTGAGGAAGGACGAATTCTCGAGGGATTGAAGCCAAGTTTCACCGCGTGGGAGTCTCACAACGATGAAGTGGTAAAGGCGCCCGACGGTTTTCATGTTCTGGCCAAGTCAAGCAACTGTGCAATTGAAGCCATGCGACATGACAGGAGAGACATATTCGGAGTCCAGTTCCACCCGGAAGTATCCCACACACTGAAAGGCGTGGACTTGTTCAAGAACTTCCTACACATCGTCGAGGAACACAAGTGAGCTTGGCTCCGTTGCTCGCGGACCATCATATGAAAGGGGTCACCTTTCGAAGGTTCGCCCTTTGTCATAATCGCAACATTTGAATTCCTCACTCAAGCCGATTGCAGGAACCCCATCTCATGCTCGGTTCCCTTCTAAGGCATCGCTAGCCGAATCTCGGACTTACGACTTGATCTATCTGAGAAGCTGAAATTCCCGCCCACGAATCACGCCACGTGGACATAGGTACATCAAGCGAGCGCCTAAAGTCGCCAGCTCCACATTGCTAGGCTAAGGTCCTTCAACGCAACCCAAAACTATCGGAGCAATAGCCGTTGCAAACTTGATCGAATAAAGTCGTGACAAGCTTCCCACCGGGGAAAGCCAGAGAGTTTGAATTCCAAGTCGAACCCCTCGGCCCAGGAAGAATTCCCAGTTCAAACCCCTTTCGACGAGCTTCGTCACCTCGGTCCTTTCACTTCCACACCATCGGTCTTCTTTCACTATGTTCGGAAGCCGTTGGACATGAAACATGTTAGAGTTCGCATTTATTTCCTTCGTGAATCCTTCCTGAGCCTCTTCCCGCCCGACTCGCGTCGCTTCGCTAGCTTTAAACCGGGAGGAGGGGCAGTCGCCGCTGTCCTTTCTTATGAGTAGAGAGCCCTACGTGCCAGGTGCGACCACGGTCGGCATCGTTTGCAAAGATGGAGTTCTACTGGCATCTGAACGTCGGTACGCGTATGGAAGCTTCGTCATGAGTAAATCCGCGAAGAAAGTGTTCCCCATTACGGACAAAATAGGCGCCGCCTGCGCGGGCATCGTGGGCGATATGCAGGTCCTGACCAGGGAAGCTCGGGCCTGGATGAGCATCTACCAGTACGAGAGGGAGAGGCCGGCAACTGTGAAGAACACGGCCAAGCTCGTCGCCAACCTTCTCTCCAGCCGTCGCATGTTTCCCTACCTTGCAGAGACGATCATCGCTGGCCTGAGCGACGGAAAACCCGAACTCTACGTGCTAGACCCCATAGGATCTGTTCTCCCTGACAAGTTCGCCGTAGTGGGGACAGGAGCTCAAATCGCAATAGGCGTTCTCGAATTAGATTACAATGAGGGACTGTCTGTTGACGAGGGGGAGGCTCTACTCCTCAGGGCTGTAAAATCGGCGATAGCCAGAGACATATCCAGCGGGGACGGTGTAGACCTGATGGTCATCACTGAACAGGGAATCAAAGAAGAATCCCCCCGATTCGCCTAAGACCGCGTTAGCATCGAAAGATGGGGGTCCGTCACGACCGCTGATATCTTACCAGGGTTGCCGCTCAGATTGGTCTATAGCCGATTATCGATTTCCTAACAGCTCAACTTGTCTCTTGCCCTTCGTGAGCCTTGAGACACGCAGGATTCCGGCTAGTTCTAGTTTCATCAGTTCCCGGTTGAGCTCTCTAAAGCTGACGTCTCCGAGATCTGACTTGAGCTGCTTTAGCAGATCAATGTCTGTCATTGGACCCTTCTTTTCCAGAACTTCCACTATGGATAGGGACATGGGCCGGGGACTCCATATCTTGCTCAACGCTAGTGCCACTGGGAGAGATTCTTACGGAAACGGTCTATGTTACGGCGACCGGGGCTCTTTCCTTCTTGAACCTCTTGCGGAAGCCCTGGTACCAGTTCTCCATGTCGGGAGTCACCGAAGGCTTGACACGGTAAAATGCATCCCGGAAGTCCTCTATCGTAACACTCTTCGTTTCGATGTCCCGCCTCAAGGAGATAAGGCCCGCCTCCCTACAAACAGCTTCTAGGTCTGCCCCCGAGTAGCCTGCGGCTTGACTGGCGATCTGGTTCAGATCAACATCCTGGGCCAAGGGCATGTTTCGAGCGTGGATCTTGAGAATCTGCAGACGGGTGGCGTGGTCGGGTGCCGGCACGTAGATTAGCCTGTCAAACCTGCCAGGTCGTAGAATTGCTGGGTCGATCATGTCTGGCCGGTTGCTGGCTCCTATGACGACCACGTTGACCAGGGACTCGATGCCATCCATCTCAGTGAGCAACTGACTTATCACGCGTTCTGAGGCATCGCCGTCGCCAGAGGCCGTTCCTCTCCTGGAGGCAACCGAGTCCAGTTCGTCGAAGAAGACAATGGATGGAGCGGCTGTACGACCTCTTCTAAAGACCTCGCGTATGGCCTTCTCAGATTCCCCTACCCACTTGCTGAAGACCTCAGGACCTTTGATTGATATGAAGTTAGCCTCACTCTCAGTAGCAACAGCCCTCGCCAGCATGGTCTTACCACATCCAGGCGGTCCGAAGAGCAAAATGCCCTTTGGAGGCCGGATACCAACTCTCGCGAACACCTCGGGCCTCTTGATGGGCCATTCTACGGCCTCCTGAAGCTCCTGCTTGACACCCGTCAGCCCGCCGACGTCGGCCCAGTTGACGGAGGGCACTTCAATGTAGACCTCGCGCATGGCAGTGGGTGTTATTTCCCGATAGGCGTCCATGAAGTCGCCCAAGTTCACTTCCATCTTCTCAAGCATCGCACTCGGGATTCTTTCCTCCGCCAGATTAATCCCAGGAAGGTAACGTCGCAGTGCTTTCATCGCAGCCTCTCTGCAGAGGGCTGATATGTCCGCACCGGTGTAGCCGTGGCAAATGTCCGACAACCGGTGAAGGTTCACGTCCGAGGTTAATGGCATCGCTCGCGTGTGAATCTGCAGAACCTCGTGCCTGCCCATTTTATCGGGGACTCCGATATCTATTTCCCGGTCGAAGCGTCCCGGGCGTCGAAGCGCCGGGTCGATGGCGTTGGGCCTGTTAGTGGCGCCTATCACAATGACATTTCCCCTGGCCCCCATGCCATCCATAAGAGAGAGCAGTTGTGCCACAACTCTACGTTCCACTTCGCCGTACACTTCTTCTCTCTTGGGAGCGATGGCATCCATCTCGTCGATGAATATGATGCTGGGAGCCATCTCCTGAGCTTTCTGAAAAATCTCTCTCAGCCGGGCTTCTGACTCACCGTAGAACTTGGAGATGATCTCTGGGCCGGAGATGACGTAGAAGTTGGCGTCTGACTCGCTGGCAACGGCCTTCGCCACCAGTGTTTTGCCGCAGCCTGGCGGCCTGTACAGAAAGATTCCTTTAGGGGGCTCAATGCCTAGCCGTTGGAAAAGCTCTGGGTGTCGGAGTGGAAGTTCCACCATTTCCCTGATTCTTTGAATCTCACCGTGGAGTCCGCCTATGTCCTCATAGGTGACGATGGGCAAGCCCTTCTTGTCAGGGATAGGCTCGCTCATCACTTGTACGAGGGTAGACTCTGTGATCCTGACCGGACCGTGCGGCCGGGTTCGGGTTGTAGTGAGCGGTACCGCGCTCCCGAATATGTTGAGGGGGGTCATGTCTCCTTCGACGAAGGGCATGGCCATGAATCGACGCTTGACAAAGCTCACGAACTCCTCGTCCACGCTCAAGCGGACGTCCGAGGGTGCAAAGACAATTGTCTGGGAGTCTTTTACCTCCGCCTTCTTGATACTTACAAACTCGTTTAGGGCTACCCCTGCGTTCCTCCTAAGAAGCCCATCAATCAGGATGATCTCCTGACCCTGGTCCTCGGCATAACGGGGCCAGGCAATGGCGACCGTGCTCCGCTTTCCGCGTACTTCTATGATGTCGCCGGCCGTTATGGCGAGTTTCTGCATGGTCTCATTGTCGATGCGTGCTTTACCATGCCCAATATCTCGCTGCTTAGCATCAGCTACCTTCAACTGTATTTCTCTTGCCATCATTCTTGATTCAACTCGCTAATTTTGATGCGAAGGCGGGTTCAGGAGAAGACGGGCGATCGGTGCTCCAAATGCTCCTAGCCTTGTGTTTCATCCGTCCTATTTCACCTCAGCGTTCTGGAAACGGGCTTGCTGATCAGCGGAGCAGATCCCCAGTTATTCCGACTTCCTCTAGAATTGACACTGACGGTTTCCAGTGCGAAGGCGTCTTAAGTAAGGTTGAAAGATTTGGGTCGGGTGAAAAATAGGTGCCGGCGAAGAAGAAAGGTAAGAAGAAATCTTCAAAGTAAGGTGGCGTGTAGCTAGAGAGTTCAGGCAGGGCTCGGCGGAGGCCGAGCTGGAATACGGGTCTTCGGGGATAAATTGACCCGGAAGTTATTCAAGGTGGTACCCCTAATTCTGGGGCCCTCGCTAGTGAGAGCAACGGGCGTTTCTTCTTACTAGCACACCATTTACAGTCACATGTACAGCGTTCATTGTGACCCGCAATCGTAATCGCAATGCGACTCATGCCTCTACCAACCTTAGTTCCGATACTCCTGTCGTGCTCAAAAGGACATTTCGACACCCAGTTTCCCCTATCCTTGGCGGATTTTGGACTTACAAAGCAACTCTGTGTTCGAGGCTGATGATTTGTCCAGAAGGTTGGATTCCCAACTACGCAGTTCACCGTCGTCTCTTCCATACAAGGATTCCTCATTTTCATGTGGAAACGACCAAGACAGAGAGTGCGCAGGAACCCAATTGGACAGAGCGTAGAACACGATCTCCCAGCTGTCATCGAGTGAGAGTCGAAGGTAAAGGTGGACCTCTTCCGGACTGACCATGAAAATCTCATGAAGCCTCGTTACGACCCTGACTCCGGCAACCTCGAACCAAGTCTTACGCCTTCGCGAATATGTCCCTTCGCCTTTTTCCAGATCTTTCTCTTTTCTGCGGGGCGTTTAGCGAATTCTCTCTTGAGGCTGGCTGGGACTATCGTCTCTTGAATCTGGTTACTATGAATCGCCCCAAGGCTGCGGTGCATATGGAAGGGTCCTGGCATCCACCGACTGGAATGTGGAAGAACAGTAGGAAGCTGTGTTTTCCAAAACGGGCCATTAGAGTAGTGAGCACACAGTTTCCCTGTCCCGGAGGCTCTTTGGAAATCTCGAAGAGCAATTGGAGAACGAGGTTTCTGGCGAGGCTGCTTTTCACGTGCAGCCTTAAGATTCGGAGATCCGGGACAAGGTCTTCTCCGATGGGTCTTACGATTAACATCTTCCTGGAAGGGTGCATCTAGCCTATCGCCATTAGGTTGTAGCCCGGGGGATTAATTCGACTCGACCTTGGACCTTTTTTTCGAGCTGAGATGGTCGGCCATACTCTGGCTTGTCGAGCCTGCAAGGGAAAGCCTTCAGTGCTTTCGGCAAAAATGACTAGGGGAGGAAACGTCAGTGCCAAACCTACTGTGAGGACCACATGACAGCTGTTCAAACTCTCTAATAGGCTTCTAACCAAGAATGACAATCATCGGGCGTGGGAGCAAACGCAAGTTCAAACCCCTTTCTCTCTGCAGTCCCAGACAAAGAGTATAAGGACCGAGATTCTGTTCCATGCTTGGGCGAGCTCGCTCAAATGCGAAGCGTCCCTAGAGTCTAAGTTCTACTGCTAATTTCTCGATTCTCTCAGTCATCTTGAGCAAGTCTGCGGCCGGTGCGTCCTCTAGTATCCAAGGCTTGCACTCCACGCTGATAGTAATATTCTCGCCGAGCATTTGTTCCAGACAGAAGTACAAAGATGGAACTGGAGAATACACTACATCATTTCCGCACGTTGGACAACGAATCACGACGAATTCCTCACTAGGTGCAGTGATGTGAGCAGACCATGAAATAACCATTAGTGCAAGACGAAAGCTTGCGTCCCACGCGTCTTCAGCGAATGCGACGAATCGAACACTTTTGAAGTGAACCGCGGCAACATCACTGCGCAGGTTAGACGGAGGGCCTGACGTGCGTGAGTTCCCGCTTGCTGAAGTAAATCTTTACCTTCATCTGCTCACTGGTTTTGGATAGTAGGTTAGGAAGAACTCCCCTGGCTTACCACAGGCACAGTTGAGGGCGTAAGCCATACGATCCACGCTGGACTTGAAGACTACTCCACCCATAGCCTGGGACTTAGCCTCTATCTCAGCCTTACCAATGCACTCTGAACAGTATGCCGTCATTGCTCTTGCCAACCTCTCTATGAGGGCCTTGTTAGCCTTAAGGGACTCCTAAAGTGTACAAGCTGACGCAAAATCCCTATCTTGCATCAGGCAGCCGAGGCTGAGGCAGGATCATGGAGGATGGATTTGTCCAGGTAGTTGGGTCATCAGTAAATGCATCGATTAGAGTTATGCCAGATCTTTATTTGATTAGGGCAGTCTTCATGAGGCCAGGGACCGGTTTGGTTCCCTGCTTGGGACCCGTGAATCAATTGAAGGTTCCTAGTAACAATTTCATCAAAGGTCGAAATCCGGTATCTTTCTAAGCTGCCAACTAACTTCGCCCTTCACGGTGTCGATCCAGATGAGGAATGCCTTGCCTGTTGACCCTTGCGATCGGTAGGAGTTTAGGTCCTCAACTAGCTTCGGATCGACGACAGCCTCAGCAGACGCACCTTCACCAGTGTTAGGGTCCACGAGTTCGAAGCTCAGCCTAGTCATGCTCTCCTCCGGAATGGCTGAGTATCGTAGTACATGGAATCCTCTGCCGTCCAAACTCAGAAGGATTGGCTTGTCACCAAGATCAGTGGTCAAGCCGTGACGAGTCCGATTATCTTCGTAAGTGTAAGGGTCGCTTCTCGCTGACCACGGGGGTTGTGGGAACGGTTACGTCCCCGAACTTCCAACGAGTCGCGACGGACTTGGTCCCATATCGACCACGGACTCTCTTTCGATGAGAGATTGGCGAATCCTCTTCGCAAGGTCTTCGGCGT
>WNGL01007807.1_pt1 | contig 12557 bp, 7 predicted proteins | sample 5400591 | NCBI WGS metagenome assembly WNGL01 (sample SAMN13153377, study PRJNA577476) | soil metagenome | isolation source: 80 cm soil or saprolite under Garry oak tree replicate 1 | place: USA:California | collected 2016-06-15
CCGGCGCGGCCTCGAAGCGCAGCGTCCACGGCCGGCCCCCCACCACGATCGCGGCCGTGCGGGCGAGCGCTCCGCGCGCGGCGCGTGGCGGCTCGGGCGAGGCATAGAGGAGCTGCGACGGATCGCGGTCAGCGCTGCCGTAGACCTCGAGGCGGATGTGGGCGAGCGCGTCCGGCGGCAGGGTGGCCTCGAGCAGATCGCGGGCGCGGAACGGCGCGAACACGAAGCCGAGCACGCCCCCGCGCAGCGAATCATCGGGAGCGCTGCGCGAGAACACCGGCTGATAGATGAGGAACCCGGGCTGCCGCTCCCGGTCCGTCTCGTGCAACAGCACCAGCGCCGCCGTGCTGGCGGCCTGGCGCGTCTCGAGCGCGCGCTGCATCGCCTCCCGGCGAGTCGGCTCCGAGAACATGTCGAACCCGAGGGCGCGCTCGTTCCGCCCGTCAGCGGGCTCGATATAGACGATCGCGCTCCGCCACGGCTCACCGCTCTCGGGCCAGACGCGGTAACCGGGGAACCCTTCGGCGCGGACGGTCTGCTCGTGGCGGGCCACCTCCGAGGGGGCGATGAGCCGAGCGAAGCCGAGGCCCTGGATCCCCGGGTAGTGCGCGTCGAGCTGCAGCGTCTCGACGAAGACGCGGAACTGGTCCCGCGACGGCTCGATACCAGCCGTGAAGAGCCCGGCCGTCGCGCGCAGGGTCGCGACGTAGGCCTCCATGCGGTTGCGGATCGCATCCTCGGCGGTGGCGACGCGTTCCTCGAACCGCGCGCGGCGCTGTGCGTCGACCGCGCTCACGACATAGAAGCGGACGAGGGCTGTGGCGGCGAGCCCCACCGCGAGGACGAGGTAGGCCGCAGCGTGGGCGCGCAGGTGCGCGAGGAGCGCTCGTGGTCGCATGAACGAGTGGTAGCGGCTGGCCGGGCCAGATCTACGCGCCTGGCCGCGTCAGATCCAGTGGGGTCGCAGGTGACGGCGAGGTCCCGAGAAGAAGAGCGCCCCGTACTCGCCCTGCTCGCTGCCGCAGCTCGACCCTCCTGGGCTTCGACCGTTGAGCGTTGAACACTCTACCTCGTAGTATTGACAATAAGTGGACCTAAACCGTCAACAAAGGAAGGATAGGCGAGCGTGAGACCCAGCTCCGCGCGCGTGCGCTCGGACAGAATTCGCCGGTTCGCGGCGGCCCGGCCGGTTGCTGCCTCGGCGCGCATGGTCGGCTCGACGCCGAGCGCTCCAGTGACCCAGCGCACCACCTCGCGACGGCGGGCGGGCTGCGCGTCGCTGCCGTGGTAGATGGCCGCCGGCCGCCCGCGATCGAGGGCCGCCAGCACCGCGGTCACCGCGTCGTCACGGTGGCAGAAGTTCATCCACGTATCATCGCCTGGCCCGAGCGCGAGCGCGCCCGAGCGGACCCGGTCGAGCAGGCCCATCCGGCCCGGCCCGTAGAGCCCGGAGAGCCGTACCACCCGCGCCCCCGGGCCGAGCTCGAGCACCAGCCGCTCCGCCTCGACCAGCACCTCCGCCTCGGGCGTGGCGGGGGCGGGCGGCGTCGCCTCGTCGACGTCGCTCCCGTCGCGCTGGCCGAAGACGCCCGTCGACGCCGTGTAGACGAACGCCCGCACGCCGCTCCGCTGGGCGGCCGCGAGCAAGGCGCGATTCGCCTCGAGATAGGCGCGCCGGTAGGGCTCGACCCCATCGCCGCCGGCCGCCTGGCAGGCGATGACCGCGTCCATGTCGGCGGGCAGCCCGGCAGCGGCGTCCGGAGCCGAGAGGTCGATCGCCAGGGGCGTCACGCCGAGCGCCGCCAGCTCTGACGCGCGCTGCGGATGGCGGCGGACCCCGGTGACGCGATCGCCGCGGGCCAGGAGCGCCCGCGCCAGCGCGGTCCCGAGCCAGCCGCACCCTGCCACCAGCACGTGCATCAGCGGAGCGCCTCACCGACAATGGCCTGCGCCTCGGACACGATCATCGCGAGGTGCGCCTCGTCGCGAAAGCTCTCCGCATAGATCTTGTAGACGTCCTCGGTGCCGGAGGGGCGGGCGGCGAACCAGCCGCTCTCGCTCACCACCTTGAGGCCCCCGATCTCGGCGCCATTGCCGGGAGCCCGGGTGAGCTTCGCCAGGATGGGCTCCCCGCCCAGCCGGTCCGCCCTCACCGCCTCCGGCGCGAGCTTCTTCAGCGCGGACTTCTCGGCGGGGGTCGCCGGCGCGTCGATGCGGGTGTAGACGGGCCGCCCCAGCGTCCGCGCGAGCTCCTGGTAGTGCTCCCCCGGGTCCTTCCCGGAGACGGCCCGGATCTCGGCGGCGAGGAGATCCATGATGAGGCCGTCCTTGTCGGTGGACCAGACGCTGCCGTCCCGGCGCAGGAACGAGGCACCGGCGCTCTCTTCGCCCCCGAAGCCGATCGAGCCGTCGAGCAGGCCGTCCACGAACCACTTGAAGCCGACCGGCACCTCGACGAGCCGCCTCCCGAGCCGCTTCGCCACCCGGTCGATGAGGCCGGACGAGACGAGCGTCTTTCCGATGCCGGCCGCCGGCGACCAACCGGGGCGGCTCTCGAACAGCCAGGAGATGGCGACCGCCAGGTAGTGGTTCGGGTTCATGAGGCCGGACGAGGGCGTGACGATGCCGTGCCGGTCGGCGTCGGCGTCGTTGCCGAAGGCGAGGTCGAAGCGATCCTTGAGCCCCACCAGTCCCGCCATGGCGTAAGGCGAGGAGCAGTCCATCCGGATCTTTCCGTCGTGATCGAGCGTCATGAAGCCGAAGGTGGGATCGACCTTCGGGTTCACGACCTCGATGGAGAGCCCGTGCGTGCGCGCGATGGGCTCCCAGTAGCCGACGCTGGAGCCGCCCAGCGGATCGGCGCCGAGGCGGAGGCCGGCCTTCTTCACCGCGGGGAGGTCCACGATGCTGGGCAGGTCGTCGACGTACGGCTGCACGTAGTCGCGGCGCCGCGTGGTCGCGGCCGCGAGCGCCCGCGCATAGGGCAGACGCTTCACGCCCGCGTTCCCGGCCGCGAGGAGCGCATTGGCGCGGCGCTCGATCCAGCCGGTCACGGCCGTGTCGGCCGGGCCGCCGTTCGGCGGGTTGTACTTGATGCCGCCGTCCTCTGGCGGGTTGTGCGAGGGCGTGATGACGATACCGTCGGCGAGCCGTTCCGTCCGGCCGCGGTTGTAGCCCAGGATGGCGTGCGAGATGACCGGGGTCGGCGTCGGAGCGTCGCCCTCGGCCACGAACACCTCCACCCCGTTCGCGGCCAGCACCTCGAGCGCGGTCCGCTGGGCCGGCTCGGACAGGCCGTGCGTGTCCTTGCCGAGGAAGAGCGGACCGGAGATGCCGTGTACGGCGCGGTGCTCGCAAGTGGCCTGGACGATCGCCAGGATGTGCGCCTCGTTGAAGCTACGGCGCAGCGACGAGCCGCGGTGGCCGGAGGTCCCGAAGGCGACGCGCTCGAGCGGATTCGCCGGATCCGGGTGCTCGGCGTGGTAGGCGTCGAGCAGCCGCGCGACGTCGATGAGAACAGAGGCGGGAGCCGGCTTCCCGGCGAGCGCGTGGAGCATCTTTGGATCCTCGCACGGACCCGCGGCGGCGCGAGGACCGGAATGGGGTCCGCCAGGACCGGCGGCGGGGGGCGAGCATCCGCCCTACATCCGGTCATGACCTATTCCCGGACTTACGAGGTGCGCTGGTCCGACGCCGACGCGAACGGACACGTACGCCACACCGTCTACCCCGAGCTCGGCGCGGAGGTGCGCCTCGCCTGGCTGGCCGAGGGCGGCTTCGATTGGAAGCGCCTCGAGGCGGAGCGGCTCGGCCCGGTGATCCTGCGCGAGGAGATCGACTACCGGCGGGAGGTGGGCTTGAACGAGCGCGTCACGGTCGACCTGGAGGCGGTGGGGCTCTCGCCCGACGGCGGCCGCTGGAAGCTCCGCCATACCGTGAAGAAGGCCGATGGCGAGGTGGCGGCGCAGGTGCTCGTGCTGGGGGGGTGGATCGACCTCGAGCGCCGCAAGCTGGTGGTGGCCCCGCCCGCGCTGGCGGCGTTCCTGGGCTCGGCGCCGCGGGCGAGCGACTACGCGGACTTACCGCTCCTGCGGCGTTCCTGAATCACTGATGGTGTTTTGACCGCGGGCGAGTTCGAGATTAAGAGGGGGTCTTTCGACACTGGCTGCTGCCGTCCGACCAACGCCCCGGCGACCATCGCGCGGGGAAGGGAGAACCCCGGGAATGCGCCTCACGCTCGCCCTGTCGCTCGCCCTGCTCGCCTGTGCCTCGACCCGCCCCCCGGCCGCCACGGCCACCACGACGCAAGGTGACAAGCCTGCCGCCGCAGCCGCGCCCGGCCCCAATCCGGCCGGCATCGATCCCGCCATCGTGGACGCGGCGGTGAACCCCTGCGTCGACTTCTACAGCTACGCCTGCGGCGGCTGGCTCGAGTCGACCGAGATCCCGGCCGACAAGTCACGCTGGACGCGCTCGTTCGACGTCATGCGCGAGCAGAACAAGGTGAAGCTCCGCAGCTTCCTGGACCCGGCCGCCGCCGGCAAGATCGACTCCCAGGACCGTTACGGGCGGCAGGTGGCCGACCTGTACGGCGCCTGCATGGACGAGGGCGCCGTCGAGAAGACAGGCCTCGCCCAGCTGCGCGGGTCGTGGACGAAGCTCGACGCGGTGAAGGACCCGAAGACCCTGGCGGCGGCCCTGGGCGGCCTGCACGCCGAGGGCACCTTCCCGCTCTTCGACGTCGGCGCTGAGCAGGACGCCAAGGACGCGACGCAGGTGATCGGCGTCGTGGCGCAGGGTGGGCTCTCGCTGCCGGACCGGGATTACTACACGAAGACCGACGAGAAGAGCGCCACCATCCGCAAGGACCTCGCTGCCCACATCGAGAAGCAGCTCGCGGCGGCAGGCATCCCGGCCGCGCAGGCGGCCGCCGACGCCAAGGCGGTGCTCGCGCTCGAGACCTCGCTCGCCGAGAGCCACTGGACGCGCACCGAGCTGCGCGACCCGAACCGAGTCTACAACCGCCTCGACCTGCCTGGCCTGGAGAAGGCCTCGCCACGCTTCCCGTGGAAGGCCTACCTCGATTCGCTCGGTGCGGGCGGCCTCACCACCTTCAACGCCACCACCCCGCCCGCCCTCGCCCGCATGAATGACCTCCTCGCGAGCACGCCGCCCGAGGCCTGGCGCGCCTATCTGCGCTGGCAGGTGCTCTCGGCGTCGGCCGCGCTGCGCGCGCTCCCCAAGGCGCTCAGCGACGAAGCGTTCTGGTTCCGGGCCCGGCACTTCACCGGCGAGAAGGCCATGCCGGAGCGCTGGAAGCACTGCGTCGACGTGACGGACGGCCTCATGGGCGAAGCGGTCGGGCAGAGCTTCGTGCGCCGGTACTTCGGCGGCGACGCCAAGGCGAAGGCGCTCTCGCTGGTGGGCGGCATCCAGGGCGCCATGGGACAGCGCCTCGACACCCTCCCCTGGATGGACGATCCCACCCGCGTCCGCGCCAAGGAGAAGCTCGGCTCGGTCGTGAACAAGATCGGCTACCCGAACACGTGGCGCTCCTACGACGGCCTCGTCGTACGCCGCAGCGCGTTCCTCGCCTCGGCCCGCGCCGCCTCGGCCTTCGAGGTGCGCCGCCAGATCGCCAAGATCGGCAAGCCCCTCGACCGCAGCGAGTGGCTCATGAGCACGCCCACCGTGAACGCCTACTACAACCCGGCCATGAACGAGATCGTCTTCCCGGCCGGCATCCTGCAGCCCCCCTTCTACACGCAGGGCGCGAACGACGCGGTGAACCACGGCGCGATCGGGCTGGTGGTGGGCCACGAGCTCACCCACGGGTTCGACGACGAGGGCCGCCAGTACGACGCGAAGGGCAACCTCACCGATTGGTGGACGACGACCTCCAGCGCAGAGTTCGACCGCCGCGCCGCCTGCGTCGAGAAGCAGTACGGGGAGTACGTCGCGATCGATGACGTGAAGCTGAACGGCAAGCTCACCCTGGGCGAGAACATCGCGGACCTGGGCGGGCTCAAGCTCTCCCACGCCGCCTATCTCGCCTCGCGCGCCGGCAAGGCGCCGGAGGCCAAGGTGGCCGGCTTCACCCCCGAGCAGCAGTTCTTCCTCGCCCACGCCCAGGCCTGGTGCCAGATCATCCGGCCCGAGAACGCGCGGATGCGTGCGCTGACAGACCCGCACTCGCCGGCCCAGTGGCGCGTGAACGGGCCCCTCTCCAACCTGACCGAGTTCGCGCAGGCGTTCCAGTGCAGGGCCGGCGATCCGATGGTGCGCGCGGAGCGCTGCGACATCTGGTGAGGTAGTTGCGGGGCGGCCGTCCCGGCATCAAGTCAGCTTGGATGCGCCGCCTCGCGCTCACCGCCGCCCTCGCCGCCGCCCTCGCCGCCGTCCTCGCTTGCGTCCACCAGCGAGAGCTCGTCCCCGCGCCTGGGGCGCAGACGCTCCCCGGCCAGCCACGCGTGGCCGAGGAGACGGTGGAGGGCGTGCGGGTGCAGGTCGACTCCGCCGCCTGGCGCTCGGGCCAGCTCTACGACGTCCTGTCGCCGGTCCGCGTGACGATCGAGAACGGGAGCGGGCGTCCGCTCCGCATGGCCTATGGCGAGTTCACGCTGGGCGGCCCCTCGGGCTTCCGCCTGGCGGCGCTTCCCCCCTACCAGGCGGCGGCCGCCGATGCCGCAGCCGGCTCGGTCGGCGTGCCGCCCGGGTTCGTCGGGAGCGGCTTCTTCGTCGCTCCCAGCGCCGCGCGCTACTACCGCGGAGTCCTGCCCTGGCACGGCGCCTTCCCCTACGACCCCGTCTCCTACAACCGCTGGTACGGCGCGTGGCCCTCGTCGCTGCCGAACGAGGAGCTGCTCCGGCAGGGCCTGCCCGAAGGCGTCCTCCAGCCCGGCGGGCGCGTGTCCGGCTTCCTGTATTTCAAGGACCAGCCCAAGGGCACAGAGCTGCGCTTCCATGCGTCGCTCGTCGACGCGGAGAGCGGCCAGAGCTTCGGGACCGTCGCCATCCCGTTCACGGTCAGGTGAAACCGGCCCTGGGGGGAGGGCGCTGTTCCGGAAGTCCCGCAACGCCGTGTTCTCCGGGCGGGTTACCATGACGAGGTGAAGCGCCGGTCGAGGCGAAGCAAGGGCGGTGGATGGGGGCGCCTCCGGACGAGGTGGCGGCGCCTGGCGGCAGGGTGGCGCGCGCTGCGGCCTCGCTGGGCGCGCGTCCTCCTCGGGCTGATGGTCCTCGCCGTCCTCACCCTCTCCTACCAGGTGCTGAAGAAGCCGACGGAGCTGCTCGGGGTCGTGCCCACGGCGGCGAAGGGCCCGTCCTCCACCTGGTCGGCGTATGGCGCCCTCTTCCGCGAGAACGCGACGGACCTGGTCACGCCCGAGCTGCTCGCGGCGCTGGTCCAGGTGGAGAGCGCAGGCGATCCGCTCGCGCGCACCTACTGGCGCTGGCGATTCTCCTGGAACCCGCTCGACCTCTACGGGCCCGCCTCGAGCGCGGTCGGCCTGCTCCAGCTCACCGACGGCGCCTTCGCCGAGGCGCGCCACCTCTGCATCCATGATCACCGCGTCGTCCAGGAGGGCCCGTGGCGCGACCCCCGCACCTGCTGGTTCAACGACCTGTACGTGCGCTGGGTCCCGAGCCACGCCATCGAGATGACGGCGGCGTGGCTCGACCAGGCGGTGCGCGAGACGCTGGACGACCGCCTGCTGCGGTCCACCCCGGAGCAGCGGCTCCGGCTGGCGGCCGTCATTCACCTCTGCGGTCGCCAGCGCGGCATCTCCTTCGTCCGGCGCGGCTTCAGGGCGCGCCCCCGGGAGCGCTGCGGCGATCACGCGCTCGCCGTCTACGTCGCGCGCGTCGGTGACCTCGCCCGCGAGTTCGCTCGGCTCGGCGCGGGAGGCTCATGATCCGCGCGGCGGGCGTTCGGCGTTCGGCGCTCAGCGCACCGCCTGCAGCCGCGCCCGCTCGAACTCGTCGCCCGGCGCCCAGCGCGGGAGCTCCTTCGCGTCGGCCAGGCGGAGCCCGACGAGGAGCTGGAGCTGCGCGTCCTGGACCGTCCCGGAGAGATCCCATCGCCCCGGGGCGGCCGGGTACTCGTCGGACGGCTGGTGGTAGTGCCGCTGCTCGTAGGCCTTCTGCTGCTCGCGCCCCCAATCCTCGGGCCGGCCGACGTAGTGGGGCCCGCCCTTCACGGCGACGGTGGGCACGCCCACCTTGGCGAGCTCGAAATGGTCGGAGCGGTAGAACGAGCCGCGGTCGGGGAAGGCGTCGCCGTGCACGACCCGGCCCTGCGCAGCGGCGACGTCTCGGATGACCCCGTCCACCGACGACTTGCCGAGACCGAGCACGCCGAGATCGCTCGTGCGCCCGAGGATGTTCACCGCATCGAGGTTGATGATCGTGACCAGGCGTCCAGCCGGCGCAGGTGGGTGCTGGGCGAACCAGCGCGCGCCAAGCAGGCCCTTCTCCTCGGCGGTGAAGAAGACGAACATGAGCGAGCGCCGGGGCGGGGCCGCCGCGGCGGCGCGGGCGATGGCGAGCACGGTGGCGCAGCCGGAGGCGTTGTCGAGGGCGCCGTTGTAGATGCCGTCCTTGCCGGGCCCGACCGGCGCGACGCCCAGGTGGTCGTGGTGGGCGCTGTAGACCACGTACTCCTTCGCGAGCTGCGGATCGCTGCCGGGCAGGACGCCCACCACGTTGGCGCTCGGCGTGAGCGCGCGCGTCACCGCCATGTCGAGCGACAGCCGGAGGCCGAGCGGCGCCGCCCCGAGGCCTCGCCGCTGCGCGTCGCCCGCCGCCCGGGTCCGCTCGTCGAGCTCCTGGCCGGCGAGCGCGAAGAGCCGGCGCGCCGCCGGCTCGCTCACCCACATCTTCGACTGCACGCGCGCCTCGCCCGCTTCCTGCGGCAGGGCCATCTCGGTACCGTCGGCGGAGGCGGTCAGCACCTGCCACGGGTAGCTGGCGGAGGGCGTGGTGTGGACGATGATCGCCGCGGCGGCGCCGTGCCGGGCGGCGTTCTCGTACTTGTAGTCCCAGCGGCCGTACCAGAGGCGGACGCCCTCCCCGGCGAAGGGCGGGTTGAAGTTGAGGATCACCACCACCTTCCCGCGCACGTCGGCGCCGCGGTAGTCGTCCCAGCCGAACTCCGGGGCGCTGATGCCGTAGCCGACGAAGACCAGCTCGGCCTGGTCGAGCTTCACCCGGTCCACCTCGGCGCCCGGCGCGACGATGAGCTCCATCTCCTTCCCGCCGCGGGTGGAGAGCTGGAGGACGCCCTTCGGCCCGCTCACCTCCACCGTGGGCGGCACCGCGGCGGTGAGCTTCACGAGCGGCGCCTGCTGGAACCACGAGGCCGGCTTGCCACCCTCCCCCGGCAGGCCCGGCTGCAAGCCCGCCGCCTCGAGCTGCGCCGCGAGGTACTTCACGGCGAGCTCGTCGCCGCGCTCGCCCGGTGCGCGCCCCTCCAGCAGATCGTCGGAGAGGAAGCGCAGGTGGCCCGAGATCTCGTCGGCGCTGACCCGCGCTGCGGCGGCCTGCTCGGCGGGGGTGAGGGTCGGCGCGGCCGCCGCGGGCAGCGCGGCCAGGACGAGCGCCGCGGCGAGCGCGGAGAGGTGCGAGGCGTTGAGGATCATGGGCGCGGGATCCTACCCGCCCCCGCCCCGGCCGGCCACGACGACGTCACATGCGCGTGAGCCAGTAGACGAGCCCCGCCACATCGTTCAGGTCGAGCCGCAGGTTCCATCCCGGCCTATCCCCGGGCCCCTGCAAGGAGGTGAGGACGAGCCGCAGGCCGTCGCGCGCGACGCCGACGCCCAGCTCGGCGCCGAACCGCGTTCCGCCCGCGCTCTCCGGCCACCAGGGCCAGCTCCGGCCCGCCGCGAGGCCCACCGACGCCGAGAGCAGGCCGGTCCGGTTCACGACCAGCGAGGGGCGGAGCGCCAGGCTCGGACCGTGCACGAAGTCCGTCGAGATGTCGTTCCGGAGCTGCAGCGCCAGGCTCGGATGGAGATCGAGCACCGGCTCCCACCAGGCCCCCGCCAGCTGGGTCGCGCTCACACCGGTGGACAGGCGGTAAGGCAGCACCGCGGCGACGAGCCGCGCCGGCGCCGGGCCCACCTCGTCGAGCCCGGGCAAGGTGGACGGATCGTGCACGCCGGTCCCGCGGTAGCTGCTGCGCACGAGGAGCTGCGTCCCGGCCCATGCGACGCGCCCGTAGCCGGGCGCCCGCTCCAGGTCGAGCCCGCGGTTGGCGAGCCGGATGAGGCGCTCGTCTGCCCAGGCCTCCGGCCCGTCGACGAGCTCACTCCGGTAGCCGCCCCGCCGTAGCGCCTCCACGAACTCGTCCAGGGTCGGGTCGGCCACGCAGAGGAGCGCGGCCTCCGCGGGATCGCAGGCGCGCGGCCGCGAGAGGAGGGCCTCGACCACCTTCGATACCGGCCCATCGCCGTCGCCCGGAGCCGCCTCCGCCCAGCGCCATGCCTCCTGCCCGGCCGCGCCGAGCGCGCCTCCCTCGGCGCGTGCCAGGCGCCGGTACACGGCCCAGGCGGCGGGCGAGCCCGAGACGCCCAGCCGGTCCGCTGCACGCGCCAGCTCGATCCCGAGGCAGCGCGCGTCCTCCGGATCGCTCCCGCGGGCGAAGGACGTCGCGCCGGCGCCGTACGTGGCCTGCCCGCACTGGTAGGCCGCGAAGCCATAGGCGGCGTCGTAGGTGCCGACGAGGTAGTCCGCCTCGGCGAACGCCGGGTCGATGAAGGCGCCGAAGTTGAGGAAGAGGCTGGCGGTGAGCGGCGCGAAGCGGCGGGAGATGACGAGCGGCCGGCTGCCACCCGCCCCCACCGCGTCTTCCGCAAGCTCTCCGAACGAGCTGAGCCGCCGGCAGGCCTCCGGCGCCTCGCCACTCGGGGAGGCCTCGCTGAGGCAGAGCGGCTCGAGCCGGCCGGCGAGCCGGGCCGCCTCCTTCAGCGAGGCTGCCACCGCGGTTCGCGACTCATCGCCGGCCGGAAATGAGAAGGAGGCCCGCTCCGCCAGCGTCTGGAGGCCGCGCAGGAGCGCCGCGGCCCTCTCCAGGGATGGCGCCTCCTCGGTCCAGCTCACCGGCGCGCCGCGCCCGGCGAGCGACGACAGGGTCGCGCGCGCGGCGCCGGCAAAGGCGACGCGTTCACCTATCGTCAACGGGCGCGAGTCGCGGGGCGCGTCCTTCAGACAGCCCTCCGCAAAGTCGGCGCGGCCGGCCGCCGCGCAGGCAGTGAAGGCGCGCACGGCCGCCGGCTCGCCGCGCGCCAGCTGCGCCGCCCGGGAGGCCCGCGCGGTTCCGGCCGGTGCCAAGCGGCGCAGCTCGCGCAGCCCCTCCGCGGCGGCACCGAGGAGCTGCGGCAGGGCGCGGTTCCAGCGCGAGCCCCGCAGCGCTTCGTAGAGCGAGCGCTCGCGGGCGTAAGTGGTGGCGGCGGCGAAGAAGGCGAGCTCGCGCGCCAGGCCGGGGGCGGGCCTGGCGGCGGCGGTCTCCTCCCCGGTGAGGCGCGCCTGGCTGCGGCGCAGGTCGGGATCGACGTACAGATAGACGGTGCGGTCCTCCGCGCCGCCGGGCGCGGCCTCCGCCAGCTCCACCGCCAGCTGCAGCGGCGTGTTGTCGAAGACGCCCCCGTCGCGAAAGGCACCGCGGCAGGCGCGGCCGAGCACGGGGCGCCCATCCGGGATGGGACAGAACCGGAGCGCATCCTGGTCGCGCGCGGGACAGCCCTCGACGCACATCGGGAGGGTCATGGCGCCGAAGGCGAGCGGGAACGCACCCGAGGCCTTCACCGCGCTGACGAGCTGATCGGCCTCGATCTCGACCTCGCCGTCCTCGGCGGCGCGGCCGCCGGACAGGTGCAGGACGCGGTCGCCCGCCACGCGACGGTGCGGCAGGCGCTGGCTGCGCACCACCGGCAGCTCCCCGGCCCGGGCGGTGATCTGAAGCGGGATGGCCACGGTCTGATCCTTCACCGCGAGGCCGGCGATGGGCGTGACGAGGGGCTCGTCGGCGGTGGCCGTCATCCCGAGCCGGACCTGGCAATCACGGGCGGCGCCGGCGGCGAGCAACGCTCGCAGCTCGCGCTCGGCGGGCTCCAGCGCCGCCCGCGCCAGCAGCCCGTCGTCGTGCCGGTAGGCGCGCCACTCCGCCGGAAGCAAGGCCTCGAGCCCCACGCCGCGCCAGGCGCGCAGGAAGGGGTTGTCGTCCACCGTCGAGGTGTCGCGGGCCGAGCACCACGCGAGGGCTGCCAGCGCCGCGTTGAGGCTGCCAGCCGAGGCCCCGGTGGCGACCGCCAGCTGCGGCCGAGCCGCCGCGGGCGCGTCCTCCTCCATCCGTCGCATGAAGCGCAGGAAGGCCCAGGTCGCGCCCGCCTCGTAGGCGCCGAGGCTGACGCCGCCGCTGATGGTGAGCGCGAAGTGGCGCGGCGGCGCGTGGCCGGCGCCGGCCTGCGGAGCGTCGGCCCAGGCCGGCAGGCAGAGCGCGGCCAGGGTGAGCGCGAGGAGGCGCGCGAGGTGAAGGGGCGGGAGCACGGGGCCAGTGT